>JAABUM010002981.1_pt1 | contig 21648 bp, 18 predicted proteins | sample 5559161 | NCBI WGS metagenome assembly JAABUM01 (sample SAMN10711868, study PRJNA513369) | rock metagenome | isolation source: Antarctica rocks | place: Antarctica: Victoria Land, Siegfried Peak nord
CAGGACAACCGTGCTGCCAGAGGTGCCCAAGAAAAGGGACATTCAGTCGAGGAGCCGTGTGCGGTGAAAGTCGCAAGCACGGTTTTGAAGACGAGCCGCTACGGCGACGTAGCGACTTAGTTTAACCCCCCCGAGGGCCGGCCCGCCGCCCCATGTGGGCCGGCCCTCCCCACCCCAGAGGAGAGAGCACCCATGGGCATGAACCAGATGATTGTCTTGCAGACACGTCAGGATGACGCGCAGGAGGCGCAGCCCGCGCCGGATGCGCCGGGGGAGCCCCAGCCCACCCCGATGAGCGCCGCCCCGACGACGCTGTTTGAGGTGATCGACCAGGCCGTGAGCGCCGTGCTTGCCCAGTTCGACCGCTGGTGTGACCGCGACGAGCGCGAGGGCGAGAACGACGCGCACTTTGAGGACTACGTGCGCTGGCGCGTCGCCCTCATCGACGACGCGGCGGTCCAGGCCCGGACCCTCATGACCGGGAACACCTTGACGGCCGAGGGCAGCCGCTGGCGCGACGCCCACGGCCGCGCCTAGCGGCCCTGGCACGACCGAGAGACCAACGCCGGCCGGGGACGGGCATCCCGGCCGGCGCGCTCCGGGTGCATCTAGGAGGAGCGCCCAATGACAACGCCGCATGCCCGTAGAGGGCACGGCCCCACGGGCACTGAACACACAGGACCACCTCTTCCCCGTCCCACACGCTACGATAAAGCAAGGACCACACGGGGGAGGAGTAGAACGAGCATGCCGCTGGTGATCGACGGCATCACCCACTACAGTACGGCCGAGGCCGCCAAGCGGTTAGGCTTGGCGGCGCAGACGGTCAAGAACCTGATCGCTACCGGGACGCTGGCCCACCGGCCGATCAATCCGCGCCTGAACATGGTGCCCGAGCCCGCGCTCGACGACTACGCGCGCAACCATCGGCACCGGCGCGGGCGCCCGAAGGGGAGCAAGAACAAGGGGACGGCCGCGATGCCGACGGGCACCTCTCCTGCCCACAAGGAGGACAACCCATGAGGGTGCCTAGCGTAGGGCACAGGTGGGACACCGTGCGGTGGGCCGTCGCTCGGAGACCCCGAGGGCTCAGGGGAGCAGCACGCGCGCACGCTGTGCGGCAGGCGGGAGGACCACCGGTCTGAGGGTGAGCGAGAGCACGAGAGCGATCAGGATAGACGCCGGACGCGGCGAGGTGAGAAAATGGGGGGCACATGACGACGAAGGGACGGGGAGAGAGGGAGGGGACGTTCGGGCAACGCTGCTTGATCGCGGCCGCGGCCGACGCCCGTGCCTGCTGGGAGGAGTACATCGCGCTTGTCTACGCTGCCGCCGAGGGTCAGCCGCACGACGCCGGCGGGAACCGGCGCGCGGAGCTGCGCGAGGAAATGCACCGCGCGCGTACTGCGCTGATTACAGCCGTGACGGTCCGGCGTGCCGCCGGCGACGAGATCGACGCGGAGAGGGATGACGGCGATGAGCAGGACGACCGGCCGTGATCGCACGGGACCGACGTGTGGGCCAGAGGCGACGCCTATCTGACGCGCGCCCATGGAGGGCCGGAGCGTGCCGGACGTGAGAGCGAAGAGGATGTTATGACCAGTCAACAGCGAAAGCATAGCGCACTCGCGCTATGAGTGAGGTACGACCCCTTGAGTAAGACGATCGCTATTGTCAACAGGAAGGGCGGAGTAGGCAAGACCACAAGCGCCTATAACTTGGGCACCGCCCTCTCCCGCCGCGGCCACCGGACGCTCATGATCGACCTTGATCCCCAGAAGGCGAGCCTCTCGCACGTCGCCGGCGTGCGCGACCCCGTGCCAGGCGTGGCCGCCCTGCTCACCCATTACCTCCAGGACCGCACCCCGGCCCCCCTCGATCCGTACGTCGTCGCGCTCGCCCCCGACCTGGACCTGCTGCCCGCCAGCCCGGACCTCAACAGCGCCGAGATCATTCTGGCCCCCGTCTTCCATCGCGAGCACATCCTCGCCGCCGCCCTGGAGCCCGCGCACGGACACTACGACACCATCCTGATCGACTGCGGCCCCAGCATGGGTATCCTCGTGGTCAACGCCCTCGTCGCCGCCGACGAGGTGCTTATCCCCGTCGAGGCCGACTACCTCGCCGCCGTCGGCCTCACCGACCTGTTTGACACCATCAACACGCTGCGCCGCGAGCGCCTCAACACGCGCCTGCGCATCAGCGGTATCATCCTGACCAAAGTGGACGCGCGCAACCGTCACGATCGCGATGTCGTCGCCGGCGTCCGCGAGGCCTTCGGCGCCACCGTGCCTGTACTCGGCGAGGTCCGCCGTTCGGCCAGCGTCAAAGACGCGACCCAGGCTGGCCAATCTATCTTCGACTATGCGAAGCGCGACCGCGCCGCCGTGGACTACGCGGAGATCGCCGACGCCCTGGCCCGGGACGAGGCTGCCCCTGCCGCCGGAGGGACCCATGGATAAGACCGCCCGCCGCGACGCACGCTTCACTGGTTTCGTGGATTACCTCAAGTCTGCGCGCCCGCCCGACGTCGCCGACCTACCTGGTGCCCGCCTTATCCCCGTGGACCTCATAGACCCCAACCCCTATCAGCCTCGCACGCATATGGACGAGGCCGCGCTGGACGAACTTGCTGCCTCAATCCGCGCACACGGCGTCCTGCAGCCCGTTACGGTGCGGCCACGCGACGGTCGCTACCAGCTCGTCGCCGGCGAACGGCGCTGGCGGGCAGCCATGCGCGCCGATTTGAGCGAGATCCCCGGCGTCGAGAACGACTACGAGGACGCGGCCATGGAACTCTTCGGCCTGCTGGAGAATATCCAGCGTGCCGACCTGGACCCCATCGACGAAGCGCGCGCCTACCAACGGCTGATGGAGCACTTTCGGCTCTCGCTCCGCGACGTGGCCGAGCGTGTGTCCAAGAGCCACACCTACATCGCGCAGCGCCTTCACCTACTTGATGATCCGATCATTGAGGCGGCCGTGCGTGACGGCGTCTTGAGTCCCACGGTCGCGCGCTCCGTCGCCCGCGTGGCCGATCCCGCGCAGCGCCACGACCTCATCGAGCGCGCTCGTGCGGGGGCACATATCACGGTCGAGGAGGCCCGCGCGACGCGAAAGGAACATGCCCCGGCCCCGGCCCCGGCCCCAACGACGACCGACGTGGAAACTAATTTTACAGCTGGTGCCGCGCCCTCGCGCAAGAGCCAGCATGCGGAGCGACAGAACGCCTTGACGGTCGCGCCCGACGTGGAAACTAATTTTACAGCTAGCACCACGACTGATCGTGACGGCGCGGACAATGTTATCCCAGTCTCCGACATGGACCAGAACGTACCCCCGGCGCATCAGGATGGCGAACAATGGGTGAAAGCGATGGATATGCAGACTGTCGTCCTCTTCCAGGTTGGCAACGGTCGTGCGGATCGAGATCAGGTGCGCGCCGCGTTGTGGGCCGATCTGGAAGCCTTGGACAGGTAGATAGGGTATGGCCTCCCTGTACGCGGACAACACGTTAAGCGACGCCACACCGGCGCACGTCACCCTGACCACCGATCACGTCACGGCTGACGCCGCCGGCCTGCTCGCCGACGTCTTGCACGCCGCCGGCGTCACCGTCGAGCGGCACGCCTTCCTGCCCGTGCGCGGTGAGGAGCAGCATCCCTGGGGCGTGCTCCTGCTCGCCACGTCCGGCCCACCCCTGCCCCTGGCTCGGCTCGTCGTCCCCGCAACGGCCCCAGCCGGCGTCGCCGATGCCCTCGCCGCCGCCCTTGGGATCAGGGGTGGGGAGCGTGCGGCGCCGGCCACGCTCCAACTCAAGGCAGACGGTGTGTTTGTCTCGATCAGGGGCCAGGATATACGCGACATAATAACGGCGCTCGACGCCCTCCCGGCCCAGCTCACGCGCCTGGACACGCGTCGAGAGGAACGCCGGCTCGTTTATAGCGAAGGTGCTTGGCGCATTGACCCCTAGCGAGAGTACACAGCGTGGAACACAGCATAACGACGCCTACCAGCGCGGTGCAGGAGGCGGGTGCGGGACCGGCTGGCACTGTACTAACAATGGAGGCGGAGACTCTTGGGAGAGAGGCGGCGGTAGTAGAGGTGCAACAGCCCGTGCCGTACGCTGTCGCACCTCCCGTTAGGCGGCTGTTGGCGTCGTACTGCGCCGTTTCCTGCACGCCGCCGGGCAGCGTGATCGCCGCTATCTAATCATTGGGGTTATAGCTAAATTGACACGTGACCAACCTTTTTTAGGTTCTTGCCAGTAGTCGTGGTCAGCACCCCTGGATTAAGCCCGCTCATGATCGCATCGGGGTCGTAACGCGGGTATCCCGTCGATAGCTGGAATGCGGGTGCCTCAAACTATTCATTGGAGTCGTCCAGTTCTGCTTCCTCGCCGAGTCGTCTGACAAGTTGCGCCAGCCCCTGCTTGTCTAACTGGTCCGGCAACGGCGTTCCGTAAGCCTCAAAGAGGATGCGTAGATGGTCAACCAACCTATCGAAGGCATGATCGTCCAGCGAGTCATAGTCGTCTTTCGGGAACGCTATCGTGTAGGACTGACCGTAAATATCACTCGTGTCGTGTTCCCGCCATTTATCGCCGCGTTGTTCCCATAGCGCGATCAGGCCAAGGAGTCGTAGTGGGTCAATGGCGATGAAGTCTCGACGATCTTTGATAGCCCACCAGTCGCCGTCGACGTCACCGCGCGGATAGGGCACAAAATAGATGTGATAACCCTTTTCCCGGATCACCGATAGTACCGGATTGTACGTATTTCCGGCATCCGTCAGGCGCAAGATGCGCACGTCCTGGTCATCCTCCACCAATCGGCACTCCTATTATCAAGGTTCAGCCATGGACTCGGCCACATGACCGTGGCTCTCCCGCACTCTCGATGACATGGGTTGAGCGACAAAACAGCATGCCAGGCTGAGAAAATTGATGGCCACGCATCGTTGACGGTGCAGTGAGCCGAAGACGCGATGAAAACCTCACCCATGCTGTCCACTTCTCGTGCAACGTTTCGTGCCAGAAGCCTTTCAGTCCGTCGGTCAGGGATGTTGACGAGCTACGTCCTGTTTTTTCGTGATTGCAGGGCTTGCGTCGGCGCATAGCCGTCGTCTGACCACCATGCGTTGTCCTTGCTTCAGATTATCCCTCACCTGGCGTCATCGAGAGTGCGGGAGAGCCACGGTCATGTGATCAGGTCCAGTCCAGCGGTAGCAGTGGTCGGGCGTCTGGGCTACCACCTGCGGCCCGCAGTCGGCCGTCACCCGCCCCGTCGCCGGGTCATGCGTCACCGTGTCCGTCCCCGAGATCGTCGTTTCGCTCGTCTCGAAGCCCTGCCCGTTGTAGCTGTACCCGTACGTCGTGTTCAACGTGCTCGTCACCGTGCCCATGCTCGGCCCCTGCGCCACCAGGCCGGTCAGGTTGCTGTCACGGTCGTAGCTGGCCGCCTCGGTCACGCCGCCGGGCAGCCCGCGCGTGGTGGGTAGGTCGTCGGCGTTGTAGCCGAACGCGCTGGTGTAGGGGCCGGCCCCGCCCGCGCCCTCGGCGATGCTGGTGACCCACCCGGCCGCGTCCACCCCGTCGCTGTAGCTGGTCGCGCCGTCGCTCGTCGTCTGCGTGCGCAGTTGGCCGGCCGCGTCGTAGCCGTCGCTGGTGGTCAGCCCGTCGTCGCTCGTCGCGGTCGGCTGGTCGGCGGCGTTGTAGCTGCTCGTCGCCGTGTGCGCCTCGGTCGTCCCATCCGGCTTCTGGGTCGTCGTGTTCCGCGCCACCGTGTTGCCATTGGGGTCGTACCCCGTCGTCGTGGTGAGCACGGTCGTGCCCGACGCGTCGGTCGAGCGGTCCACGCTCCCGGTGACGCGGTTGTCCCCGTCGTACTGAGTGGTCGCCGTGCGGTTGTCCGCGTCGGCGGACTGGACGACGTTGCCGGCCGCGTCGTACCTGTACGTCGTCTGGCTCTGGTGCGTTGCGCTCAGGATAGGCTCACCGTCGGTTTCCGACGTGACGAACTGGTCGGCGAGGTCGTAGGTGTCGACGCTCACGGCGCCGTTGGGCTGCACCGTTTGGTAGACGTTGCCGTCCCGGTCGTAGTACGCCGCGGTCGTAGTACGTCGCGGTGGACTGCGGCGCGCCGCCCGGCCCCGTCACCATAGCGGTGATGGCCCGGTTAAGCGCGAGGAGGGCCTGAAATAGCCTTAATCCCCAACGGATGGCGAGAAACTACTATCGATATCCTCTGTTGAACTGTCTCTAATCCGCCGTGCCAGCTCGAATGCCCTCGGCATAGTGAACTACATTTTGTCGCCCATCAGTCTCAACTCGCGCTAAGTAACTGTCTAGTTCTGGAGAGCCAATTATGCTCAATGCTTTAAGGACAGCCATACGCTGGTACTCAAGTCCTGTGTTCCATGCAGGCTCGATTAAGTCGGCTACAAATGGGGACTTTATGTCGGCAAGAGCGATCAACGCACGCCGGCGTACGTACTCGTTAGCGTCGTGCGCAAACCGCAGCAGGAGTGATCCGACCCACACGGGCGGTAGCTCTATATGGCTTAGCTCGACGGCCATTTGCCATTTCGCGTCAGGCTCCGCTGACTCGGCAGCCCGTTCGGCAAGGCACGAAAGGTTCTCGGGTTTCCTTCCGACCTCTCGGATTAACTGACCTGTCTCATTGTCCCGCGCAATAACGTACAGGAGCATGTCGGTTGTTGCCGTACTCCACTGTTGGCATGTCGTCGTCGCGACGAAATCGATGAAGGCATCATACAAGCGTGGCCAGTCGTCGTAGTCGCACTCCCATTCACCAGAACGCTCATCAGTTGGATATGTAGCAGCCCAGGATTGGAAGTGTGCGACCTCGTCTTGAAGAGTCTTTAGCAAATTCGTCATGAACACCTCTGTAAAAGGCGGATAGCCAACCTAACCCCGCGGCTCTTTTGTTGCGCGACGGCAGAAATATCTCGTGATAGTCGCGTGGGACACACGAAATGATAGTAATACCTGACAAAACTACTCTGTTTCTCCTCACCGGACGATCCGCAGCAACTTTGATTGTTGTTTGGGGGCACGCAGTGATCAATCAGGCTACAGGACATGCGCAGGCTCTCTTGAGGGAAGCCATCAGTAGGGCCGGCGCGACAAGCTGATGGAGTGGGTCAGCACCCACTCTAGACAGGCCCTTCAACTATCGGTGCCCAAAATAGCTCGCCCATGTCGGATCCTCCATGAGTCTATGGAAGTAAGTTTTCACCCCTTCTGGAATACCTTTGAGCCCTCTTGGGGAACTGGTTGAGCCATTCCAATGAACATCAAGCCACCTTTCCCCATTATAATTGCTACCATCGTAACGATAAATGACTCCTTTACGATTAATCCCATACCAGGTCTTATACCTGAACCTCGGCGGATTCCCTTTCTGTAGAGGGCGTGGAACGGACGTGCGTTTGTACACATCTTCCGCATCTCCAGGCACGGGAGACTTGCCAGGTACGTAGTTGCGTGAAGCGGTGTCGTGCGTCCAAGGATTGGTATATGACGGCCTCTCAGCCTGCCAATTGCCAGGCTCCCAACTAGGTTTAGGGAGCTCAGCCGCACTAGGCTCACGCCTTGCAGCGGAGTTGCTGTTTTCTGCCGTCCCGCCACCGCCCTCGCCACTCGCGGGTGGGGCGCCGATGTCGCTCCCGCTGTCCCCGCAGGAGGGCGTGGCGTAGCTCACGCCAGGGCGGGCGCCGCACTCCACGTTGCCCTCAAACGAGGGACTCGCCCCGATCACCCCCGCCCCGCTGCTGAACCCGCCGCCGCCGCCCGCCCCACCACCGGCGCCCATTGGGTCGTCGCCGGCATAGACGTAGTCGCGCGCGGCGCTGCCGTCGGGCTGGAGGTAGCGGTCGATCTCGGGGTCGTAGGAGCGGGAGCCGTCCCAGATCCACTCCACCTCCGTGTCGTACCACAGACCCGCGTAGCGCAGCCGTTGCGGAACCTGCTCGCGCGTCGTGTACGAGAGGGGCTCGCCCCACAAGTCGTACTGGTAGCTGTCCACGACGTTCCCGTTAACGTCGGTGACGGCCACCACGTCGCCCCGGCCGTCGGTCTCGTACCAGTAGCGGCTCGTCGTCCCGTTCTGTTGCCGGTCGAAGTGGTCCGGCAGGCCGCTCTGACCGTACACGTAGCTGTCGGTGTACTGCACACTGCCCGTCGCCGTCGCGCTGTACACGGTGGCCTGCCCTGGACTAGTGGGTCACGCCGCAAATAAACCGGGAATGCTTCGCCGGCCTGCTGCGTGTGATTTGGCTTCAGGGAATGCCGCGTTAAATGCGGCGTGACCCACTAGATCAGCGAACACTTGACGTTGCTGGGAAGCGTTGTGCTGGCCGCCAAGTGTAGATAAATGCACGTCCCACTTTGCGAAACGCTGTCTATGTATCTAATGTGCGTCTAAAGCGACAAGAATACACATTTTGCACTGTCGGGGTGCATTGCAGGGCGAAAGTGCTCTTCTCACCAACGTCAAGTGTTCGCTGATCTAGTCCAGCCTGCCCCAACTCCCCGTCCCGGTACGCGTACTGCGCGCTGTAGAGGGTCGTAGTGGTCCCCGTGACGACGGTGTAGCTCGCCCGCTCGCCCGCGGCGTTGTAGGTCATCGTGATGGTGCGCCCGTCGCGCAGCGTCACCTTGACCGGCCGTCCCGCGGCGTCGTACGAGAGGCGCGTGTTGATGGCGCCTGGCGCGGTCAGCGAGCCGGTGATCGGCGACGTAATGGCAGTGGTGTTTCCGCTGGCGTCGTAGCCGAAGTACGTAGAGGGGTTAAGGTAGCCCGGCGCGTAGGTCTGCGCCAACTCGTTGGGCTGGCCGAGGATGGTATAGCTGTAGGTGATGGGCGGGCCGAGGTCGGTCGTCGCCGTCGTGATGTTGCCCGTGGGGTCGTAATGCTTTTAGACAAGGATCGTCCGCACTTTACAGTCTGACACCTGCGAAAGGCCCGAACTGTGAAGTTAGAATAGGCCGAAACGATCCTTGCCTTAGTAGTCTAACTTCCAAATAGAGATTGTATGGTCGAAGCTTGCACTAGCTAATCGCTTACCGTCTGGGCTAAAGGCTACCGACAGGACCGCGTCAGAATGATGGTTGATAGTCGAAAGTTCCTGATTGGTTGTCGTATCCCACAGCCTGACGGTTGCATCTTGACTTCCGCTAGCTAAGATCTTGCTATTTGGGGAATAAGCAACAGTATAAACTTTGCCTTCATGACCCACTAAGGTCGCCTTTCGGCGACCAGTTGTAACATCCCACAGCGCAACGGCAACGTCCCAAGACCCACTTGCTATTGTTTCCCCGCTTGCATCCACCGCGACAGCCTCTACAGGAAACCCCACCTGGATAACTGTAGAGGTTTGGAGGATCTGGTTATTCTCTACGTTCCACACCTTTAATACACCGTCGCTCTTGTTGTGCGCGTAATGCTCAACGCTCCCACTCACCAACATCTTACGACCAGGCAAGAATGCTAGGTCCCTAATCCATCCGTAATTATCACTGCATATGGCGATCTTTCTTCCATTGCTAATATCCCATAACATAATCGACCCACTACCATCTCCACTTGCAAGGACCCGTCCGTCGTGGCTGAAGGCCAACGACATGATAGAATCTTCGAAATCCTCCTCAAGGAGATACAGCTGATGGTCTACCGTCAGATCCCATACGGCAACCCAATAATCCGTGCTGCCAACTGCTAACCTTTTCCCGTCGAGGCTCAATGCCATTGCGTCAGTCCAATCGGATGTTTGCCCCATGGTTCTGATTTTCTTGGCACTGATAACATCCCAGACATGGACTCGGTGGTCTGACCCTAGCCCATAGACGATATCTCCAGAAGGACTAAAGATTACCTTTTGCCACCTTAAAGGTTGCCCATCGCGATCGCCGCGCGCCGACAATATTGTTTGTAAAGCGATCACATCCAAAATCTCCCGCACTGATGCCTTCGACGTTTTAACGAAATTCTGGATACCGTTGGCAAGTTCATCCAAGGCGCGAAGACGGCGATTGCGGTACGATCAATGTACGCGCTTCACTCGAATGCTTCCGCCGTTTCGGCACACTATTGTTGGAGATCGGCAGAGTTTTTAGAAGTTGCCAACGGTATCAAACCTGGCACATAGGCCAAAGAGCATCCACGATTCTGCAGGTATGCGCCTACCTGAGTTTAGGTATTTTTCTGTATATTATGCCTCATTTCGGCATAGTTCAGAAACATGTTGACAGTTCAAGCGTGGCTGAAGCGGCATCCACACGGGAACGACGCGCTAATTTTCGATGGGCGTCGCACAAACTGTCAACATAGTCCCAGGCGCGAAATGAACCATGCCCTCATTTCCCCCATAATGCATGCCATGAAGCCGAAGCTCGCAGGCCTTTGAAATACGCACCTACTTTTCCGGGAACCTTCAGCCCCTCTTCCGTATTTGTCGCACCGTTCCAATGCACAATAATCCTACCGCCGCGTTCGCTACCCGAATATCGGTAGATAGCTCCATTTCGGTTCATGCCCCACCAAGTTCTCCCGTTCAACTGAGGGCGCGGATCGGGGATAGATGTGCGCTTGTATACCTCTTTGTAGTCGGATGGCTCGATACTAGTTTTAGAGCCTCCACCCCTGAAGCTGCCGGAACCGGAATCGGTTTCGTGATGACGACTAGGCTCCAATGTCGGCCGCTCAGCCTGCCAGTTCTCGTCTTCCACCCAACTTGGTTTGGGCAACGTGGACGCCTCGCGCTCCTTCGCTCTGGATGAATCTTCGGCCGTTCCGCCACCGCCCTCGCCACTCGCGGGTGGGGCGCCGATGTCGCTCCCGCTGTCCCCACAGGAGGGCGTGGCGTAGCTCACGCCAGGGCGGGCGCCGCACTCCACGTTGCCCTCAAACGAGGGACTCGCCCCGATCACCCCCGCCCCGCTGCTGAACCCGCCGCCGCCGCCCGCCCCACCACCGGCGCCCATTGGGTCGTCGCCGGCATAGACGTAGTCGCGCGCGGCGCTGCCGTCGGGCTGGAGGTAGCGGTCGATCTCGGGGTCGTAGGAGCGGGAGCCGTCCCAGATCCACTCCACCTCCGTGTCGTACCACAGACCCGCGTAGCGCAGCCGTTGCGGAACCTGCTCGCGCGTCGTGTACGAGAGGGGCTCGCCCCACAAGTCGTACTGGTAGCTGTCCACGACGTTCCCGTTAACGTCGGTGACGGCCACCACGTCGCCCCGGCCGTCGGTCTCGTACCAGTAGCGGCTCGTCGTCCCGTTCTGTTGCCGGTCGAAGTGGTCCGGCAGGCCGCTCTGACCGTACACGTAGCTGTCGGTGTACTGCACACTGCCCGTCGCCGTCGCGCTGTACACGGTGGCCTGCCCCAACTCCCCGTCCCGGTACGCGTACTGCACGCTGTAAAGGGTCGTAGTGGTCCCGGTGATCACGCTGTAGCTCGCCCGCTCCCCTGCCGCGTTGTAGCTCATGGTGACGGTGCGCCCGTCGCGCAGCGTGACCTTGCTGGGCCGGCTCGCGGCGTCGTAGCCGATATGCGTGTTGATGGCGCCCGGCGCGGTGAGCGACCCCGTGATCGGCGACGTGATGGCGGTCGTGTTCCCGCTGCCGTCGTAGCCGAAGTACGTAGAGGGGTTGAGGTAGCCCGGCGCGTACGTCTGCGCCAGCTCATTGGGCTGGCCGGGGATGGTATAGGTGTAGGTGATGGGCGGGCCGAGGTCGGTCGTCGCCGTGGTGATGTTGCCCGTGGCGTCGTAGGTCCAGTGGTAGCAGTGGTCGGGCGAGCGCGCCTCCACCTGCGGCCCGCAATCGGAGGTCAGCCGGTTTTGGGCGTCGTACGCCAGCGTATCGGTGCCCGATACGGCGGTGAAGGCAGTGACGCGGCTGGCAGCGTCGTAGCCATAGGCGTAGGTGACGTTCTGGCCCGGACCGGGATCGTGCCACACCGTCAGCCGGCTGTTCGCGTCGTACTGCGCGGACTCGCTGACCCCGCCGGGCAAGGTGATCGCCGTGATCAGGTCGTTGGTGTTGTAGCCGAACGCCGTCGCGTAGCCGCCCTCCGAGAGCCCGGTCTCGCGGCCCTGGGGGTCGAGCGTGCGGGTGACCGTCGCGGCGCCGTTCCCGATAGTCTCAGTGCGTTGTTGGCCGGCAGCGTCGTAGCCGTAGCCGGTGGTCAGCCCATTGTCCGTCGCGCTCGTTGCGCGGTCGGCCGCGTCGTAGGTTGACGTGTCGATGAACGTCTGCACGGCGCCGGCGGGGTCGCGCGTCTGCACCGTCTGCGCCAGCGTGTTCCCGTCCGGGTCGTATTGAGCGGTCGTGGTCAGCGTGGTCGTCCCGATGACGCCCGGCGCGACGGAGACACTCTGGACAGTGCGGTTGGCGCCGTCGTAGACGGTCGTCGTGTCGCGCCCGTCCGGGTCGATCGTTTCGACCTGGTTACCGGCGGCGTCGTAGCGGTAGACGGTCTGGGTCTGGTGGGTGGCGGCGACGACGGGCGCGGGGTCGCTCTCGGAGGTGACGAGCTGGTCGGCGAGGTCGTACGTGTTGACGCTGGCCGCGCCGGTGGGCTGCACCGTCTGGTAGACGTTGCCGTCCTTGTCGTAGTAGGTGGCCGTGGCCTGCGGCGTGCCGCCCGGCCCGGTCACTGTGTCGGTGATGGCGCGGTTGAGCGCGTCGAACGCGCGCGTCTCGACCTGCGTGACGTTGCCGAGGGTGTCCCCGCTGGTGATGGCCGCCGTGTTACCCACCGGGTCGTACCCGTACTGCACGGTCCCGGTCACGGCGTCGGTGGCCTGCGTCAGCCGCCCTGCCGCATCATAGCTACGGCTCGTCACATTGCCCTGTGCGTCCCGCGTCGCGGTCTGCTCGGTCGCGTTGTAGGTGATGACGGTGGTCCCGCTCACCGGGTTGGTGGTGCTGACCTCGCGCCCCAAGGGGTCGTAGCCGCTCGTCGTCACGGCCCCGTTGGCGTCCGTCGTGCTCACGGCGTTGCCGTCCTTGTCGTAGCCCATCGTCTCTATCGGCGATGTCGTCGTGCCGTCGTAGAGCCTGACGCTCGGCTCGGTCGTCGTGACCCGCCGCCCCAGGTGGTCGTAGGCATACGTCGTCGTGCCGCCATTGGCTGAGGCCAGCGTCTGCCGGTTGCCGTCGCCATCGTAGGTGTAGGACGTCGTGACCGGGGCCGTCGTGGTGATGCCGTTGAGCGTCGTGGTGAGCGGCGGCGTGCTCTCATTGGTCAGGTCGCCCTGCGTGTCGTAGCCCGCGTGCCGGGTGTAGAGCCCGCCCGGGTCGGCGAGCGTGACATGGCCGTTCGCGTCTACGGCTACCCCGCGCCCGTCGGTTGTCGCGATCCGCTCGCCATAGGCGTCATAGCTGGTGATCGTTCCCCGCCACAACGGCGTAGGGCTGGTCGCAGTGAGCTCGGCTGTGTTAGCCACGCCGTGGCGCCCGTCGTACGCGTAGCGCGTCAGCCCGCCCTCGGGCAGCCCCGTCGTCACGAGGTCGTGTGTCGCCGGGTCGTAGCTGTGCGTGATCACCGGTGTCGCCAGGACCCCGTTCCGCGGGCTGTACGCCTGGATCGCCGGCTGGTCCTGCTCCACCACCTGCCCGATCGGGGCGCTCGGCCCGAGCGGTCCGCTGTACCCGTTGGGGCCGATGTACTGGTATTTGTTCGTCGTCGTGTTGCCGTTGGCGTCCGTGCGCGTCAGCATGTTGTGGTCGGCGTCGTACGTCGCGCCCGTGCGGTGGCCCAGCCCGTCCATCGTCGTGAGCGGCTGGCCCTGCCCGTCGAGCGTGTACGTCGTCGTGAGCGCCGCGCTCGTGCCCACCCCGACGACCACCACCGTCTGCCCTGGGCTATAGCTGTACCCGGTCGTGTACGCCGGCGTATAGCCGGGCTGCCCCGCTGTTCCCGCCACCGGGCTCGTCAGCGTCGTCACGCGCCCCGCCGCGTCGTAGCCCAGGCCCCAGACGCGGCCAGATGGCGTCGTGATACGGGTCACCAGCGTCCCACTATACCCCAACGTCGTCGTCACCGCGTCGGTCGAGCCGGCCCCCCGCGTCGTGCGCATGAGCTGCCCCGCGCTGTTGTAGCCGTAGGCGACGTGCTGGCCCTGCGCCCCGCCGCTGCTCGCCCACGCCGGGCTCTGCACGTCCGTCAACTGCCCGTTCGCCGCGGACAGGACGAGGCTCCGTCCCCCGCTATTCGTCGCGCTGCTCGGGGTGGTCGCCATCCCCGACGCATAGCCCAGCGTGTTGACGTTGCCGTAGGCGTCCGCGGTGGAGGTGAGGCGTCCCCCCGCGTCGAAGGTCATGACCTCGCCGCTTAGAAAGTTGGTCAGCGTGTAGCCCGTGGTCGCGTTATTGGCCGCCGCCGTGGTCAACTGCCACGGCTGCCCCGCCGGCGTGCGATACGCGGTGTAGGGCGGCGTCGCCGTGGCGCTGCCTGTGTACGGAAACGTCCAGACCGTCCCCACGCCGTCGGTGTACACCACCGTCCCCTGGAGCGCGCCGCCCATCGTGGGCGTCAGGCTGGAGCTGAGGCCGCTCGTCCCCCCCTGCGCGCGCGCGCTGTCCCAGGTGCGGTTGACCGTGAGGTCCGGCCCCCGACCGGGGATGGACAGCCCCGCCAGGCCCACATCGACGTGCCCGTCGGCCAGGTCCACGCGCACGTCCACGCCCCCGCCGATCGCGCCGGGGCCGCCGCTGTGCGGGTGCCAGGGCACGTCGCCGCTGCCGAGCCCGAGGAACGCGGTCACGAAGGCGTCGCTCTGGCCGCTGCCCCCGCCGGAGAGCCCCTGCGCCGCCCCCGCCGTGGTCGGGAAGTCGGTCGCGTAGGTGTACCCCGTCGCGTAGGCCGTCCCCGTCACGTCCACCGTGACGCCCAGGCCCACGGTGGCGTTGCTCCCGCCCAGGTAGGTGCTGTAGCTCAGCGCCGCCCCGTCGGCGCTGAGCTTGCTTACGAAGGCGTCGCCGCACGGAGTGCTGTAGCACCCCGGCCCGTTGCCCGTGAAGACCGCCTGCGCCGGGCTGGCCAGCGGAAAGTTGGGCGAGCCCGTGTTCCCCGTCACGTAGGCGTCGCCCAGGCTGTCCAGCGCGATGCCGTTGCCGTAGTCGTCGCCGTTCCCGCCCAGGTACGTGCTCCAGGCCAGCCCGCCCCCGCCCGGATTCACCTTGGCCACGAACGCGTCGCCGTTGTAGCCGCCCCCGAAGGTGGGCTGCAGCGCGTTCGTGAGCGGGAAGTCCGCGGAGGAGGTGGTGTTGCCCGTCACGTAGGCCGCCCCCGTGGCGTCCACGGCGATGGCCGTGGCCTTGTCGTCGCCGCTGCCGCCCAGGTAGGTGCTGTAGCTCAGCGCGCTCCCGTCGGCGCTGAGCGCGGCCACGAACGCGTCGCCGTTGTAGCCCCCGCCGAGGCTGGCCTGGACCGCGTTCTTGAGGGGGAAGTCCGCCGAGGCGGTCTGCCCCGCCAGGTAGACGGTCCCGCGCGGATCGAGCGCCACCCCGTTGCCGTAGTCGTCGCCGCTGCCCCCGTAGTAGGTGCTCCAGAGCAGCGCGCTCCCGTCGGCCGCGAGCTTGCTCACGAAGGCGTCGCGCCCGTTCTTGGGGCTGCTTTGCAGCGCGTTCTTGGTCGGGAACGTGGCCGAGCCCGTCGTGCCTACCACCACGGGGGCGCCGCCCGTATCCAGGGCGATCGCGTTCCCAAAGTCGTCGCCGTTCCCGCCCAGGTAGGTGCTCCAGAGCAGCGCGCCGCTTGGGGTGAGCGTGGCCACGAAGGCGTCGCGCCCCCCGCCGTTCGTCGCCTGCAGCGCGTTCTTCGTCGGGAAGTTGGTGGAGAGGGTCGAGCCGACGACCGTCGCGTTCCCGCCGCCGTCCACGGCGATGCCGCTCCCGCTGTCGTCGCCGCTGCCACCGAAATAGGTGGAGTAGACCAGGGCGCCACCACTCGGGGTGAGCTTGGTGACGAAGGCGTCGCCGCTGTAGCCGCCGCCGTAGCCGCTTTGCAGCGCCTGCCGCGTCGGGAAGTCGGGCGAGGTCGTGTTGCCCGTCACGTAGGCTGCCCCCGTGGCGTCCACGGCGATGGCCGTGCCCTTGTCACTGCCCGTGCCGCCCAGGTAGGTGCTGTAGGAGAGCACGGGGTCGATCACGAGCGGCTGGCCGGCGTCGTAGCCGCCCAGCGCGAAGGTGACGTGGCCCGCGCCGTCGAGCGTGTAGCGCACCGGCACGGCGTGGCGCTGGCCCCCCGCGTCCTGGTAGGCGACGGGGGCGCTCTGGCGGAGGTCGCCGGCCGCGGTGGCGAGCGCGAGGCCGCCCCCCGCATCCAGGCGCAGGCCGCGCGTCCCGCTCACGGCCAGGGTGATCAGGGACGGGTCGGCGCCGGGGGCGACCACGTAGCTGGTCTCCAGGCGGCCGCCGTGGCCGTCGTAGACCAGGTCGATGCCGGGGTAGAGGCCGTGGTAGGTGACGCGCCCGTAGCCGGGGATGCCCGTGCGCCAGCCCGCCGGGTCGCCGCCGCGCAGGTAGTTGGTGACCCCCGGCAACGGGTCCTGCGCATCCACCGCCGCGGACGCCTGCGCGCCGGGATAGGAGAGCTGCACCACGGCGGCCGTGAGCGCGGATGTCGCCGTGAGCGCGGATGTCGCCGTGAGCGGCGCCGCCTGCGCCAGAGTGAGCACGGCCTCGCTCGCCGTCAGGAACAGGGTGTAGCCGCGGCCGTGGGCAAGGAACGTCACCCGCGGGTCGGTTTGTCCCTGATTGGGTTCGAACCGCACCGGGAGGGGGGCGGAGGGCTGCCCCGGGACGGGCGCTGGCAGGCTTGCGCCCCCCGTGGCCGCCGTGGCCGCCGTGGCCGCCATGATCGCCGCGGCCGGGGAGGGTACGCCTGGAGGGGTGGCCGTGGAGTTCGCGACCATCGTTGCGGTCGGCAGCACGGTCGCGGCGATCGAGAGGGCGGGCGTCGCCGCCGCCATCGCGGTGGTGGAGAGGGCGGCCGTCGCGGTCGCGGTCGCGGTCGCGGTCGCGGTCGCGGTCGCGTCGGGCAGGGGCGTCACCCCTGTTATGGTGGCCGAGGGAGTGACCGCGCTCGCCGCGGTCGTCGGCGGCGTGGCGCCGACCTCCCGTACCGCGCCCGACACGACGGGTTGTTGCGCGGCACTGGCCCGCACGCCGCCTCCCCCGCCAGACCCGAGCGCCATCTCCGCGATCAACCCAACCACCATCAGCAGCCTGATGACATCGCCCATCCGCACGCGCACGCGCACGCGCATCGCCCTACCCTCCCCGTCATCCCGTCGTCGCGCCCAGCCCGGGGTCTGTCCCGCGCGGACACGCGTCCCCGAGCGGACCATCATAGATCAACGATACAGCGCATCGGGGCAGATTGTGAAGAGGCTATCGGGTCATTTTTCCTGACCCATCGGGGTCAAAATGGTCGGCGGTGTGACCCCGACGGATCAGGGGAGATGCCCCGAACGGGTCAGGCGCGGGGGTGCCGGGGGTGCCGGACATGGTCGGCGCGAACCCCTGCTGCGCCGCCTTCATGCCCAGCACGAACGTCGTCGACGCGTCGAACTTCTCGCGTAGCGCCGCGATCACGCGCTTGACCGTCTCCGCTCCCAGGTGCAACCGCGCGGCGCTCTGCGCGCGCGTGAGCCCCGCCGCCAGGCCCGCCATCACCACCCGCTCGCGCTCCGTGAGCACAAGCGCCTGATCGCGCGGCCGGCGCCGGCGCTCGGACGGGACAAGCTGGTCCGCTACCGCCCCGCTCATCACGCGCACGTCGGCGTCGTGGACGAGCGCCAGCATGCAGTGCAGCCGCTCCGGGCTCACCTCCTCCCAGCGCATGTGGCAGGCGACCTTCATCTCCAGGAGGCGCACCTGCTCCGCGTGCCGCACGGGCGGCCCGATCACGACGAGCGTGCTGCGCGGGCTGCGCGCCTGGAGCGCGCCCGCGAGCGCGACGACCGGCGCGCCCTTCAGGTCGGCGGCCAGGACGACGAAGGTGGGCTGGTGGGTCGTCGCGGCGTGCATGGCCGCGTCGGGGTCGCGCGCGGGGTCGAGGACACACAGCCCCCGCTCCCCGCGCAACAGCGCCTCAAGCCCAAGCCAATTGAAATGGTCCGACGGCACGAGCAGGATCGTCTGGGGCATCGCTCTATCGTCTCCCTCGCGGCGTGAGGGTCCCGCAGCGTGGCCTCGCGGACGCGCCGCGCTCGCCCGAGGGACAGGACGTGCGACGAACAGCAGCGTTCGTCGCGGTCAGTGTAACAATGCGTCAAGGAGCTGTCAATGATGGCTCTGTTGCTTCACCGCTGCCTGGGTCATCGTCCCCGGTCTCACCCCGGCCGTCCCGTGTTGGCGCGCCTCCGTGCCGCCTTGTCCACACGCGCGCGGCCAGCCTGGTACGCTCTGCGTAGAGACCCTGGACCACACGGCACCGGAGCCCACATGATCCCGCCACCCGCGCCCGCCACCGGCCGCGCCGTCCTTACCGCCGCCCAGGAGCGCGCCCTGGCGAGCGCGATCCGCGCTGGCCGCCGCGCCCGCCTGCTGGCCCAGCGCCACCTGGCCACGCGGTTGCGCCGGGAGCTGCCCCCCACCGTTCCCGCCCGTGCCGTCGCCGTTGCCGTCCTCGCCGCCCTCCTGCCACGCCTACCCCTCGCCCCGGCGCAGCTCCCCGCCGCCGTCGGTCCCCTCCTGCCCCACGGCCTGGACGACGACCCGGCGGCCGTGGCTCGCGCCCTCGCCGGCTGGCCCCTCGACCAGGATGCCCTCCGCGCCGGTGCCGCCGCCCGCGCCGCCTTCGTCGCCGCCAACCACGGCCTCGTCGTCGCCGTCGCCGCCCGCTACCAGCACCGCGGCCTCCTCCTCGACGACCTCGTGCAGGAGGGCACGGTTGGCCTCCTGCGCGCCATCGACCTCTTCGACCCCGCCCGCGGCTACAAGTTCTCCACCTACGCCGTCTGGTGGATCAAGCAGGCCATCCGCCGCGCCCTGGCCACGCAGGTTCCCCTCGCCCACATCCCCGGCAACGTGCAGCAGGACCGCGCCCGCCTCGCCCGCCAGGCCCACGCCCTCCACGGCACGCTGGGCCATCCCCCCTCCCCCGCCGAGTTGGCCGCCACCCTGGACATTCCCCGCGCCCGCGTGGACGCTCTCACCGCCCCCCTCCCCCGGCCGATTCCCCTCGACCAGACCATGGGCGACGCCGAGACCATGACCTTGGGCGACCTCCTGGCCGATCCCGCCGCCCTACGGCCCCACGACGAGGCCGAGGCACAGGAACTCGCCGCCGCCGTGCGCGCCGCCCTCGCCGGTCTGCCCCCGCGCGAGCGCGCCATCCTCGCCGCCCGCCACGGTCTCGACGGGGAGGCCCCGCGCACCTTGCAGGAGATTGGCCACCGTCTCGGGCTCACGCGCCAGGCCGTGCAGCAGGCCGAGGCCCGCGCCCTTGCCCGCTTGCGCCTCCCCGCCTTGCGCCGCTGGCTCGCCGCTGACGACGACGACGACACCCCCGCCGCCTCCTGACACGCCCCGCGCTATCCGTGCGTGGGGGAGGACGGTGAGCGATACTAGGGGAGACACGACACACACCGGACGACGAGGGGACGAGGAGGGCGCCGATGTCCTACGGGACGCCACAACCCGGCGACGACGCGCAGCTGCGCGCCTGGCGCCGGCGGTACACCGAGGACCACGAGCGCACCTTCAGCCTCCGCCTGCCGCTGGCCTTGGCGCGCCGCCTGCGCCGTGAGGCGGCCGTGCAAGGCCGGGGTCCGAGCCGCTACGTCGCCGACTTGTTCCGCGCCGCGCTCGGTGACCTCCCCGGCGGCCCTGCTCTCGCTACCGCGCCCCCGCCGACGGTTGGCGCACCAGCCGCCCCGCCACCAGCCGCCCCGCCACCGGCCGCGCAGAGCCAGGTTGACCTCCGCGCCCTCCGCATCATCCAGCTCCACGAGGGGCGCGCCGATCCCGGTCAGCGCGACACCGCCGACACGGCCACCGTGCTCCGCATCCTGGAAGCGGATCTCGCCTGGCTTAAAGACAGCGACCGTCGTGCTCTGTGAGCGTGATGGACACGGACACGATGAGCATGCAAGGGGACGATGGGGCAGACAACGCGTTGCCACTCTCCATCACTCTGACCACGGATCAGGTCACGGCCGCCGCCGCCGGCCCGCTCGCCGACGCCCTGCACGCTGCCGGCGTCGCCGTCGAGCGCCACGCCTTCCTACCCATGCGCGGCGAGGAGCCGCACCCCTCGGGCGTGCTCCTGCTGGCCACGGACGGCCCGCCTCTGCCCCTGGTCCGGCTCATCGTCCCCGCGACAGCCCCACCCGGCGTCGCCCTGGCCCTCGCCGCCGCCCTTGGAGTTGGGATTGGGGAGCGTTCGGCACCGGCCACGCTCCAGCTCAAGGCCGATGGCGTGTTTGTCTCCATCAGAGGCTGCGACCTAGTCGACATAACAACAGCGCTCGACGGGCTCCCGGCCCAGCTCGCGCGCCTAGACACGCGCCGGGGGGAACGCCGGCTCGTCTATAGTGAGGGCGCCTGGCGCATCGACCCCTAACGAGAGGACACAGGATGGACCACGACATACCAACGGAGAGAGGGCTGAGTGAGCCGGCAGCGACAGCTTCGCCGGAGACAGCCGCACGCGCACAGACCGCACCCACGATGAGCGTGGAAACGCAGGCGCTGGCCGCAGAGATCGCCACCACGCTCGGCGAGACCGCGCCCGATCCCGTGGGCCAGATCGCCCGTGCCGTGGAGCGGCTCGGCGCCGAGCGGGCGCGCGTGGTCCTTGCCCAGGTACAGGAGGCCGAGGCAAGGGGCGGTCAGATGCTCCCCGACGGCAGCCGACGCCGCACCCCTGGGGGCCTGTTCTTTCTCTTGCTGCGCCAGAGCGCGGACGTGAGCCGGAGGGATAAGGTCTACATCTTCCCCCAGCTCTTCCAACAGAAGACGCCGCGCGTGGCGACCGGGGACAGCACCACGGCCGCATCAGCGTCCGTCGCCTGGACCGACGACACCTACCGCGCGCTCGCGCAGCAGCTACAGCAGCACAACAGAGGGAGGCTAACCGCCGTGAAGATCACCGTCATCGGCCGGCCCGGCACCGCCGTCGAGCAGGGCCAGGCCATCGTCCTCGCCCTCGTCAGCGAGAAGGTGCCGGACCTGCCCAAGGGCCTGCCGGAGCCGCCCGCTGGCACCCGCTACACCGTCTTCGTCGCCCGCAAGCCGTGGGCGAAGGTCGCCGAGGCTTTGGCCGCCGACCCGGAGGACGCGGCCATCATCGAGGGCTACGCCGCCCTCGACCCGCGCGTGGAGGGCATCGCCGTCTACGCCACCAGCGCCACCACCAAGCGCCTGCAAGCCGCCAAGCGCGTCACCACGGCGGCAACACCATGAAAGCCGCATAAAGTGACGACGGGCGCGCGGCGTGCGGAATGTCAAGGCTCTCCTGGGCATCGCCGTGCCTATTGTAACAAGCCCTGCGGGCATGGGGGCAGATTACAATGAGCGGCGTTGACTAGTCGCACACGATACACCGCGCCCCGCTCTAGCAGCGACAGGGGGACTAGCCTGCCTACGATGGGGAGTTGCGCCAGGAGGACAG
>JAABUM010002982.1_pt1 | contig 21638 bp, 27 predicted proteins | sample 5559161 | NCBI WGS metagenome assembly JAABUM01 (sample SAMN10711868, study PRJNA513369) | rock metagenome | isolation source: Antarctica rocks | place: Antarctica: Victoria Land, Siegfried Peak nord
GCGGGCGGGCGGCCGGTGAGATCCGTACAGCGAGGACGCTGACCCACACCCGGTCAACGACATGCAGATACGACCAGCCGGGGGGGCCGGTAGTGCGCCGCCGCCGCCCGTCGCTGCGTGGTGGGGGGTCACCGGCAGCCCGTTCACCACGGCACCTCGACGCCGATGTGGCTGATGGCGCTGTGGTACTGGCGGGCGGCCTGGTTGGCGGCGTCGAGGTGCTGAGCCACCTGGTGCAGGTGATCGGCCGCTTCGGCGCACCGCGCGGCCGGGTCGCGGGGTGCCGCTGTCATCGCAGCACCGCCCCGCCAGCCAGCCCCGCGACCTGCGTGGAGCAGGTGGTGACGACCTGGGCCAGCGCCCGGGTCAACTCGTCCAAGGTGGCCCCCAGGGTGTAAAGGTCCTCCGTGTCCGGGGACTGCATCGTTGCCGTGCTCTCCCGCACCGCCTGGCGCAGCACCTCACTCGCGGCCGCCACAGCAGCACCCGGCTCATACGGTGGGTTGTCGCTCCCCAGTGACGTGCCCCGGCGAAATTCGGACCGTGATTGATGAGGTCTCGCGCGAACTGGACTCAGCAGGCCCCCTGGATGCAGGTGCTAATCCTGCTCGGACCTTTACTGCTGGTCGTGGGACAACTGTTCGAGATCGGCAGGGGTAAAGCACCGATCGTTTTCTTGGTCCTCGACGGCGTCCTTGTGCTGCTCGTCGCCGCTCGACTCGTGGCCATCCTCCGGGTAAGAAACCATCGACGGGAGCTGCAGCACCACAGGCAGGATGGTGCTGCCTCCATCGACCAGGCTGACCACTGACCGCAAGCTGATCATTTACAACACCCAAACGCCGCGCGCAGCGGCCAACTATCCGGGCTGTCCGCTCAGCGGGATCGCAGGACACGGTGCGACAGCTCACTGGAGGCATGAAATCCCCTCAGTCGCAACCCTCCGGAAATCATGAAATCCTTCAACTCGCAAATCCGCCAGAGACACAAACATGTCCAGTCCGCAAATCCGGCAAAGGCACATAGTCGGCAGGAGCATATAGTCGGCAGAGGCATATAATCCGTTCGGCCGCAACCGTTTTGACAAGAAACTCTAAGATTGACAGCGCCGTGTAGTTTGCTTATGGTCTAGTCGTTCAGCTTCTCGTCGATCGATATCCGAAGGTGTTCATGACCATTCCTCAAACATTGCCGCAGTTCAGGCAGCAGTTGATTCTTGCCGTTCTTATGTCGTGTTCGCTGCTGATTTGGCTGGACAATACCGTCCTGAGTATTACGCTGGAAACCCTTGCAGACCCGGTCCGTGGACTGGGGGCCAATACCAGTCAGCTGCAATGGGCGACCGGTTCATACACTCTGGCCTTCGCCGCATTGATGTTCACCGCAGGCGCATTGGGCGATCGCTTCGGTCACCGGACTGTGTTTTCCATTGGGTTGGTGATCTTCGCCGGATCCTCGCTGTGGGCGGCGTACGCAAGCGATGCGGGCCAGCTGATTGCAGCTCGAGCTGCGATGGGGGTGGGCAGCGCGCTGATCACGCCCGCCATGTTGGCCATCCTTATGTGGACCTTTACTGGCCCCGCGCGGGCTGCCGCGATCAGCATCTTCTCGACGTCGGCCGGTGTCGGAATGGCTGCCGGCCCGGTGCTGGCGGGGTTCCTGCTCGATCATTTCTGGTGGGGCTCGGTCTTTCTGATCAATGTCCCGATCGCGGCATTGGCGTTGGTCGGGCTCGCCGTGCTGGTTCCGAATTTCCGCAGCCCCACTCCGCGGCCACTGGACCCCGCTGGAATGTTGCTGTCGATCAGTGGGCTCGTGGCGTTGGCATACGGGCTGATCCGGGCGGGACAGGTGGCTGTGTGGAGTCGTACCGATGTCTGGGCGCCGATCGTTGTCGGTCTGGTTCTGCTGGCCGTTTTCGTACTCGCCGAACTGCGTGTCAAGGTGCCCAGCTTCGATCCGCGACTGCTCGCGCAACGCACATTCGGTGGCGGCAATTTGGCGCTCGGATTGCTGCTCTTTGGCGTGGCCGCCATCACCTTCTATAACGCGTTCTACCTGCAAGGCGCGCTCGGATTTTCGCCGATGAAGGCGGGTTTGGCCAATATCCCGACCGCATTCGGCGCGCTCGCGGGGGCGCCCTTTGGCTCGCGCCTGGTTCGCCGCCTGTCGCTACGCCCTGTCGCCGTGCCGGCGCTAACCGTGGCTGCGCTGACCATGGGCGGGTACGGGTTCCTCGGACTGCAAACTCCACTCGTCTGGATCGAGATCCTGTTGTTGATACAGGGTCTCTCGATCGGCATGGTGATCGGCCCCGTTACGGCCGCATTGATCAGCAACCTGCCGTTGGAACAGGCCGGTGCAGGATCGGCCGTCACCAACACCGTGCGACAAACCGGCAGTGTGATCGGAATCGCAGTAGGCGGCACGATCATGTCGATCGCGTACCGACGTGCGATCGAACCTTCGCTGGAGGGTGCACCCGGTCCGGTGCAGGACCAGGCGCGAGTTTCCGCCGAACAGGCCCGCCACGTCGCCACCGCTATCCACCAACCCACTCTTGCTCAGGCTGCTGATAATGCGTTTATCCATGCTATGCACGTCGGCGCGGGCGGGATCGCGGTCATCGCACTCCTCGGAGCAGCTGTGCTGCTGATTACCTTGCCTGCTGTCGGAAAGAAGAAGGGTCCGATACCGGAGCCGGACTACGAAGAGGCCCGCAGCTCCGAGGCCAGGGCCGCCCAGGCCGATGTGGGCAGCCACTGACGCGATGGAAATTGAGCAAAGACCCCCTGGTGTCCGGGTTGATAGTCAAGCCACGTACCTCCTCGACCGTCATATGTTTGCCCTATGGACCTGGTCCTGCCGCGCGGTGGGAGCCGCCCCGCCCGTTGGTGACGTCGAGACGGTTGCCTTGGTTGTCCCGACGCCGGACCTTTCCAAGTTTGAGGTGTCCGACGTCGACTGCACGCTGATCGAGCCGGACAGGCTCGCTGGCGCGCTCCTCGACTCGCCCGGTCGGTCGGTCGGTGCTTGGCGGGCGCGGATTGCGGGCGGCGATTCGGCCCTGCCGATCGCCGGGCATGCCGTTCCCGATGCCACTGGTGCCGCCGTGACATCAGCGGAGCATGCCGTGGCCGTCTTTCGTCACACTACTGCTGTTGCGGCCGAACTGCGCACAGCACTGGCCGCCGAGCTGCGGCCATATCAGGTCCGCGGTGTGAGCTGGCTGCGCGAGACTGTCGACGCACACGGCGGTGCGGTGCTTGCCGACGAGATGGGGCTCGGTAAGACGCTGCAGGCAATCGGCTATCTCGTCGGGCGCGCCGATGAGGGGCCGCAGGTGGCGGTGTGTCCCACGTCGCTGGTCGGGAACTGGGCACACGAGATCGCGCGGTTTGCACCTGATCTACGGACGATGATCTGGCGTGGCGGGCCGCTGGAGGCGATAGATAACAGGACGGTAGTGCTCACCGGCTATCCGACGCTACGCCTACATAGCCCTGTCCTAATGGAGCATCATTGGGCCACTGCGGTTTTCGACGAGGCGCAGGTGCTGAAGAACCCCCGCACACAAGTATCGAAGGCCGCGCGAACCATCGCGGCCGACGCGAGAATCGCGTTGACCGGAACGCCCGTCGAGAATCACCTTGAGGAACTCTGGGCACTGCTCAATCTGGTCACACCGCAGCTGTTCGGGCATAAGGCCCAGTTCCGTCGTCGCTTTATCCGGCCGATCGCGGACGGTTCCCTCGCCGCCGCTACCCGACTGCGCGGGGCGATCGAGCCAGTTGTGTTGATGCGGAAGAAGTCTCAGGTTGCAGGATCACTCCCACCTAAGATCCACGCCAACCTGATCTGCGACCTTACCGTAGAACAGCAGCAACTGTACGACCAACTGATGGAGCAGGCGATCAACGACGGCTTCGGCAGCGGCGCACAGCGCCAGGCCCGGGTGCTGGCAGCTTTGACCGCACTCAAGCAGGTCTGTAACCACCCGAGACTGGTCACCGACGACTCCGACGAACTATCGGGGAGGTCGGGAAAGCTCGACCTGTGCACCGACATTGTGGCCAACAACCTCGAAACTGATTCGCCAACACTGATCTTCACCCAATACCGGAAGACCGGTGAGCTGCTCGTGCGGCACTTCGGCGAGCAGTTCCGTGTGTCTGTCCCGTTCTTCCACGGCGGCTTGAATCAGGAACAGCGGGCCGACATCGTCCGCCGCTTCCAGACCGACCATGGTCCGAAAGTGCTGGTGCTCAGCCTGAAAGCTGGGGGCACCGGGCTCACTCTCACCCGCGCAGCCGACGTCATTCACTTCGACCGATGGTGGAATCCGGCCGTGGAAGCGCAGGCCTCCGATCGAGTCCATCGGATCGGTCAAACCCACACCGTGACCGTCACCACCCTGACCAGCAATACCACCGTTGAGGAGCACATCGCGGCCATGCATTCGCGCAAATCCGCGCTATCCGATATCGCCGATATGTCCGGTGTCGCCGAATTGGCCCGATTGGATGACGACAGCCTCATTGCGACCCTGCGCCGGAAGCGAGCCAGTTGATATGGCGGACGACGACTTTGGTTACACAGCGTGGGGGCGGGACTGGGTTCGGCTCGCCCAGCCGTTACGCCAGACCCGACCCGACCCGCTGTTGCCGCGCGCCCGCAAGCTGGCGCGCGTTGGAGGAGTGCAGGTGACGATCGACGGCCGCATCGTGCGCGGCGTTGTCCTGCGTGGCCGCAACACATCGGTGGCCTGCATCGAGGTGGCGCCGATGTCCCGGGAGACGATCGTGGGGATCACCGGCCAGTTGTACGGTGCTCGGCCCATCCTCACCGATGAGGTGCACCGCGCGATCACCGAGGTGGGCCACCCGCCCGCACCGATACTCGCAGGCGTCGACTGCTCCTGCTCGGATGGCACTGGGCGTTGTATCCACGTGCTGGCCGTCTATTACGAAATGGCACGACGTGTCGATGACGATCCTCGAATTGCGCTCGATATCCAGGACTTCTTCCACGTCTCATCGGGTAGCACTCGAGTATCCACCGCGGCACTGCCGCAGCGGTGGATCGCGCTCAATGCCCTTGATCCGGCCGACTACTTCACGGTGTCGAAGTAGTCGGCCTCACACGACATATATCGACGGCTGTTGTACGGCTCGGCTGCCATTCGCGACTGATACGACAACGGAAACCCCAGCGGTTCCAACTCGTCCATCAACGTCTGCGCCCACAAGTGCGGGTCCTCGGCGGGCCGGGCAGTCATGTATCCGATTGAGGTCTTGACCGGCAGGCCACCGGGTCCGGACGACGCCGCCCACCGCCCTACTCCGACTGTGTCTGGCCCCGGGGGCCTAACGTCGGGTTGGGGTGTACCCAAGCAGACAGTTGTGAAACAACAACAGGAAACCACCGAGGTCCTCACCGCGAAAAGTCGGACACGAGGAGCTCGACCGCGAGGAAGCGGCGGTCCCGACACAGAAACAAACTCGAGGACGGGGCCGCCGCTGAAATCGGGGGCTGCGGCTTCGGGCAATAGCTCGCGCGAGTCTCTTCTCGACTTGAACAGCTTGCGTCCGTCACCGTCCTCGTCGGCAGATTATCTGCCACTACTTTTTCACGAACCGCAAATAGATGAGAATGCCTGCCCCGATCAATATTATCGCGTCGCTAACAGACCATGCTGGCGAACCTGTCGAAAACACGAACCAATTAGCAAGAAGTGCCGCCCCCACAACACCCGTCAGTAAAAACCGCAGCACTGCCCCCCCTGTTACGGGTGGTCGAGGTCGTACTGTAGTGGGATCGTCGTCAGCCGGCGTGAGCATTAGCCAGCCCTCATGTATACCACGCATCTGGGACAAATACATGCTAGAGGTAGGGATAACGTCTAGCACCTCCGACTCTCCGTCCTGCAGATCAATTTCGAATGTTGGACTACCCATGTATCCTTTTTCGGGATATCCTGTCGTGTCGAAATGAACGCGTATCTTGTGTTTTCCAGGACGAACCTCATGCATCATCGATGCTCTGGGACGTAAGCGCCCCACGCGATGACCGTCAATCTCCACGATGTACTCAGCTAAGGAATTCCGCCATGTGAATGATCGTTGCAGCGTGATTTGACTTGCCGCCGCATCGCCTCTCGATTCAATGTTTGCGGTCGACGACGCGGCCCTAGTACTCACAGAGGGCCTAGCCGGTACGACTCTGTCCACTGGTGTGGCCCGGCGGGGAAGCGGGATCACCTCCCCCCGAGGATTAGCTTCGGGTGCTTGGCCAGCCCCAGTTAGCTTAGCAAGAGCCGCCTGCAACCGGTCAGGCCGCGTATAAGTCCGGTAGCACTGATAGCCGACGGTACCAATCCCTATGAAGGCTAGAACCCTTGCATTCAGGAGGGCTGCGTAGGGGATAAACACCGCTAGCGCCAGCACCACACCCAGGACCGGCACCCATACCGGCGTACGGGCGCGCTCCAGCTGGTGCTCGGCGTAGTCACGACCGGCAGGACGCAAAGCTGCCCGCATCACTTGACCCGAGTCAACCAGATGCATCGCCATGCGCGCGTCATAGCTGGACAAGTCGTACTTATCCGCGAGTCGAATGCGTGCTCGGCGATGGTCCCACCAACGGCCGCCTAGGAGCGCGAATACGACCACAGACGCTGCGGCGAGCACACTTAGGACGACTGGGAGGAAATAGTCACCCGCGAGGGGCGCCACAACAAAGCCGACCGAGACGAGGTATAGCACGCCGATAAACTCGTTTTTTACTTGCGTTGACACATGCACACTATAGTTCTGCCGACTCCGCTAACTCAAAGGCGGAAGGTCTGGCGGTTCACCAGATCAACTGACCGGCCTGGCCTGCCACAGCACCCGCACACCATAAAGCGCGCCGTCGAGCAGGATGGTTACGACCTGGTGGTGACGTGGGTGCTCAGGTATTCGGCCACCGCGTCCCGTAGGACATCACTGGTGGTGCGGTGCTGCTGTTGCGCGAGAGTGGCTAGACCCTCATCCATCGAGCCGGGTAGGCGCACCTGGCGAACGCGGGAGTGCTGCCCGGGTGTTGCGTCCGGGTCGATCGAGGGCCGCCCACCCAGGGCGCGCTCGAGCACGGATCGCCCGTACTCGGCCGCGTCCTCCCCGCGTACCGCGGTGGCAGAGTTGTGGGGCAGCACCATTTCGTGCTCGGCCCACTCGGCGGCGGCCGTGTAGTCCTTCTCGGTGCTCATTGCGGATCCTCCATTCGATCAAGATGCTTCTGCCGGGCTTGCATGACGTGGAACACGTGAATATCACGCGGCGGGGTCATCTCGACCATCACCTCCAGCAAGGGTCCACCCAGCTGGCGCGGCGGCCCAAGGAACAGCGTCGGCCGCACACGTCCCGGCACCCGAGGCTCGTCGAACTCCCGCTCAACGTAGTAGGCGTTGGTGATCGCGTGCAGCGCGTCCTCGTGTTCGATCCCGTGCTTATCGGCACTGTTCGCCCACGTGACCGCCATACCCATAATGTACTACACAACATGCGGTTGTGCAATACATAACCAGGTCAGCGTCAACTTCGATCCAGCAGCGATAGGCGTTGATCGTCGGCGAATTGGTTGTTTTCATCAAAGAAGTGGTACGCTTCAAGTGCTCATGGTGAGCGAACGGCACAGTCGAGGGTAGGTGCGTCCGATGGACGAACAGAAGATCCGGAAGCTTCTCCAGATAGCCGAGGAAGCGCTGCGCCAGGCGCAGGCTGTTTTTCCGGACGAGAACACCGAAGAGCCCCACGAGGGGACTGAGAAGAAGCTCACCGCCCCACAGCGGCGGGCACGGCTACTCGCCCACTTCGTAGCGGCGAAAGACAACAGCCTGTCCCGGGCGCAGGTGAGCCACGCGGCCAAGGTGAGCGGCTATGGAGACCCTCGTGGCGTCGCAGCGCTCTACAACGGACAAACGAACTGGCTCAAGAGCCAGGGCGACGAGCGGATCATGACACCGACCGCCATCGAGTGGTTCGAATCCAAGGGCAAGCAACACCTCGACGGGTACAAGGCCGTCAACATCTAAGGCGTTGTGCCGGTTAACGCTGGGGCGCGCCTGTCGCTGCGCGCCTGGGGCATTGAGGGAGGCGGTACATCAGCAGCGGGTCGTCATCGACCAATCGGAAGTCGTGCGTGCGGGCTACGGCGCATCACCGACCTCATCGATGCCGGGGTCAACCTCGCCGGCATCGCCCAGATCCTGCACCTGCAAACCACCAACACCCAACTGGAAACCGACAACGCCCAACTCCGCGCAACCAAGGAGGCCGACCATGATCGAGCCCACCCCCGGCCGGGCGAGATGCCGATGCTGCTCGGACCCCACAACGGCGGTGGGCGGCGTCGTCGTCGTGGTGGTGTGGGAACCGGTGCCGGTGCTGTGGTGGGGATGGCCGCAAGGTTCGTGCCGTGCAGCTGCACCCGATAGGCGCCGGCGTTCGGCCGTACTCGGGCCGACTCGTGCCGGGCGTACCTCAGACGTCCTGCCCAGCCTGTGCGGGAAGCCGCACGACCAATCGGTCGTCGGTGCTCTCGGCGAACCGGAAGCCGTAGTGCTTGATGTACGCCTTCGCGAGACCTTCGTCGCGGGCGTCGGCGACGACCGCCATGCGGTGAGCGTCAGCGTGCGCCAGCCAGGCTCGCATCACCTCGCCGCCGTGGCCGTGCTTCTGTGGATGCGCGGCGAAGTTTGAGGCGATGGCCACAGGCCTGCGCACGCAACCGACGGGATTCTCACAAGCCGAACCCCCACCGCACACACCCCACGCCCACCGTCAACCCGCCGTGACCTGGACCTGCGCATTCGCAATAGACCCGACTAAATGCCCGGTGACCTGGGGGGGTCAACCGCAACACCGTCGTCGTCCCGTTGCTGCCGAGTTCGACGCCACCGCTAATGTCAGACACAATCAGTTTTGCCTCTCAATACTCCGACACTGTGCCGGATACGCCCCCGTCATCGGGAATCACTGCGGACAGGTCTTGCGGGACGTTCTGTGGCCCTACCGACCTCGGCAAACGCTGATTGTTCGAAGTCGGTTGCACCGTCCCGGGTGACGATCCGCGTACGGCACAGGAGTGACGCGCCGGCAGACACAGCCCGGGGGCGCCTGGGCTGTGGCGGGTCGATGGATGGACTACCCGGCGCCGATGGCCTGGCGCAGGTCGGCAAGCGCCCGCTGCATCAGTGTCGAGAAGTCCGCGCTGGTGTCATCGGCCCATTCGTCGTACGCGGCGGAGAAGACCGCGACGGCCGCCTGCGCGGTGAAGTTGGCGATCCTGCCCGGTACATCCCGTTCGAGTAGGCCCGTCGCAAGGAGCGCCGCGAGCGAGGACATCTTGATCAGGTTCCGTTCCCGCAGCTCGGTCGCCGACACGATCAGGTCGCGGCGGATGCGGGCCCACTCACCGTAGGCCGCCAGGTCCAGACCGCCTCGTGTGAGGACAGCGACAGCCACGTCGACAGGCTCGAGCTGCTCGTCGGTCTGACTGAGATACATCGCGATCCGGGCCTCGAAGGCCTCCGCGTCAGCGAAGAGAACTTCCCGCTTGTCGGTGAAGTGATTGAAGAATGTCCGCTTCGTCAGCCCAGCCCGGTCGGCGATCTCGGCGACGGTCACGTCAGCGTAGCCATGTTCGTGAAACAGCGCCATCGCTGACTGCTGCAGCCGTTGCTTCGCGTTCGGTTCCCAACGTCCCATTCATGTCACTGTACCCAGTAATTGCACTTTGTGAAGTCACGTGCCACAGTGGATACTGCACTTGGTGCAATCAACCCGCACGTGCGACCAGCAGCGCCCACCCAGAGGAGAAGATCATGCCCACCAACACCGCCGCCTGGATCAACGCCAAACACGCCAAGCTCGAAGTAGGCCCGGCCCCCTACCCCACGCCCGGCGACGACCAGATAGTCGTCCACAACCGCGCCGTCGCGATCAACCCGCTGGACTGGATCATCCAGGTCGAAGGCAGCCTCACCTATGGCTGGCTGAACTACCCCACCGTGCTCGGCTCCGATGTCGCCGGCGAGGTTGTCGAGGTCGGCCAGGCAGTCACCCGGTTCCAGGTCGGCGACCGGGTTCTCGGCCACGCCGTCGGCACCGACAAGGACAGCAATAGCGCCGCGGAGGGCGCGTTTCAGCAGTACACCGTCGTGCTGGAGCGCATGGCCTCACCGATCCCTGACAGCATGCCGTTCGAGGACGCCGCCGTTCTCCCACTGGCCGTCTCGACCGCATCCTGTGGGCTGTTCGAGAAGAACCAGCTCGGTTTGCGGTACCCCACCGCTGGCGCCACACCGACCGGGCAGACCGTGCTGGTGTGGGGCGGCTCGACCAGCGTTGGCAGCAACGCCATCCAGCTCGCGGCCGCCGCCGGTTACGAGGTCATCACCACCGCCTCACCCCGCAACTTCGACTACGTCAAGTCGCTGGGGGCGACGCAGGTCTTTGACTACAACAGCCCCACCGTCGTGGCGGACATCATCGCCACCTTCCACGGCCGCACCCTCGCCGGCGCGATCGCCTTCGGCGAGACCGGCGCCGCCTCGTGCGTGCGGATCGCCGCCAAATGCAAGGGCAAGAAGTTCGTCGCCATCGCCAGCCCGCCGGTCTCCTTCGACACCCTCGCCGACGGCAACCGCGGCCGCCTCGAGCGGCCACGCGTGACTCTGCGGCTCATCAGCTCCAACGTGGGTCTGCAGTTCGCATCCCGCTCGCGGCGCGTCAGTACCAAATACATCTTCGGGACCTCGTTGAAGGCGAACGACGTCAGCACCGCCATCTACCGCGACTTCCTACCCGCCGCCCTAGCCGATGGGCGCTACGTCACCGCCCCGAAGCCCACCGTCGTCGGCACCGGCGTAGGTGAATTCCAGCACGCCATGGACATCCAGCTCAAGGGCGTCTCGGCGGCCAAAGTCATCGTCACCCTCCCCTAACTGGCCCCTACCCGCGACAGGCGGGGCACCCGCAGCTGACAGCCACCGAGCTGGCCACCCGAGGCGACGGATTCCTGCGGCCCCTTCGTAGCCAAATCGCGCGACCACACTGGAAGAAGACTGATATGCCAACGTTGCCGTGGACCCCGATCACCGCCATCGACCCGAGCACCGACTACCTCGTGATGGCGACACGCTTCGTCGTCACGAGCCGTTGGCGCATACCGGAGGTGGTGCGCGCGACGCAGACGCTGTGGGACACCCTTGCGGCGACCGGCGGACTGTTCGGCTACAGCCTGCGCGCGAGCATCGGCCAGCAGACGCTGTCGACCCTGACGGCTTGGCGCGACCGCGACTCGCTCAACGCGTTCGTCCGCGGCGATCCACACCTGGCGGTGATCCGGCGTACGAGGCAGTGGATGACGGACAGCCATTTCGCCAGCTGGACCGCAGCGGGTCTCGATCTACCCCCGAACTGGTCCACCGTGCTCAACCAACTGGCCACTCACTGAAGCACCAGCCTCGGTGCAGGTGCTGCTCTACCTCCCCCGAACCCCCGGGTTAGATCGGGGCTCGTTCGTGGAGGTAGTTGTTGATGATTTCTTGGAATCGGTCGGAGTGCAGTACGGGGCCGTGTCCTGAGTAAGCGACGTCGACATCGAGGTCCTTCAGGCGTCGCATGCTGGTGACGTAGTCATCGATGTTCGAACCGTGCAGCTCGTCGAGGAGTTGTTCGTCGGTGTCCAGGTCGTAGATGACATCGCCGGAGAACAAGGCCCGATCAGCGGCGTCGTACAACGCGACGCCGCCTGGGCCGTGGCCGGGCAGATGCATGACCGTCAGTTGTCGGTCGCCGAGATCGATGATCTGCCCATCGCTCAGGCTGGCGCAGTTGCGTGCGGGGCGCAGCGTGTAGTCCTGGGGACGGTACCCCGGGTGGGGTACCGATGTGATCATCCATTCTGGGACGGGCTGCGCGCTGCTGAGCCCAAGCTCGTCGGCCAGTTCGCGGCCGCGCAGGGTGCTACCCCCGGATGGGTCAGTGATGTTCTCCGCAGGGTGCGCGTGGCACAGGTCGAACTCGTGGGCACCGCCGAGGTGATCGAGGTGGGCATGCGTGACCACCACGATGGGGTCACGTTCGAACAGGTTGGGGAGCTGTTCACGAAGGCTGCCTACGCCTAACCCGGTATCGATGATCAAGTCTCGATCGCGGCCGCGCAGATGCCAGATGTTGGCGCGCAACAGAAAATGCACGCCCGGCTCAACGATGACGCTGAGGCCATCCCGGATCTGGGTGGTGGCGAACCAGCGATCAGTAACGGGCATGCCCGGGTTGACCGAACCAGCAACCGTCATCTCAGACCTTCACAGGTGGAACTTCACGCCGCAAGTCTCCCGTACACGCGCACCGATTGCGGATCCCCTGTGGGACGACCCCCACCTGCGAAGCTCCGGGGAGCCGTACCTTCACCGGGAATGGTTTGGCTACCGGGGTTTTTTGTCGTAGGTGATCCACGTCGTTTTGGTGGCGAGCGTGTCGTAGAGCCGTTGGCCTGGGAGGTTGTCGGCGGCGGTGATCCACCGCACGACGCTGCAGTCGTCGCGTTTGCTGAGGTCTGTGACGGTGTCGATGAGGATGCGTCCGATTCCGTTGCCGCGGTGCTGGGGGTCGGTGAAAAGGTCGTCGAGCCACAGTCCGACCGATCCGGTAGAGGGCCGGGCGAATCGCCGATAGTGGGCCAAGCCGACCACCTGCGCGTCGTCGCCGATGGCGAGGAGTGCCTTTGTCTCGTGACCAGGGTCGTGGATCCACGACCAGACCCGCTCGACGATGGCCTCATCTGGGGTGAGCTTGTAGAAGACGCGGTACGCGCGAAAAAGGGCAGCCCAGGCTTCAAAGTGGTGGTCCTGGGGTGCGCCGATGGCAATAGGGTTCTGGATCATTTCGTCAATATTCCTGTTCAAGAGAGTCGCTTCCATCTTCGCCAAGAGCTCGCGGTTCGTGGGCATTCGGGACGGAGAGACGGCGCCGCGTGACGGCGTAAATTCTGCGGTGTGCGGCACTCAGATCGCCAAAGAGCGGTACCTGACGATCACGCGCCCTGCGAGCAACACCGTCGGATAGAGGATCTCGTCCCGGTCGGGCTCAATGACTGAGACGCTCACCGATCCTCGGGTGCGACATTTTGATGGGTCGCGGTTAGAGGTGTGGGGGTTGGTTGCGCATCATTGCTAATACTGATGCGGATACCGGGGTGTCGGGGGGTAACCGGGATGCGGTTGTTGGGGGGCCGTACACGGACGTGATAGGTAGTAGTCCGGTCCACAGAGTCGGGTCGTGGTCCTCGCCTGGTTCCGGTTCGGAGGGTTCGGCGTCGCGGACCTTGACGGTCCATTGGCCCGGCACGATATCCATCGTGATGGTTGCGGTCGAAGCGAGGTGCTTGCGGGTATGCGGTGGGGTTTCGGCTGATCGGCCGGGTGTGATGATTTCCACCAGCTGGGTCAGCGCCGCGCCTGCTGATTCCTGGGGCACGTTCCTCAGGTGCCCGTGGACCACCGCAGAGCGGTAGTTCGCGCTGGCGTCGAACATGGTGTGCGCGAAAACCCAACCATCGATGTGGGTCACCGACAACGCGGCTGGTGCTCCCGCGGCGACCCGTCGTAGCGCCCCAGCGCCGGTGGACCCATGCAGCAGCAACTGGTCACCGACACGCGCGTACAGCATGGGCACCACCCACGGTCGTCCGTCCACGACGGTGCTCAAAGCGCCGACGTGGTGGCCGGCGTCCAGTACCGCGTCTAAATCACCGCGCCCCTCACGGGCTCGTTCAGGGTGCCGTCTGATGCGCGTCGTTGTAGTACTCACGTGTTGAACATAAAGAGGTAGTGGACTGCGCTCAAGACCACAATGGGGTGAATTCACGATCCACTATTGGAGGCTTGGTGATGGCGCGCAACGCCGTACCGTTCGATTTTGACCTTGCCCTCGATGATGCCATTGAGCCAGGACCGGCTCGGGTGTCGGCGGCCCTGGTCGGTGCCATCGCTGCGGGTCGGCTTCGTGATGGGGACCTCGTCCCCTCCACGCGGACGATTGCCCGCGCACTGGCCTTGCCCCGTTCGATGCTGGTGGCGGCATATGAGGAGCTCGTCGCCGCAGGCTTCCTGGATTCCCGGATGGGCGCCGGTACCACCGTGGCTCATGGTGCTGAACTTGCAGCACAGTCCGGCGCTTTCGCCTCCTCCTCCCACCGGAAACCCGACCAAGCGCTGGCCTCGAACGTGGCACCTGCCCCGGCTGTCATTGCCTTCGATTTACGGCCCGGATACCCCGACGCGACTCTGCTTGACCTACCCGCCATCCACCGCGCGTTCCGGGCAGCAGTCGACGGGAGCCATCACGGTGACCACCGTGATTTTGTGCTGCTTCGGGCCGCGCTGGTGACGTACCTGCGGCGCAGTCGGGGTGTGGTGTGCGAACCCGGCGATATCTTCATCTTTCCCAGCGTCCCGATGGCGCTGCGTGCCATCGCACCCGCGCTGCTGACCCAGGACCGACCGGTCGCGTTCGAGGACCCCGGATATGTCGCGGGCCGTCAGGCTCTGACTGGCGCAGGGGTCGATGTGCGCCCGGTATCGGTTGACCACGACGGGATCCGGGTCGATCTGCTGCGGGAGGACGATGGCGGGGTCTATGTCACCCCTGCACACCAGTATCCTCTCGGAGCGCGGATGCCGGTGGGTCGCCGCGCGGACCTGCTCGCGTGGGCAGGTAATCACGGGGGGCTCGTCCTGGAAGACGACTACGACGGCGAATTCCGCTACGACGTTGCGCCGATGCCCGCGGTGCGCGCCATGCGGGATGCAGAAGACCGGGTGATCTACCTCGGCAACGCCTCCAAGATGCTGACCCGGGACCTACGGATCGCCTGGGCCGTCGTACCCACCAGGTTCCGACAGAACATGACCCGGCAGATACAACGACAAGGCGCGATCACCAGTCCAGTGGATGCTCGGGCCTTAGCGACCCTGCTGAACCAGGGAACCCTGCAGCGACACGTCATCACCGCCCGGCGCACCTACGCGGCTAGGCGGGCCCGGTTCACCGCCGCGTGTCAGGCCGTAATTCCCCACATCGGCATCGAGGGTGTGACCGCCGGCCTCCACGTGGTTCTGTTGCTGCCTGCCGACGTGGACGACGTCGCGATCGTGGCCAGGCTGGCTACCCAAGGAGTCGCGTGCGCCCCCCTGAGCGCCTACGCGCTGGACCCACACGGCCCCCGAGGACTGATCTGCGGGTACGCGCGACTACCCGAGAGTCGTGCCCTTCAGGTCGCACGCCTCATCCACGACGTGCTCGCTGCACCGCCCAGCTGACGATCGCACCGCGCCGCAGGCAAATTCCACCCGCAACACCGCCGCGCGCTCAACGCGATCTCAATCCACTACCGTCCCGTATGCCCAAGGGCTAGCGGGACGCCCGCGTGGGCGGCGGGGTAGCGCCGTGATCATGTGTCACAGACGATCGTTCTGGGAAGATCGCGACCGGGGCAACCGAGAACGGTGTGACCTTCAGCGGTAAGTGGCACGGTTCTTGCAGCGCTATATGGCGCGGTCGGCAGCCGGCACGGCGGTAACGATCATGTCCGGTGCCGCAGCCTAGCGGGAAAGGGTTGGCCCGGCGTCGACTCGCAACTGCATGAGGCTCGACCCGAGTGCGGTGACGATGCTCGCGCCTACCGGCTTCTTGTCGTTGCTGACGGGCGCAGCACGGAAGAGCTTCGGGCTCGTTGATGACCGTTTCCGGTGCGGTCTGACGCTATGGGCGTCGGAGGTGTTTGCGGTTGGCGGTCAGGACTTCATCGGAGAGTTCGGGATCGGCGTGGGCGATCGCCCGGGAGATGACCTGCGCGCCGACCATCTGGCTGAATATCGCGATCGCCTGTTCGCGCGCCCTGACGGGGTCGAGCTTCGTGCCTGTCTGGTTCGCGGCACCGAGGAGCAGATCGGTGATCGCGGCGAGATAGCCGCTCAAGCCCCGCTGGTATTCGGTTTGGGCTTTGACGCCGTGCCGCGCGGCGTCGGCGGCCAGGGCAGCGGACGCGCAGCCGTGCTCGGGGTGGTCGCGGTGGTCGGTGGTCAGGTAGCTGTCGATGATGGCATGCAGGCCTGCCCGGGCCGAGCGCGGGTGGGCGTCGATGATGCGCGCAACCTCGCCGAGGGAGTCGGTGAAGCCCTGATGAAGCACCTCCAGGGCGAGGTCTTCTTTGGAGTCGAAGTGGTTGTAGAAACCTCCGTGGGTCATCCCGGCTGTCTTCATCAGCTCGTCGATGCCGACCCCGTCGAGTCCGCGGGCTCGGAAACCTTCGCTGGCGGCAGTGACGATCCGCTCCCGGTTGAGCTCCTTCTGCTGCTGGGAGATGCGAGGCATCTCGGGAGTCCTCTCTCGGCGGGGGCTCAGTGATCGGACCGAACACTCCGGCACTGGGAAAGGCGATGGTACTCGTCATCAAAAAGCACGGTGGCGCGTCCCGCTTCTGTGGTGCAGGGCAGCCCGCGAAGCGTGGCCCGGTCGACTTGACAAACAATGATGACGCATGACAGCGTTGCCCTGTGATGGCAAACGTCATCAATAACGAATCCAGCGGGTGGACGCTCATGATCTTCGGAACCATCGGGGCAGGCACTATCGGCCAGGCTGTGGCCGGTCATCTGGTCGAGGCGGGTCAGCGGGTCGTGTTGAGCAACAGCCGGGGTCCGGCGACGTTGGGCGAGGTCGTTGCCCGCCTGGGTCCGTTGGCGTCGGCCGGCACCGTCGCGCAGGCGGCAGCTGCGGACATGGTATTCCTGACGGTGATGTGGCCCCACATACCCGCCGCCCTGGCCGGCCTGCCGCCGTGGGATGGGCGCATCCTGGTCGATACCACCAACCAGGTCGCGCGTCTGGACCCGATCGAGGCCGTCGATCTCGGAGATCAGACCGGCAGCGAGTATGTCGCCGCCCACGCACCGGGCGCCCGAGTGATCAAGGCGTTCAACACCCTGTTCGCCCGCTACATCGCCCCGGACCCCCGTCACCCGGCCGGCCGGCAGGTCCTGTTCTATGCCGGCGACGACGCCGAGGCCAAAGCCACCTTCCACGAGGTGACCGACAGTCTCGGCTTCGCCCCGGTCGACATGGGGGGGCTGCGCGACGGGGGCCGGTTGATGCAGGTCGGCGGCGGCCCGCTCTCGGCCCTGCACGCCCTCAAGCAGGACTGACACGCGCCCGGCACGGCCATCGGCTGAACCTCTCGACCTCTTGGAGGAGGATCATGACCGACTTTGACCCGCTGACGACCTCGGACACGCGAGGTCGCAGCGTCCGTCTGACCCGACAACGACCAAATTGGATCGGTTGTGGCGAGGTGGCCCCGTGAAGGCGCTGGCCTACGAGAAGGCGCATGCTCTGGACGCGTTCGCCCTGGACCTTATCGAGGTCGACGAGCCGGAGCTTGGCGACAGGGACCTGGTGGTCGAGATCCGCGCGATAGGCGTCAATCCCGGTGAGGCGTTCATCCGGTCGATCCGCAGCGCCGCGCCGGGCGGTCGGGTCATCCTGGGCTGGGAGTTCGCCGGTGTCGTGACCGGAACCGGTCCTGCGGCCACGGGATTTGCGGTCGGTGACAGGGTGATGGGCACCGGCGATATGACCCGCGACGGCTGCTGGGCGCAGCGGCTGGCCGTGGACCACCGGGTCGTCGCCACGATCCCCGATCAGCTGTCCTTCGCCGACGCCGCCTCGCTGCCCATCGGCAGCCTGACCGCGTGGGAAGCCATGTTCGGCGACCAACCAGCGCCGCCGCCCGGAGTCGACACGGTCCTGATCGTGGGCGGGGCCGGTGGGGTGGGCTCAATGGCGACGCAGCTGCTGAAGGCCAGGACGTCCGCCTTCGTGATCGGCACCGCGTCGCGGCCGCAGTCGCGGCAGTGGTGCCAGGCGATGGGCGCGGATCTGGTGATCGACCACACCGCCGACGTCACCCAGCAGCTAAGCCAGGCGGGTATCGAGCAGGTCGACATGGTGCTCTCCACCGCCGGCACCACCGACAACCTCGCCTGGATCGGCGCGGCGCTGCGCCCCTTCGGTCACCTGTCGGCCATCGACCTGGACGGCCCGCTGGACCTCGGCCCGCTCGTGCAGAAGTCGGTCTCCCTGCACACCGAGATGGTGTTCAGCCAGATCATCGCCAGTGCGGACCCCAACAGACAGGACGGCATACTCCAGGCCGTCGGCGACCACGTCGCGGCCAGCCAGCTGCGCCCGATCGTCACGACCCGGCTTCAGGGCCTCACCGTGCAGAGCATGAGAACCGCGCACGAGCTGCTCGAAACCCGACACACCATCGGCAAGGTCGTCATCGAAACCTGACCAGACGCGGCACGACTCGCCCACACCTAGCCAGTCCATCAAGCGTTGCGGCGCGGTGCAGAGCGGGGGGTCCCTCGGCTGCCGCCCGTGCCCACTCAAGGACGTCAAGCACGCACCAGGACCACCCAGTCCGCTCGCCGGACCGAAGCCGGGGACCCGCGACGACGACGAAAGGCACAACGTGACAACGACATCGACATCCGGCCAGCCGGATCCGGGCCCAGCGATCCCCGACGTGATCACACGATTCCTGGACGCCGTTGCGGCGCTGGATGCGGACGAGCTCGCGGACTGCTTCAACGAGGTGTGCGAGTACTTCGTGAAGTTCCCGGACCCCGCGATCGTCGGGCGGAAGAACATTCGTGCGCTCTTCGCCGACTTCTTCTCGAAGTGCTCGGCAGCGCGATGCGACCTGTCGTCGTTTGGGCTCAACGGGAGCACTGTGTACACGGAACGAGTTGACCGGTTCTGGTTCTCCGGGCAAGAGGCGTTCATCGAGTGCGTCGGGGTCTTCGAGATCGAGGCCGGCCGCATCTCCGTCGTCCGTGACTACTCTGACGCCGAGACCTTCACCCGGCGAATGGACGAGGCCCTGGGAAGGTGAGCGCGGACAGCGCTGGCAGGAAGCTCCACCCCGCCTACCAGGAGTTGGCAGCAGGAGTGGTTCGACGGACGTCCGGCGGCGCGTAGTCGCAGCTACGCGTCGCGCACCGAGGTCGAGAGCCGACAGCGGGCGGCGTCCCGATAGCCAAGAAACCGAGACGCCCGGGCTGGCGTCGTCCGCATGGAATGCCCCCGATTGCAAGGGAGCGGGTTGTCGTGGCCGAAGCTGCGAGCCCGAATCGCCGAATCCAGCCGGGAGGAGTTGCGCACGATGCCGATCATTCAGCAGACCTGGGCGCAGTCGCAGGCCATCGCCGGGCGGATGCAGACCCACGGGGTCACCCCCACCCGGCCCTCCTGGAGTGCGGCAGTCCCCACCCGCAGCCCGGACCGGGCTTCGGCGGCGTGCCCCCGATCCGGTCCGGGGGACCATGTAGTCCGGTACGTCGCCCGCCCGCCACTGGCGGGCGACGTGCCCTTCAGGGCGATGAGTTCACCCAGCCTTCGCCGCCGTGTTGGCGGCCGGCGCTGTCACGACTACTGACCTGCCGGACGAACACATCGGATGTCGGGGTCATGGGGCTTAGATAAGAGCATGGCTGACGACATCGACGCCCTCGCCGCGATGAGCTACGAGGGGGGGAAAGATGCGATCGACGTTGCCGTAGAGCGCATCGCCTTGTTGATCGAGGTGCGCGACACCGTCATCGAACATCGGCGGACCACTCCCCAGGGCTCCCCCACATTTGGGCCGACTGATCCCAGTGTCATCGGCCGGCGTCTGGTTGCCGCCCTCCTCGACGCTGGGTGGCGTCCTCCCACCGACGACGAGGTGAAGGAGGCGTCCCGCCGTTCGAAGGAAGCGACCGAGCGCTTCGACGAGTGGCGACGCACTCTGAGCCCCGAGCAGTGGGCCCGAGTCATGAACCATTACAGCTCTCACGGCGAATGCCCGCCTGACCTCCAGCCGCCGCCATGACGTCCGGCGGCGGGCGTCACCACGGGTCGTCCTCGTCCGCTTCTCTACTCTCCGCAACGAACGCCGCAGTCGGGTTCACGATGTAGCCATGACGAACACACAGAGGTTCATGACCGCACTGGTGCAGCTGTCCGACGGCAACCAGGACACCTTCACCTCGATCGACGTCGTGCGAGCAGCCGGGCTCCCGGAGATCCCGGCCAACTACGACGAGATCCCCCGTCAGCTCAACCAAGAGGGCTGGTTCTCCGACCTGGTGGTGCCGCCGACGAACGGCCGCGACGTCTGGTCAGGTCTGCGCCCCCGACACATCGACTAGCCCTCCGCGGGTCGGTGCACAGAAGTGCTCCGATATTTCAGAATCGGACCCTTGTTGCTCGCGAGCCGTCCTGCGTCCGACGTGGGCGCTTGGGGTGCACCCCAGACCGACGGTCGTTATCGGCGACACAATGTCCCGCAAGACGCAACTGAGCCTCACCGAGGCTGGAGGCTACTGGGAATGCTCAGGTCCTCGCTCACCGATGCTGCAGGGTTTGAACGGTGACTTATACCTTCGCGCTTCTTGGTGATGACCAGAAGACCCGGGCGTCGATGTGGCTTCCTGCGTTCGTCGTCTCTCTCGACGCCCCCGCGGCGTACGCACACCACGTGATCCCAGCTCTCGATGCGTTGGTCGTCGCGGGGTTCGAGCCAGCGGAGGCGCCAGTCACCGTGGCGGCGGGTAACAATCCTCCAGTAGCCGACGTTCGGGTCGGGGCCGGAGGCCTCATGTTGGTTACCCGCGCCGCCATTAATGGCGGGATCGTCGTTGACGACCCTGGGCAGCCACCTGTTGCTCCCCCTGGATGGTGGGACGAGGTGAAACGCTTCGGGGAGCAGTGCGCAGTCATCATCGGGGATCGACTCGACCTGCGTTCGGGGGACCCCCGCGCAGCGATGACCCAGGCAGCGAACCGGCGTCGCTTGATCAGCGCGCGGGCCACCGTCACCCACGCATACCCGTAAGTCACCGAGGTTCAACATTCAGCTTCGGGCTGCCTCCGTTGGGCGTTTGCTGAGCCCGCACCGACCCGGGTGTTCGCCGGGTGCTGGTCTCCGGTGATGCGGTTCAGCCGCTCGGTGGCGGTGCGCCGCTCGCGGCCGATGCTGACCAGGTGCTCGAACAGTTGGTCTTGGGGAAGTTCGGTGGCGGCTTGGGTGATGGCGGCGCCGGCGGCGTAGAAGCCGCGGCGGTAGGCACCGCAACCAAGCGGTCACGGTGCCCTCGCGCATCGGCTGCATGATGGGACTGTGGAAGTAGCGCGGCTGATACGGGCCGATGAACTCCTCGCCGACCAAGTCGCCGCCGACCTCGGCTACGGCGGCTCCCTCCGCAGATACCTCAGCCTCTGCCAAGAACCCACCTACAGCCGATGGCACTGGCACAAACGGCTGATGGCCACCCACCCACCACTGGCCCACCGGATCGCCCTGCTCCCGCCCGACAACGCGGTGAACGGGGCAACGTTGACATGACGAGATCAGAGTCGGCGTCGGAGGCAGAGTGGTTGCGTGAAGTGGCGTGGTTGCTGGGCCAGTGGCACCCGAGTCGCAACGAGCCGCTGGACCCAAAACTTCTCCGGGCTGGGTCGAACCGGCGGGTGTGGTGGCGG
>JAABUM010002984.1_pt1 | contig 21636 bp, 17 predicted proteins | sample 5559161 | NCBI WGS metagenome assembly JAABUM01 (sample SAMN10711868, study PRJNA513369) | rock metagenome | isolation source: Antarctica rocks | place: Antarctica: Victoria Land, Siegfried Peak nord
CTCGGCTGTTGTCGGCGCGGTCCGAAAAGCCGGCGCCGACGTGTCGGTCACGGTGCGGCAGGATCCCAAGGTGAAGGCCGCGATCGCTGGAATCGCCGCCGACGCATGGACACCGATCGAGTATCCCAACGCGGTCTTCGACGAGGCCGCCGGCGTCTGGATCTGTCGGGCCGAGGTCGCCGAGACCCCGTTCACCGCCTTCAGCAGCCGGAAGAAGACCGAGCAGGTGCCCGGCCGGCTCGTCGCGCGCCGCATCCCCGATTTGAACGCCGACGCCGGCCTGCCTACATCAGCGGGCGTCTACTTCTGGGCTGGGATGCCGGTTGCAGGAACGCGTCCGGGGCGGGCCACGACGGACAGCAGGCTGGATGATCCTCTGGTAGTGCACGGAGATGACGTGCTGCTGTACATCGGGAAGGGGAACCCTAGCCTTCGGGCTCGACACCAAAAGGTCTGGCCATACGACTGGGAAGATCTACCAGAGACGCACGGCCACTCCCGCACTATCCGGCGGCATGCGGGGGTGCTGTTCGCCGCTTCCGTGTCCGCCTGCCCGGAGTCCGGCTGCACGGCCAGCCACGGGGCCGAAACTTGGGAGCGGCGGCTCTTGCATCTGCACCTCCGGCGAACAGGCCTGGTGCCCGTCATCAACGGCGGGGCTTGGGAGAGCGGTCAGCCGAAGGCGGCGCAGGCGCAGGTCTGGGCCGCTCAGGCACCATCGTGAGCGGCCGGTCGCCTCAAGGGGCGTGCAGATCAGGGGCAGTCTTCGTGTTCTGACAGACCGTTGCTGCGCTCGGCGACGCTGAGGCTAGTGAAGCACCGCGACCAGACGCTGATCTGGCTGTCGCCGAAGGAGCAGGTCGAGCACTCCGGGCAGTGGGGTTGTTGACAGTATCGGCAGGTGCCATACGCGTCTGCGGGGGCGTACTCGGCTCCACAGGAGCAGTCGAGGGTGTTGGTCCTCCAATGAGACGCCAGCGCACCGTTCGAGAGTGCTCCGACGCCGGCTCGCCCGCCATTGCCGCGGAGTAGAACGGGCCCGAGTCCGACCAGGGCGATGATGCCAGGACGATCCGGGCGGCCGGCCGCACAGCCGTCGTCGGCAGGCCGCGTCGTGCAGCAGGTCCTCGGTCAGGAACGCCGCCTCGTCGATGATCGATTAGCAAGTCGACCGACCAGGAGGCGGCGCTCGCTTGCTCGCCTCGCAGTGCAAAGCCGCGTGCCTGTACTTCTGCCTGTAGAAACAAGACCTGGCGTCGCAATCTGAGGGCAAAGCGATCGTTAATGCAGGCCAGCAAGGTGCGCTCGGAGGGGCTCGAACCCCCAACCTTCTGATCCGTAGTTCCGGGAGAAGCCGTCCGGCGCCGTGCGGTCGGGTCTCCCACTGCAGGTCAGCCCGTTGCAGTTGTCCGCAGCTGTCCGCGAGGATGCGGGCCTGTCTGAGCGCGTGGCTACAGCGGTGGCTACAAGCGGGCGGTCGCGAAGGGCACAGAGTGAGGCGGTATAGGCCACTGGAGGGCGCGCAAGCGGGTCTGTCCATCCTCGGGGAAGCATGGTCAGGTCAGCGGCATGAGGGTGCGGAATGCCCCGGCTACACCGCGGCTTGCTGTTGCCATGGCCACAGTCGGATTGATCGGGAGCGGCAACATCGGTGGCACCCTCGCCAGGTTGGCGATCGACGCGGGTTACGACGTGGTGGTATCGAACTCGCGGGGTCCAGAGACGCTGACCGAGCTCGTGGCCAGTCTTGGGCACAGGGCGCGGGCCGCAACCTCGGCGCAGGCTGCGGCCGCTGGCGACATCGTCGTCGTGACCGTCCCGCTCGGCCATATCGACCAGGTGCCAGCCGAGCCGTTGGCAGACAAGGTCGTCATCGACACGTGCAACTACTACCCCGAGCGCGACGGCACCATCTCCGCGCTCGACGACAAGCAGATCACCACCAGCGGGCTCGTCCAGCAGCACCTGTCGAAGTCGCACGTGGTGAAGGCGTTCAACAACATCTTCTTCCAGCACCTCGGCTCGATGCAGCGTCCGGCCGGCGCATCCGACCGGAACACGCTGATGATCACCGGTGACGACGCCACGGCGAAGAAGACGGTCACCGAGTTCAGGTCGCTCGGCACGCCTGACATCGGCATGTACGAGTACTCACCGGTCTCTGATCGCATCGACGCGATCGGTTACGACGTCTTCGATACCGGCAGCCTGGCCGAGAGCTGGCGCTTTCAGCGTGATCAACCCGCCTATGCCGGCGCGTACGCAGAGGGCGGCGACTTCGACAAGCCGAAGCGCGCCGACCGCGACGAGCTGCAGGCGTTGCTCGAGCGGGCTGACGCATCCATCCGCTAGGTGTAGTGAGCGGACGTTGGCAGCCGGGCAGAGGGTGCGAGCAGAACCGCCCTCTTGAGCCGTTCATGTAGGACGCCCTGCCCGTTGGTGGTGGCAGGTCGACGGCGCGTCCGCCCTGCCGCGTGGCAAGCATGGAAGTACCTGTGCCGCGGCGCCATGAAGCTCAACCCCGAGCAGCGCCGCGCGCTCAAGGCCGCCTTCGTGCCCGAGAGCAGCTTCCCCGCCCCAGTTCCGCAACATCGCGTCCGGGCAATTCGCCGGCGCCGGCAGCGAGACCAACCTGATGCAGCTCAACGGGTGGAAGGGCCGCTGCATGCTCAACCGCTATGCCGCCTCCGCCGCTGCTGAGCGTGCCCGCCGCCCACCTACGGATGGACCTCCGCGAGCGGCTTTGTTACGCGGTTCTGTCGGAGGTCGCCGCTAGGCTTCGGTCTGTGGCCGACAAGAGTTCGATCGAGTGGACTGAAGCCACGTGGAACCCCACCACCGGCTGCGATCGCATCAGCGCCGGCTGCGACAACTGCTACGCGCTGACGCTCGCCAAGCGCCTGAAGGCCATGGGGAACGCGAAGTACCAGCGCGACGGGGACCCGCGGACCAGCGGAGCAGGCTTCGGCGTGAGCATCCATCCGGAAGCGCTTGACGTTCCGCTCCGGTGGCGGCAGCCGCGGGTCGTCTTTGTCAACAGCATGAGCGACCTGTTCCACGCGCAGGTGGCGACGCCGTTCATAAAGCAGGTCTTCGACGTCATGGTCCAGTCGCCTCGGCACACCTACCAGCTGCTGACCAAGCGCCCGAAGCGCCTCGCTCGCCTAGCGGATGACCTGCCGTGGCCCTCAAACGTGTGGATGGGCGTCACGGTGGAGAACGAGGAGGCGCGCTGGCGCGTCGACGAGTTGCGGAAGGTGCAGGCCGCGGTGCGGTTCGTCAGCGCCGAGCCGCTGCTCGCCGCACTGCCGGACCTGAACCTTGACGGCATCGACTGGCTCATCGCCGGAGGCGAGAGCGGCCGGGGGCATCGACCAGTGAAGGACACGTGGCTGCTCGACCTGCGCGACCAGTGCCAGGAGGCAAGCACTGCCTTCTTCTTCAAGCAGTGGGGAGGTGCCCGGCCGAAGACGAACGGGCGGCTCCTCGATGGGCGGACTTGGGACCAGATGCCGGCGGCGCCAACTCAGGCCCTTACCACGGTCTGATCCCACAGCGGGCTGCCCTTGCCGTCGGAGGACAGCACCCCCTGCTTGTGCAGCTCCTTAAGCGCTGTACGCAGGTGCTTCATCCGTGCGTCCCCCGCCAGCGCACCCATGATCTCCGCGTACTTCGTGCGGATGACGAACCTCGGGTGCTTCTGCACGAGCGCCCGGACGTTGTCCTTGAGCTCGGCGACCCAACCGCCGCTAAGGCCTCTTCAGCCGCCTTCAGCGAATCCGGCTCACCCAGCAACGTGCCTTCGGCGAGCGCCTCACGCCACTCCTCCTGCGCCGTGCTGAGCGCCTCCCCGAAGACCATCAGTCCGTCTGGGTGTCGGGACAGGAAGAGGAGCGAGTACCGCGCCTGCTGATGAGCGGCGTTCTTCACGTCGAACACCCACCCTCCGGCCTTCGTCGCCTCGACCAGGCGGTCGAGGTACTCCGCGGCTATGGCGGTGACGGCCTCGGCGTTGTCGCTCGCCTGCCGGTACGTGTCGCGCCACCAGTCGCCGCCGCAGGCCGCGTCCATGCGCGCCAGCGTGGCTTCACGGCCCGCCGCGCCCTCCTGCTCCTTGATCAGACGGCCACCGATGCGCCGGATCGCGTCAGCCGAGAAGTTGACGAGCACCTCCGTGCCAGGCGAGTACTGGAAGTACGGCCTCCCGTAGATCCTCGTGGCAATATCCTCGAAGGTGAGGCCGAGCCCACAGGGGTCGAGCAGGGCGAAGAACGGCACGCCGTCGGCGATCGTCAGAGCCTGGTCGAGGTATTGCTCGACCGTGCCCTTCTCCACCGTCCAGTCGACATCGGCCGCCTCTGCGCCCAGCACCTGCCTCAGCTTGCCCACGCGAGCCGGCCTCTCCTCAACGAAGAGCAGCTGCGCCTTCCGCCCCGGGGGCAGCCTCCGCGCGGCCTCAGCGATGAAGATGGGTGAGCCGGCGCTGCCGTCGTCGTAGCGGCCCGACCCCGCGTAGCCGTCGAGGACGACGACGCGACCGCCGGTCGCAGCGGAGCTGGTCTTCGTCGTGAACGGCACGAGGTAGCGCGACAGCACGCCGTGTTTGAGCACAGCCGCCGCGCGCTTCTTCCGAAAGAACTCCGCGTCCGTCACCCTCGCCGCCTCGCCCGTGTGCTGTCGCACGCAGACGATCCCACGCAAGGGTGCCCGTCGCGGCGAGTTGAAGTCGCGCGGCGCCTGCCGCTGCCGCTGCCGCTGCCGCTGCTCACCGAGCAACGAAGCCGGATCACGCTCACGGGGGCGTACTGCAAGGAGCGGCCGGCGAGCGTAAGCGCCGTTCTGTCCGGTGCCCTAGGAGGTGCGGCACCGCGTGCTCATCGGCAAGAGCGGGCGTCCCGGCCCAATGGAGCGCGAGAGTCGGGACTTGAACCTGTCTGGCTCCTGCCTCGTGAGCAGGGGGAACAGTGAAGAGCCAGCTCAGAGCCGCAGATTGTAGAAGGTTCGAGTAGCCCTGTTGAGGTTCGATCATTGCTGTGCCCCCAGGAATGCCCCCAGAAGATCTTAAATGTGGAGCCAGCGATGGCGTGAGAGGGGTGACTCCCTTCGGGGGCCTTCCTCTGTCCGAGCACGAGTGAATCGCGCATCGGGTCGATTGAGCCCCGAGGCGTGGTGTCCGGGTGTGAGGACATCACGACATTGCCGAACACCCCTGCTGGTTGTGGTGCCGCTTTCGGCAGGGGGATCGGTCTGGTGGCAGTCGACATGAATGGTCGAGAGGTATTCGCCGCTGCCACCGAGTTCGGGGCAGCCGAGTTAGCCGTCCTCCCGGACGCATGGCCACGGTTTCAGGGGCGGCTTGGTTGAGCGTCTACTTGTTGCTGTCGTCGCGGAGCTTTCGTCCCACGTGGCCGACCACGAGGGTCTTGTTCTCGTTGTCGACGTACCAGTACAGCCGCATGATCGACCTTGGCGCGCCTGTACCGTGCGCTATGTGCGGACCGAGCAGGACCTGCTGGTCCAGGTACGTGCGTCGGTAGTCAGTTTCGTACTTTGTCGCCGCGACCTGGCTGATGCCGTCGCGGTATCCGGAGATGCCGTGGCGTGCCATCGTCTCTTTGAACCCACCCGCCAGGCCACCGGTCTGCCATTCCGCGACGATAGTGTTCAGCGTCACCAGGTCCTGCAGGACGCGGTCGGGGTCGGGGTACTGGCTTTCCTCAGCGCTGCGGTAGGCCTCCGGGAGGAAGACGAGGTTCGGGCACTGGGTCTCGGCCCGTTCGACGGCCTCGGTGATGGAGGAGCACGGCCCCTCGTCCGTAGCGGACACCGCGCTATTGCTCGCGCTGCCGCCTGACGCGCGCTGGACGTCGGCAAACGCCTGCCGGACCGCGGTCAGCTCGTCCTGTAGCTCCTCGACCTTGAACTGGAGCGCGTCTCGTTCGTTGGCGACGGTCTCGGCGTCCTCGAGGGTCTCTTCGTAGTCCGCGAACCACCTCTCGTCGATCGCGGACGCCTTGGCGGTCTCCACGTCGCGAGTGCGCTCCGCCAACTGGTCGGCGAGCCGGCGCATGCGCTCACTTGCGTCCCTCTGGCGGCGTCGCTGGTCCTCGAGCACGAGCCGACGTTCGATCTCGGGTGCTCCGAGGGCGATCGCGGACACCCGCCCAAGCATCTCGAACACCTGACCCGTGAAGCTTTGCGGGGTGGTTCGTTGCAAGCGGGCGTCGAACCAGACCGGGTGCTGGCGACCGCCGTCCTCCTTCGAGAAGCCGGGCCAGTACAGCCGGACTGCTCCGCCCCATACCGCGAGCTCGCGCGTTCCGAGCGCATCGGTCAACGCGAAGGAGGTCGTGCGAGCCGACAGGACGACGACATGTGCGAGTCCGCCTAGCCCAGATGCGAGCTTGTCCGCGTCGCACCAGGGCCGCCCCGTGCGAGGCGAGGGGGTCATGACGACGACGGGTAGCCGGCGATACGGATCCTGCAACAGCGCCAAGAGCTGCGGGATCTCGCTGGTTCCGAGGACCGACGCGCTACCGACGCGTCGGTCGTCGACGACCACTTGGTGGTGCTCCAGGACGTCGCGTACGACTCCGGGACGCCCGAGCGGGACGTCGGGTGGCGCGACCTGGCCGGTCGTCGACTCGATCCCCAGTCGGCAGCGAACCGACAAACCGTCCACGCGGTCTTGGTTTTGCGAGACCCACACGGTCACGTGGTACCGCCAGGCCGGGGTCGCCGGGATGGACTGACGTGTGTCCCAACGGACCACACGCCATCCGGAGGTCGCGTCGATTGCCAGACCTTGTCTCCGCGCCTCGGCGTTGCCATCAGGGCTGGTCGCGGCCGGAGCGTCTGGCCCCAGGTGGACCTCTAGTCGGTTGTCTATCCAGCGTTCGACCGTGTCCTGGAGCCCCTGCCACGTGGCTGCGCGGTCGGCCGCCAGCGGCAGGTCGGCAATGTAGATCGTTTGCATCAGAGCCGCCCCCCCGTGCTGCCTTCGCCCTCATTGGACCCGCTGTCGACGGTCCAGTGTTCGTCCTCGTCAGCTGCGTACACCTCGTAGACGACCCGCGTGGTCGCGTCCGCCGCCGCCGCCGACGCCGCCGTCGTCGTCGCGGGTGTGGCTCGCTCGATTCCGGTCACCCGCACCTGTCGGTATCCGGCGTTGTTGGAGTCCGCCAAGGCGTTGTAGACCGCGTACGCGACCTCCTTCGTTCCCTTGACGCTGAAGACCCCGGAGGCCGTGTAGTTGCCGGCGATCCCGACCCACTGGTCGCCCTTCGACCAGCTCACGTCGGCCAGCGATGCGAGGAGCTCGCGGGATCGCTGGGTGCGCTCCGTCGCAGGGAGGCCCAGCAGTTCGCTCCCGATAGCGCCCACGGCCGCGAGTACGGGGCCTGTTCCCGCGAGCTGGTGGTCTCGGTCGGCGATCGCGGCCTCGAAGGCCTCGAAGTACGCCCCGATCCAGGACACGGCGACCGCGGTGAGCTCGCGGATGTCCACGCCGTCGAGCGGAGCTGGCCGCGCGCCGAACTGGACACCGCTGATGCCTTTGGCGATGTCGATGACCATTTGGCGCAGGCTCTGCAGCGTGACCAGCTTTTCGCTCCTCCGCGGGAGCTGGCGGGACATCTTCTCCACCCGTCCCTGCAGCATCGCAATGCCGGCCTCGACGTCGCCGACCACCTGCATGATCGGGTCCTGGGTGTCCATCGAGAGCCCAAGGCTCGTGTTCGGACGGACGGCCAGGATGTTGAGGTCGTGGAAGAACTGCCGGGCAATGCCGGTCGGGACGCCGTGGTGGACGACTGCGCCCAAGGGCAGTTTGAGGTGCTGTGACCGGGTCTCGCTGTCGAGCGTTGACGATCGGGACAGCGCGTGGTGCGCGGTGAGCTGCGTCTCGCCATCTATGGCGAAGAGGTGCTCGCCGTTGGGCACGAGGATGTAGGTCGTCGCGCCCACCGTGTAGACCTCAAGGCGCGCGCGGGACCAGAGGTGCATCGGGGGGAGGACCTTGGGCGGCTGCAGACCGGACAACCGCTCGCGGACCAGCTCCTCGATGTACTGCTGGTAGCGCACGGCGTTCGACTTCTTGTTGCCGGCGAGGGCTCGCTGGATGAGCTCGTGCATGGCGCGCTCCTCGGCGATCGATGGGTCGTCGTCGCCCTTCCTGCTGCCCGGCTGGAGCCACTCCGGGTCGCGAGTGACGGTACGGAGTTGCTGGAACGCAGTTGCGGCCATGAAGGTCGCGTCGTCGAGTGCAACGCCCTTGATGTAGGCGCCCGCGGAGAGGTCCAATTCGGCGGCCTGAACGGTCGTGCTGGTCATGTCGAGCCCCTTGCTTTCGTGGTAGCGGTGGTGCGGGACCCGGGGGGCCGGCGCTAGGGCCGGCCCCCCGGCGGTCCTACGCGGCCTCGGTCTCTAAGAAGGCGGTGCTCAGAGAGGCAGCGGCTTCCGCGAGCAGCCGGCCGACCGCCGTGCGGATCGACGCACACGTGGAGTCGATCTTGTCCGCGTCCCTGCGGATGCTGCCTGCCGTCTTCTGGACGTCGGCGAGGTGCTCGACGCACTTCGTCGCCTCGGCGAGCTTCGCCTCCGCGGTGTGCAGGTCCTCCCCGGCTCCGTGGCCGAGCGCGATCACGGCCTGTCCGCGGAGAATGAAGACGACGGCTCTCAGCAGGCCCATGTCGTCGGTGTCGGGGTCGTACGCCATCACGAAGCGGCGCGGTCCGAGGCAGCGCACACGCTCCCCACCGATCTGCTCGGGGAAGCGGACGAGGCCGAGGCTGACGACCGCACCGCGGTTGCGCTCCGCCTCGTCGAGGTAGTCGTTCCACGACCGCGGCGCGCCCGAGTCGCTCATCTCGAACACCATCTGCGCGGCGCCGGCCGGCGTGGTGGTCACGAGCATGCCGTCGCCCTTCTTGCAGCGCGGCAGGTGGCCGACCTCGGAGGACGTGTCCACGTACTCGTCTCCCTGACCGAGCGCGATCTCGCTGAGTCGCTGGTGCACGGCGTCGGCGAAGACCGTTCCCTTCAGGGGCGTCACCTTGGCGGTTTGCTTGCTCGCGTTGCTCGCCGCGGTCGCGACCTGGATCGAGAGGTTGAGTTGCTCGAGCCGCTCGGAGACCTCCCCCTGGCCCTTCGAGAGCTGCTCGACCAGCGTGCTGTGCTGGTCCTGCAGCTGCTTCGTCACGGCGGCCATGGGGCTCGTCGGGTCCCGTGGGTCGAGCTGGCGCGTCGCTCGGACGATCAGGTCGTCGGTGCGTGCGTGCACCCGCTCGTCGAGCTTCGTGCCGAACTCGCCGAGCAGGTTGTCGAGCTTGGCGGTGAGGACCGGGTCGTCTCCGCCGACGAGCCGGCCGATCTCATCGGTCAGCTGCTGCTTCGACACCGTGACCTGCGCGATCACCGTGTCGCGGGTGTTCTCGGCGACCTCTCGCATCGCCCGCTGCGCTGCGTCGGCCGCCTTGACGAGTTCTTCGGTTGCACGGGTGGTGGCGGCGCTCGTGGCCTTAGCGGCCGCGTCGCTCGCGTCCGTGGTCCGCTTGCCTACCTCGGCGATGAGGCTGTCGAGGTGGTGCGCCTCCTGCGCTCCGCTCGCTGCGCGGATCGCGACCGACCCGGCTGCGAAGGCCTGGAGCGCGAACTCGGTGAGGTCGACACCCTGCAGCGAGCTCAGTCGCTCCACGGGGCCGCGCAGGCCCGTGCCCCAGTGCGCCGCCTCCGCGAGGACGGCCAAGTCCTTCACCACCAGGTGGTTGATGACGATGCCGCCGGCGCTGGGGTCGTAGGTGACCCCACACTCGTCGGTGGCGGTGATCCTGAAGCTGCCGCTCACGACAGACTCCTTCCACGTGCACAGGCACGCTTGTAGGAGCCTGACGGCGGGTATCTTCACGCTGCTACACCGAGGTCGCCCGCCGTCAGGCAGGTGATCGACCAGGGCCGGCTCGAGTTGCATCTCGAGCCGGCCTTCGTCGTTTCGACAGTTCGAAGTGTGCCACAGCCTGCGCGCGAGCGCAAGCGACAAGGTCGAGGTCTTCTGGGACCGCCCCCGAGTCATCTCGGGAAACCCCTGAGCCGCTAGCTCAAGCTTGACTCCCAGTACTACAGGGACGCCCCAGGAACACCTCTACGCGGTCGGCCGCGTCCGTTTCCTTCTCGTGCTCCCACACGCGAAGGACCGTGTAGCCAGCGTCGCCGAGGCGCCGGTCCGTGTCGCGGTCTCGCTCCTGGTTCGCGCGGAGCTTCTGCGCCCAGAAGGCGCCGTTCGATGCGGCCTGGCTTCCGTGCAGTGGACATGCGTGCCAGAAGCAGCCGTCGACTAGCACGACGAGGCGAGCACGCGGGAAGACGATGTCCATTCGACGACGCGGTAGTTCGGGAAGCCGCGCCTCGACTCGGTAGCGCAGCCCTCGGCGATGAAGCTCGCGCCGAAGGGCAAGCTCCGGGGCCGTGTCCCGTCGGCCTGTCGCTTGCATCCGTCGGCGCACGCCGGGTTGCGACGCTGGTGGTGGGGACCCCCGGAGCAGTTCGGCCACCTCGGCTATAGCCCGCTGAAGGTGGTGTCGTAGAGCTGCACGATGCGGCCAATCATCCGGTCGTAGTAGTCGACATCGGCCGGCTGCGGCGCTGGCGGCGCGGTCACCAGGGTCACCGGGCTGCCGTCGTTGCGCATCGAGATGATGATCTCACCGAACGCATCGAACCCGTCCGTGCCCGTGCCGGTTCGCCTATTGATCTCCCGGACCTTTGCCACCGTGCGCACGACAGCGTGCTCCGGATGAGTGTTCACGGTTGGGTGTCGCTGGCCGAGGTCGTACTTGTTCATGTCGCTACTCAGGAACGTCTCGGACGCGTTGATCATCGCGAAGCCCACCGCGAGTGCCTGTGAAGAGTCTCCGTGCACGGTCGTGTAGCTCGACGTCAGCTCGTCGAACAGGCGCGGGAGCGCTTTGATGTGTGCGGTCATGCAGGCCTTCGCCTCAAGGGCCATGAGCACGTTGCTTGCGCTGCCCTCCGCCAGCGGCGCGAGGTTGGCTAGCCGCTCCTGTTGCTCATCCGTGAGTCGGACCCCCCAGCGAATAGCGAGGTCCGTCATCGTCCCAGGTGCGTGCCCGAGCGCTTGCGCGCCAGGCCGGCTGATGACGAGGTCGAGGTCCTTCGTTCGATTGGTTCGGTACTCGCGCATCTCTCGGTTTATGCCGAAGGTGACCTTGCCCGCCGCTGCGTGCACCGGCAGCAGTGAGGACTGCTGCAGAAGGTCGAACAGAATGGCCCAGCACGCGACCTTCGAGTGACGGTCGGACCGGGAGTGGTACTGCCACAGGTTCCCGAACTTGTCCGGCACAGCTGGCTGTGACAGCGTCCGAACGATGATTCCGGGGCCGTCCACGCTCACTCCGTCCGGGCTGGGTCAATCGGTCATTCGGCGCAACGCTAGTTGTACGGCGCCCTTGTCGGGTGGAGCTTGCCGAACGGCGGCGGCATCGGTGTCGCCAGCGAAGGACTTGAGGTGGGCACGGACGTCGTCCAGAAAGCCGTCGACGAAGTGCAGACGTCCCTTACTCGTCCTATCGAGGAAGCCGGCGGTCGCGCGCTGGGACAAGGGCTGCGCGTCGCGGACGAAGGACTCAAGATGCCTGTAGCGCTGCCTGACGGGCCACGTACCGAGCGGGGCCTCGTATGCATGCGATCCGTGGCCCCAAGCGGCAGTCGGCCAGGCATCGCCGGGATTGATCGCTCTCGAAGTGATCAGGTCGTGCCCCTGCGGACTCGCCAACTGCTCTCCGACCCAACGGGCTACAGGCACGCTGACTGCGTTTCCTACGAGCTTCCAGCGATGCCCTCGCTTGGCGCCGGCATCACTCACCGCCGGCTCCGTCCAGTCAATGGGAAAGCCCTGCAGGCGCTCGGCGTCGGTGAGCCCCGGCGTCACGATCCGCCGATCCGTCAGCCGGATCGCCGGCGGGCTCGCAATACCGATGGTGGAGCCACCCTTGAGGGTGGGGACAGCATCGACGGCCCACCCGAGCCCGCGCACGCCCTCGGTCCAGTAGAAGCCGCACGCGTGGGCCTCGGGGTCGTTGGCCCCCCGCGGCGTCGCATCCGTGCTGAACAGCACGTCGCGCGGGTCATGCGTGCGGCTCGCGAGCATGATCACTCGAAGGCGTCGCTGCGGAAGGCCGAAGGCGCGGGCGTCGACCACGCGGTACGCCCATGCGTAGCCGAGATCGCCGAGGGTCTCGGTCAGGTGGCGCATCGCGCGCCCACGATCGAGCTGAAGCATGAAGGGGACGTTCTCGAGCAGGAGCCACCGCGGTCCCCCCCGCTTGCGTCGCACGAGCCGGAACACCTCGTCGACGAGACCCGATCGGCGTCCAGTGATCCCAGCCGTTCGCCCGGCCTGCGACAAGTCCTGACAAGGGAACCCGGCGGACACGACGTCGACCACGGGCAGCGATCGGATTGCACGGACGTCGCCAACCAGGTCGGCGGTCGGGTAGCGACGACGTAGCACGGCCTGAGCGCCGAGATCGTTCTCGCAAAGGAGGGCAGTCGCGTGTCCCGCCTGGTGGAGGCCTCGCTCGATCCCACCGATGCCTGCGAACAATCCGGCAACCGTGTACTGGGCGCTCATGCGGATCGCCCCGGCACCTGGCGCGCGGTCATCGACTGCTTGATCAGTCCCGCCAAGAAATCCGACAGGCTGGTGTCTGACTCTGCCGCTGCGGTCTTCACCGCCGTGGCCACGGGCACGGGTACGCGTACGAGCAGTGCTTGGCGCTCACCCCTCCACTGAGGTCGGCGCTGACACTGAGCGGGCGCGGTCTCTGGCACGTCCCGATCCTGTATCAACTTGGAGGGGCCTGCGACGTTGCCACGCCGAACATGTGTGCGATTGTCCGCCGAAGAGCGAGTTGCTGCTACCCGCCGAACATCTCGGACGCGTGAGGACGGCCGACGGAGGAGGCCGCCCGCAGTGCGGCCGGCGGCGAAGCCGCCGTCTTGAGTCCCGTACAGACATTTGTCACACAGGTGGACCACGACATGGACCACGACGGGACAGGGCCTCCGTCCCTGAGTGCCCGCAACTACTGGCGTCGTGCAGACGGACCGGCGAGACCTTGGGCAAGGGCGCGAAGCGTCCGCGGCAGTTGGCGTCCGCTGTCAGTGGTCAAGTGGGATGGTGTCGACGGTGTCCCAGCGGTATGCGCGGCCTTCCCGGCGAAGCAGCACTAGGTCGACCCGCTCGATGAGGGTGGACACGCTAGCTTCGGACCGCAAGCCGCTAAGTAGACGCTGCAGGGGGGCAGCGGGGACTTGGGCGTTGCAATAGCTGATGCCGATGTGAGGCCTGAAGCTCGCTGCTGAGGCAGGCTCCGGCGGGGAGATACCGGCGACGCAGACAGCCGTCTGCAACCGCGAACGTAGGCGCTGGAGGTCATCCCATGGGTTGACGCTCAGCCTGACGGCTCCGGCTGAGCCTGTTAGCGGCCCGACGTTGAGCGACAGCGCTGGCGTGGACGAGATTTTCTGGTGGGCGAACTCCTGCGCTCGAGTCACGCGGACTGGGTCGATCTCGTCCTCGAAGGCAAGTCGTTGGACGGTCAAGTGCAAGCTGTCCAGCGGGACCGCGTCGAGGTAGGGGAGTCCCTGGAGGTGCTCCTGGCACCGGGCAGCCAAATCTGTCACCGCGGGGTCGGAGAACGTGGCGTACCAGTAGTAGGCCCGGCGGCCCGGAGTCCAGCCGGGCCGTTCCCAGTGGTTCTGCATGTTGTTCAGGCTGCGGAACGATGCCCACTCTAGAGCCGTGCCTTGGGCAGTCTTGGCAAGCTCGGTCGCGCGCTGGTTCATGTGCGTGTGGATGCAAGGGCGAGTGTGGCGGCGAGGTGATCTAGTTCTGGGAGCGGCGCGTATGGTGTCGCCGCCGCCATGAAGTCTCGGCTGCGCTGAAGCACGGACGTGATGGGTCGTTCCGACGAGATCGTGAGTGCTTCAGACGCCAGCGCTGCTGCTTGTTCCACCTCGGGCCGCTTCCCCTTGATCAGCGATCGCGCGACGTCGAGCCGGATCAACGATTGGCTCCACACCGACTCACTGGGTTCGCACTCCGGCAGCGCTAGTCGGGCGTGGTGCTCCACCATCTCGTGGTCGCTGAGGTCTACGTAGACCGTTGCCGCGTTGGCGGCGGTCCTTGCGGAGCTATACGGTCCGAACGAGATGCAGGAGGTTACGCCCGGCGGGGTTTCGTTGCGGGAGGCTACGAGGTAGGCAAGGTCGACGGCCCGCTTGGCGCCCGCACTATCCCCTAGCCTGGCGAGGGCGCGGGCTTCCCCGTTGATGGCGAGACGGATGGCCTGGGCGCCGCCGGCTGCGTAGCGAAGGCCGTCACGAGCTGTCGCGAGCGCCGCGGCGAAGTCCCCGGCGTAGTAGGCGGACAGGCTGGCGGTCCCGCGGCTCCAGGCTTGAAGCTCGCGGTCGTCGGCGTGCTGGGCAAGCGCGAAGGCCTCGTCGCAATATGCGTCAGCCAGGCGGAATCGGCCAAGGTTCACGGACATGTAGGCAAGAAGGCCTGACAACTGGCCGGCGAGACTGAACAGGCGACTGACCTGCTTGATGGGCTGCGGTCGGTGCAGATGAAGCTCGAGATCGCGGCGCCGCTGCACGACGGTCCCGATGAGCGCCCTGGGTCCCTGTTTCTCGTAGCTGCCTACGACGGCGTTGATGAGTCCTTCAACCGTGTCGAGGTATTCACTGCTGGTCTGGGTGGTGGTGAGCCATGAGCTGCGCGCAGCTACGTCGGCGATGGCTTCGTGGTCAAGAGCGGGTAAGGCAACTGGAGGGTAGGACTGGGCGCCGCCGTCGATGCTGCTCTGGCTGACGCCGGGAAGAGTGCGGGTCAGCAGTCGGCGATAGAGCGCCGAGGGTGCTTTGGTGCCTCGTTCCCATTTGCTCACCATGTCGGCGTTGATGCCGACACGCTGCTGGTAGAGGTCCCAGGCTGTCCGGGCGAGAGCGTCGGCAAGCTCCTGCTGCGTCCAGCCCCTCAGCTCACGGCTTCGGCGCAACTGTGCGAGGGTCTCGGGCGCCATGCGCTACCTCCGCTGCTCAAGCTGCGGCGAGTCACCGACCTTCTGACCGTAGCCGGATCGACGCGTCGGCTCCACCGGGACTAGCCGCGAGACTAGATCTGGACTAGCCGGAGGACCTTCCAAGCTCCCTCGGCGCCGGTTGTCCTGAATGGGCAGCAACAGGGCTGCTTGCATGCAGGAGGTCACCTTGAAGAACCTGCCGATCGACACGTCGGGGATGACGTTGCTGTGCGCGGTGCCGCCGACGGCGGTGGTCGACTTCGAGTCCAAGCGGCCGAAGGCCGACGACAACGGGGTGCCGCTGTTCACGGTGCAGCTGGTGGTGCTGCACGACGGCGGCGCGGAGATCATGCCGGTGCGGCTGTCCGGCTTACCGTCGGGGGCGCTGATGCAGGGCACCCCGGTGCGGGTAGCCGGGCTGGTCGCGACGCAGTGGGCGATGGGCGACCGGTGCGGAATGTCCTTCCGCGCTGACCATATCGATGCAGCACGTTCAGCCCAGGCGCCGCCGTCGGCTAGTTAACGGGCCGGGCAGTGAACTAGTTCGCGCCCCTACTGAGCGCCGTCGGCTCGCCCTCGCCGCTACCGATGCTTGGAGTCCACGGTCCGACGCCTCAACTCCACGCCGCCGGGAGGCAGGCATTGCTGCGCACGGACGTCGCTTCCTCCCTCAAGTACCGGGCGCCGTTCGAGTTCGATCATCCGAATCAAGAACCACTGCTGTGGGTTCCGGACGCCGTCGCTGGAGCGGTCGCTGCGGCGCTGGCCCCTGGCGAGGCGAGATACCTGGAAGCGTTCGGGAGAAGCGTCGACGTCCTGCAGCTGCCTGGGCCGCGGCCTTGAAGAGTCCCGAGGTGCGCGAAAGCCGGGAGCCCGCGATACCGCGGGAAGTCCCGGCTTCACTTCCGAAGGCTTAGCGCCTCCGGCGGTTTTATAGTCCGCTTTCCTTGACGTGTATGCCCGCGCGGCGCATTTAGTTGCAACCCGCGAGTTCCCCGCTCAAAGGTCGGTGCGCCGCCGGCCGTCCACTCGCGCCCTCGCCGTCTCGTCCAGATGGGTTCGGGCCCGGGGTCTCAGCAGCACGACCTCTACGCGAGGCAGGCGATTGGCTGCCCGCCACCGCCCTCACTCCCTCCCTCGTCAATGCTGATTGTGGCCGTCTCCCGGATGGTGGTCCTCGCCGCGGGAGCGCACATGCCGTCTGCCAGCACAGCGACGGACTCGGTGGCACCCGGTGCAGCCGGCGCGCCGCGACCGCGATCGCGAGGCCTGGCCGCCGCTATGGTCCAGACCCGCTGGGCGCGTGCCAGTCGCCACATCCGCTGCCGCTGCCAAGTTAGCGGCGCTGCCGCGCGATGCCGACGGCGACGGCCACGGCGGCCGCTTCGGCGGCGACGGCGGGTGGTTCGACGGCATGGCCTGCGCGCTGCTCTGCCCGGGCTCGCCATCCCAGCTCGCGGCCGGCGCTGACGGCCCGCTCGAGGGGGGTGGTGTGTGCGGCGTCCCACACGTCCCGTGGCGTTGTCCGTTGCTCGGCAGTCGCCACCGTGTCTCGGACCCCGGCTAGTTCGGTTTTCAGCCGCCTGAGGGCACCGGTCTGCCGGTCGATGCGGTCGGCCAGGACCTGCCGCTGCGGGTCGCGTCGGCGCAGCTGGCCGTGCTGCTTGTGGATGGCGTCGAGGCGTTGGTGGGCCTCGAGTGCGTGGGCCTCGAGGCGGGCTACCTCGGCGTGCAGCGCCGGCAGCCGGGCGGTGTCCGACGCTGGCCGCTGGCGTAGTAGCCGGGCGGTGTCCGCTAGTTCCGCTGTGAGCTGGTCGGCGTCGGCGCCCCACGCGGCGGTGTCGAGCGCCAGCCGCTTCGCCCGAGAGGTCCCGAGCGTCTTGACTGCCTGCTCGTACGCGCCGCGCATCCGCTGGTCGGGTAGGTCAAGCTCAGGGTCGCCGGGGGCGTGGCCCTCGATGAGGTACAGGCGGTTAGCCGCGCGGCCCCGGGACAGCGCGACGTAGCCGTCTTCCTGGCCCAGTCCGGTGCCCAGGACATGCCCGGTCGTGACGGTGCTGCCCTGGGCTTTGTAGATGGTGGTCGCGTAGGCCAACTCGACATTACCGGCGGCTAGGTAGGCCCGGTCCAGGGTCACGGTCTGCCCGCGGTCGAGGTCGACGACAAGACCTCCGTCGTCGAGGGCGGCGACGGTGCCCGTGTCGCCGTTGTCGAGGCGCTTCGCGGCCGAGTTGCGCAGCAACATGACCCGGTCGCCGGCCGCGAATGTCCGGCCGGCGGCGTGCAGCTCGTCATCGCCGAGCCTGCCGGCCTCACGCATGACGCAGCGCGCCAGGGAGTTGAGCTCTACCCGGTCGCCGTTGCGCACAGCGGACATCAGCGTCTTTTCGATGCCGTGCTGGCGCACGTCGGCCCACCATGCGGTGACCATCGCGGCGCGGGCCGACAGGGCGGTGTCTGACACTGTGACCCGCTCGTGAGCCGTGTACGCCCGCAACGCTTCGGCGGGCACGCCTGCGGCCACGTCGGCAAGCGCGCTGCGTTCCCACTCGACGTGCTGCCGGCGGTTGACTGCCAGCGTGGCCGCGCCGAGCCTGTCCTGCAGGGCGCGCAGCCCGCCGCCCGCGTCGACCGCGGCCAGCTGCCGCGTGTCGCCGACGACGAGGACCTTGGCCTGCGCCCGTTCGGCGTGCTCGAGCACGGCCGCCAGGTCACGGGTGCCGATCATCGACGCCTCGTCGAGGACCAGCACGGTGCTCGGGCCGATCCCGCCGGTCTCCGGTCGCTGCAGGTCGAGCAGCAACCGGGCGATCGTCGAGGCCTGCAGACCGCCGTCGTCGGCAAGCACCCGGGCGGCCTTCGCCGACGTTGCTGCCCCGACCACGCGGTAGCCGGCAGCTTCGTACGCCTGCCGCACGCTGCCCAGCACGGCTGAGGTCTTCCCGGTGCCGGCCGAGGCGTGCAGCACGTCGACGCCGGCACCTGAGGTGGTCAGGACCCGGACCGCCGCGGCCTGCTCGGCTGCCAGGACGAACGGCTGCCGGCCGATGACCTCCTCGACCAGTTCGCCGTCGAGCCGTGCGCAGCCCGCGCCCACCCGGCGGACCGCGGCGTCGACCAGGCCCTGCTCGAGTGCGAGCTGCTCGGGGGTCGTCCACTTCTGCTCGCAGGCGTAGGACGCCGCCCGACCCGCCGCGGTCCTGCGCACGTCGTTGGTCGTAAGTCCCACGCCGGCCGCCAGCGGCACGACCAGGGTCGGATTACCGAGGATCAGGTCGGCCTGCTGCTCCAGCTCGGCCCGGGTAGCGCCCTGCCGGGCGTCCTCGGCCAGCATCCGCAACAGCCCTGACCGGCCGAAGCTGCTCGCGTCTGCTGTCAGCCGGCGCAGCACGTCGGCGCTGTACGCCGGTCCGCCTGGCACGGCATCCCGGGCCACGTCGGCGCGGTCCAGCAGCCGCTCGAGCGCGTCGGCGGTCAGGCCGACTGTCGCGGCTTCCTGGCGCCAGCGCGCGACCCGTTCCGCGACCGGCAGCTGCTCGCGTTTCGCCTGCCTGGTGCGCCACTTGGCCAGTTCCGCCGCTGGCTCACCTTCGACCCAGGCCTGGGCCATCTCGGCCTTCAGGTCATCGCTGCGCTTGGAGAAGTGGCGGTACTGCTCGTCGGTGATGCCCACCAGGGGGGCTACCCCGTTGGTAACCGGTCGCCACTGCACACCGAGCCGGTCCCGCAGGCGGGCCCGCAGCTCGGCTTGGAACAGGAACCCGGCGGTGCGCGCGTTGGGCGCGAACTGGTTGTGCTGCAACGCCGACCATTTCCCGTCGACGCCTCGCGCCACGTTCAGCACAACTGTGTGCTGATGCAGGTGCGGGTCGCCGCACGCGCAGTCGCCGGTCGGGCGGGCTTCGTCATGGACGAAGCCAGCTGCGATCAGCCCCTCGGTTGGGACCAGGCTGTCGCAGCCATTAGAGCGGCTGCCGCGGACCCCGATCGCTGTCATCGTATCCAGGTAGTCGAGCGCCGAACGGCACGCGGCATTGAACTCGTCGAGGATCGCCCCGCGGGTGAGCTCGTCGCCGGTTGCGTAGAGCAACGACACCGACTTGTCGGCGGCCATGACCACATCGAGCGCGGCCATCCGGTCGTCGACCTTCCGGCCCTCGCGGGCCATCCGCTCGGCGTGGGTCCATTCGTCGGGGCCGTACAGGCCGGCTGGGTCGATGCCGGTCGCGCGGCCGAGCTTGGCCACTGTCGGTGCCGGCGTCGTCGTGAACTTGTCGGCGGCTCGCGCGACTGTCGCCCACTCCTTGGCCGACCGGCCCGAGGTGAACAGATCGGCCGGGTCGACCCCTCGCTCGGCGGCGAGTTGGCGCACAGCGGCCGCGAACGGCTCGGCCGCAACGTTGCCCTCCGGGTGAATGGCGATCTTGGGCTTGGCGCGGACCGCACCGTCGACGTAGCCCTCCAGTACCCCGCGGCGGAACTGTTCAGGGTCGGCTGGCTGCCCGGTGATCCCGAGGGCATCCGCGCCGCGGCCCAGCCACCGGCCGGGTCCGTTCGCGGCGTGGCTGGCGTAGTAGGCGGCCATCTGCTCGCCGTCGCCGAGCTGCCTGGCGGCGGCGTCGCGTTCCCCGGCGGCCTGCGGGTACTGCTCGAGCTGCGCCCGTGAGAGGTAGTAGTCGACGCGGGCCGACCCGGCTGCTCCGCCTTTGATGAAGCCAATGTTGATCATGGTGTCATGCGCCGGTTGCGGGCGCTGCGACGCGGCGCGCAGCCGGCCGCGGACCGTAGGTCACAGTCTGGCTATGAATTGATGATCTCGAAGGGCGCTGACGGCGGATGAGCTGGCGGTGCCTTGCGTGGCGGGCGGAGCCTGCCCTGCGGTTCGCTGTCCGGCGGTAGCTGGGGACAGGGTCCTGGCGGGTGGCAGGGGTCGTCGGGCTGGTCATGTGATGCGGCCGAAGCCGGTGAGGTCGGGCCAGTTGTAGGGCTCGAGGCGGACGACTGCTCCGGGGTGTGGGTCGTCGACCATGAGGCCGCCGCCGATGACGATGCCGACGTGGGTGGCGGTCCCCAGCTGGCCCGACGGGCCCATGAAGACGAGGTCTCCCGGCTGCGGGTCGGTGACCGGCGCGGCACTCACTTGCTGCGCTTCGGATGTTCGTGGCAGCGCGATCCCCGCTGCGGCGTAGGCGGCCTGGACCAGCCCGGAACAGTCGTACAGCGGGCCGGTGCCGCCCCACAGGTAGGGCTGTCCGAGCTTGGCGGACGCGAAGGCGATGGCGCCCCCGGCGGCTCCGGGGGCAGCGGTCCGGCCGGTTGCAGCCGGTGGTGTGGGTTCGGCGTAGCGGACCATGAGCGTCCGGATGCGGCGGACGTAGCCTGGGTTTGGGTGTAGGGCGGGATGCCGCCGTAGCGGATGACGGTTGCGCTGCCGGCGTTGTAGCCGGCGAGCATGGTGTCCTGCCGGTCGCCGGGGACGCCGGCTAGGTCGGCCGCGAGCGCGCAGTCGTAGTGACCCTGGGTAGCGATGGAGTCGATGGGGTCGGTGGGGAGCGCGGTGCCGTCGTGGTTGGCGTCGACGCCTTGGCCGGCCCACGTGCCGGGCATGAATTGCGACAGGCCGACCGCCCCGACCGGGCTGACAGCAGTCGGGTTCCAGCCGGACTCCTGCTCGATCTGCGCGGCGATCAGCGGTGGGCTGACGGCGGGGCAGGCGCTACCGGCTGCTTGGACCGCGGCCCGCCACTGGGCCGGGACCGAGCCAGGCGCGAGCGTGCCGCCGGCTCCTTCGGCGGCGGCTACGGCGTCGGGTGGCGGCTGGGCGGCAACGCCCGCGAGGGCAACCGCAAGCGGTGACGTGACCGCGATCGAGACACCGGCCGCAAGGGTGAGCGCGGCGCGCTTCACGCGGCACCCGAGCGGTTGCCGCTCTTACCACGCGGCGGACGGCTAGTCGGTGTTGGGAGGCGGCTCGTCCACGCGGCCCGGGCGGCGGGCTCGGACGTAGTCGTCGAGGTCCTCGACGACGAAGAGCAGCCGTTTGCCGACCCGCGCGGCTGGGACGTTGTTGGCCAGTGTCTCGCTGCGCAGGTATCGGGGGCTGATCCGCAGGTAGGCGGCGGCTTCCTCGAGGGTGAGGTAACGCGATTCCGCCATGCCGGTGAGGGTAGCCGCGATCGCCTGGCTCTGCAGTTGGACACCGCATGCCTCCTGTCATGTCGTGAAGCTGCTTGAACATGCTGCTGCCGCCTCCTGCCGCGTCAACGTACGTCCGTGTAAGCGCATGCCGCTTGTTGCCGGTGTAACGTCCCACACCGAGGTGGCTGGGCGTGACCCAGGGCGGACAGCAAGAACCGCCGCACGCCAGGCGCTGAGGAGGAGAGCGACATGGCTCAGGCAGACGTAGTGCTTGCCGGCAGCGGCAACATCGGCACAGTCATCGGCGGGGTCTCGCCGGGCTGGGGACCGTTCGGGGCGCTCGGCCGAAGCGCGACGACAGTGATCGACCTGACGATGGCCGTGGTCCTGGTCATCT
>JAABUM010002986.1_pt1 | contig 21633 bp, 20 predicted proteins | sample 5559161 | NCBI WGS metagenome assembly JAABUM01 (sample SAMN10711868, study PRJNA513369) | rock metagenome | isolation source: Antarctica rocks | place: Antarctica: Victoria Land, Siegfried Peak nord
CGATCGCCAGCTATTTGGGCCAGGAAAGCGCCGCACCCGAGCTGCTTCGGCGCAACGTCGTAGTGCGGGGGATCAACCTGGGCGCCCTGAAAGGCCGGGCTTTCCGCCTCGGCGCGGCGGTGCTCGAAAGCAGCGGCGAATGCCATCCCTGCTCCAAGATGGAGCGGCTGCTGGGCACCGGCGGTTATAACGCGGTCCGCGGCCATGGCGGCATCACCGCGCGCGTGCTGGAGGGCGGCGAGGTGCGGCTTGGCGACCTGATCGTGGCGATGGACTGACGCCGGCATTGCCAGTTGCCGCAACGCGGTCATGTGTGAACTCGGCTACGCTGCACCGCAAAATCCTGGCATCCTGATGCAATGAACTATCCGGTTTGGCTTCCTGTGCTGCTCGGCTTCCTGACCGCGGTCGGGCCGCTGTCGACGGACATGTATCTCCCGGCGTTCCCGGCCATCGAGGCCTCGCTCGGCGGCCGGCCGGGCACGGCGCAGATCACCCTCGCGACCTGGTTCGCCGGGCTGGCGATCGGGCAGATTACCCAAGGGTCGCTGGCCGACCGCTATGGCCGGCGCGGGCCGCTGGTGATCGGCACCGCGATCTATACGCTGGCCAACGCCGGCTGCGCGCTGGCGCCCGACCTGTTCACCCTATCGGCGCTGCGCTTTGTCGCGGCGTTCGGCGGGTCGGCCAGCATGGTGATCCCCCGTGCCATCGTGCGCGACCTCGCCGATGGGCACGCGGCGGCGCACCTGATGTCCCGGCTGATGCTGGTTATGGGCGTCGCCCCGATCCTGGCGCCGACGCTGGGCGGCCTGGTGCTCGGCGTCGCGCCCTGGCACGCGATCTTCTGGCTAACCGCGGCCTATGGCGCGATCTGCTGCGCTCTGGTCTGGCGCTTTCTGCCCGATACGCTGCCGCGCAACCGGCGCATGCAGCTCGGGCTCGGCAACCTCATCAACCGCTATGCCGGCGTGCTGCGGGACCGGGTATTCCTAGCTTATGCCTTTATGGGCGGCTGCGGAATGTTCGGCATGTTCGCATATATCGGCGGCTCGCCCCCGGTGCTGATCCAGCGGTTCGCATTCAGCCCAGCGCAATACGGCATGCTGTTCGGCGCCAGCGCCGGGGCGTTCATCCTTTCGTCGCAGGTCAACCCGCGCATCTTGCCCCGGTTCGGCGCGGCGCGCGTGCTGCGGGTCGGCTCTCTCGTCTATCTCGCAGCCGCATTCAGCCTGCTGGCCTGCACCGTGCTGGAGGTCGGCGGCGTACTCGGCGTCGTACTGCCGGTCGTGGCCGCTATGGGCAGCATGGGCTTCGTGATGCCGAACTCGGCTGTGGGCGCCCTGTCGCGCCACGCCGCCCACGCCGGCAGCGCATCGGCGCTCATGGGCACACTCCAGTTCTGCCTTGCCGCCCTCAGCGGCGTGCTGGTTGGCGCGCTCAGCGACGGCACCGCGCGGCCGATGGCGACGCTGATGCTGATCGGCGCCGTGGGCGTCGTGCTCGCCGACCGTATCCGGCCAAAGCCCGCCCCGCTTTCCCAAGCTACAGCCCCGCAAACCACGGACACCTCTGCATGACCCTGCTGATCGGCATTCCCGCCTGCGCCCGCGAGATCAACGGCTACCCGCAGCACGCCACCCCGTCCCGCTATGGCGCGGCTTTGATGGGGGCGAGCGGCGCTGTCCCCGTGCTGATCCCGCCGGTCGGCGAGGCCGCGGTTGCCATCCTCGACTGGCTGGATGGCTTGTTGCTGCCCGGCAGCCCCAGCAACGTGGACCCGAGCCACTACGACGCCGCGGACGAGACCCCGGACCTGCACGACGCCGCGCGGGACGGCACCACCCTGCCGCTGATCCGCGCGGCACTCCGCCGGGGCCTGCCGATCCTGGCGATCTGCCGCGGCATCCAGGAGCTGAACGTGGCGCTGGGCGGCAGCCTGCATCAGCGCGTGCACTTCGTGCCGGGCCGCCTGGATCACCGCGGCGGGCCCGGCCCGAGTAGTCAGGCGTTTGCCCCCAAGCACGAGGTGGCGCTGTCTGGCGAGCTTGCCCGGCTGCTGGGCCATGACCGTATTACGGTGAACTCGGTGCATGGCCAGGCAATCGACCGGCTGGCCGACACGCTGGCCGTCGAGGCCGTGGCGCCCGATGGGACGATCGAGGCCGTCCGCGTGCAGGGCGCCGCATTCGCCCTCGCCGTGCAATGGCATCCGGAATGGGAATATGCTGCAGACCCGAACAGCGTTGCGCTGTTCCGCGCGTTCGGAGACGCCTGCCGCGCCTATGCCGGCGGGATCAGGAGAGCTGCAGCATGAGCACGACGTTCAACAACACTCGCGCAACCACGGTGGGCGGGAGCGACGCGCTGGTGCTGGCCGGGCGGGCCCTGGCTTCGATCATCTTCATCCTCGGCGGCTGGACCAAGCTCATGGCCATGGCCGGGACCAAAGCCTATTTTGCCAAGATCGGCGTGCCGCTGCCCGAGATCGCCTACTGGGTCGCCGTCGTGGTCGAACTCGGCGGCGGCGTGCTGTTCCTGCTGGGCTGGCAGACGCGGCTCCTCGGTATCGTGCTCGCGGTGTTCTGCATCGCGACGGCGCTGCTCGCCCACGCCAATTTCGCCGAGCCGAGCCAGCAGATCAACTTCATGAAGAACGTGTGCATGGCCGGCGGCTTCCTCGCGTTCGCTGCCTTCGGCGGCGGGGCGCTTAGCCTCGACCGCGCCATGGGCCGCCGTAGCGTGCCTGCTTAGCCATGGACCTGCATCTTGCCGGCAAGCGCGCATTGGTGACCGGCGGCTCGAAGGGCATCGGTCGCGCCAGCGCTGAACTCCTCGCCGAGGAGGGCTGCGACGTCGTGCTGGTCGCCCGCGATCCGGCTGTGCTGGATGAGGCCGCCGCCACGGTGCGCGCCCGCCGCCAGGTGCGCGTCGAGGTCATCGCCGCCGACCTATCCCAACAAACGGAGGTGGAGCGCGTCGCCGCCGCAGCCGGCGCGGTCGACATCCTGGTGAACAACGCCGGCGCCATTCCGCCGGGCCACCTGCTCGCGGTGGACGACGCCACGTTGCGCGCCGCTTGGGACCTCAAGGTGTTCGGCTTCATCAGCCTGTGCCGCGCGCTGTATCCCACGCTGCAATCCCGCCGGGGCGTCGTCGTGAACGTGATCGGCGCGGCGGGGGAGACGTTCGATCCCGGCTATGTCGCCGGCGTCGCGGGCAACGCCGCGCTGATGGCGTTCACCCGCGCATTGGGCCGTGGCGCCCATAAGGACGGCATGCGCGCGGTGGCCATCAATCCCGGCCCGGTCGCCACCGCTCGGCTGGAGCGTCTGTTGCGGCATCGGGCCGGCACCGAGCTGGGCGACGCTGACCGGTGGCTCGAGCTGTGCAAGGGCATGCCCTATGGCCGCCCTGCGCAGCCCGAGGAAATCGCCGCCGCAGTCGCCTTCCTGGCCAGCCCGCGGTCCTCCTATACGAACGGCACCGTGCTGACCATCAATGGCGGCCCTTAGCCCAAGGCGGGCCATAAGTCTGGCTCAATAACCGCGCACCGTGTCAAACCGGTTCGGCAGCGTCCCCCCGTCGCGCAGCGCCCGCAGATTGCGGAAGAAGATGTCGAGGCTGAGCGGGATGTAGGTGGCCGGGTCGTCGGCCGAGACGTGCGGCGTCATGACCAGGTTCGGCGTCGTCCACAGCCGGTGGCCCGGCGGCACCGGCTCCAGCACGAACACGTCTAGGATCGCGCCGGATAGGCGGCCGCCGTCCAGCGCATCGCACAGCGCGTCCTGATCCAGCAGCGCGCCGCGGCCGATGTTCACCACGCCGCTGCCGGGGGGCAGCAATCCGATGCGGCGGCGGTCCAGCAGGCCGCGCGTCGCGTCCGTCAACGGCGGCGCCAGCACCAGGAACTCCGCATTCGGCAGCTCCGCGTCCAGATCGCGCAGCGTTATCACCCGCTCGCAAGCCGGATGCGGCTCGACACGGCTGCGGACGCCGGTGACGCGCATGCCAAATCGCGCCGCCTGCTCCGCGACCGCTCCGCCTAGCGAGCCGAGCCCGACGACGACCACATGCCGCCCGGCCAGCACGGCCCCGTGCCGCGGCGTCCACTGCCCGGCCCGCTGCGCCGTCGCGAACCCGGGCATGCGGTTCGCCAGCATCAGCAGCGCCATGATCCCATACTCGCCGGCCTTGTTCGCGTGCGTGCCGCGGTTGTTCAGCAGCTGCACGCCCGGCGGCAGCCAGTCGAACGGCGCCAAGCTGTCGAGACCGGCGGAGGTGCAGTAGATCAGCCAAAGCCGAGGCGCCGGTGCCGGGAACAGGGCACGGACGGCGCCGGTCTGCGCCACCAATGCCTCGACGTCCTGCACCGCGGCCTGGAATTGCTCGGCCGTCTCGCCGAAGCTGACGGAGTGGCCGGCCGAAACGTCCGGCGCACGGGAGGCAGCCTCGGCCCAGAGGGCAGGCGTGATCGCGAATTGGGGATCTTCGGGCAGGGTTTGGACGTGGATGCGCATGGGTGCCTCGGGGATTAAGCGATCTGGCTGGTCGCAATCTGACTGGTCAAAGTGTGCAGCAGCACGGCGGCGGCCTGCGCGACATTCAGGCTCTGCACCGCGCCGCTGCCTGGGATGCGGATGCGGCGGCGGCAGGTTTCCAGCGCGTCGAACCCGACGCCGCGCTCCTCGTTGCCCAGCACCAGCGCCACCGGGCGGTCCCGCGGCAGCGACGACACCGGCACCGCGTCATCCGTGAGCGTCGCGGCCACCGTGCGGTAGTACGGATCGAGCGCCAGCAGCGCCTTGCGCAGGTTGCGGGTCTTGGACACCTCAAGGTACTCCAGCCCGCCCTCCGCGACACGGTAGGCGGCGTCCGACGGCATCGCCTGCAGCGGCGTCTCATGCAGCACCATGGCGCGCACCCCGAAGAACGCGGCGCTACGGGCGATCGCCCCCAGGTTATGCGGGTTGCCCACGCTGTCCAGGATCAGCAGCAGCGGAAAGCGCGGCGGGCGCACGAAGTCCATCATGCCCAGCGGCCGCGGCGTCGCGATCGCCACCACGCCGCCATGGTGCGGAGTCCCTGCGGCACGCTCCAGCTCGTCTGACGGCAGCAGGCGATAGGGCCGGCGCACCCGGGCCAGCTCGGCGCAGAGCGGGCCGACTCTCGACTTGTTCTCCTCGTTGTAGAACAGGCGGATCACATCGTCGGGGCGGCGGGCGAACAGGGCGGTGACGGCGTTCAGGCCGCAGATCCGGTCATCGGGCATGAGGGTGCTTCCGCTGTGCCTGCGCCGCTGTCAACCTGCCGGTATGGTTGGTAGAACGCATGTTGAGTGTTCAGTCACGGTAATGCCGCTTTGATGGTTTACGCAGCCAGCCTCCCGAATGGATACGCGATCAGCGACGACCGCGCGCGCCTCGACATGGGGTTTGTCCATGACTCGCTGGCTGGCGCATACTGGGCCGTCGGCCGGCCGCGTGCGCTGACGGAGCGTAGCTGGGCCAACTGCCTGTGCCTCGGTGTTTACGCTCCGGATGGCGTGCAGGTCGGTTTCGGCCGGCTGCTTACCGACTACGCCTTTCGCGCCCATCTCGGCGACGTCTTTATCCATCCGGCTTCGCGCGGACTCGGCCTTGGCAGGGCATTGATCACGACCATTCTGGCGCATCCCGAACTCGCGACTGTCTGCAATTGGACGCTGAAGACGGCAGATGCGCATGGGCTCTATGCCCAGTTCGGCTTCCGCCCAAGCGTGGCGGACCGCAAGTGGATGACGCTGGATCGAACGCTGCATAACGAAAGCCAGGTCTAACCTGCATTGCAAATACGGAGAATTACGGCAACGAAGCGCGCACTGCTGAGAGGCATCGCTGCATGATCCCGATCCTGTTCCAGAGTCCACACTTCGTGGTGTTGAACAAGCCGGCCGGGCTGCCCGTACATGCAGGACCCGGCGGCGGCCCGAGCGTCGAGGACGCGTTTCCAATGCTGTCCCGCCGCAAGGACGGCCCTTGGCTCGCGCATCGCCTGGATGCCGACACCGCCGGCTGTCTGGTCGTGGCGTTAAGGAAACAGGCGCTGCTGGCGGCGCAGGCCGCGTTCCACGCGGGCACGGTACGAAAAACCTATTGGGCCGTGGTGCACGGCGTCCCGGCTACGGAAGCCGGCGAGGTCGCCAGCAACCTGCAGAAGCACAACCTACGCACCGGATGGCGCATGGAGCCGGCGCCAGAAGGCTTGCCCGCCCGCACCGCCTGGCGTCGGATGGGTCAAACCGGCGATTTCGCCTGGCTGGAGTTGCACCCGTTCACCGGGCGAACCCACCAAATCCGAGTGCATTGCGCCGTGCTGGGCCATCCGATCCTTGGCGACCCCATCTACGGACGCGGCGACGGTCCGATGCAGCTGCTGGCACGCGCCATTGCGCTGCCGCTCGAGCCGCCAGTGAGCGCCATAGCCCCGCCCCCTTCCCACATGCATGAAGCGCTGCTCGCCTGCGGCTGGAAAGCCGAGACTTAGAGCTTTGTCCGATCGAAGCAGTTCGATTGGGCGACGCTCTAGCCGACCAGGAACCAGCAGCGGAACAGCAGCGTCTCTTGCCACGTTTGGCGCGACAGCGTGCAACGCTTTAGGGCGGCCAAACGCTGCGCCAGCCCGCCTTGCAGCCCGGCCTCGACCACGTCCAACGCCGCAGCCGCGTCCGGTGACAGCAGGTCCGGATGGTCGCGCAGCGCCGCCACATGGCAGCGCAGCACGTTCATAAACACGCTGGGTCCCCGGCGCAGCGCCGCGACCGCACGCCGGCGCATGGAGGCCGGCGCGCCCACCACATTGCCGCCATGCTGGCGATACAGCACCGTGGGGGTATCGTCCGCCACCAGCCGCCCCCCGTTGGCCGACACGACCAGATAGCTCCACCAGTCGTGCAGCGTGGCGGCGGGCGGATGGCTGCCGGCCACCAGCCGCGCGGCCGCCGGGTTCAGCACGACCGTACAGCCGGTCGCGACGTTCTGCGTCAGCGCCGCGGGGAACTGCAGCGGACGGCGCGGCGTCGCCGACAGGCCGATCCGGTGCAGGGCCTGGTCCACCAGGATCTGCCGGCTGCAATACAGCGTCGGCCGCGGGTCGGGACGCAGCGCCGCGACCGCCAGCTCCAGCTTCGCCGGCAGCCAGACATCGTCCTGGTCGGCGAAGGCCACCGCCCCGACATCCGCCTCCGCCAGCACCGCAACCCGCAGCAGCGCCATGAAGCTGCCGGTCGGCCCTAGCCGGCCTGGCGGACTGGTGACCGCATGGCAGCGGCCCGCGCCGGGTCCGGCCATAAAGCGCTGCATCATGGCGGCGGTCTCGTCGGTCGACCCATCGTCCCGCCAGTACAGCACCCAATCCGCGAAGGTCTGCTGCAACAGGCTGTCCAGCTGATCGCTGAGGAATTGCGCCCCGTTATAGGTGGAAAGCAGGATCGCGACCCGCTTCGGCGGCTGGGCCAGGCTGGAATGAACGAGTGCCCGCACGGCGGCCAATCATCGACCCGGCGGCGTCGCGGCCAGCAGCTCGGCGACCGTGCGCGACAAGCCGGACCGCCATTCCGGCAAACGTATGTCGAACACCTGGGACAGCTTGGCGCAGTCGAGCCGGCTGTCCGCCGGACGCTTTGCCGGCGTGGGCCAATCGGCGGTGGCGATCGGCTCCACCGTGGGGATCGGATGGCCATATTGGGCTGCATCCTGGAACAAAGCCTCGGCGAAGCCGTGCCACGTGGTCGATCCCGCGCCCGCCGCGTGGAATATGCCGGCATAGCGGTCCTGCCAGCCCTCGCGCAGCCGTGCGACGATGGCGAGGATCGCCACCGCGAGATCGCGCGCCGCCGTCGGGCAGCCCTGCTGGTCCGCCACCACGCGCAGCCGGTCGGTCTTTTGCGCAGCGCCCAGCATGGTGCGGACGAAGTTCTTGCCCGTCGCCGAATAGACCCACGACGTCCGCAGCACGATCGCGCGCGGATACGCCGCCAGCACCGCATGCTCCCCCTCTAGCTTGGTCGCGCCATAGACGCCGGCTGGGCTGGTCGGGTCGGTCTCGGTATAGGGCGCGCCCTTGCTGCCGTCGAACACGTAGTCGGTCGATATGTGGATAAGCGGGATATCCGCGTCGGCGCATAACGCAGCGAGCGCCGCCGGTCCGTCCCGGTTGGCGCGGCCCGCCGCGTCGGGATCGGCCTCGGCCGCATCGACCGCGGTCCAGGCGGCGGCGTTGACCAGGAACGCCGGACGTATGGCCTGGACGGCCTCGGCGATCGACGCCGGCCGGTCGAAGTCGAACACCGGGCGGCCAACGCAACGGACGACGGCGCCGCCCTCCTGCACCATCGCCGTTGCTAGCTGCCCGGCGCCGCCGGTGACCATGATGGATGTCATACCTGCAAGCCTAACCTGCTTTTTCCTGTGCTAGAAGCGCCTCGGCTGCGTAGGCCGTATGTCTGGGCCGGCGATGGCAACGCTGTTTCAGCCTCAGCGCAGCGCAACGATCTTGACGCGCCGATTGGCCGGGCTGCGCGGGTTATAAGCGTCGAACGGCTGTAGCGGGCCAAAGCCCTGGGCCCGCATCCGTTCCCGGGGCACACCGCGGGCCGCAAGATAGTCCACGACGGCGGTGGCGCGCAGCATAGACAAGGCGATGTTGTAGCCGAGGCGGCCCGTGATGTCGGTGTGGCCGTTGATCTCGAACCGCAAACCGGCAAGCTGCGGATCGTTCAGCGCAATGGCGGCATTGTCGAGCAGCGCATAGCCGTCGCCGCGTATCCGGTAGCTGTCGAAGTCGAAGCTGACGGCGCTCACGATCCGCCGCTCGAACGTCGGGCCGGCCTCGTAGGCCATCGGACCCGGCGCCGCGACGCAGCCGGCGAGGCCACCGAGCAGCGCCAGCATTGGAACCAGGCGGAGCAGCCTAACGGGGTGCGAGCGCATCGACGATCTCCCTTGAGCTCGGCGCACGGCCGCGCAGGTCGGTGGCGGGCCCGCGCGGCTCACGCAGGCCGAGCCGGCGCTCGGTGCCGCGCGGGTCGGCTGGCATCTGGTCGCGCAGCTCCCGGGTCAGCGGGTCGAGCGGCAGCGATTGGGCGAGCCGCTCCGCGTCGGGATTGCCGGTCCGTGCGAGCGACGGCCGGGGTGGCGGTGACGTGTAGGGCGGCGCGGCATACGGCGAGGGCCTGGAGGGCGGCGCCGTGTATTGCGGCGGCGATGCATACTGGGGGGTTATTGGCAGCAAGGGCCCTGAGTTCTTCTGCGCCCGGGCAGGCATGCCCATCCCGCCGATCAAGGCAATCGCCGCGAGGCTTGAAACGTTTAAACGCGCCATATCGACGCCCCTCTTCGGAATTTTGCGGTATCGTGCAAGCATAAGCCTGTGACGGCAAGCTAAACTTCGCCGACACTGGCCTTGCAAAAATCGTTTGTTAACCGCCATAATGATGGGATCGGTGATAATGTAGGGTTGCAGACGGCGATGGCTCCACGCTTCATCGGCAAGACGTCGCTCGCCCAGTTGCACCTGGTGCAGTTGGGCGGGCAGCCCGTGCTGGGATCGCACGCCCGCCTTGGGCCAAATGCCGCCGCACTGTTCGCAGAACCGGTGGTGACCTGGCCGGACCTAGGCAATCCCGGCAGCGTTTCCTGGTATGCCGGCGCGTCGGGCGACGGCGAGCCGTTCGCCGCCCTTTCCGCCGAGCGCCGCGCCCCGGCAGAACGGCGGCTTTGGGACATACTGCGCCAATTCGGCCCGCTGCTGGCCGATCCGGAACTTGGACCCTTGCTGCGCCGCGCCTTGGCGCTCGGCAGCGGAAACGGCCTGCTGGCGGTTGGCGGCACACCGGTGTTGGTCGAGTGGGGCCTCGCTGCGGACGGCACGGGATCGGAAGAGGAGGTCGCGATCCGCGCCTCGGCGTGGATTGAGGCGTATGCAGGCGCATTGGCGCCGGCGGCGCATGTCGCGCCGCTGCCGGACCCAACGCCCGCCGTGCCCGTTCGCGTTCTTGCTGTGCCGCCCGCGGGAGCGATGCAGCCGGCCTGGGATTGGGCGCTGATCCCGGCGGCCGTCGTGATCGCGGCGCTGTTCCTGGGTATCGGCCTGTATGCCGGGGCCCGCATGGTGGCGGCCCGCGTCGCCGAGCGGCCCAGTTCCGTCGCGCTGCTGAACGAACAGGCGACGCGCGAGGCCACGGATCGCCAGCGGGAGCAGAATGCCGGCCTCGAGCGGGAAATCGAGTCGCGCCGGCGCCTGCTCGGCGTCGACGTTTGCACAGCCGACCCGGCGCAGTTGCCCCGGCTGGGCCCGGACCGCGCCGCTGCCGTCCCGCCCGGCGCGGTGCCGCCGCCGCCGGGCAGCCAGGCGTTCCAGGGCTCGCTGGCCGAGTTGCTGACCCAGGCCGTCGTGCTCATCATCGCGCCTAGCAGCGGGCCGGACGGCGGCGCATCGAGCGGCAGCGGTATTTTCGTCGCCCCGGATCTGATCGCCACCAACCGGCACGTCGTCGAGAGCGCCGACCCCGCCGAGATCGTGGTGACCAGCAAGAAGCTGGGCCGCACCACCCGGGCGCGGATTGTGGCGCAGACGCCCGACTCCGAGATCGGCAGCCCCGACATCGCCTTGCTGCGCGTCGAAGGCGTTTCGGGCATCCAGCCGCTGGCCTTCAGCACGGCCGCCGCGCCGTTGGACCAGGTCATCGCGGCCGGCTTCCCCGGCCTGCTGATGCAGTCGGACGAGGCATTCGCCCGGCTGCTCGGCGGGGACGCGTCGGCCGTGCCGCAGGTGGTCCTGACCGACGGGCGCATTAATGCGATCCAGTTGGCGGCGAGCGGCATGGCCCCGCGGACGCCCTTGCTGATCGAGGGCAAACAGTCGCTGTATCAGCGTGTCGTTGCCCGGCCAGGCGCCACTTTGTCCGCGCAATCCGACGGCCAGAACGCGCATCCGGTGCCGGGCTTCACCGTCTATTATGTTTATACGAAGCCGCCGGGCAGCGGGGACACGGCGCGGATCGAGGTCGGGCGCACCGCCGACGGCCATCCGGAGGGCTGGCTGCAGGTCAGCAAGGCGATCGAGTGGAAGCACACCATGGTCGCCGCGTTCACCAACCCCGCCGGCCGCCAGCCCGTGCTGTTCCTGCGGTCCGAGCGCGACGAACGCCTGCTGATGATGGACGGCCAGGCCGGCGAGCGCGCGCAGGCGCTCCGCACCGCCGCCACCGTGCCCGGCACCGACCCTGGCCCGGTGCTGGCGATCGAGCCCGCTGCCGCGGTCGATTTCGCGAGAAACTTCTACCTGATGCCGATCCTCTCGGCCGAACGGATCGAGCGCGAGTTCGGTCCGCCGCTCCGCCTGTTGGAAGTGATCTCCGCCCCTGCTGAGGGCCAGCGCCCACCTGCCCCGCCCGCGGCGGCTTCGCAGTTCAAGGCCGGCGTCGTCTTCGTGCTCGACACGACGATCAGCATGCAGCCCTACATCGACCGCACGCGGGAAGCGATCCGCGGCATCGTCGCCAGCGTCGGAAGCACTCCGGTGCGCGACAATTTCCGCTTTGGCCTGGTCGCCTACCGGGACAGCCTGGATGACAGTCCCGGCCTGGAATATAGTACGCGGATCTATGGCAAGCCGGATTTCACCCAGCCGCCGGACAGCATCAACACCGGCGTCGCCACCGCGCGGGAGGCAACCGCGAGCTCCAACGGGTTCGACGAGGACCCGATCGGCGGCATCAAGGCGGCGCTGGACGAGATCGACTGGTCGCCGATGGCTGGCCGCTACATCGTGCTGGTGACCGACGCGGGCGCCAGGACAGCGCAGCATCCGCATAGCCTGACGCACCTCAACATTGCGGAAATCCGCGAGCTTGCGAAGGCCAAGGGCGTCGCCGTATTCGCGATCCATCTATTGACGCCCGAGGGCCGCGCCCGGCACGACCACGAGCCCGCCGCGGCGCAATACCGCGAGCTCACCCAGTTCGGCGCTGCCGGGCCGCTGTATTTCCCGGTGCCGAACGGCGCGCCGGACGCCTTCGCCCGCACGGTGCAGGAGCTTACCCGCGCCCTGCTGAGCCAGGTCGGCGAGGCTGCCGGCCGGCCGGTGACGGCGGCGACAGCCGCCAATCCGGCCTTGCAGGACGCCGTCCGCGTGGTGGGCGAGGCGATGCGCCTGACCTATCTGGGCCGGGCGCAGAACACCCAAGCGCCCGACGTGGTGCGGAGCTGGACCACCGACCGCGACCTGAAGGACCCGGCGATATCCAGCCTCGACGTCCGCGTGCTGCTGACCCGCAACCAGCTTTCGGACCTTGCGCGCAGCCTGCAGGCGATCCTGCAGGCCGGGTTGGCGGGCCGCACCGAGCCGCGCACCTTCTTTACCCAACTGCGCGCGACCTTCGCCGCCGCCGCCCGCGACCCGCAGCGCATCGCCGGCGCCCAGCGCATCGGCGCGCTGCTGGGCGAGTACCTGGACGACCTGCCCTATCAATCGGAAATCATGGACATCCAGGAGGCCGACTGGGTCGCCATGGGCGCCATCGCCCAGCGCACCGTGCTGAACAGCGTCGAGGCGAAGCTGCGGCTGTATCAGGAATTCCAGTCGAATGCCGACCTGTGGGTGGACCTATCGGGCTCGCGTACGGCCGGGGAGGCGCTGTTTCCGGTGCCGATCGAAGCCTTGCCTTGAACGCAGTTCTCACTTGAAAGCGGGGCCGCTCCGGGCCGAGGGGATCAGCCGCAGCATCGCCGCCGCCGGAAGCCGGTTCACCCTGCTGATCGAGCGGTTCGAGGTCGCTATGGGGTCGCGGGTTGCGATCGTGGGACCGTCCGGCTGCGGCAAGAGCACCTTGCTCGCGTTGCTGGCGCTGGCGCTGCGCCCCGATGCTGGAGACGCGCTGACGCTCGCGGGCGCCGACGCGCTGGCATTGTGGCGCACGGGCCAGGGCGACGCGCTCGCGGCGCTGCGGGCGCATAGCATAGGTTTCGTGCCGCAGACCGGCGCGCTGCTGCCGTTTCTCAGCCTCCGCGACAACATCACGCTGCCGCAGCGTATCCTGGCCCGGCCGGACACTGGACGCATCGCCGCCCTGGCGGAACGCTTGGGCATCGCGGCTATTCTGGATCGGATGCCGGCGGCGGTATCGGTCGGGCAGCGGCAGCGCGCCGCGGTCGCCCGCGCCTTGTCGCACCGGCCCGTTATCGTGCTGGCAGACGAGCCCACGGCCTCGGTCCACCCTGCGCAGGCCGACGAGATCCTGGAGCTGCTGACCTGCACCGCGGCCGAGGACGGCGCCGCGCTGGTCATCGCCACCCACGATGCAACGCGGGCGGCGGCGGCCGGCTATGCTATCGCACCCTGCCGGCCCGACGCCGACGCGGCGCAGACACGGTTCTGCTGGCCCTTATGACGCAATGGGCCACTGCGATCCGGCTCGCGATGGCGGATTTAATCGCCGAGCGGCTGCTGGCGGTGTGCACTATGCTGGCACTGGCGGCGGTGCTGGCGCCGCTGGTCATCCTGGCCGGGCTGCGAGCCGGCTTGATCCAGGGTCTGCGCGAGGCGCTACTGGAGGACCCACGGGTGCGTGAGGTGACGACGGCGTCCAACCGCAGCTTCGACGCTGCCCTGCTGGCCCGGCTGGCCGCCCGGCCGGACGTGGCGTTCCTGGCGCCGCGCACCCGCACGCTGGCGGCGAGCTTGCTCATCGAGCATCCGGATGCAGCAGGCGCTGGCACGCGGGTCGAGCTGATCCCGACCGCGCCGGGCGATCCGCTGCTGCCCGAGGCTCCCACGGGGACCGACACCATCGTGCTGACCGCGTCCGCCGCGGCGCGGCTGCGGGTGGGCGCTGGGGATGCGCTGGTTGGGCGTTTGGCCCGCGTGCTGGATGAGCGGCGGGAGAGCGTCGTTTTGGCGCTTGTCGTGCAGGCCGTGGCGCCGCCGTCGGCGTTCGGCCGCGACGCCGCTTTCGTGCCGCTGGCCCTGGCGGTGCTGGTCGAGGATTTTCAGGATGGCCGGATCGGCCCGCCGGACACGGTGGCCGGGTTACCTGCGCCGGATCGCACGGACTATGCGGGTTTTCGTTTATATGCAAAGCGGTTGGAGGCGGTGCCGGCATTGGACGCGGCGTTGCAGGCGCAGGGGATTGAGGTCGTGTCGCGCGTCGCCGACGTGTCCGGCCTGCTGCGCGTCGACCGCAACCTGGGCCTGCTGTTCGGGCTGGTCGCAGGGCTTGGCGGCTTGGGTTTTCTGGTGTCGCTCGGCGCTGGATTGTGGGCGAACGTCGAGCGCAAGCGGGTTCCGCTGGCGCAATTGCGGTTTCTTGGCCTGCGGGCCGGGTCCTTGCGGCTGTTTCCCATAGCGCAGGCGGCCGTGCTGGCCGGGCTGGGCGTGGGTGCGGCGCTGGCGGCCGCTTTGGCGGCTTCGATCGTGGTCAACCGGGTGTTTGCCGGCACGCTCGCGCTGGATCGTCCGCTTTGCCTGATCACGCCAGGACTGGCCGCCGTGACCGCGGCGATCACCATCAGCGGCGCCGTGCTGGTCGCCGCTGCTGCGGGAACCCGGGCCGGGCGGGTCGAACCGTGGGAAGGACTGAGCGCGCCATGAAATTGAGACATTTGGCATTGGCGATCCCGCTATTTTCCAGCGGCGCCAATGCGGCCGAGTGGGACTCGCGCTGGTTCAACCCGCAGGCGGCGGAGGGCGACCTTGTCCTGCCGCTGCCCTGCGGTGGCGCAATGGCATTCAGGCCGGTGGACGTGCCGTCCGGCCCTGGGCCGCTCGACGACCGCGCGCTGACCGTGGGCCAGGCCGATACGGAGCTTGGCTATAGCGAGTATCTGCGCGGTGCTTTCTTAGCCGCTCCGTTTCCCATCCCAGGAGGCGCCGGTCGACGGTTCTACCTCGGCAAGTATGCTGTCACACGGGACCAGTTCGCGGCACTCTCGGCCAAGTGTCCGGACCCGTCGACAGCGGGGCGAGTCGCGCAAACGTCGGTGTCATGGGCGGATGCGGTTGCATACTCGGCGCAATGGTCATCCTGGCTGCTGAAGAACGCACGCGCCCGGCTGCCGCGCCGTGGCGACGCGATCGGCTATGCGCGGCTGCCGACCGAGGACGAATGGGAGTATGCGGCCCGGGGTGGCGGTAAGGTGACGGAAGAGCAGTTCCTGACGCCTGCCTGGCCCATGCCGGAAGGGCCGGACCGCTACATCCTGGCTGGCGGCCGGGCAGCGGGCGGCCGGGTGGGCCAGGTTGGGCAGCGCCTGCCGAACCCGCTGGGCCTTTATGACATGCTCGGCAATGCCGGGCAGATGATGCTGGAGCCGTATCGCATGAACCGCGTCGGCCGCCCGCATGGGCAGGCCGGCGGCATCGCAGTGCGCGGCGGCAACTACACGATGTCCAGCCCGACAGGCCTTCATGTCGCGATGCGCGACGAGATCCTGCCGTTTGACGGTGTCACCGGCGAGGCAACCCGGCTGCCCACCATGGGCTTTCGATTGGCGCTGTCCGCGCCGGCGGTGGGCGACCTGCCGGAGGTCGAGCGCGCCCGCGCCGCCTTTGCCGAGGTGAGCGGCGCGCGCCAGCAGGCGGTGGACGACCCGCAGGTCATGCTCAAGGCGGTTCAGGAGCAGACTGCAGACGAGGGCTTGCGCCAAAGCCTGGATCGGCTTTCGGCACGTCTTGCGATCAACGAGCGGGAGCGGCTGGACGCTGCCACCTTAGCGCTGCTGGCGCAGTTGGAAGCGGGCGTGCTGCTAGCGCAGAACGTGTGGGATTTCACCAACCGGGCGCGTATCCAGACCGAAATTGGCCGCGACCTCACCCAGCCAGCCGACCAGCGCTTCGCCAAAGAGGTCGCGGCGCGCAACCTGGCGCAGGCGGACGCGTCGATGGACGGCTACATGCGCCTGGTGCGGCAGATCGCGACCGGTCCGGCTCGGCTGGCGATCACCACGCAACTGGGTATCTTGCGGCAGGAAGTCGCCGCGCGCTCCCAAAGCACCATGCTGCCGTTCCTGCCGCTTCTGCAGCAGCATACGGCCACACTTGTGGAAAGCCGGCCGATGGACCGGGAGGCGGCCAAGACGCAGATTACCATCCTGACCCGCGCAGAGGTGCAGGGATCACGCTAAGCTCCGGTGAGTTGATCCCGCACTCGCCGTTCATGCTCCTCTAATGCACGAACTTGCTCGTCGGTCGCGGCTCCCCGCAGCCCGGCGCGCTCACGCTGCAGGGCATCCAACTCCGCCTGCGCGTCACTCAACCGAATTTGGCTTATGTCGCCACGAGCGCGGGCGGCATTGAGACGTGTCCGGAGCTGTGCGGTTTGCTGATCGACGGCGCCCAGACGACGGCGGGCCTGATCACGCGTGAGCAACGCCTGGCTGGCCCGTGCGCCCTCATTCTGCGCCTGGGCGCGACTTTGCGATGCAGCCGTACTCTGCTGGGCCAGCTCCGACTGCTGATATTGGTTGCGCGCGGCATAGCTGCCCGAAGCCGCGCAGCCAATGCCGCTGAAGAAACCAGCTTGCGACGGGTCGCATTGCTGCGGGGAGCAAGCGGCGAGTCCGAACAGCGCCATGACCGTCAAAGGCACTCTCATAGCGAGGTGCCGTCCAGCATCCGGCTCATCCGCGCCTGATTTTGCTCCGTCTGCATGCTGGACGCCTCCACATCTGCAGCCGAGCGCAGGAGCTGTCCGCTGTTTGCGCCCGTCGTGAACCGGGCGTTCTGTCGCATTGTGGCCGCAGACTTGCGCGCCTCAGTAATGCTCCGCGTCATGACGTCGTTGTCTATGCGATAGCCTGCAAGCTTTGACCGGTATTGCGTCTGGGTAATCTGCCCCGAACGCAGCGCTCCGTTCAAGCGGTTCACATCCGCAGTTGCCTGATCGGCCACCTCCCGGGATGATTGGGCCGAGGCTCGGAAACCATCGGCGTCTGCGCTCGCCTGCTGGATTGCATTGCTGAACTGCGCCTCGGTGCTCGACCGGTTCAGGTTGTTTTGGGCCACCGCATACCCGGCGCCGGCGCCGAGCGCACCGCCAGCGGCGGCCCCAATCAGCGCGGCCTGACCGCGGTTGCGCCCACCCAGCGCCAACCCGGCAATGCCCCCAAGCAGAGCGCCAGCGCCCGCACCCTCACCGATGGTCTGGTTGAAGCGCGCGTTGGATTGCCGAAGCTGGTTCTGCGCCGGGCTGAGGCTTGCGTCATAGGCGCCTGCCCCACCCGCACAGCCGCTGAGCAGGATGCCGGCCGCAGCAACGAAGGCGGCGGCCCGCAGCCGCGCCAAGGGGAACCAGGAGACCATGCAACGACCTTTCGAGGGATAATAGCGCGCAGTGCTACCACATTCGTTACAATTACAAAATATATTGGCGGGCGTTAGCGGCGTGCGGCTGGCGCCTCCACCGGCAGGTCCGGCTCCCATCCGCCGCCCAGCGCCTTATACAGCGACACCAAATTGGCCGACACGGTCGCGGTGCTGTCGGCGAGCTGCTGCTCGGCGGCCAACAGCGTGCGCTGCGCCGTCAGCACTTCGAGGAAGTCCGACACACCCTCGCGGAACCGGCTCTGCGCCAGGTTGAACGCCCGGCGGCTCTGCACCACCTGTGCGGCCAGGCGGGTGCGCCGGCGCTGCTCCGCGGCATAGGCGATCAGCGCGTTGTCCACATCGGTGAACGCCTGCAGCACCGTCTTCTGGTAGTTGATCGCTGCTTCCTGCTGCTGCGCCTCGCGCAGCTCCACCGTGCGCCGCAGCCGTCCGCTCTCGAAGATAGGAATTGTCAGGCTGGGACCGAACGAGTAGGTGCCGGCCGACCAGCCGAGGTTCCGCACCTGCGTCGCCTGCAGCGCAACGCTGCCGGACAACGTCAGCCTTGGATAGAAATCCGCCTTGGCCATGCCGATGTCGGCGGTCGCGGCGTGCAACTGCGCCTCGGCCTGGCGAATGTCCGGGCGCCGCCGGGCGAGTTCCGATGGCAGGCCGACCGGCACCCGGGGCGGCACCGGCGGCACCGGCTTGGGCGGCGACAGCTCGGCCCGCAAAGCAGCGGGAGGCATGCCCAGCAGCAGGCCGATGGCGTTGATCGACTGCGCTTCCTGCTGCTCAAGCTGCGGAATGTTGGCGCCCGTCGCCTCAACCTGCGCTTGCGCGTTGGCGACGTCGAGGTCGGTCGCCAAGCCGCCGCGGTAGCGCGCGCTGGTCAGTCCGGCGCTCTGCTGGGCGGTCGAAAGGTTGTCCCGGGTGATCCGCAGCGTCGCCTGGGTGCCGCGGAGCTGGACATAGTCGCGGGCCACCTCGGCGATCGAGGACAGCAATTGGGAGCGCCGGGCCTCGGTGGACGCCTCAAGCGAGGCATCGGCGCTTTCTACCGCGCGGCGTACCCGCCCCCAAAGGTCGAGTTCCCAAGAAGCGTCGAAGCCGCCCTGGAACAGGTCGAACGCGCCGATGCCGGGGCTGGTCGGGATGCCGCCCTGCCGGCCGCCGAGGCCGTTCGACTGCGTGCCCGGCGAGCCTCCGCCCGCTCCGCCCCCGCTTCCGCCGCCGATCAGGCTGAGGACGCCCTGCCGGCTTGGGCGCTGGCGGGTATAGGACGAGTTGCCGTTAAGCTGCGGGAACTGGTCGGCCGCGGTGATGCCGCGCTGGGCCCGGCTTTGCGCGAGCCGGAACGTCGCCGCGCGCACGTCCAGGTTTCCAGCCGCGACCCGGCGCACGAGGCTGGTCAGCGCCGGGTCGTTGAACTGTGTCCACCATTCGGCGTCGACCGGCTCGGCCACCGGCATGCTTGCCTCGAGCTTTTGCGGTGAGGACGCCCGCGTATTGAACCAGGACGCCGGGGACCAGAAGCTCGGCTGCTCGAAATTCGGACCGACAGTGCATGCGGAAAGCAGCAGAACCGCGATCGGCGCAAACCTAATGGCCACCCGCCGGCGCTCCTTTTGGAAGGTTGGGCAGGAACAGCACGAGCGGCGCCGCCGAGAGCGCGATGACCGCGAGTATGGTGAACACGTCGATATAGCTCAGCATCGTCGCCTGGCGCTGCACCGCCTGCGCAATGGGTCCGAGCGGCACGCCGAAGCCATAGCCATTATAGGGTGTCACGTGCTCGGCCAGCCGCGCGTGATGGAACTGGCCGCGCCACTGCAGCTGCGTGGTGGCGATCGACACGCCGAAGCTGCCGCCGAGGTTGCGCATCAGGTTGATGATGGCGCTGGCATCGCTGTTCTTATCGGGCGGCACCCCGGTGAACTGCACCGCCGAGAGCGGAATGAAGATGAACGGCAGCCACAGCACCTGCAGCATCCGGGACAGCGACACGTTCCAGAACGAAACTTGGGTATCTAGGCCCGACGCATAGTTGAGCGCCCCCGCGGTGCCGAGCAGCGCCGAGAAGATCAGCCATTTCGGCTGAATCAGCCGGCCGGTGACCAGGCCCGAGATCGGCATGATGAACAGCGAGATGACGCCGCCCAGGCCCAGGGTCAGGCCCGCGGTCGTCGGGTCGTAGCCCAACAGCTCCTGCGTCATCTGCGGCAGCAGCTGCGTCGTCGAGATGATGATGAAGCCGAACAGGAACATGACGACGTTGCTGATCGCGAATGCCGGGACCTTGAACAGCCGCAGGTTCATGACGGGCTGCGGATGCACCAGCTCCCAGACCACCAGGGCGATGAGGCTTGCGCCCGAGATGATGCACAGCGTCAGGATGAAGGGCGAGCTGAGCCCATCTTCGCGTTCAAATCGGTCGAGCACGATCTGCAGCGTGCCGAAGCCGAGCGCCACCAATGCAAAACCGAGATAGTCGATCTTCAGCCCGCGGGCGAGCAGGCGCCTGCGGTCCGCGCGCACGACTTCGGAGTCGTAGACGAACAGCCATGTGAGCGCGAGCGACAGCATGCCGAACGGCAAGTTGATCAGGAACACCCAATGCCAGGAGTAGCTGTCGGTGAGCCAGCCGCCCAGTACCGGGCCAATTGCCGGCGCGGTCACGACCGTGAAGCCATAAAGCGAGAACGCCAGCGCCCGCTGCTTCGGCGTGAAGCTGTCGGCGAAGATCGACTGCTCGGTGGGCGCCAGGCCGCCGCCGCCGATGCCCTGCAGCACGCGGAAGAACAGCATCATCGCGAGGCTGGTCGAGAAGGCGCAGGCGATCGACGCCGCGGTGAACAGCGCGACGCAGCCCATGTAGAAGCGCTTGCGGCCCAGCACGTTCGACAGCCAGCCGCTGATCGGCAGAATGATCGCGTTGCTGACCAAGTAGCTGGTGACGATGTAGGTGCTCTCGTCCTGCCCAGCCGCCAAGCTGCCGGCGATGTGGCGCAGCGCGACGTTGGCGATGGTGGTGTCCAGCACCTCCATGAACGTCGCGATGGACACGACGACCGCCAGCAGCCAGGGCGAGTTGGGGCCGGCCGCGGACCGCGGCAGCGCGGAGTTGTCAGCCACAGGCTAGCGAACCGTGACGCGCGGCGAGACCGACATGCCCGGCGCCATCCGGCACTGGGACAGGTCCTGCGGCTCGAAGTTGATCCGCACCGGCACGCGCTGCACGACCTTCACGTAGTTCCCCGTGGCGTTCTCGGCCGGCAGCGCGCTGAATGCCGAGCCCGACCCAGCCTGGAAGCTGTCGACGCGGGCGTTGATGTCGAGGTCCGGACAGGCGTCGATCCGAACCCGCACGGCCTGCCCGGGCCGCATGAGCGCGAGCTGCGTTTCCTTGAAGTTTGCCGTGACCCACATGTGGCTGGGCACGACGGCGAGCAATGACTGACCAGGGTTCACGTAGTTGCCGAGCTCCACCGTGCGCCGGGTGACCTGGCCATCGGCCGGAGCGACGACGTGGGTATAGGAGAGCTGAAGCTCGGCATTGGCGACCGTCACGTCGGCCTGCTTCACGCTGGCCACGGCCGCTGCGACGGCGGCGCGCTGCGCCTCGATCTGCGCACGGGCGCCGGCCACCGCCTGGCGATTGGCGTCAAGCCGCGCCTGCGCAGACCGTACGGTAGAAGACGAGGTATCGAGCTGCTGCCGGGTGATGGCTTTTGGATCGACGGCACGGAACCGCGCGAGGTCGTTCTGCGCCTGCTGCAGGTCGGCCTCGGTCACGCGGACGTTCGCCGCCGACTGGTCGAGGTTCGCCTGCTGCAGGCCGAGCTGCGCCTGCGCCTGGTCGAGCTGCGCCGCAGCCTGCGTGCGCTGCGCGTTGGCTTGGTCGAGCCTGACCTGGAAATCGCGGGGATCGAGCTCGACCAGCACTTGGCCGACTTTCACCTGCTGGTTGTCGTCGAAGGCGATGCGGGTGACGCGGCCCGACACCTGGGCGGCGACCTGCGAAATGTAACCGTCGATGAAGGCGTCGTCCGTGGTCTCGTAATTGCGGGCGTGCAGCCAGTACAGCACCCCGGCGGTGATCACAGCCGCCAGGATCAGCAGGCCGATGGCCCAATAGAGCAGCTTTTTTCGGCGCGGCATGGGCGGCTTGGCGTGCTCGTCCCCATCCTGGCCGCCCCCGTCCTGCTTGGCGCCGGCTTTCTTGTCGTCGGGCTGCTTGCCCTTGTCCGGCGGGGCCGGCTGCCGGTCCGGCCGCCTGCGCTGCGGCGGCGG
>JAABUM010002987.1_pt1 | contig 21631 bp, 42 predicted proteins | sample 5559161 | NCBI WGS metagenome assembly JAABUM01 (sample SAMN10711868, study PRJNA513369) | rock metagenome | isolation source: Antarctica rocks | place: Antarctica: Victoria Land, Siegfried Peak nord
AACTACAGCACTGGAATGTGAGCTGGGCTAGCTTGACGACTCACCCAGCGGGCGCGTATGCAGGCAGCTGCCGAGGGTGAGGGCGTCCGGCCCGGCGTCCACCAGACCCTTCTCCCGCTCGTTCCAGATGGCCAGCAGCTCCGCCGACGGCGCCGTGCCGATGAGGCCCGGGTGGATGATGCCCGGGAAGCGGACACCTGAACACGCGCAGCATCGACAAAGCATCAGAGGCTATGATGATTATTCACAGTCGATGTGCAATCATCCACATCAATATGCAGGTGCTGCTGAGCGTAAACAATTTCACATCTCGTGATCATTATGCAGCGCTGCCGAGCGTGAAACAGAGTGCTGCTGCAGCAGGCCCACCTGGGATGTGCCTGCTGGAGGCGAAGATGCCGTCAAACTGCCACACGGCCTTTGCCGCCCCGGGAAAGTGCTCTGTGAGGAAGCCACCGCCGTTGTCGCGGTCGAAGATGCCGGTGAAGCCCCACTCGTCGCCTGCACCACAACAGCGCCGCAAAGAAAATTTGGCTTGAATCTGCAGTCTGTATTGCTCGGCTTGTGAATGAATCCCGAAACCCCCTCGACGTTGAGATGTCAGGCATGTTGCCTGGCGGCGTCATCGAGGAGGCTGCCATCTCCCGGCAGCGGCCCATGACCCCAGGTTGGACAGATCAATCACCAGCGGCCTCTCATTGCCAGTTATGCGTCCTGTTGTCACCTGGCAGCGGCCCCAGGTTGCAGATCTCGACCGCCAGCAGGTCGCCCGGCTGCGCCAGCTTGCCCTCCTTGTCCTTCACGTTGATGGGGCCGCTCAGGTAGTGCACCTGCGTCGCGCAGTTTTCACTCAAGTCCATGGCCACATTTGCGGCGCAAGGGCGGCTTACTGCAGGCTGCTGAATCACTTGGCCTACGAGCACGAGCATGCTGCACCCGCTGCGTCGACCTTGTCGCAATGCAAGTTCCCTCTGACATGCTTCAGAATGCTGGCCTTGCTGGGATTGCGATTCCATTCTTATCATTGACCAAAGGGCAGGGAGCCCTACCGCCTTGAGGTCGACAGTCTTGATGTCCTCTGCCGAGTCGTCGTCCTTGATCTGGCCGCCGGTCCACTCGATGGTCTCCACGTGGAAAAGCTGCCCCTCCGTCACCTCCGCCACCTGCGGCTCGCGCACAGAGCTTTGCATCAACATTCCAGGTCCCGGCGCAATGCATGTGCTGCGCATGCATGAGTGATGTAATCCGAGCGGGCATGCAGCCGACATATGCAAGTGAAGTACCGGTGAGCAGAAAGTCTCTTGCAGCCCGCCCTCAGCATGCATCATGCGGGCGATTTGCCCTGCGCGGCCACCAGAGCATGCTTGGCGGCGACGTCATGCATGGTGCGATGGTGAACTACAACACGTACCGCCGGGATGTCAGGGTGCCACCGGTTGTGCGGCACCGGCGTCAGCTCGTCGGGCTTTTTCTTTGGGTCCACCTTGATGAGCGGCGTTGGCGTATTCGGCGCCATGGCAGCTGCTGTTGCCTATACCCTGCCGTGCAGTGTCAGCGCCATGATCAGGGGTTCACACGCATTTTGAGAGTATCTGATCATGCGTGCAAGCTGTGAAAGAGGGTTTCGAGGCTGTGAGAGAAAATGTTAGGGTATGGTCAGACAGCAGCAGATGACCAGGTGGAGTTGTCATAGTGGGTTGCAAAGCATCTCATGCAATGTGCGATGCATTTTTTGCAAATATGGCACATGATCAAGGGCCGTGGATGGTCTGCAAAGCTCCAATCACGGAAGTGGTACACGGCGATCGATCGGGCGACACCCGTGGCCGGAGCGGAACAACGATGATCGTAGGCTTTGCGTGCCGTCAGGTGGCCATGCGTCGTTTTTGGAGACGTTCCAGGGCAATGCAGCTGTTGTGGAGGTGTGTAATAGGCCGCGTACAATACCCCAAGATGCAAGGGGCTGACGACGCATGTGCTGTCACAAAATTACAGGCCTTTTAACAAGTCAACTCTGAAAACCCTGAATCAATCTTTGCTTGCCGTGACCTGCCTGCCACTGCTCAGTCCAAGCCCAAGTCAAAATGTCAAGGTCAAAGCCCTGATGATACTGGCGCTTGCACGCCTGGAAAATGTCGCCGCGCCTGGAACAGCAGCTACGCGCACGCCAGGCACCGCAATCAGGCCTTCTCTGGCCGGATCACCGGGATGCTGATCCGGGAGGCGGTCGCGCCGCCTGCGCCACAGTGTATTATTTTCAATTGTCATCGATGCTGGTTACAGACGCAGACGATGCATGCCGACATCACCGTGTCTTCATTTCGATGCTCAGCAGTCGAGCGCCTTCCGTCGGCACCATCAACACGGACGACGCGGGCATCCTGAGAAACCGACCTGTGTGGATCCACATGGTGCGGTCGCCCTCGTGGTCGATGGAGAAGTGCTTTGCGTCGGCGCCGGCGATCGCCAGCCGCAGGCAGTGCCCCGCCGCAAAGCCGTACGCCGTCGGCAGCAGCTGGAAGCGCACCCTGCAGCGACAGAGACATGGTATTGTTTTTGTGTCCACCTTCTAGGCCAGGCCGCAGTCTCGATGTTTGCATGGAGATGCGGACGCTTCGGTGCGTACAGCGGTGCAAAGGGCGTGCAAGTGCCAGGCACCAGGAAGATAAGAACTGTGTCAGGTGCAGCTGCCCAGTGCAGCTCGCACCTGACGGGCACGCCCGGTTGCAGCGGCTGCTGGTCGGCGCGTTTGAAGGTGTGGAAAGGCGCGCCTGCGCGACGCAAATATGTGGCCCTCAGATACATGTCACGAAAACAGGCAGCTGTGCAAAAGATCCAGCCTCTCGCACACAAGTGTAACAGGACAACCAGCGAGCTCAAGAAGCATAGCCAGCACGGCAGCAGACAGATCGCGAGACACCAGCAGTCAGCGCCCTCATGCCTTTTGCAGCTGATGTTTCAGCCCCACCCAGCAGGTGCGCCGCGCGAAGGGACCGCCGTCCGGCGTCGCCGGCTCCGCACGGTGTCAAGGCGCGCATCCTGATCAGGGGCCAACTGCTCCTTCAACTTTCCTTCAAAAGTTTACCTGGTATATGCGCCGCCGCCCGCGGGTCGCCCATTGGCGCTCCCAGCTCCTTTTCGGTGCGACGCCCGCATTTTGCAGTTTGCGAAGCTCCATGTTTGTTTTGGAACGTGAATTTGTACCTGGCAGGTGCGCCGCCGCGCGGTGATCGCCTCTCGGCACCGCCAGCTCCTTTCGGTGCGACGCCCGCATCTGGCCCTCCGTCACGTACTTGGCCTTCTGCTTCCCGGGGTCAAAGTCCTCCAGGTAGACGAACAGATCGGCGTCGTCGTCGCTGGACGCCACCCACAGGTCCACCTCCACCCAGCCCACCACCTGGGAGCAGAACTGAAGGTCACTGTTGCAATTTAATCAAAAGAAGAAAGAATCGTGAACTTCCTTCGGGTTGATGGACAGATTGGCATCGTCGTCGCTGGACGTCACCGCAGGTCCACCTCCACCCAGCCCCACCACCTGCACCGCGGTGTTTATTTCTTGCGATTGTTCAGAGAATGGCGATTGCATCAGGCTGTAAGCAACGAAACCTGCGTAGTGATTGCAGGACGCCACCCACAGGTCCACCTCCACCCAGCCCACCACCTGGAGCAAACCAAAACCAACGCCTCGAGAAGAACAGTTTTTGAAAAAGAAATAGTATCAATCTGTGGGTTCACGCTGATCCTAGCGAAAGAAGTACCTGGAGCTCCACCGCCAGCGGCTCGCCTGTGAACAGCGTGTGCCCCGAGCTGCGCAGCCTGCGGGCAGGCGATGTTCACGGGTTCAGGAAGGGGAGGTTTGATTTGACGGTCGCTCGGTGAGTACTGGTTCCACATAGGTGCATCTCATCGAGCTGCAGCAAGACTGCTGGGTGGCATGCGACGCGTGTGCCAACAGCAAGCGGGCAGAGGCATCGGCATCAGCAAATGGAGATGCGGCATCACACTTGTGGTACTGTATGGTGGCCTTTGGCTCCGTGATGACGTCGTAGCGTGACTTGCCCTGCACGAGTCATAGAACGAATCAGCCACCACATCAACGTTCAGCATCAAACGAACTCTTTTACTGTCCGAGCATGTCAGCATTAGGAAGATCACTTGCGCGAATGATGGCGCGCGCATCACACACTGCCCACACTGGGGTCCTCCCAACGCTCGACAGTTCTATCACTTGTTCAGTGGCACCTTGAGGTATAGGCTGCGGTCCACTTCCTGCCGCCAGCGCAGCGGCGGCGCCGCAGCGGCCGCACTCAGGCAGCCGTGCCTCCGAAGCGGCACCTCCTGCGCGCCGCCGCCGCCGCCCGCAGTGGGGGATTGCGCGGCCTGCGGGGCCTGTCCGCCCTGTGACCGATCAGCTGCTGCTGCCGATCCGCCGTTGGCGGGCGCCACTGCCGGCGCCGCTGCAGCGCCGTCTCCAGCGCCTGATGACGGAGCCAACGGCGTCACGGCAAAGCCGCTGCCCGTGTTGCCATTGGTGTCCCTGCTGCTTCCGTTACCGCCGAGGTGCAGCACAAGCGGCTGCTCTGCCAGGTCCTCGGGCGGCCAGGAGTGCGCTGATTTCCAGTGCGGCCTGTCACAGTGCAGGGCCAGCTGACGCCAGTGCTTTAATAGACAAGTGCAGACATATGACAAGCACGACTGTTTGGACATGCAGATGTCCAGCGCACGCCCGCACCTGCAGCCCATCAGGAAGAACCGCACGCTCGGCTCGTCCTGCCGACCCGCTGCGCCGCCGCCGGCTGACGCGGGCCCGCTGGCCGCCGATTGGCCGTTCGACGACTGAACATTCGTCGGCTGCCTGTTCGTTGGCTGGCCAATCGTCTGGCCGTTCGTGCGGGCAGCAGCCAGGCCGTTGCCATTGGCGGCGCCCGCGGCGCCGTTGCTCCTGTTGCACGCCGCGGGCGCGTCGCCATTCGTGGCGCTGCCATTCTGCTTCCCGCTACCGTGCGCCGCCGCGCGTCCAAACACCTCTGCCGACCTGCAGCAGCCAGTCGAAGCATGCTTCTCATCCTGGGATTAGATTAAACAATTAAAGTTTAGATGGTTATGTGACAGTTCAGCAAGACCTCCTCAGTCTGTCATGGAGATGTGTTGACATTTGCAGCACGGCAGCAGCCGATGCGTTCTGACCGCCATCAACCCGTTGTACCCTCCGATCGACTCCTTGATGATGGCAGCACCAGACCATACCTGCCGGCAGGGTGGTAGCCGCACACGCGGTCGAAGAAGTCAATGCACTGCAGGCTCGCACTGAACGCTGAACGCGTGGCGGCGCGCTCCGGCAGGCGGCAGTACATGTTGCCGCCGTGGCCCCAGGGCCCCAGCAGCAGGCGGCTGCCTGGGCAACAGGCGAGGATGGACACGGCATGTAAGACGAGCTCAAGAGCAGCAGGCGGGAAGCAAAGCTCAGAGAAAGAGCAGCAGGCGGAGAACACAGCTCAGAAACGAGAGCTGAGACCCCGGAGAGGAAAACAGCTGTATGTGACAGCGGACCTGCAGCAGGCCAGAACTCCCGAGCGAATGCAAAGTGACAGAACAGGTGACTGTTGATTGCTTTCCATGCGGCAAGGCCGACAGCGGTGCCCAGGACACGCGCCGAAGCGCCGTGACTGCCCGGACTTTTACTGAATGTGTGCAAGCATACCTGGCGCCTTTGCCGCATTGCAGAAGATGTAGATGGCCGGTGCAGCGGTGGAGTCCAGCCACCCAGCGGTGACGTTCAGCGGCACGCCGCTGCCCGAGATGTCGCCCGCCACGCCGCAGGCGCTGATGTCGGTGATCGGCATGCTGGCCTGCGGCGCGATGTCGTCGGTGCAGCGCACCGCGGCCAGGTCCCTCGCAGCCTCCCACCTGCAAAACAACAGATCTTCATAGTTAAGTGCATGTTTGAATGGTGGCCATGAGTTGATTCGTTCCACATGGCACAATAGGTGCAGCGCACCGCGGCCAGGTTCTCGCAGCCTCCCACCTGCGGAAGCGCAGAGAACAAACCTGGTGAATGAGGTGGGTACTGGTTCATTGCTTGAAATCAGGATTTTGATCAGAACGGCGAGATGCCGTTCGTGCAGGCACTGCCGCCAGGCCCTCTGCAGCCTCCCAGCTGCAGCAGGAAGGCGGTTCAAGCACGGCCGGTGAGGGCAGCGATGCTGCTGACGCTTGCTGTTGTCGCGGTGCTGTATGGCATGCGGCTGGCTCGGAAAGGGGTTTCCACCCTGCCGCAGCTCCCGCAGTTGCTGGGTTTGTGAAGCAGCACGTCAGAAGCCAGTGGACCTGCACTCCAGGGGCAGGGATTGCGGTGCACGGCTTCCGATGTGCCGGATGCTTAGGCGCACAGTCAGTCCAGCCGCGTCCAGCTTCACAACATCTCAGAACACGTTCAAAATTCGATCAAGGCGCTCACGAGTCGTGACCCTGCACGGCCTCCCGCAGTAGCGCCATTCCCCGCCGCCGGGCCTCAGGCGAGTCGCCGGTCGCCTTGCGCGAAGCCTTCCGCGACTCCTTGGCAGCCCCGCCATTTGCCTTGCCGGTTTTGCCGTTGGCGCTGCGGATTTTGCCGCCGCCGGGTTTGCCGCCGCCGGCATCGCCATTGGGGCTGCCGCCTGGCTGGCTGCCGCCGCTGCTCGTGCCCAGCTTCAGTCCCTCCGTGACCGGCTGGCAGCCCCTGCGCGTTGCAAGACGGAGCCATGGCTTCTGACCACCGGTCAAACGGGCACACCGCAAGTAGCTGTCGCGGTCAAGGAAGGCGACTCGCGCAGCCGGCATGCTGGCTGCTGCGCCAGAGGCTCGAGACTGCGGCAGATGCAAGGTCGAAACATACTTGCAAAGATAATTACCTGGTGATGAGTGGCAGCAGTGCGCCATTAGGCTGTGGTAGCCTGCAAAGAGGCAGCGATGTGATCAGGACGCCATTGAGGACGCTGAATGTCGGTGCCTTGATGCTCAGCAGCTCTCCAAACAAGATTCATCTGTCTGCTCATGACCTCTCCTCACCGGCTGAGGTCGTTTGCGTCGAACGACAGGCAGTGCCGCGTCCACGTCTCTGCAAAGCTGTGCAGCGGGATGCCGCCCGGCAGGCCGATGTCGCCATATATGTCCCAAAAGGCATACCTGCAGACAACGCGCAAATGCTGCATTCGAACACGACTGAGCTTCTCTGTACGGAGGCAACCCTCTTGAATGGCAGGTAACCACACAGCATGCATGCGGACGCCTTGCAACATGAAGTGGGCAGTGCATGTGGGCGACTCATTGCGGCGCGGCGGCCTTCACTGCGGGGTGCTGCTGTGCCGTCGTGAAGAGGGCTGCTGTGCCTGTTGAGTGCGACGCAGTCGATCAGGGGCATTCGAGGCAGTGGGCAGAAAGCGCAGCTTACGCTGTCATCTGCAGGCTCCGCATGAATGGTAACGGAGCTGCTGACAGGGGGCAGCCGAGGCCATTGACAGCGACATAGGAGTCGTGTGTGCATGTGCATCCTGCCCAAGATTCAGACGGTAGGAGCCGCACGCACCATCGTAGGAGACGCCCCACAGTACCACCTGCAATGCACAGGCGCCGCTGTGTCGGAAGCAGCGCCGGGGGATATCATTGCGAAGCAGCCGGGTGCTTCTGCACAGCCCCGAGTCCTAGGGTGGATCCGAAAGCCACCATCATGCATGCCACCAAAGCTGCCATTGTCAAAGCAGCCGCCTCGCGGGCTGCCATCCCGACTGCATGTCGCTGTCCCCAGTGCTGGGCGCACGCCGCCCCTGCCTGCCCACCTGCTGGTTGCTCCAGGGCTGCTGCGAGATCCATTCCACAATCTCGCGCGAGTCCTGCCGCTCCTCCGGCGTCCACGGCGCCCGCCAGCGCCCAAAAGAGGCGCCCGTGCCGCGCACGTCGACGGCCACAACCGCATACCCCGCTGCCAGGAACCACGACCTCGCGTCCTGGATGAACGGTAAAGTGGGTGGGTGACAAGGCGCCCTTTGAACTTTTGACGACACTCTGGGGCGCCTGGCAGATGGGTGACCTGCGCTCAGGCAGGATCCAGGCACTTGTGCATGACGCAACCTGAAAATGAAGGTGCCAAGAGTGATAATGGACCAGTCCTGAGCGCCGATTGACGCACCTGGCTGAGGAGGTCCAGAGGCCGGCCGTTGAGCAGGTTTTTGATGGGCCACCTCGCCACCGTGCTTCGCTGGTACCTGCAGGCACGCACAGCTGGCGTCGGCAGCTTTCAGGCACATGCCAGTCTGGGACGGCATGCGACAGCGTTGACCGCCAAACGCCTCTGACAAATATGATGGCAGGGAGCGGACGCTGCAGACCACTGTCGCAGACATACCTGGTCTGCAGCAGGACGCACGGCAGGCCGCGCGACTCGTCGAAGCGGCCGACCGGTGGCCGCAGCACATCGGCGGCGATGCGGACGCCATCCCGCATCTCCAGGTACTGCGTCTGTGAGGCATGGCGATTGATCGGGTTAAAGCACGGAGATTTGCAGCGAAATTCACCTCTGGATGTCAGTATGTCCAGGAGGGATGCCAGTGCATGGCGAATGCCGCCGCTGCCAAGACAGCGGCGCAGCTCCCGGCAACGCACCTCGTACTGACAGTTGCAATATGCATCCTGCACGCGCTTCGGCGGCCGCTTGGTCCTTATTGGAACGCTCGGATCCCAGCATCTGTCGTCGACTTCGGCATGCTCTTTGTCTTGTGTCAGGGGGCTGTCTGCCATCTAGGTTGCCCGTCGCCGATGTTATTAACGCAACGAGCCGAGATCGAGACTTCGGCTGCGAATAAGGACAATGAACCAACAGTCGCCGCCTCAAGGTGCTGCGATGCCAAAATGAAAGTGCAGCCGTAATTAGTTTGGTTGGGTCCCTGCAAACGTTGTAGTACGGGCGCTGAGCGACCGCCCGCCACACGCCTTGATCCTGCAGGCTCAATCAGCTGTGGAGCGTGTGCACCAAGAGCGTTCGAGACTTGCAGGAAATGGCTTCGAAGACCACAATCTGGGAGCGAAGTCATCATCTTGGGTGACAAAGCGATGCCACATCAGATTTTAAGAGCCAAGTACTGAGCTCCTCCAAGAGTCAGGGTTTACAAGTGCGTCGCCGCCTCAAGGCGCCGCGCTGTGACAGTCTCTGCCTCTCTGCGCATTCTGCAATCGAAGTCAGCTTGATCTCAGGAAACAGCCTGGGAAACAGCGTCAGCTGTTGAGGACCTCGCTGACAAGGAATCAACACACCACCAGACATCATGTCTGAGACCGAGGAGAAGCCCGTCGCTGACGTCGAGGCCGACGAGGTCGAGGAGGAGGAAGCTGAGGCCCCCGCCGCGGATGTGCCGAAGGAGCCGCTCACCATCAACGAGGGCGTGCAGGCGAGTTGCTTTAGCGAGATGCCTCCCAGCGCGCGCAATGCCCATCTTTCTCCATACCAGCGAACTACTCATGGCGCCTGTTGAGCCAGCTACCTTTTTACCGTGGCATTAAACATCTTGTCCCAACAACACTGTTGGAAGGAGGCTGATGCGCCTCTCGGGAGCAGTTTGCCAAGTGGCGGCCGCGGCTCATTCTTATTGGTGGTGAGCGTCGCATTGGCCATAAATAGTAACGGTGTTTGGCGATCCAGTTTTGGAGTTTTGAGTAACTATGCGGCAGCTACTACACTGGCAGATCGCACAGCGGTGGCATCATGCTGCAACTGTGGCTGTCTGCTGAGCCGCAATTCTGCATCACGCGTTGCGGCTGTCGGTCGAAGTGATTGCCGCGATGGCCAGATGCTCCAGTGGGACGGCGCCCTTGCGCTGGCCTCCGGGCCGCAGGCCCCAAAACACTTCGCCTTTCCGAGTGCCGCTGCTTCCAACTCGCCTGTTTGCTGATTCCGCTTCGCTTTTGTCGCGCTCAGCAAGTGCTGAAGAAGGCGCTCGCCTACGACGGCCTGTCCCGTGGCCTCCACGAGGCGGCTCGCGCCATTGAGAAGGGCCAGGCCAAGCTGTGCGTGCTGGCGGAGGACTGCAACCAGCCCGACTACAAGAAGGTAGTGTTTGGAATTTGGCAGTGCTTAACAGCACCATTGTCATGTTGTGCGGAAGGCTGACGGCGTTGAGCGCGGAGCACAATCCGTGTCCTGTTGTGCATGACGGCCTTTAGACAAGATTGATTTCGATTGATCTTCTCTCGTCAATGCAACCGCACTGATTGAGGCGCTGTGCGCGGAGCACAATGATTGTCCATTGCTCTTGCAAAATGGCTTCCAAGAGTGGTGCATTTACATATATATATCTTTGTTTCTATGCGCAGCTGATCGAGGCGCTGTGTGCGGAGCACAACGTGTCGCTGCTGTCGGTGCCGGAGGCCAAGCAGCTCGGCCAGTGGGCCGGCCTGTGCAAGATCGACGCCGAGGGCGAGGCCCGCAAGGTGAGCAGAACTGAGAGTCATGTGCAACTTAGGAATGCCTTTGGATGTGGCGACATGCGCCGCAACGGTCACCGTTCGACACTGGTTGTGTCGTGCTGTCTTTGCTTGTTGATTTCTGCTACCTTCCCTTAATTAGCGATGTGCATGCTGAAACGCTGTTGTTCTTCCTGCAGGTCGTGGGCTGCAGCTGCGCCGTCGTGACCTCCTACGGCGAGGTGAGCTCAGCTTCTATTCTGCTGCCAAAGGAATCCTGGCTTGCCGACGTTTCTGTCAATCTGCTGGTGCCAAGTGAGGTTCCCCCGGCCTTCGATGCCATCATGCCAGCTGCTACGTTTGCGCTCACTCCGCAGCACCTTGGCTGATCCCCCGCGCCACTCTTGTCGCACGCGTGCAGCGCTGCTGCATTTTCACCTACACTGACAATCCAATGTCTTGTGCACAGGACTCTGAGGGCCAGAACGTCATCGCGGAGTACCTCAACAAGTGAGGAGGCCGCTGCTGACGCGGACGCCATGCCTGCGACGGAGTATGTGACCTCAACGTCTGTGTGTTGCGTGCATGATGGATGCCGCTGGTCCCAGACGAGGCTGCCGAGGCAGTCGTGAGCGTTGTTGCATGCGTCTCCACGCTTGCTGAAATTTCTCTCAGAGCTCCACACGACCGGCCTTCGCAGGCCACAAGATCCATCACTGCACCAAGCCATGCGCACTCAACCAAACAGGGTTATCCACCAGTGAACACCGCACTTGACGATAAGGAACGTGCGTGAGCTTTTGTGCCTGAAAATCGGTGCATGTGCATGCGCCAGATCGCTGCTGACTTTTCTTTGCAACCCGGTCGTTTGCAACCTCCTGTTCTGACCAAAGCACGGCAGCTGCAGATGCACTGAGAACAGCTGTTCGCCCGCCTGTCCTATCTTGGCTCGCCTTCCCCAATCTACGCATCCATCGCAAACTCTTTCTCAATCTCCTTGCCGCCATTGTGTACCACTTCCCTATACCAGCGGGTGTTCGTCTGCCACTGCGCCGCGGGCCTTTTCAGCAGATGTGACAGAATCTGGTCCGACTTGCCCTGCAATAGTGAACAGCGGACACGTTCGTCAAGGTCAGGTGAAGCTCTTGCTAGCACCGTCAAACGCTGCAAAGCAAAAGCCTGCAGAGCGATTTGCAGCCGGCAGACGGCTGTCGGCAACTACCGACAGGAAGCGCAGGAGATTCCAGAAAGGCCTACAATTCTGCGCGCTCACCTGGTGGCGCAGCAGCATGACGGCGCGCAACGTTTCCTGTTCCTCCCGCGTCAGATCCCCGTGGTAGCCCTGCAAAAGTACATGATAGTGTTGTTTTCTATCTGCATGAGAACATACAAGAATGTACTATCGTCACAGCCTTCGACCTGAGTACCCTGCAGCAGCTGCGCGCAACGCGTGGGTCCGCGCCATCAGATGCAGAGCGTCCATGCTGCCATGCTCGATATCACAGCCCAGGAGACGCTTGCTTCAGGTCCACAGTGGAGATGCTCTTCAGGGTTTGCAGCGCGCATTCCAGGGTTTTGAGGCGCTCACCAGGGCCTGCAACCGGCCGCGGCGCGCCTCGTTCAGCATGAGCGCCGCCGCCACTGACACGTTGAGCGACTCCACCATGCCTACCTGGACGCCACCCGAAGATTCTGACTGTTACATCCAAATTGAGACGGACGAGGATCCCAACATTCTGACTGATCGCACAGAGGACAGTTTCAAGTCACCTCAACCATGTCAAGTCGACCCGGTCAAGTCCTCGCAGTCATTTGGCTCACCATGGGGATGATGGCGCACTGATCTGCCACGTCCAGCACCTCCTGCGACACGCCTGCGGTGGTGCGAAGCACGTCACATGCAGTCGTTGGCCGTGACGTTGCAGGCTGGCCGCTGAACCGCTGCCGCAGTCGCATGAGCGCTGTGCAGCTCAGGTCGCATGCGTGCAGCGCAGTGCACGTGCTTCTGCTGGCAGGAGCCTTGGTGCAATGGCAAAACTCGCATGAATTTTGTACGTGCTTAACAGTGAGTGAATGTGTTTGCGGAAGTGAGATGGACGCGGGGTCTTGGATTGAGGAAAGCATGCCTTCCCGCTCGTTGCCAAGCACGATGGCGGTGGGCCGCGTCCAGTCCACGTCCTTCACATCTATTGCGTCCGCCCGCAGATGCGTCACCACCACCTGCCCGAGCAGCAGAGCCTCTGCCGGTCACCCATCAGCAGCCTTGATGCTGCTCAGCGCAGACCTTCAAGAGCACCACCGGCTGCAGACTCGACCGGGGGTGCGGGACTGCGTCTCAATGCACCTTTAAGCCGGCCGGCTTTGCGGACGCCAGGCAGTCTGCCGCGGAGGACCACATCCGCACCTGCAACCTCCCTTCCTCTGCCATTGTGCTTAATGGTTACTGACACTGGTACTCGGCGTCTTCACCTGAAAGCCCGCAGCCTTGGCGGATGCCAGGCAGTCGGCTGCCGATGACCACATGCGCACGTCCAGCCACTTCTCCGCGCCCGCGCTGTGCCTCGCCGACTGCTTGTACTTGGCGCCGCTGCGATCGTGAGACGTCAAGGTTACAAACTCGTCAAGGCAGGGTCTTGGCGTGGCGCGGGCACACCAGATCGGCTGCAGGTTATTCGCCATTCGCATTGTCACACCTGCTGTTGATGATGTGCATCGCGCCCAGTCCCAGAGCTGCACAGCACCAGTATGCCCAGTTACGATTCGAAAACAATGCACACCAGATGTGATACGCAGATTTGATCCTTGAAGCACCTCGTATGATCGCGCAGCACAGCACTCCGTGGCGGACGCTGCTGCCCAGCCCAGGGGCCGGAATCGCAAGACAGGCTGGATCCCACCGTCAGCTGAGCGGGTGACGGCTGCCAAGTTGCCCATGTCGTACACGCCCTCCACAATTGGCAGCACGTTGAAGGTGCGCTCAGTGACGCACTGCAGGCAACAGCATGCCACTCTTCTGGACAGCCATGGTGTACCCTTGTGGCAGGGCCGGCCAAGAGTTCTTGTGCTCGGACGTTCCACTAAAACTGCCCTAGACGCTGCCATGACAGCGTCGTCTTTGAAACAAACATCGGCAGGTGACAGGCGCCAAAGATCAAGCAACGAGAAAAGAGAAGGAAGAACAGCAAAGCGAGAGAGGCACACCCTGTCAATGCGGGCAAGGCGCGTGGGCGCCACAAACTGCGACATTGCCTCGATGACCCATGCACTGTCGACGCGCTCGCCGGTCTGCAGCGTCAGCGGCTCCGCAAAGGGAAACCTGCACGGTCAGGGGCCTGAGCCCTGGGGCGACAGCCTCTGTTGACAGTGCAGCATTGTTGCACGCACGGCTGAGTGTCCTGCCTACAGCGGCGCCACATGAGCGAGAGCTGCCATCGAGCATGCTGAGCACGGACCTGCTGGCGGGCGCGTGCGAGAGCGTGGCGTCCAGGGGCAGCCCCTTGCACAGGCCGCCGCGGGGCACGCCGCGCATTGCTGCATATGGCCCGCTGCCCGATAGATGCTGTCCCCCTCGCGACGCAGCGGCGGCGCTGCCTGCTGCGTTTCTGAGCTGAAACTGAGTGTGGCTGTCCGCTGTGTGTAACCGGCTGAAACCCGCAATCCCACAGTGCACGTGGCTGGCTCCTGATGCTCTGTGCGTGCTGGCTGCCGTCCCGCCGCATGTGGTCGACGCGACCGCCGTGGCGAGTTGCCTGCAGCATTGCTGCCGTGCGTGCGGCTGCAGCTGCTTGCGGGCGTGCTGCAGTGAGGATTGCTGCATGCAGGTGCACTGCATGGCGCTGGCTTGCTTTCTCCAAGAGACGAGACAGCATCTGCTTGCTGCACACCCAGGATCAGTGAAACTTGTCTCAGCGCTCCGGGGCCATGTCAGCAAACAATGGTATCGGACAGCTGAACGAAATATCATCGAAGAGCTTTGCACGCGCTGAGTGGGAGAGTGGACCTGGCATCGCGCAAAATTGCCCGCCCTGGACTAATTTGCTCTCGGTCTTGGACTCGTCCCTTCGGCTCCTGGTCTCCTGTGTTAGCACGAAGCGCCCGTGCACGGCGACATTCACAACGTCACAACGTGACACGTTCAATACATTATTATTGATACACAATGGCGGTCGGGGAAGCGGTGGCCGGCTTGGCTGCGGCGGGCAACGACACAGATGCCCTGCAGAAGGCGATTGAGGAGGCGTCCTATCTCGAAGCCACGCCCGGCGACGACAGGCAGAAGCTCAGAGGTCTGTAAAGGATGCCTGCTCAAACTATCAACCGATTGAAAGGTCCCGCTGAGCTTACTGTCGGTTCGACCAGTTCCTCGCCTGTCCACAGCGGCGCGCACGAAGCTGAAGAAGCTTCAGAAGGAGGCTGCAGCCAAGGAGACGGCGGCAGCCAACGCAGCGGCGAATAAGGGTCCCACTGAGCGCTCACCGCACGCGAAGGAGGTGATGCGTCTCGGCTTCTGCAATCTTGATCTGCTGTTCTGGTGTGTAGCCGGAGTCGCAGCGCAGCGGGCGGATCAAAGCCTCAGATGAAACATGCACAAGGTTGTGAATTCCTTCACAGCTCTTATTGAAGCTAACGATTGACAGACGCTCATTCTTCGATGTCCAATTGCAGACGTATGACGCCACGGAGTTTGACAAGCTGGCGGCGAAGTACGAGAAGCTCAACTGGCGCATGATCTCGAAGCCCGGCGGCGCAACCGTCAAGCCGGACGACTTCTACACGCTCTACGGGTGCGTCTGTTGATAACATTGTACTGCTGTATAACTTCGATTTGCGTCAGAAGACCCAGAAGACGCCACAGCTATGCTGCTGGCCAGCGCTACACAGAGTGGCGCCTGCTCCGCATGCCACGCTATGCAAACGACCACATTCCATCCTCAACTGACTCTCGTTGTCCCGCCGCAGCCTGGCGCAGCAGGCGGCGGAGGGCGAGAACAAGGCGGAGCGGCCGATGTGGGCGGAGAAGGGCGGCCTCGACTTTGAGGGCCGCGCACGGTGGGACGCCTGGACCGCCCGCAAGGGCATGGCCGCCGACAAGGCCAAGCTCGAGTTCGTCAAGGTGCGAGCCCGGAGCCTGCATCCTGGGCATGCATGCTGCCTGTGCTTGCGGATGGTGTGCGACGCTGCGGCCGGAGACATGGCGTTGCTGCTGTCGCGCTTGCGGCGGAGGACAGGCGCTGGGATTACCCGCGGCAAGCATAACATGCGGGCAAGACAAGTGATTGAAACGACCTTGAAGATGACACAGAACTTGTTTGAATGCCGTATGTAGAAAGTGAACAAACGATGTGTGTGTTTGCAGACGTACTACGAGTTCCTGCCGAAGGCACTGTACAAGGATGAGAGGTGACGGGCGCCGTGATGCGGAGTCAGAGGATATGCGTGCTGGGGAGCATGATTGCTGAAGTGCTGGCGCAGCTTTTGTGAGCTGCCATGTCTGCTCGAGGTGTCGCGCAGAAGATGCTTGGTCGATGTAAACATTGTGGCTAGTACCAAGGTCTCGTTTACACTGCCTGTCATAACTTATGATATCATAACTCATGCTTAAAGCTGTCAGCCGTAAGAATCGTGCTGCTTGCGCACCCCAAATCAAAGCAAGGTCTTTGTCACGAGGATCCTGTAACAACTTGCTGTGCTACCGCACTGCGCTCAACTCGTCCATGCCTACTCTTCAGAGCTCCAGTCCTCCAGGTCGGTGTTCCTGCATATCACGTGACCGCACCCTCAGCACATGCCCGGAAGCAGCTGCCGCCGCCGCCTTCACATATTTGACCCGACACACTCAGAAATCACACCGCCTTCCATCAGCGCCCAAATCTATTACACCTGCCCAGAGTCCAATCACTGACAAGGCAGCCAATCTAGCAGGCGATGCATCTGTTTTCGTCAGCTATAAGACGCACCTCAGCGCAGCGCGCGAGTTGCCTGCCCTGGCAGCTGCTTGCTTGCCGCCGCCGCCCCTGAGTCTGCCCCGCGCCACTGGCCTGCTGCCGACCTCGTTTTCATCGCCATATGCCGCCGCCGCTGACTCCTCATTATCGCTGGCGCCGGCGGCAGACGCCCGCGCACTGCTGCGCCGAGGCGCAACGTCTTTCGCCTTTGTCAGGCGGCCGCGGCGCCGCTGCGACTTTGGCGCGGCGGCGGCCGCAGGCGCGTCGGCAGCGGGGCTGGCGACGCCCGCAGCGGACTGCCGTCGCACCGCCGCGTTTGCCGCCTGCGATGCCACTTCCGCAGCAGCGGCATCGGCGCCGTCCGGCGCTGCACCGGCGGCAGACACCCTGGCGGACCGCCGTGCCGCCGTCCGCCGCGGCGGCCGCGCGGCGCTGGCCGGGGCTGCCGCCGCTAAGGGTTTAGCCGTCGAGGGTTCAGTCGCCGCCGAGTCCTCGTACTCCACGGGCTCCGGCTTGACGGCCACCAGCGGCGCCGTCGCATCCGCCGCCATCGACGCGCGGGCGGCGCCGCGGCTGGCGCGGCGCGGCGGCAGGCCTGCACGTGCGCGGGGTGGAAGCTTGCTGGTTGTGTGTACTCTCGGCAGAATTGCGGAATTGCGATACAGCTGGGCACGCTCTGCCAGAATCTGGCAGCTGCTGCACGACATGCAGGATTGAACGCATCACAAGGTGCTTTTAGGACACAAGCTTCTCTTGAGATGTGAGACACTTCGTTGAGTTCATGCATCCTCACCCTCGTTGTCCAGGGGCTCGCTCTTGACGGCCATCGCCAGCGCCGCCTCGCCGCCGTCTGCCGGCGCGCTGTCGGCGCCGTCGCCGCCGTCAGCCAGCTGCAGCCGGTCCATGTCTGCACGCAGGCCGGCCGCGCTGGAGACGCCGCTGTCAGCTGCCGCTGCCGCTGCCGCGCTGCCTAATGGCTCCGCATCCATGTCCTCTGTGCCTGCGCATGTGATGCATCAAGATTTGATTCAATGCTGTGCAAAATATGCAGAGGGCACAGGGCTGGTGCAGGCAGAGCGCGTGATCAGACGTGTGCCCTGGCAGCCTTATATTCCAGTTGCTTGCCTGGCGCCCCAGCAGACACTCAGCACAGCAGGTGCAGCACCATCCAAGCGGTCAGTGCAGCCACACACAGCGGAGCTATCGCAGCCGCCGACAGTTACCGTCTGCCTCTGGCTGCTCGGGACCTGCGGTCGCCTCTGCTTCCGGCTCTGGCTTGACGGCCGCCGCCGCCGCCGCCTTGGCCGCCGCCGTTTCCCGCTCCTCCGCCAGCTCCGCCTGCCGCATCAACATTCATGTATATCCCCTTTGTGTCTTCAGTGTTCCGTCCCGAGCAGGCGGGGGCCTTGGCCTTACAAAATCATGCACCATTCGCGAATGGCCTTAGCTGAAGATGTGAAAAAATGTTGCATTCCCTGGCCTGCTCGGCAGCAATTTTGCCATCCCGGTACCAAGACTTCAAAGGAAACACAAACTGCACCTGCTTGGCGGCGATCTTGGCCTCCCAGTCGTCCACCAGCTCGCGCGTCTCGGTCTTCTTGTCGCGCTTGGCCACCTTCTCCACGATGGCCTGTCGCAGAGACACCCAGGCAACCCTCAGAGAAGAGCAAAGAAGAGCATTCAAATGACACAAGATTGAATGTGGTAGCCACCGCCTCACATGTCCAACAGCAAGCAAACCCAAGCAGGCCCAGCAGTGTCGGGCATTACGGACTCTCTCAACTGAGCAGCAGCGCCACATGGAATGAAAGGCACAGGCCCGTCAGCAGGGGCAGTGGGGGTGGAGTAAAATTACAAGATATAGAAATTCGCGGACCTGGAAGTGCGAGAGCACGCCCTCGTCGGCGAGCGCCAGGTGGTACACCTGCAGCCATGCAAAACAATTTTGCTTGTGGTACCATACGCATCGCGTGACACGATCCTGATGCAATGCAGACACCAGGGGATCCGAGTTGAGTGTTACCAGGAGAAACAAGTCGAGTGTCACACCAGACAGCCCGACAGAAAGTGGCGCACCTTCCACAGGTCGGCCAGGCGGCGCAGCGCCTTGTCCGACAGCGCCAGCTGCCCGATGCAGAAGGCGATGTTGCGCGCCGCCGCCGGCTCCTGCGCGAAGAGAAAGGTTTCACATTCGTTGGCACTGTTCCGACAACAATGTCGAGTTGGCAATGTTCCCGCATTGGACGGCACCAGGCTGGCGAACGCAGAAGGCGATGTTGCGCGCCGCAGCCGGCTCCTGTCCACGGGCATAGACATGGCATCACAGCGCAGGCGCGGCTCGTGACTGGGGTGTGTTAGATTTGAGGGCCCCCGCCTGCAACTGCACACCCCGCATGTCGTTCTTGTGCCGGTGCTGATCAGCCTGCTTGTGAGACACAGTTCCCTGCAGCGATAACTGCCATGCATTGGGCACACCTCCCAGAAATTCTGAACGAGCAGCAGCCGAAGCTCACACAAGATGTGCTCTCCCAAGATGTGCTCCCAAAACCCTACCTCGGCAACGACGCCCAGACGGTGCGCCAGCTTTTCCGCCAGCGGGTCCACGTACTTGTCGCGTTTGACGTAGCCCAGCAGCACGTGCATGATGGCCTGTAGGCGGAGGAGAAACGTACATCAAAGGAAGCACCACTTGAAGGCCTTCATTCACACCTTCCAGCCTCTCGCCTAGCTGATTGGGGCTAGGGCGTTCTTGGGGTGCAGGGCATGGATGCTGGCACAAATGGGATGATTATGCAGCTCGATTTGCACACGATTAGGCACCTGGAAGGCTGCATCGGGCAGGTCGCGCTCAGTGCCCAGGCTGCTGAGGATGTCCGGCAGCAGGTTGTAGATGGGGTTGACATTCTGCGCACCGGCAGTAAAGGTCAGAGCATAAATGTGCAGACACGTCTGCACATGCATGCTGCAGACACGTCTGCAGAAACGGCTGGGCTGCTGAGGATGTCTGGCAGCAGGTTGGCGAAGGGGGGTGACGTTCTACCACAGCAAAACGCAGTCAGAGGCTGAGATTGCGGATGCCGCTGTGGTGTGTCCAGGCGTTGCCTTCTGCGGCGCCGAGCACGGTTTCGACAACAACAGGTTGCGGGTCACATCTCCAGTGTTCTGGATTCAGAGGCAGTTCTGCAACTTGCGCAACCACAGAGGTGGTATGCATGCAGGTACGCGGTCCAAATTACAAACCTTATTGAGGGAACGTCAGCGGTTGCCCACCTTGGTGACCTTGTGCGACAGCTCCTCGAAGAAGAGGTGGGCGAGGGAGCGGATGCGGGCGTCGCCGTCCTGCAGGCACACCGCCATCTTGGCGATGTGCCCCTTGACCTTCATCATGTCGTTCAGGATGAGGTGCGTCAGCACCATCAGCGCGTTTTTCCGCACGCCTGCACGAGGGACAGGGTACCAAAAATAGATCAAAAAATGTTCAGGATGAGGTGCGTCAGCACCATCAGCGCGTGCTTGCGCACGCCCGCGGGTGCAGATAAGGGAAATGATGTTTCATTGAACATTTGCTATGTAGCATAGCACATTTCAACACTCGAGCCGTGGTCCAGATAGCAGCACTATCAGCGCGTTCTTCCGCAAGCCTGGGCACAGAACATGACGCGCTAGCATTTGTTGTCAGTGATGCCGCAAGTTTTGGTGACCAGCCTTGCCCAAGGTCGTGTACATGGCAAGATGTGCCGTGCAGCGCTGCACAGTCGGAAAGCGTGTGCTGGCCGGTCAGGGCGCCGTCACGATGGGGGAGCAGCGGCGCAAAGCCCTGCGCTTTTGTGGCTCTTCCAGTGTGACAGACACAGCGCGCTGTCGTCGGAGTGGAACAGGGGAACGCACATGTTGGTTGATCAAGGCCCAGGCGAAGTGGCATTCTTTCAACTCACTTCCATCGCCTGTTGGTGACGGAATGTGCTTTCAAAAGCGCACCGTCGTCAGAGTCGGACAGGGGGAGGTACATGTTGGGCGTCCAGGGCTCCAGCAGGTTGGGGAAGCGGAAGGCCAGGTCCCCTATGGCGATCACCAGGTTGCTGCGCACCGCCGGCTCCACCGACCTGTTGAGATTTTGGCGTCGCATTATCTTCAGTCTCTGTTGCATTGATTTCCGTTGGTTGTTGCATCAGCTGTTGAATCGGGCAGGTTCAGTCTTCTTGATAACAGATCTTTACTGTGCAGCAAAGACTGCTCTGCGTTCCAAATGCGATCTTCATGGCGTGCTCTGTATGAATGCATGCTTCACTGTGTAGCAGTGTGTAGGAGCGCGCCTGTTCTGCAGCAGCGTGAAGAGGAGGCGCAGGTTGCGGTCGCAGAAGGCGGGCTCGATGGCCATCAGCTTGGTCAGCGCCAGCAGCGCCGACGCCCGCAGGTTCGCATGCGCCGCCATCAGCGTGCTGCGGACAGCATACGTACAACGACGTCACACATCGTCATCTGCTGCACGGTTCAAGATTGTGTTAGAGCGCCTCCATTCGGATGCTGCAGGGCAGCCCAATACCACGTTGCGCGGTTGCCGTCTGTGATTCCAGACACAGCATGCACCGCATCTACTTCATGCCGCCGTATCAAGCTGCATGTTGTTGTAGCGGGTCTGTGGTGTGCTTGGCGACATATGCTGTTTGGCGCTCCAATGCACAGCGTGGCAACGCCGCATGACATCGATCTGCCATGCATTTGCCGCCTCCCTGGCGAGATCATATGTGCCGACCCACCTGCCGCGACAGGTAGCGGCGACGAGGGGCACGTGGCGGCCCAGGGCGCCGCCAGATCTCTCACAACCTGGCCACGCAAACCAAACTGAGATGTTCATCGCGCTCAACAGCTAGCGCCCATTCTGCGGCGGCGCACCTGCTGCGGCAGAAGGCGGCGATGAGTGGCACGTAGCGGCCCAGAGCGCCGTGCACTGCCAGGATCTCAGCGTCGGCCGCATCCTTAAGTGCATCCAGCTCTAGGTCAGCGCTCATGGCGCCCACGCCCAGCTCCTTGTTGATGTCCTCGTGCGAATGCTCTGGACCTGCGGTGATACGTGAACATTGAACGGCATGTCATGATTGAAAGGACAGCTGACAACAATTAACTTTCGTTCTGAGCGCAAGCAAAGATGCAAGAGCAGAGGCACGAAATCAACTGATCAAGGGTAACGCCCTCTGCTGCCAAGCTCCCCGTGTCGAAACTAACCGCACTTCAACAGCAGAGACGAATCAACCGTC
>JAABUM010002990.1_pt1 | contig 21620 bp, 20 predicted proteins | sample 5559161 | NCBI WGS metagenome assembly JAABUM01 (sample SAMN10711868, study PRJNA513369) | rock metagenome | isolation source: Antarctica rocks | place: Antarctica: Victoria Land, Siegfried Peak nord
CCGGAAAGCGGCGAGGGGCGGGTCTTCCAGCACGACCGCCGTGACCTGTTCCGGTGCGGCCGCCGCGACCGCCGTCGCGATGATCCCGCCGAGCGAGTGCCCGACGATCACCGCCGGTGCGCCGACGACCTCGCGCAGGAAAGTGATGATGTCGGCGGCGTAGTCATCGATGGCATAGCCACCGGCGACGTGCCCCGAGCGTCCGTGCCCGCGTAGCTCGGGTAGGTAGAGCCGCCAGCGCGTGGCGAGGGGCGGCACGGCGGAGAGCCAGCCCTGCCAGCAGCTCATCACGCCGTGGATCAGGACGAGCGGCGGCCCTTCGACAGCGTCAACGGCATAGTTGAGGGTGAGCGCGCCGACGGCGAAGCGTTTTTCCTGTAGCATCGATGGGGTATCCCTGTCTGATACAACCCTGTGCGAGCGCGACGCCTGCACCATCCATGCGGTGGAAGCAGCCGCGCCGCAACGAGGCCCGTACCGCTCGTGCGAGTTAAGGTTCGCCCGGTTATGGGGCGACGGCGGTCTGGTAGGGGCCGCAACGAGGCCCGTATCGATCATGCGGGTTGGTGGCTGACAGCAATCACCTGGCGATGCCGTGGTGTTACACCGGGCCTCCCTTCTCGCCGCGCGGACACCCGCCGCGCGACCCATAGTATCCGCACCGCCGAGCGGCACATCGCCAATATCTACAAGAAGATCGGCGCGCACAGTCAGTCGGACGCGACCGCCTTCGCGATCAACTTCGGCTTACTCTAAAGGCGACCGCCTTCGCGATCAACTTCGGCCTACTCTAAAGGCGTACGAAATGCGAACGACGAGGGACGAACTGGCCGATGGGCCACGCCGCGCTCTGTCCAGCGACACCCCCGTTCGCCCTTCGCCCTGCGCTCTGCGTCGCTCGCCCTTCGCTAGGCCCAGGCTTCGAGCGCGCCGCGCAGCATGTCGAGCGAGGTCGCGAGGCTGATGTCGCCGCCTTCCCCATCGGATTTGACCGAGACGAGGCCGATCGCGATCACTTTCCCGGTGTCGAGGACGGTCCGGTAGGCGGCGATCGTCTCCGCCACGTTCGGGCCGTGCGGCTCCCTGGTGCTGTGGTTCGGTGTCAGACTCGCGTCGAGAATGTCCGAGTCGATGTGCAGATAGAGGGCGTCGCAGCGCGCCGCGAGGGCGGTCACCGCCTCGGCGAGCGGCAGGTCGCCCGCGTAGCCCGGCGCGACCCGCGCGATCGTGACGTCCGTGGCGCGGATGAGCTGCTCCTCGGCCTGATCGAGGTTGCGGACATCGACCATCAGAATCCGGTCGGTGGGGAGCGGGGCGACGAGGTGCGATGCCTCACGCCAGCCGGGATAGCAGAGCCCCGCGCTGACCGCCACCGGCATCCCGCCGAGCATCCCGCTGAGGGTCGTGTGCGGGGTGTTGAAATCGCCGTGCGCGTCGAACCAGATCAACCCCAGGCGGCTCCCCACGCCGTTGGCCTCTTGCAGCCCGCCGAGGATGCCGGGGAGGACTGTGCAGTTGCTGCCCAGGGCCACCACGCGCTTCCCGGCCCGCACCCCCGCCGCGACCTCGTCCGCGACCGCGCCGCCGTACGTTCCCAGGTTGGTGACCCGATCCGCGACGCGCCGTTCCTCCGCGAAGCGCGGCTCGCCGTAGCTGACCGTCTCCCCGGCGACCTCGGCGCAGACTTTGCGCCCCTGATCGATGATCTGCACCGCCGCATCCTCGGCGCGGATGTCATTCCAATAGCGTAATCCGACGACGTGTAGCTCCATCTCTCCCCCTTCACCCACTTGTCCGCGAGCCTGCGGGGCATTATAGTCGGTAGTCGGCAGTCCGTAGTCCGTAGTATCGTGCCGCCAGTGGCAATCTTCCTGCGAGCATTGTCGCCAACGTGGCGAGATTCTACGGACTACGGACTACGGACTACCGACTGGAGGACACGATGGCAGATTTCTCGTTCGATGTCGTCTCGCAGTTCGATCGGCAGGAGCTGAAGAACGCGGTCGACCAGACGACGCGCGAGGTGCAGACGCGCTACGACCTGAAGGATACGAAGACCGAAATCGAACTCGAAAAAGAGGCGATCAACTTCAACACCGCCAGCGAGATGACGTTGGAGACGTTGAAGGACATTTTGGAGAGCAAGCTGATCCGGCGCGGCCTCTCGCTGAAAATCCTCGACTACCAGAAGCCGGAGGAGGCCAGCGGCGGGCGGGTCCGCCAGACGATCAAGCTGAAGGAGGGGCTGACCGACGAGCTCGCCAAGCAGATCAGCAAGCAGATCCGCACCGAGTTCAAGAAGGTCAACCCGCAGATCCAGGGCGATGCCGTGCGCGTCTCCGCGAAGAACAAGGATGACCTGCAAGGGGTGATCACGGCGCTCAAAGGCAAGGCCGATGACTTCCCGGTGGCGTTGCAGTTCACGAATTACCGATAGCAATGTGCGCGTTCGTGGCGGGCGGTGCGACGATCTTATAGTCGTCCCGCCCGTACACGACGGCGCGGATGCGGAGCGTCGCCAATACCTCGCGTTTCCCCGCGTAACTCGCCGTTTCGAGGGCGGCGGCGTTGTGCCAGACGGCGATCAATCCGAGCTGTTGCCCCTTCTTCGCTTGCCACTCTTTACGATGGCCCTCCGGGCCTTGACATGGAAGAAGCACGACCCTGTCTGGTGCCTCGTCGGGGTTCGCTGGGGCGCTGCTGCCGGGACACCATCGCGTTAAGTTTTGACTGAACGAAAGCGCCCCGCGATGGTCAGAACTGGTCCGGCATAGGGGGGTGTTTAGTCGCAACTCGAAGTGATAATGCCAGGCGATGAGCAAATGCAGACACAACGGAACGGACCTCGTGGCCGAGAACGCATTGCCATACACGAGACCAACGAGCACTGAAGTTGAGTATTTACTAAACCAGATGGCGTATTATAGAAAACGAACCGGCCTCGAGGATGTCCCTGTCGGTAACAAATCGTGAAGCGGTGACGACACGGCGATGCGGTGCAACGCCAGATTCGCCGGGATGCCGCGCATTGTGTCAACGCCTTGGTTGCCTGCTCGCACCGCAGGGTATTGGTTCACCGGTGGTAGCGCGCAGGCTGGTGTGTTCGAATGGATGAGTTAAGCATCCAGATGGGCGATGATCGAGGAGGACCGAGTAGGCGTTAGGCAACCGCGGCGCTTCCCCTATGCACAGGTGGGCCGGACCGTAACCGCGAGCGGCCCCTGGACGTCTCCCGAAGCACGCCGTGCTGCTGCTGTGTACCGGGCCATCCACGACTTCTGCCCACCCGTCGAAATACCCCGCGTATGTCCCTGGGGTAGCCGGTCGCGAGGCTTTGGTATGCTTTGGAGTTTTTGGATTGCGATGATAGGGGGGAGATGCGGATGACGGTGAGCGTGGATGGGGACACCGAGCAGGTGTCGAGCGCGATCTTCCAGCTGCTGGTCGAGAGCGTGTCGGATTACGCGATCTACGTGCTCGCGCCGGATGGGCGCGTACGGACCTGGAACGCAGGGGCGCAACGCATCAAGGGCTATGAGGCTGCGGAGGTTTTGGGCCGACACTTCGCCCTTTTCTATACCCTGGAGGACGTACAGGCCGATAAACCGGGGCGCGGATTGCGTGCGGCGATCGCCACAGGCCGCTGGGAGGACGAAGGCTGGCGCGTACGCAAGGATGGTTCGCGCTTCTGGGGCAGTGTCGTGCTCACCGCGATGCGCGATCAGGACGGGTGCCTCATCGGCATCGCCAAGGTGACGCGCGACCTGACCGAGCGCCGCCGGGCGGAGGGGGAACGGGCCCTCCTGCTGGCTGAGGAGCGCGTGGCCCGGGCGGCGACGGTCGCCGCCGAGGAGGCACTGCACGCGCGCGACACCTTCCTCTCGATCGCCGCGCACGAGTTACGCACGCCCCTCACGGCGCTGAAAGGGACAACGCAACTGCTCCTGCGCTGGGCGCAGCGCGGCGCAATCGCGCCCGAGCGCCTGGTCGGGGCGCTGACCACGATCGACCGGTCGGCCGATCGTCTCGTGGCGCTGAGCGACGAGCTTTTAGACGTGGCGCGTATCCACGCCGGCCAACTCGCGCTCACCTGCCGCGCGCTCAACCTCGCGGCGCTGCTCGCTGCGGTCGTGGACCAGGCGCGGTATCGGCCAGGGGGTGAACGCCTCCTCCTGGTGGTCGATGCCGCGTTGCCATCGGTCGTCGCCGACGCCGGTCGGGTCGAACAGGTGCTGACCAACCTCCTGGATAACGCGATTAAGTACTCGCCTGCGGGCGGGGAGGTCGCGGTGACGGCGCGTCCGGAGGCCGGGGGCGTGGCCATCGTGGTCAGCGACAGCGGGATTGGCCTCCCGCACGGTGCCGCAGGGGCCATCTTCGCGCCGTTCGGGCGGGCGACCAACGCGGCGGCGAGCGGCCTGCCAGGGATGGGCCTCGGCCTCTTCATCTCGCGGGATATCGTCGAGCAGCACGGCGGCTGGATCCGCGCGGCGAGTCGCGGCGAGGGGCAGGGAACAACCGTCACCTGCTGGCTGCCTGGCCTCGACCCAAATGCTGTTCGGGGCGACGATCAGTCCTGATCGTCTGATGATGGCTATACGCGGCTGGAGTTGCCGCACCTACACGGACCCACGATGCTGTGAGCCGAGCAGAGGAGGTGCGCCGATGCCGCGTACCCACCCGTCCCACCCGCCGGAGTTCCGTGCCGGGGGGGCGCTTCGCTCGGGGCAGCGAGCGAGCGACCCCCGCCGTGGCCGCCGACCTGGGCGTCTCGTCCGGGGCGTTATACGCCACTGGCTGCGCGCGTGGCGCAGACGCGCCGGCAGGAGCGGGAAATCTCCCGAAAAGCGGCGACCTACTTCGTGCAGGATGCCCGATGGGCCGCTAGCGGTTCAGCCGCGCGGGGCGGGCCGCCTACCCAGTCGGGGTCCGCTGCCGCATCTTGCGGGTGTCGTGGGCCGGCTGCTACGCCTGACCGCGCAGATCGCCGCCGCGCGCGCTCGCAGCCGGGCGACGTCTGGGGTGCCGCGCAGCCACGCCGCCGCAGCGCCCGCGCCCTGGCCGCTCGTGCCCGTCGCCCCGGCGCGGGCCTCGTCCGCCACACCGCTCGCGGCGACCCGTACGCCGCGAGCGCGTAACAGTCGCAGCTCGGGGTCCGCAGTATCGTCCGCTCGCTACGCCGCACGGGCGCGTAACAGTCGCAGCTCGGGGGGCGTGCCTCGACAACGCCGTGGCCGCGCTGCATGCGGCATACCGCTGGAGTTGGACATTACCTCCCGGCGCGCTGATGCCGGGGACGGGTGTGGTCGATTGCGCGCGCTCCGGTGCTCTGCTAGGCTCTCTATCCCTGGGGTTCAGGGTATGGCGCGCGGGAGGGACGACGATGGACGACGAGACGCAGCTCCGCGAGCAGCTCCGACGGAAAGGCCACACCTCATTCTCGGTGCGCAAGATGAAGTCCGGTGTGGCGAGTGTGCCGCTCTACATGGTCGGCGTGGACGACTATCATGGCGTCAGGATCGCCACCCTCTCCGGTTCGTTCGGCACGGTGTCGCGGCAGATCGCCGCCCTGCCCGAACGGCATTAGCGCTGCGGCTCGCTCCCTTTCTGCCGATCGTCCGGGCCTACGGCAAGACGGTGGGGTGGGGACGGTTGGCGTGCCTGCGGGCAGGGGCACGGACGACGGCCTCCCCTTGCTGGTATTGTCCTCGGTGCAGGCCCATCTGGACAGTATCCGCGCGGACGGCTCCCTGCGCCGCCCTCATCGCCGCCCAGCCGGGCCGCCGAGGCGCGGTTCGCCGGCGTCCGGGATCGGCAGCCGCACCGTCCCGTCCCGGTGCGACAGCACGCGCGACGGGGGGCTGCCGTGGTAGCATGCCGGATACTGGTAGCGGCGCAGCAGGCGCAGCATATGTGTGCAGGGAAGGGGTATCATGGAGTTCCAGGACATCGCGGTGGTCGACGTGCTCGTCGAGCCGGGGACGACGGGGGATAAGTATCGCTTCACGTTCCTGCTCTCGCGCGTCCCGGAGCGCTTCTGGCCCGAGTGTTTCCTAGCGGCCTTCGGCGCGCAGTCCGGCCTGCGCCGGGTCGAATTGACCGAGCGCGCGGTGACGATCGTGCTGGCCGAGAGCGAGGGCGAGACCTATGCGCGCGCGGTTGGGGCGGCGGTGACGCGGGCCAACGCCGACTATCGGGCCGAGCAGACGCGGAAGGCCACGGACGAGCAGCAGCGCCTCGATGGCGAGCAGCAGCGGCGCGTACGAGCGGAGGCGTTGGGTCGCCAGGCGCGGCAGACGCTCGGGATCTGAGGCGAGGCGGGGCGGCGGCACCCCGGCTCGCAGCCGCAGATGGGCAGCCGCATGGCCCGTACCGCTGCGCGACTCAGGGCGACGAGGCTAGGCTGCGGTGATCCCAGCGCGCCCGCCCGCCGTAGCACTGGAGCACCGCACAGGATTGGCTACGCGCGGCACCGACTCGCCAGCTTCGCCGCATCCGGTCGGCCTCCAGTCCGCGCTACTGTGTGTCCGGGCGGCGCACGACGACCGGGTCGGATGCCACGAGCTGCCCCCGCCGTCGCCAATCGCGATGCAGATAGGGGCTCAGGTGCGCGAGCATCAGGAGTCGCGCGGTGGCGGCGTCCTCGCGTCGCAGGGCCTCTAATATTTGCCGGTGCTCCATCACGACGCGGTAATCGTCGCTGCTCCCGCTCCCCGCGAACTGCCCCGTACTTCGTACCAGGCTCTGGCGCAGATTCTCCTCGATGATCGGCAGGAACGCCTCGATCGCGGTGTTGCCCGTTGTCCGCAGGAGGGCCGCGTGAAAGCCCGCGTCCACCAGCGCGAGCGGCTTATGGGCGCGGAGCTTTTCCTCGCCCAGGCAGACCCAACGGTCGATCTCGGCGAGGTGCTGCGGCGTCATCCGCTGCACGATCACCTCCAACGAGCCGATCTCCACGAAGACGCGCAGTTCGATCAATTCCTGATGCGACGATTCCTGCTCCGCCAGCCCGGCCAACTCCGCCAAGACCTTCGCCCGATCGAATCCCGCGACCTCCAGCTTGCGCGGCGTGCCGCGCCGGATCACCCCCTCGCCGATCAGGCGGCTCAACGATTCGCGTAGCACGGTGCGACTGACGTTGATCGCCTCGGCAAGTCGGCGCTCCGGTGGCAGGCGATCGCCTTCCTGCAAGCCCTGATCGATGATCAGGTGCTTCAGGATTTGCGTGACGCGCTCCGAGAGATTCTGGCGCGGGAGCGTCGGCAAGCTGAGAAAGTCGATCCGGTCGAGGTGCTCTTCGGGCTGCTCGTGATCCATCCACACACCCTCTTGCATTCCGCCCCACTCGTGGTATGATGGTATACCAATAGACCAAAAAGTCAATCCCAACCAGGTATCGTTGGTACGAGGTGTCCGGTGCATGTACCGGGCCATCGTCCGCTCATCCCCGCTACAGGCTGATGCGTGAAGGAGGATCCGATGGTGTACCAGTCCGCAGGGTTACCGCCACAGGCCGCGTTCGCGTCGCGCACGCTCGATCGCCGTACCTTCCTGCGCGGGGCCGCGCTGGTCGCCGCGAGTACGCCGTTCGCGGCACTTCTCGCCGCCTGCGGGGCGACCGCGACGCCCACCACCGCGCCCCCCGCCGCGACGAGTGGCAGCACCGCCGTGGCGACGACCGCCGCATCTGTCGCCCCCGCCGCGACGAGCGGGAGTGGTGCGACGGGCGCGGCCAGCCCGACGAGCGCGAGCGCGGCCTCCGTCGCCCCCTCAGTGGCGACCACGACCGGCCCGCAACCGAGCAAGCCCCGCGCCGATGGCACGCCCGCGCCGGACGCCGCGCAGATCCTCCGCATGGTGACCCCGGCGGCCTTCCGCATGGATCCGCCCACCTATGGCGGCGATCTCTGGCAGTTGCAGATGCTCGTCTATCAGGCGCTGACGCGCATCGAGATCGACGGGAAGCTGACCGGCGGCGTCGCCGACAAGTGGGAAAGTTCGGCGGACGCCAAGACCTGGACCTTCACCCTCAATCCGAACGCCAAGTTCTCCGATGGCTCGCCGATCACCGCGAGCGACGTGAAGTGGACCTGGGACTGGATCTGCAACCCGAAGTCGAAGTCGACCAGCCCCGATACGGCGGCGGGGAAGATCGTCGGCTTCGATAAGGTCCGCAAGGGCGAGAGCGAGTCACTGGACGGCATCGTCGCCAAAGACCCGCAGACGGTCGTCTTCACCCTCGCCGTCGGTGTCCCGTTCTTCCCGTTCGTCGTCGCCTCGTACAACACCGCGACCCTCAAGAAGGACAACGTCGTCGGTGGCGGCGAGGAATGGTGGCGCAAGCCGGTCACCTCGGGCATCTTCAAGGTGACGGAGTACACCCCCGGCGATCAGGCGACGATGACGCTGGAGCGCAACGAATTCTGGTGGCGCGAGCCGGCGAAGTTGTCGAAGTTCACCATGAAGCTCGTCGCGGACGCCCAGACGCAACTAGTGCAGTACGACAACAGCGAGATCGACGGGATGGTCTGTCAGCCCGCCGAGTTCGCCCAGGCGACGAAGCCGAACGGGCAGCGCAGCACCGACCTCTATTGGGAGCAGGCGATCGCCACCTGGTATTTCGCCTTCTTCTGCGAGAAGGCCCCCTTCGATGATGTCAACGTGCGGCAGGCATTCGCCAGCGCGGTGGATCTGAATACCCTCTCGGTCGCCGCGCTGAATGGCATCTACCCCCCGCAGAAGCGGATGATCCCAGCCTTCTTCCCGGCGGGCGGCAACCAGCAGTTCCAACCCGCGTTCGACCCGGCCAAGGCGAAGCAGCTGATCGGCCAGTCGAAGTACGGGAGCGTCGATAAGCTGCCGAAGATTACCATCCTCGTCTCCGAGCAGGGCGGCGCGACGGCGCTCGGCACCTGGGGCAAGGTGGCGACCGCGATCCAGCAGCAGTTGCAGCAGAATCTCGGCGTGAAGGTCGACATCCTCCGCAAGGTCTACAGCACGGTGGCCGAGCAGCAGGAGGAGGTCCGCAAGCTCGATGGCGGCGGCATCTTCCGCCTCAGCGTCGGCGCGGGCATCGAGGATCCCTCCTACATCGAGGGGCCGTTCCGCAGCACCTCGTCGGCCAACGCGGCGCGTTACAAGAACGAGCAGGTCGATCAGTTGCTCGATCAGGCGATCGCGGAGACCGACCAGACGAAGCGCTACGCGCTCTACGAGCAGATCGATAAGACCGTCATGGGCGAGGCGTACTTCCTCGCCCCGTTCCAGGGCACCTCGACCTGGTTCTTCAAGCCGCAGGTGCGCGGCATGAAGGTCGTGCAGGCGCGTATCTGGAACAGCCTGCATAAGATGTACATCGCGCAGTAGGAAACGAGTCGGCAGTCGTCGGTCGTCGGTCGTCAGAAAGGTTTGCTGTAAGGTGATAGATCCCAACAGAACCGTCACTGACGACTGACGACCGACGACTATCGGCTCACCCGGGGGTTCCCATGCTTATGGTCGCGCTCCGCCGTCTGCTCACCTTCATCCCGCTCCTGATCGGCGTCGCCTTCATCACCTATATCCTCAGCTTCTATGGTCCCGGCGACCCGCTGCGGATCATCATGGGGGAGAATTGGGCCAGCGAGGAGGTCTATCAGAGTCTGCGCCAGCAGTACGGGCTCGATCGCCCGCTCGTGGTGCAATTCGGCAGCTACCTGTGGGGTGCGGTCCACGGCGACTTCGGGCGCTCCTACATCCAGCGGATCGGGGTCGGTGAGCTTGTCGGGAAGGCGCTGCCGGTCAGCGCGCAACTCGCCCTGGTGGCGACATTGCTGATCGCCGTCGTCGGGATCACGCTCGGCGTCATCTCGGCCCTCTGGCACTACCGCTGGCCCGATGCGTTGATCGGCCTCCTCGGGGTCGTCGCGCACAGCATTCCGCCGTTCGTCCTCGCGCCGATCGTCCTTGTCCTCCTGGTGTTGCAGCTGAAGATTATGAACACGCCGACCGGTTGGCACGGCATCTTCAGCTACCAGACGCTGATCGCCGCGACGATCCTCGGGGCCTCGCCGCTCCTCGGTGTGATTCGGCAGACGCGCACCAGCGTCGTCGAGGCGCTGAGCCAGGACTATGTCCGCACCGCCCGCGCGAAGGGGCTGACCGAGCGCGCTGTCCTGGTCCGCCACGTCCTGCGGAACGGGCTCGCCCCGGTCCTCACCAGCCTGGGCCTGACCTTCGGTTTCCTCCTCGGCGGCTCGGTCTTCGTGGAGAGCGCCTTTTCGATTCCGGGGCTCGGCCAGCTCTTCTTCACGGCGCTGAAGAACAACGACTACCCGGTCCTCACCGCCGCGACGATCGTCAGCGCTTTCTGGATCATGCTCCTCAATCTGCTGGTCGATCTGAGCTATGGCGCGCTCGACCCGCGCGTGCGGTCCTGACATGGTCGGTGAAACAGGGCCATTGCGCACCACCATCATCGCCCCCGTCGTGCGCGGTCGTCGGACCCGGACGCCCGGTGGGGATGCGCTCCGTCGCCTCGCCGCCAACAAGATGGGGGTGGTCGGCGGTATCATCGTCCTCTTCTTCATCTTCCTGGCATTCTTCGGGCAGGCGCTGGCGCCGCAGGACGCGCTCTTGCAAGACCTCAACCGGATTGCCGAGCCGCCGAGCGCGCAGAACTGGTTCGGCACCGATGAACTCGGGTGCGACTTCTTCAGCCGTATCCTGGCCGGGGCGCGCACCGCGCTACTCGTCGCGGCGCTGGTGACGCTGATCTCCGCCGCGATCGGCACGGTCGTCGGGCTGATCAGCGCCTACACCGGCGGGCTGGTGGACGGCATCTTGATGCGTGTCGCCGACGTGCTGCTCGCCTTTCCGCCGTTCCTGCTCGCGGCCTTCCTGAACGCCACGCTCCGTTCGCCGGTCGAGGAGCGCCTGAAAGGGCTCTCGACGCTGACCGGGATCGCCGTATTCGGTAGCAAAGAAGTGATCGACTTCATCGTCGTCTTCGGGGGGCTCGCCATCGTCGGGTGGTCGGGCTATGCCCGGCTGATCCGCAGCCAGGTTCTCTCGCTGCGCGAGCGGGAGTTCGTGGAGGCGGCGCGGGCGATCGGTGCCCCGGCGCGCACCATCCTCTTTCGGCACATCCTACCGAACAGTATCGCGCCGATCATCATCGCGGTCAGCGTCAACTTCGGCAACGCGATCCTCGCCGAGTCGGCGTTGAGCTACCTCGGGGTGGGGGTGCAGCCGCCGACCCCGAGTTGGGGGCAGATGATCAACGCCAATCTCGATCAGTGGCGCTATTACCCGCACCTCGTCCTCGTGCCCGGCGGCGTCCTGACGCTGCTGATTCTCGGCTTCAATTTCTTCGGCGATGGGGTCGCCGATGCGCTGAACCCGCGTACCAGCCGAAAGTGACCGGCCCACGATGCGACGACGACGAACGTCCAGGCCGAAACCGGGACGCTGGCGCGTTGCGCATGGACGCTCGCGCCCGCAAGACCGGCGTGTATCCGGGCACCGATCGTCCTTATCGAACGAGGGAGTAGCCGTGAAGACCTATCGTTGCGCCATCATCGGCCTGACCTGGATCGCCAGTGCGCCCGTCACCCCGTCGCTCAGCGGCGGGCGGCACGCCCTGCCCTATTCGCACGCCTCGGCGCTGGCGATGATCCCGAACATGCAGGTCGTCGCGGTCTGCGACATCGTCCCCGCCGCCGCCGAGCGCTTCGTGGCGCAGTGGGGGGCGACCTGGCCGGGACTCAAGACCTACACCGACTATCGGGAGATGCTCGCGAACGAGGAGATCGACATCCTCAGCGTCTGCACGCCGGACGACCGGCACGCCGACATCGTGATCGCGGCGGCGGAGCGTGGCGTCCCGGCGATCCTCTGCGAAAAGCCCCTCGCGACGACCCTGGCGGACGCGGACCGGATGATCGCCGCGATCGAGGCGCACGGCACGGTCGTCGCGGTCGAGCATACGCGGCGCTGGGATCCCTTCTTCCACCGCGCCAAGGAACTGATCGACGCCGGGATGATCGGCGAGGTCCGCACGATCGTCGGGACGCTGCACGGCGAGCGGGCGATGCTCTTCCGCAACGGCACGCACATCGTCGACCTGATGTGCTACTACGCCGGGTCCGCGCCGACTCAGGTCTTCGCGAAGTTGGAAGAAGGCTTCGAGGGCTTCGCGCGGTACAGCGGCGACGGCGGCCACGACCCCGATTCGGAGCCGGGCGCGAGCGCGTTCATCCAGTTCGCCAACGGCGCGCGCGGCTTCTTCAACGGCACCAAGGGCACCTTCGCCAACGCCGAGTGGGACATCGTCGGCTCGACCGGGCGGATCCGCATCAGCGGCACCGTCGCGGAACTCTTCACGACCGAGCAGGGGACCGGCGAGCAGGTCAGCAAGCCCTTCCCCGCCGCGATGGTGATGAAGGGCGGCATCCAGGGCGCGTTCGAAGAATTGATCGCGGTGCTGGAGGGGGGTGGCGAGACGCGCTCGACCCCACGGGCGGCCCGGCAGACGGTCGAACTGCTGATCGCGATGCTGGCCTCGCAGCAGCAGGGGAATCGCCTGATCGCGCTGCCGCTCAACGCTGATGGGACGGCGCGGGCATAACGTTCTATGCGAAATGGTTGGCCCGGTGTTCCGGGGACTCAAGTACCCATGAAGGGCAGCCACTCCCCGGCTGGGGGCAGCCATAAGCGGCACCAGCGAAGTCCGCCTGCGCGGACTGATGGAGCGAGCGAGCCAACCATTTCGCGCAATACTGTAGCTCATACATCGTGTGAGGGAGTCCGATGATCCGCCTGGTGCAGATCGGCATCGATCACATGCACGCCGCCGCGTACCGCGAGACGCTGTGGGCGCTCCGCGACCGGATCACGGTCGTGGGCTTCCTCGCGCGCCCGGATGATCCGCCGACGCGGCTTGAGGGGCCATTTGCGGATGTCCCGATCTACCGCGATCTCGACGATCTCCTCACCGCCACTCGCCCCGACGCCGCCCAGGTGATGCTGCGGAACGACGAGATGGGCGCGATGCTGACGCTGCTGGCGGGCGCGGGGCTCCACCTCTGGGCCGAGAAGCCGGAGGCGCGGCGCGCGGACGATCTCCTGCCCGCGCGCGACCTGATCGCGCGCAAAGGGCTCGTCTTCACCGCCGGGTACCAGTCGCGCTTCTACCCGACGACCGCCTACGCGCGCGAACTCGTGCAGGGGGGGCTGCTCGGCCCGCTGACCTTCGCGCAGATGACTACCGCGACGACGACGATCAAGCTGCGCGATCCGCGCGGACCATACGGCTATCTCTTCGACGAGGCACGCAGCGGGGGCGGGGTCTTCCACTGGCTCGGCTGCCACATGGTCGATCTCCTCACCCACATCGCCGGGGAAACGCCGGTCGGCGTGCAGGCGCTGGCCGCGACCGTGGGCGAGGAGCAGGTCGGGGTCGAGGATCTGGCGGCGGTGACGCTGCGCTTCGCGTCCGGCTGGCTCGCCTCGCTCAACTATGGCTACCTCCTGCCGACGCGGGAAGGGTCGCCCTTCGGCGACGACGCGCCGGAACCGGCCCTCTACGGCCAGCAGGGGTGGGTGCGTTGGAATAGCGCCACGGACGAGGCGCGTGCCCACAGCACCGACCCGCGCTGGGCCGCCTCGCCGTGGCAACGCCGCTCGTTCGCCACCCCCGCCGCCGTCGGCTACGGCCATGCCGCTCGGCTGGCGATGCTGAATTTCTGCGACGCGATCGCGGGCGTCGCCGCGCCCGCCTATCGGATCGACGAGGCGATCGCGGTGCTACGGATCATCGAGGCGGCCTACGAGTCCGCACGCACCGGCGCGCTCGTCGCCCTCGCGCCGCACGAGTAAGGGAGCGCAGATGGAGTTCGATACGCTGATTCGGGGCGGCACCGTCGTCGATGGCGACGGCGTCACCCCCGCCAACCGCGCCGATGTGGGGCTGCTCGGGGACCGGATCGCGGCGGTCGGCGCGTTCGATGGGGCGACCGCCGCGTGCACGATCGACGCGACCGGGCAGATCATCGCCCCCGGTTTCATCGATGTCCACGTCCACTCGGATACCGCGCTCCTCGGCGGGCCGCATCGCTACGGGGCGCTGGCGCAGGGGGTGACGACGCAGCTCCTCGGGGCGGACGGCTTCGGCTGGTCCGGGCTCACGCCCGACCGCGCGCGCGAACTCTGGGAGTACACCCTCTTCGCCTACGGCCAGTCGGAACAACCGCTCGATTGGGCCACGCCGGAAGCCTATCTGGCGCGCTACACCGGGCAGACCCCGGCGAATGTCGTCCCGCAGGTGCCGCACTGCGCGGTGCGCCTCGCGGCGATGGGGTGGGACGCGCGACCGGCGACCGGCGACGAGTTGGCGCGGATGGTGGCGCTGACGCGCGCGTGGTTCGAGGCCGGGGCGGTCGCCCTCAATCTCGGGCTCGATTACCAGCCGAGCGCCAACGCCGACTTCCATGAACTCCTGATCCTCTGCGGGGTCGCGCGCGAGTACGGCGCGCTCTACGCCGCGCACATCCGCTACACCGATCTCGGGCGTGAGGGGGCGTGGCGCGAGACGATCGCGCTCGGGCAGCGGGCCGGGTTGCCGGTCCACATCTCGCACGAGACGGCGGACGCGCTCTCGATCCCGCTCCTGGCCGAGGCGGCGGAGGTCTGCGATCTCACCTTCGAGTCGTACCTCTACCCGGCGGGCTGCACGCACCTCGCGCTGATGTTGCCGATCGCCGAGCAGGGGGGTGGACTGGCAGGCTTGCGCGCGCGGCTGCGCGACCCCGCCGCGCGCGCTCGGATGGCCGCGCACCTGGACGCGCGGCTGACGGCGGCGACCGCGAATGGCGAGCGCGTCGTCTTCGTCGCCAATCAGACCGGGCGCTACATCGGGCAGAGCCTCGATGATGCGGCAGCGGCCCGTGGCGAGTCGCGCGGGGACTTCGCGGTCCGTATCCTGACCGAGGAAGACCCATTCGCGCTGATGGTCTACCACCGGGGCGGCACCCCCGCCGAGCAGGAGGCGATCGGGCGCGACACCATCCGCCACCCACGAATGCTCGTCGCGAGCGACGGCGTCTACCACGGCCCGAGCGGCCACCCGCGCGGCTACGGCTGCTTCGCGCGCATCCTGCGGTTGGCGGTGCGCGAGTGGGGGGCCGTCTCGCTCGAGGCGGCGATCCACAAGATGAGCGGTTTCCCGGCGACCCGTTTCGGCCTGCGCGATCGCGGGTTCGTGCGCCCCGGCTACGGGGCCGATCTGGTCCTCTTCGATCCGGCCACGGTCGCGGACGAGGCGACGTGGGCCGACCCGTTCCGCGCCCCGACCGGGATCGCGCGGGTGCTTGTCAATGGCGAGACGGTCGTCGCGGCGGGTGAGCCGACCGGGGCGCTTCCCGGACGGGTGCTGCGCGGTCGTTGAGTAGCGCCGCCGGGTGTGCGATGTGCTCGCTGCGTGAGAGGGAGATGCCGATGGCCTACGCCGATGTGATCACCGACGATCCGCTGATCGGGCAACCGGTCACCGCCTTGCCGACCCCGGCGGCGCTCGTCGATCTGGCGACGCTGGACGCGAACATCGCCACGATGGCGGCCTTCTTCGCGGATCGCCCCGCCGTGCTGCGCCCCCACGCCAAGACCCACCGCGCCCCGGCGGTCGCGCGCCGCCAGCTCGCGGCGGGGGCGGTCGGCGTCACCTGCGCGAAGGTCGGGATGGCCGAGGCGATGGTCGATGGCGGCGTCGAGGATGTCTTCATCGCCAATCAGGTCGTCGCGCCGGGGGCGATCGCCCGCCTCTGCGCGCTCGGGCAGCGCGTGCGGGTGCGGGTCATCGCCGACGATGCGGGCAACGTGGCGCGGCTCGGCGCGGCGGCGACCGCGGCGGGGATCACCCTGCCGGTCTTGATCGAGATCGACGCCGGGATGGGACGTTGCGGCACGCCGCCCGGCGCACCGGCGCTGGCGCTGGCGACAGGGATCGCGCGGACGCCCGGCCTCGCGTTCGCCGGGATTCACGTCTACGAGGGGCACGTCGTCCAGCACCCCGATCCGGCGATTCGGCGCCGCGAGACGGAGCTGATGCTCGACCGGGCGCTCGCTAGCCGCGATCTCCTGCTGCGTCACGGATTGCCGACCGAGACCTTCACCTGCGGCGGCACCGGCACCTACGCGATATCCGGCCCCTATCCGGGCGTGACCGAGCATCAGTCGGGCTCCTACGTCTACATGGACCCCGGCTATCGCGATAAGCTCCCCGAATTCGGGCTGGCGTTCGGGCTCCTCTGCACCGTCGTCAGTCGGCCCACGCCGGAGAAGGTGATCACCGACGCCGGCTTGCAGAGTCTGCACAGCGACAGCATCCCCGAGGCGGCGGGGCACCCGGAATTGCGCTTCGGCTATCTCTCCGAGGAGCATGGCACTTTCCTGGTCCGCGACGGCGAGCGGACTGAGTTGGCGATCGGCGAGACGCTGATCGTCCATCCGGGGCACTGCTGTGCCGCCGCCAACCTCCACGATCGGGTCTACGCGATCCGCGACGGACGGGTCGCGGAGATCTGGCGGGTCACGGCGCGCGGGCGCTCGCAGTAGCGTGCCCTCTGGTGAACCTGTAACTGTGGAAGCTTGTACTGAAATCGAAAGGAGCGGACGATGCGCCTGGTAACGTATCGGCAGGATGGGACGAGTCGGGCGGGGGTGGTCTCCGGCGAGCAGATCATCGATCTCGCGCGGGGTGGCTCCGCGCTCGGCCTCGAACTCCCCGCAGACATCGTCGGTCTGCTCGAACTCGGCGCGGTGGGGTTGGCGCGGGTGAGCCAACTCCTGGCGCACGATGGCGCACCCCTCCCCGGCGTGTCGCTGGCCGATGCCGACCTCGGGCCGGTGATCCCGCGCCCGCCGACCATCTTCCTGCTGGCCGGGAACTATCAGTCGCACCTCACCGAGGGGGGCGGCGCGCGGGTAGACAAGGCGACGATCACGCCGCGCTTCTTCATCAAGCCGCGCACCGCGCTGATCGGCACAGGGGAGACGATCCTGATCCCCACGATCTCCGACAAGGTCGACTACGAGCTGGAGATCGCGGCGGTGATCGGCAAGGGTGGCAAGGGTATCCCGCTCGAAGAGGCGGCGTCGCACGTCGCGGGCTACGCGGTCTTCAACGATATCTCGGCGCGCGAGTTGAAGTACGCGGCGGGGCGCACCGAGCGCACGATGGATGGCTTCTTCGACTGGCTGACCGGCAAATGGTGCGACTCCTTCGCCGCGCTCGGCCCCTATCTGGTCACGAGCGACGAGATCAGCGACCCGAAGGCGCTGGAGATGGCCCTGCGCGTGAATGGCGAGTTGCGGCAGCACTCCGCGGCGGGCGAGATGATCTTCGACGTGGCGGAGAGCATCGCCTTCATCTCGCAGTTCGTCACCCTCGAACCGGGCGATCTCTTCTGCATGGGGACGCCGGGCGGTGTCGGGGTGACGACGCAGACCTTCCTCCAGTCGGGCGACCTCGTGGAGGCCGAGATCGAGCAACTCGGGCGGCTCATCAACCCCGTGCGGTGACGCGACACCGCGCGATCAGGGCACTTAAAAGTGTTTCGCGTTAGCTCGTCCGAAGTACGGAAGCGCGCGGGTCTGCGCGATCATCACCATCGCTGGCTCGCCATTGCTCGCGCCCGGCAAGGCGTAGGAAGGCGCGGGCATTGTGCCTCATCCACGTTTCATTATCCACCGCGTGATCGCTGTGAATGGTGCGGCGTACCCGCCGGGAGCGCTCGCGCGTAGCGGATGATAGCGGCTGGCACGTTCGATACGGGCGTGGCGACGAGCGTATCGGCGCGGTGCCTCGATACATGCGCGACTGCCGCGACCCATTCGCCGCGCGCTACGGCCTACCAAGGCGCGCACACAGCTACATGTCCATTGCAGCGGGCAAATACGCGCGATGGGAGTCGTCGTGGTAGGATGCTGTCCTGGCTCTCCTATCGCGGCATGTGCAGACGGCGAGGGGACGGCCTGGATGCTATTCGTCGCGGTAACGGTGTGCCGCCAGTCACGCGGGTGCGAAGCGCGGCACGCCAGGAGGAGCAGATCATGGATCAGCAGCTATTCGCCCTCGCCAAGAACGCCGCCCGCCTGTCGGTCACCAATGCCGGGATCTTCGCCGGGGTCTACTTCATCATCGATATCTTGAGCAAGATTCCGATCATCGGGGTGGCGTTCTTCTGCCTGAACGCGCTGCTGAGCCTCGCCGCATTCTTCGCGATCGCCTACCTCGGCACCCCGAAGCTCTCCCCCTTCCCTTCCGGCCAGACGACGCCGCTGCTTGCGCTGGCGATCGGCGCCGGGGTGGCCGCCGTGGTGACGGTCGCCTTCCTGATCGTCACGGCGATCGTCGGGATCGTTGCGCTGATCATCGCCGCCGCGCTGGGTGGCTCGGACAGCGCCTTCGGGAGCGCGGTCGGCGGCGTCGGGGCGCTGATCGTGCGCCTGATCGTGGTGCTCGTCTTCAGCCTGATCGTCGGCACGCTCCTCGCCTTCCTGGGGAGCTACGTCGCGTTCGATCGCAACAAGGCGCTCCAGGGCGCGGTCGGCCCATTCTGATCGCTACCCTATCGTCGGCGCGGCGCGGCGCACGCGAATAGATGGACAGGCCCCGGCTACCGTTACAATGCCGGGGCCTCTCTCATGCTCGAACCGCTGATCCGTCTCCGTTGCGTCAGTTGAGGACGCGCACCGGCTGACCCTCCAGGAAGGCCGCGATATCCGCCACCGCTTCGGGGTAGAAGACGCGGTAGGCGCGGTCGCTGACGTAGCCGAGGTGCGGCGTGAGGATGGTGCGCGGCGCGCTGCGGAGCGGGTCGTCGGCCGGGAGGGGTTCGGTGTCGTAGACGTCGAGCCCCGCGCCCGCGATGCGCCCCGCGTGCAGCGCCGCCAACAGGGCGGGCGTATCGACGATCGGCCCGCGCGAGGTGTTGATCAGGAACGCCTCGGGCCGCATCAGGGCCAGCTCTGCCGCGCCGACGAGCCCGACGCTGCGCGGGCCGAGTTTGTAGTGGACGCTGACGAAGTCGGCGCGGCGGAAGAGCGTTTCCTTATCCACCGCCTCGACCCCCGCCGCGCGCGCCGCCTCCGCCGTCAGATTCTGGCTCCAGGCGATGACGTCCATCCCGAACGCCCGCGCGACCGGCACCATCGCACGCCCCTGATTCCCCAGCCCCACCAATCCCAGCGTGCGCCCTTGCAACTCGACGCCGATCGTCTGTTGCCAGCCCCCGGCGCGTAGCCGCGCATCCTCGGCGGGGATGGCGCGGGCGAGCGCGAGGAGCAGCCCCCAGGCGAGTTCGCTGGTGGCGCGCGAGCCGCTGCCGGTGCCACAGACGGTGATCCCCTGGCGGCGCGCGGCGTCCATGTCGATCGCCGTGTTCCCCATGCCGGTCGTCACCAGCAGGCGGAGGCGGGGGAGGGCGGCGAGGCGTGCGGCGTCGAAACGGGTCCGCTCGCGCATCGCCACGACCACATCGAAATCGCGGAGTGCCGCGCCGAGGATTGTGCTATCGGCGATGTGCGCGGTGAAGACCTGGATCTCGCAGTTGGGGAGGCTCGACCAGTCGGCGTATTGCAACGCGACCCCTTGATAGTCGTCGAGGATCGCGATTCGCGTCGGCATCGACGGACTCCTTTTGATTGCATCATCGCAGCACCATTCATGCTGCCATCGATCGCTACGCTACATCGATCGGTCCAAAACGTGGCAATGCAACTGACTCCGGAGATACCCAATTATAGGCATCTGGAGTAAGGCCAAGAACTTCTAAGACCAGCGCCCGTGCCTGATCGAAGTTTACCCCGGAATCAACGTAGACCGCCGTACCGGGGAAAGGATTGCCGATATGCCGCATGAGCCAGGCTTGACTTCCATCTGGCAATGCGATTGCGACGCGCCGATAGTTGTCGAGGCCGTCAACCCCCTCCTCGAGCGTGAATCCATAGCATGCGGCTAACTCGTCCGGCGTCAAGCGCAGCACGGCGATGGCCCAGCCTGAACTACTCGGCCAGAGGGAGTAAGGGTGGACTTGTAACCTCGAACGTGGTGTCTTTTTTATTGGGCGCAGTCGATACACAACTTCTTCCGAAGACTCGTTGATGAGTTGCAGATGCTCATTCACAATAGTACTTCGTGCTTTGAAGTCCTGTAGGACGTCTCGGAAGCTTGGTTTCCAAGGGGTACCATCGACTGTCACTGGGATAGAGCTGACAACTTGATCGCCCTTAATCCAGGTAGCAGTATCCCGCGTTAGCCGCAGCGTGTCACCATCCCGGCGAACCCCACGGCGGACGAGTCGATAGGCGAAGCGATGTACTTCCCCACGCTCCTCTGGTGCCCAAAAGTCCAATTCGCTGTGCCGCTCCAGATAGTTCTTGAATTCCTCAATACTCACGTAAGTCACCCCTTCGACTGCCTACGGCGGCGGCGGCGGCGGCTCGGCGGCGCGCGAGGAAGTCTCGCCGCCGAGGACGCGCCCTTCGAGCGGCGAGCCGACCGGGAATACCGCCAGGGCGGGGGGCGGGCTGCTCGGCCAGACGCGCTGGAACATCACCCATTGCGCCGGATCGGCCCGGATGTGGCGTTCCAGGATAGCGACGAGCTGATCCAGGCCGCGTTGGAGATCGGCGTCCATGTCGCCGGTCTTGGTGGCATAAAAGATGTCGTCGAGGAGGACGGTGTGGTGATAGCGGTGGCGACGACAGATCAGCGGCACGATCGCCGCGCCGGTCTCCAGCGCCAGGCGCACCGCGCCGATCGGCAGGGTTGTCTCCTCGCCGAAGAAGGTGACTTTGCGACCATTGCGGAGGAAATCGCGGTCGGTGGCGAGGCCGATCGCCTCGCCACGCCGCAGGCCGCGCAGCATCCGCCGCAGGCCGCCCGGCGTCGCCTCTTCGAGGTCGAAGCCTTTGCTGCCCCGCAGGTAGGTGACCCCCTCGTGGACGAATTCGCTGACCGTCCGCACCGTCATCAGCACCGCGCGATAGCCGTTGTGCGGGATCATCTGCCCCGCCACGTCGAACGCGCCCATGTGGCCGGTGATGAAGATAATCCCCTTGCCACGCTCGTGCGCCCGTGCGACCGGCTCCCAGGAGCCGAGGATGACGATCTGCTGCGCGAGATCGTCGAGCGAGATCCGCTTGAGGCGGGTGAGGTCGTAGAAGTTCCGGGCGCTGTAACGGAAGGTCTGTCGCGCCAGGGTGCGTAACTCGTCGAGCGACGTATCGTGGCCGCGCGCGTGACGCAGATTGTCGATCACGTTGGCGCGATAGCCGGGCGCGAAGCGATAGAAGAGATCGCCGAGATGATCGACGATCAAGTACCCGGCGGGCAGCGGCACAGTGGTGGAGAAGAAGCTGATGGCATCCGCCAGCCGCCTGCTGAGCCACTGTTTCGTGGTCAGCCCGCGCGGGGTCTCGGCCTTCGCGCGCGCCCCTTTCGGTGTCGCCCCGGTGGCCTGTTGCTGTCCTGCTCGCGCCGGTTCTCGCCCCATTCTGCCCGCCCACCTCGCTCCACGCCGTTGTTCAGCGCGCGCACGATGGTAGCACAAAGAGTCGTGAGTCGTGGGGCGGGGGTGGGG
>JAABUM010002991.1_pt1 | contig 21609 bp, 20 predicted proteins | sample 5559161 | NCBI WGS metagenome assembly JAABUM01 (sample SAMN10711868, study PRJNA513369) | rock metagenome | isolation source: Antarctica rocks | place: Antarctica: Victoria Land, Siegfried Peak nord
GTAGATAGCCGAGTACGACATTGGCGTCGGTGACGGTCGGTTCCCGCCCGCCCGCGCCGTAGGCGGCAGGCCCCGGCACCGCCCCCGCCGACTGCGGGCCGACCCGCAGCGCGCGGGTCAGCGGTGGGACGTGAGCGATCGAGCCCCCGCCCGCCCCGACGCTGCGCACGTCCACGGAGGTCGCGCGGACCTTGAGGTGGCCCACGGTCGTCTCGCGCCCAACTCGAGGCTTGAGGCCCTGCACGAGCGCGACATCGGTGGACGTACCCCCCATGTCGAAGGTGAGGAAGTCTTCGAAGCCTGCCTGCTCGGCTACCCACGCTGCGCCCGTGACTCCACCCGCCGGTCCGGACAGCAGCAGACTCACAGGGTTCTCCGTCGCGACACGGGCACTCGCGAGGCCGCCGTCACTTCGCAGTACGTACAAGGGTCCGTCGATTCCGCCGTCGCGCAGCTTGGCGGCGAGGCTCGACAGATAGAGGGAAACCTGCGGCTGCACGTAGCTGTTGGCTACGGTCGTGATCGTTCGCTCGTACTCGCGCATCTCCGGCAGTACCTGGGAGGAGACCGAGATTGGCAAGCCGGGGAGCTCCTGCTCGGCGAGTTCCAGCAGCCGCTGTTCGTGAGCGCCGTTGGCGTAGGAGTTGATCAGCGAGACGGTCAGTGCCTCGACTCCCTGCCCCCGGAGCCGCTGAAGCCCCTTCCGGGCACCGTCCTCATCCAGAGGCGTGATCTCCGAACCGTCCGCGGCTATGCGCCCCGCCACTTCGATGGTGTCCTGCAGGTCTGCCAGCGGCTCGGGCTTAGGCCAGATTATCCAACCTGCCAGGCCGCCCGGCACGTAGGACCGCGCGATTTGCAGGACCTGACGGAAGCCCTCCGTGGTAACGAGCCCAACCCGCGCCCCCTTACCCTCAAGTATAGCGTTGGTGGCGACCGTGGTCCCGTGGAGCACCTCAGCAATCTCACGCAAGGCGATCTGTGCCTCGTTGCACACCTTGGAAATACCCTTTAGCACCCCTACGGACTGGTCCTGGGGAGTGGACGGCGTCTTCGCCCGCCATGTTCGGCCGGTGTCCTCGTCCACGAGGAGGAGGTCAGTGAAGGTTCCGCCAACGTCGACTCCGAGTCGATAGCTCATGCGTTGTCCTCCTGAGTTCGAAACTTCAAGTGGGGCCGTAGCGGCAAAGGAACCGGGAGTCGAGGACCGGGTGCGAGCTGCCGCGGGTGCCCCAGCAGTGCGACGCTGGGGTGCTCAATCTTCAGACATCAGCGCCGGATCTCCCAGGATCTGACAACACGCAGGATCAGCCAGGTCATCGGTGCGTTCAGCACGCGCAACTGACGAGTTGACGACCCGCATACTCGGCGTCGGCGTCTCCCTGGGTGCGTGCACTCCGCCCTTGCCCAGCCTGCGGCCGTCCTTCTCGAGACGGTTGCCGAGCAACACCGCCACTGGCTGCCCGGGCGACAGGCCCCGGGCGAGCAGGGCGCAGCCCAACCGGCTGGAATGCTCCTTCAGCGCCCCGTAGGTGAGCGACCGGTCCCCGCCGACGACGGCGATGCGGTTGCGACTCGCCCGCGAGATCTTTCGGACGCCGTCGGCGATGTTCAGCGGAGCACCTCCAACTCGAACGGCACCGCTGCCGCTCCCTCCCTTGGCGAGGCCAGGCGGCAGCGTCGCCGCGCCCTCCTCAGCCACGGGGGCCATCTTATCGGTCTGAGTTTTCGCGGGCAAGAGGCTGGCCGTGCTAGTCCGGCTCGGGGTCAGCTCGACGGCGACGCCTCGATGAGCTCAACAAGCTCGCCGTTGGGGCCGTCGAGGCCGTCGAGGCCGGCGAGGCCGGCGACTCGCTGGTTGTCGAGGGGGCCGCGGCACCCGAAGCGGGCCCCGTCGCTGCAAGCCGAAGGAGGCTGCTCTTGGTCAGGCACGCGCCGAGGTCGATGACCGCAAATGAGTACCCGGCCGGCCCGGAGCGCAGCCGGCCCCCCGCTGGCGCGATGGATGTCAGTTCCCCGGGGGTGGACGTGATGCTCTGCAAGCCGCCCGTCGCCGATCGAGAAGACAGCTGTGGTCCGGGGATAACCCGATCACGCTGTTGACGGCGGGGTAGCACAACATGCCGTCGAACCGGATGGGAATGTCGAGGATACAATGATAAAGGTTAACTGCCGGCGCCTGCTGCTCCGTCGCGATCGCATGTTGACGACAGGCCTGACCAGCTGGTCGACGCTCGACAGCGGCCGAGGGGGAGGCGCAGAGAGCATGGTCGTGGGCATGACCCAGATTTCCCCCGGCCCACGGCCCGCGAAGCTGCGCCCACCCCTGTCCGCTGCTTGTCGTGTCGTAGTCGACCGGCGGCGCGAGCGGCAGAAACGCGCCATTCTCGACCATGCGCGCATACACCTCGTCGACGTCACGGGAGAAGAACTCGAACCCGGAAGGGACCGACGCTACGGGCGGGATACCCCGCCACATTGGGCACGTCGTTCTGGACGAAGGCGAAGCAGCCGCGCGGATGACCGAGGGCAGTGAGAACGAAGAATTCGGACGGCTTCGACGAGCGACCAGCCCACAACTGGTTCAGTTCGTCGCCGGCCATCCCCGCTGCGACGACCTGGTAGCCGGCGACGTTCTCCAGGCAGCTGTGAACTCCGCTGCGGTCGGCCACAGGGCCGTGTGAACATGCAGAACTCGGTGACCGTCACGCGTGGAGTCTTGGGACCGGAGGGTGATCGCGGCAAGAGACCCTCGACGGCTGGCTGCCGCCTCCTGCGTACCGTGGGGGCGAAACGAAGGGAGGCAAGCCGTGGCGCGCGAGGGAAGTGGGGTGCCGGCCTACCAGGACCTCGCGGAGCGGCTTCGCCACCAGATCGTCGGCGGGGAGTTGTCACCGGGGGAGCAGCTGCCGGTCGAGCCAGAGTTGTCCTCCCAGCACGGGGTCAGCCGAAGCACGGTACGGGAGGCCCTCCGGCTGCTTTCCAGCCAGAACCTCATCATCACCACCCGAGGTGTCGCGGGGGGCACGTTCGTCGCCCATCCTCGTCCCGAACAGATCAGCGAGTACCTGGAGGCGAGCCTCGGACTGCTCGCACGCTGGGACGGCGGGACCGTGGGCGCGCTCCTTGAGGTACGGGAGCTGCTTGAAGTCCCCGCCGCGGGGCTCGCCGCACGACGGCGTACCGCCGCTCACCTCGCGGACCTGAGGCGAACCCTTGAACATCCTTTGGACCTTCCCGGGAACGATCGGTACCCGTACAACCGGGACTTCCACGCTGTTCTGCTGCGAGCGGCCGGCAACCCCCTGCTGGAGGTCGTGACGGGTCCCGTCTTCCGGGTGCTCAACACCCGGTTTCTGCGCGATGTAGCGCCCGCCCGGTTTTGGAAGCGGGTGGACGAGGATCACGGCCGGATCATCGAGGCCGTGCAGGCGAGGGATGCGTCCGCGGCCGAGGAGACGACCGCGGCCCACCTGAGACATCTCCGCTCCACCTACGTCCGCATGGCCCGCGCGCGGCGGGAGAACGAGCCGGACGGCTTGCGCTAAACGCACGGCCTTCGGGGATCGGGCTGTGCGTCCACGTTGACCGACGGAGGTCAGACGTTTTACTGTTCCTTCCCTGACAGGCGCGACAGCCTCTGGGACGGAGGTCCGCATGACCCCCTATGACGCAATCATCATCGGGGCCGGAACCGCGGGGCTACCTTGCGCGATCGCCGCGAGCGAGGCCGGCGCGCGCGTCGCCTTGGTAGAGAAGAGTGGCCGGGTAGGCGGCACGCTGCACGTCAACGGTGGTCAAATGAGCGCGGCGGGTACCCGTCGCCAGCGCGAGCGGGGAATCGTCGACTCCCCCGACGCACATTTCGGCGAGGTCCTGCGCATCGGTCACGGTCTCGCGGACAAGTCCCTCGTCCGACTCGCGGTCGAGGAGGCACCCAAGACCCTGGACTGGCTGGACGACCTCGGCTTCCCATTCTCCCCCGAGGTCCCGGCGGTGTGGCATGGTCACGAGCCCTACGAGGTCCCCCGCACATACTGGGGCCCCGATGCGGGTCGTTCGGTCCTCGCTACCCTGCACAAGCCCTGGACCCAGGCCCTGGCAACCGGCAACGTCACCCTGCTGCTCGAACATGCCCTAGAGGAGATTCTCCCGGGCAGAGGCGCCCCGCCGACCGTGGTCGTGCGCGGGCCCGGCGGCCGTCTGCCGCTGCAAGCGGAGACCGTCGTCCTCGCCACCGGTGGCTACGCCGCCAACCCGGACCTGTTCGCCGAGCTGACGCCTGGGGCACCACGCCTCGTGAGCGGGGCGCCCCTGACCTCCTCAGGGGACGGACTTGTCGCCGCGCGTGCCATCGGCGCGGACATCCGGGGCGGGGCATGCCAGCTGCCCTCGCTCGGCGCCGTCGAGCTCGGGGAGCTGTCCGGCCGTGCGGACGTGTGGTCGTCCTGGCTCAACCTGGTGCCACAGCACCGGCGACCGCGGGAGATCCACGTCAACGTCCGCGGCGAGCGCTTTCTGCGAGAGGACGAACCCAGCGTCCATCTCCGGGAACGAGCCGTGGCAGGTCAACCCGACCAGACCTTCTGGGTCGTCTTCGACGAGCGCGCCCGAACGGCCGGAGAGTCCCTGCTCACGTGGGAGTCCCCGGAGGGGCTCAAAGCGCGGGCCGCAGCTGGCGACGGTGTTTGGGCGGCGGACGACATCGGGTCGCTCGCGACCGCAGCGGGCGTCGCCCCAGACGGGCTCCTAGAGACGGCCCGCCAGTGGAACCGCGCGGTGTCCAGCGGTAGAGACGAGTTTCGCCGCGAGAACCCCGACCACCCACTGGCGACCCCGCCGTTCTACGCGGTGCGCAGCGTAGCGGCGACCTTCCTCAGCTTCGGCGGATTGCGCATCGACCCCGAGTTCCACGTCCTTGACTCCGCCGGAATGCCGATTCCGGGGCTGCACGCCATCGGTGAGTTGATCGGCGCGGCCACGACGATGGGGGACGCCTTCGTCGGCGGCATGTGCGTCACGCCCGCCCTCTCTTTCGGGCGCCTCCTCGGTCGCCGGCTGTCCGCATCGCCAAGATCTCGGTCGGCGCGCCCGGACTCAAATAATACGCCAACCCACTTGACCCCCTAAACGTCAGACCTTACGGTAGCGACGAGTGCGAGGGGTCGTACTCACTTGGAAGGAGATCTGTGCGCCCACATGTCGAGCTCATTCACAACGACGATCTGATCTGGCACCCCGCGGAACTTCCACGCGGCGAGGGGTCGGCCACGCAGCGGAACCTCTCCTACGACGAGGAGAATGGTGCCGCATCCACCCGGGTCATCTTCGAGAGCGCCTGGAGCCGTCCCGCCGGCTACCACCACGCCGACACGGAGTGGTACATCTTGGACGGCGAAGCCACTATCGGACATTCCACCTTCGGCAAGGGCTCCTACCTGCGGGCCCCGGCCGGCTTGCGGGTGCCCGCGCTGGAGGTCAAGGAGGGAACCCAACTGCTGATGTTCCGCGAGTACGGGGACTTCGGTTTCTCGCTATCGGACAAGGACCGGTCGGGTGACCTCCCGGTTGGCGGCAACACCGTCTCGTCCGATCGCGGCGAGCTCTCGCTGTTCGACGCCCGCTCACTGGAATGGCTGCCGAACATCTACGAAGGCGACAGCCAGCGATTCCTGCACATTAAGATCTTGTTTCGCGATCCCTCGCCCGAGAACGACCACACCAAGGGCTTCGTGACCATGCTGGGCTATGCGCCGCCCTCCTGGCAGGACCACAAAGTCGCGCACCATCCGTGTTTCGAGGAGGCGTACTGCCTTGATGGCGACATGGCCTACAACTTCGGCGACATCACGCCCGGCACCTACTTTTTCCGCCCCGCCAAGGTTAAGCACGGCATGTTCCATGCCGGGGAGCCCAAGGGCGCGCTCTGGCTCTTCCGCCTCGACGGAGACCTCATCAATTGGGTCACCGAGTATCCCGAGATCGAGGTCAAGGGGATAGCCAAGAATTACGACCCCAACAACCCGGCGGAGGCACCCGTTATCACGGGGCTGCCGGTGCGCTCGCGAACGACTGGTCCCTGGGACCGGCGAGGCCAGTGAGCTCGCAACCCACAGTGAAAGCGGAGGTGAAGGCGGCCGCGTCGCAACCGGTCGTGGCCGCCGTCTCGGAACTGTTTGCCGGAATCGTGTCCAAGGACGTCGACGCTGTGCTGGCCCGTTACCTCCACGGCGACCGCCTGCTCGTCTTCCTCGAGGGACCCAAGAGTAAGGCCGAAGGCTGGAACGAGGCGCTTCTACGTGAGGCCTGGCAGTCGCTCTTCACCGCGGTGAACTTCTCGGAGATCCGACTCGACGCGGACGTCCGCTCCAGCGGAGGCGACACCGTCGGCTACGTGGCCGCCACCATCTTGGCGCGCTACGGCTCCGCCGACCAGGACCCTTTTCACCACCGGACTGTGTCCAACCGCGGCACCTGGGTGCTGGAAAAGGTCGCCGGCGACTGGCTCATCGTTCACGAACACGTGTCCTTCCCCGTACCCGACCCCTACCCCACAGGCTGACGCCTGCGGCAGACCCAGGAGTGGACATGGAGTCGTACAACACCTACTGCATGCAGTGCGAGCGCCGGGTCGACTTCGAAGGAGAGGTCGTCCAAGCCAATGACGGCACGACAGCAGCCCAGGGGCCCTGTCCCCGATGCGGCACGGTCATCACGGCGATGCTGGCCGCGCCACGCAAGAGCTGAACCAGCAGGTGCCGCACCTTTGGGCGGCCCCCGGACGAAGGGCGGCAACGATGGGCAAGACAGTGGTAGCGGCCGGCGCTGTGGCGATAACCCTTGTCGCCACAGCGTGCAGCAACAGCACGAACGCAGGGGCTGGCTCCTCCCCCGGCCCCTCATCCGGGTCGGGTTCCAACGCCTCCATCAAGATCGGCGTCAACGAACCATTCAGTGGCCCTTTCGGCTTCTATGGGGAGTTCGTAGCGAACTCATTGCAAGCCGAGGCTGACCAGGTCAACTCGTCGGGCGGGATACTCGGGCGTAAGATCTCGATCGTCCGCCGCGACAACGCGCTAGACCCGCAGAAGGCAGTGCAGGCGTCCCAGGAACTGGCGAACGACCCTTCTGTTGGCCTGGTCGAGGGCCCATCGTTCACAAGCTTCTTCGACGCGACGAAACAGATCTATGAGCAGGCCCACAAGGTGAATTGTCAGGTTGCGGTCGACGGCACGGACTCTCTGAAGGGCTTGAAGTACGCCTTTCGGGCCAATCAGAACGCGCAGATCACATCTCAGAACCTCGTCAAGTGGCTGGCCTCCCAGGGCGTCAAGAGCCTGGGCGCCGTTTACCAGAACGACGGGGAGGGCCAGAGTTTCAATGCCGAGCTCGCCGCCGCCGGAAAGGCCGACGGCGTAGCCTGGCTGGGCAATGCCGCGATCAGCCCGTCCGCGACATCTCATGGCACACAGGTGCAGGCGATGATGGCCAAGGGCGCGCAAGCCATCTTTATCAGCAACAACTCGACGGAGGCAGCCGTTACTGCGGCCTCCGCCGCCCAGGTCGGCTACAAGGGGAAACTCGTGAGCGGCAACGGCCTGGAGGGCTATACCTTTCTCGAAGGCGCTGGGGATGCAGCGAACGGCGCGGTCCTCTCCGCGAACTACCTCGGCTACTTCACGCAGCAGTCTCGCGATCAGTGGCCTGCAGCCTATCGCGCCCACGTGGAACAAGTCGAGAAGCAGTACGGAGCCACGACGGGACCGAAGAGTGGGGTGAAGTCCTTCAAGGGCACCGGTACCGCGGCAGACTGCGTCTTCTTGTGGAGTGAGGCTGCGAAGAAGGCCGGCAGCGTGGACGCGGCCAAGGTCGTCTCCGGCTGGGAAGGGCTCTCTTTCCCGGCGAGCAAGATGCCGTCGGCGGTTTCGGTCAGCTTCGGCCCGGACGACCACGAGGAATGGAGCAGCCCGAACCAGATGTACGTCTACTCCTGGCAGCACGAGGGCGGCAAGTGGTTCTTGAAGCAGTTGAGCGGGCCAGCGTCCTGAAGCAGCGGTAGCCCGGCTGTTGGGCCGGTGCCGGCGCCTCTTCCTGCGCATGGTGCCGGTTCGGCCGATGGGTTTCCCAGCGCTTCGTGGGAAGGGAGAATGGCGTGAATGTCGATGTCGCCGTCGAAGCAATTGACCTGGGCAGCCTCGACGCCGTTCTAGCACTGGGGCTGACTATCGTGTTCAATGCAACCAGGGTAATCAACTTTGCGCAGGGCGAGTCGCTCATTTTGGGCGCTGCGATCGGCTACCAGGTGGGGGCCGTGGCACACCTTGGCGCGGTAGTTGTCATGCTGCTCGTCGGCGTCGGCGCGGTGCTCGCAGGGCTGGTGAGCGAGCGGCTCATCATGCTTCCGGTCCGCAGGTCCGGCTCGGGCTATGCCTGGATCATCGCGACCCTGGCCGTGGCTCTCATCGCGGAGGCGGTGTTCGGCCTGCTCTTCCCGAGCACGCTGCTGCGCCCAGCCCCGCTCGTCGATGCCACCTGGCGGGTGCTCGGTGCGCGCGTCACCGCGCAGCAGGTTCTCTTCGTCGGCTACGTACTCGCGGTGATGGTTGGCTACGAGCTGTTCTTGTCCCGCACTATGTTCGGTTCCGCCGTCCGGGCCACCGCTCACGATCCCGAAACGACCTCGACGTTCGGGGTCAGCGTGCGGGGAGTGGTCGTCTGGAGCTTCGTCGCGGCGGCCGTTCTCACCGCCTTCGCCGGAGTGCTCGTCGCACCGATCTCGTTCTTCCAACCAACAGATGGCCTCACTTACACGGTGAGCGGCTTCGTGGCGATGGTGATCGGTGGTCTGGGTTCCACCCGCGGAGCCCTGGCCGGCGGGATGGTCGTCGGAGGGCTCGAGGCGGTTCTGCGCAACACCATCAGCCCGTCCTTCGGAGAAATCTTCGTGGTCGTCGTCCTCGCAGCGATCCTTGTCGTCCGCCCCGAGGGGTTGTTCCAACGGACTTCGGTGACGGCATGAATGCTCGGCTGCTGTTCCCGCGCGCCCTGGCGGCCGGCGGGATGGTCCTGCTTCTGCTCTGGCCGTCGATGTCGCCGGCCCTGGGACGCAACACGACCTACGACCTCAGCGTTCTGTCCGCGGCTGGCGTCACGGCCATCATCGTCATCTCGTTGAACCTGGCGATGGGCTACAGCGGGCTGTTAAGCATGACCCACACCGGTCTGCTGGCCGTTGGCGGCTACGGAGTCGGAATCCTCAGCCTCAGAGTGGGGCTGCCGGCGAGCCTCTCCCTTCTATCTTCGATAGCGGTCACCACCGCCGTCGCCGCCGTCGTCGTTCTCGTGAGCATCCGGGCGACGAGCCTGTACTTCGGGCTCATCACCTTGAGCTTCGACCTCGTGATCGTGACAACCGCCCAGCAGTGGACGCCCGTGACCGGCGGCTTCTACGGTCTCGCCGGCATACAGCGGCCCGACTTCGGTCAGGGGCCCCTCAACAACCCCAACTTTTTCTATCTCGTCTTGCTGGCGGTCCTCGTCGCCTACGTGTTTCAGCGCAACATCGTGCGCTCCCCCATCGGCCGGAGCTTCCAGGCCGTCCGGGAGTCACCCGAGACGGCCGCCAGCCTTGGAGTCGATCCGTCGAGGGCGAGGGTGCTCGCATTCGCCATGTCCGGCACCCTCGCTGGCCTGGCCGGCGGCCTCTACGCCCAGCAATTGCAGTTCATCAGCCCAGACGCTGGGGCGCTGACCGGCGGTCTCACCCTGTTCATCGCCTTGTTCCTGGGCGGCGCAGGCACCCTCGTCGGGCCAATTCTCGGGGTCGTCGCCATTACCGCGATCCAACTCGGCATCCGCGACTATGCGCGATACACACAGCTTATTCTCGGCGTCGTCCTGCTACTCGCGATGCTGGTCCTACCGCGGGGCATCGTCGGAACCTGGCGAAACTCGCGGTTCGCCCCGCCACCGGGCGCCCGTGTCCAGCTGGCTGGGTTCCGATCTCCCGCACATCCGCGACGCTCCCCCCCCCCGCCCGCGGCCCCGTCGGAGCCCGCGGCGGGGGGGGGGAGCCGGGAAGGCTCCGTCCCGGACGTGCCGGTTCTCACCGCGACCGGCCTCGTCAAGACGTACGGGGGGGTCGCGGCCGTTGCCGATGTGGACCTCGATGTCCGTCCCGGAGAGGTTCACGGGGTCATCGGGCCCAACGGGGCGGGCAAGTCGACGCTGGTGGGTTGCCTCGCCGGACAGATCCGGCCGGATGCGGGAAGGGTCCTCCTGCTCGGAAAGCCGAGCCCCTCCCGGCCACATCTGATCGCGCGTACCGGGCTCACCCGGGTTTTTCAGGTGCCCCACCTATTCCAGGAGGTAAGCATCCTCGACAACGTGCTTGCCGGGATGGACCAACGTAACCGGTCGAGCTGGTGGGCAGCGGTGTTACGGCTGCCGGGTTACCGCCGGCAGGAGGCGTTCAAGCGCACAGAGGCCACGCGCTATCTCGCCCTCGCCGAGCTGTCGGCGCGCGCCGACTGGTCGGCGTCGACCCTCTCACATGGCCAGAAGCGGCTCGTGGAGGTTGTCCGGGCCGCCGCAACGCGCCCACGCCTTCTCGTGCTCGATGAGCCTGCTACCGGTCTTACACCTCTCGAGCTCAACGCCCTCGCCACTTTCGTCCACGGGCTGCGGGACGGAGGCATGAGCATCCTCCTCATCGAGCACAACATGGACTTCGTTATGGCCTTGTGCGACCGAGTCACCGTGCTGCACCTGGGACGGGTCATTCACTCGGGCACGCCCGCGGAGGTGCAGGCGTCCCCCGAGGTCCAGGAAGCCTATCTGGGGCACAGCCCGGACCGGGTGCCGACATGACCTCAACGGTCGGAGACATCGTCCTCGACGTGCGGGGAGTGCGCGCGCAGTACGGCCAGGCACGGGCACTAGACGACGTGTCACTGACCCTTGGACAGGGTGAGTTCGTCACCCTGCTGGGTCCCAACGGCGCGGGCAAGACCACGCTACTGCGCGCCGTCGCCGGGCTGATGCCGGTTCGACGCGGCGAGATACGGCTCGGTGCCCGCCGCGTCGACCGGCTAGGCGCAAACCGGATAGCCGCACTCGGCCTCGCCCTCGTGCCGGAGGGGCGCCGGATTTTCCCCGAGCACACGGTCCTCGAGAACCTTGCCCTCGGCGGTTACCTGTTGCGCAAGCAGAAGGCGGTCTACGACGAGACATTGCAGGGCGTACTCCACCTCTTTCCCAAGCTCCACAGCCGTGGCGACCAGCGGGCCGGAACACTGTCGGGAGGGGAAGCGCAGATGCTGGCGGTCGGCAGGGCCCTAATGCTGCGCCCGCAGGTCCTGATGCTCGACGAGCCCAGCCTTGGCCTGGCACCGCTGGTGGTCGAGGAAATCCTGCACTACCTGGACCGTCTGAACCGAAACGAAGGCCTGACAATCCTGCTCGTCGAGCAGGCGGCCAACTTGGCGCTGCGCCACGCCGACCGCGCCTACCTCCTGAGTCGCGGCCAGGTCACCCTGTCGGGTCCCGCCGACGAGGTGCGTCGGCATCCCGAGGTACGGCGCGTCTATTTTGGAAGCGAGCCCGAACCCGTTCCGCAGCCCCTGTGAAGCGGAGAACTCTGGCCCGCCCGAACGTCCCAGAGAGGAGAACGCCCGTGTCGAACACAGAGGCTCTGACGCAGGTGGCCCAGGGTGTCCGAAGCGCTGTGGGTGCCTCGACCGCGGCGGTGGTGCTCGGTGAGGAAGACAACTCGATCGTCTTCTTCGCGGCAAGTGTTGGCCAACACGCGCACCTTCTGCAGGGTAGGCGCGGTCCCGCCGCCGGATCGGGGCTGTGCGGATCCGCTCTCGAGGCCGGCGTGCCCATCCTGGCCGCCCAGACGATCGGGGACGGCCGGGTCCATCAGGAGCACGCCACCCAGTTCGGCATCGACACCGCGCTGGCTGTGCCGATCCTGGAAGGCGGCAGCCCCGTCGCGTTTCTGATGGCCCTCAACCGCGTTGATGGCGGGACCTTCGACGAGGCGTCTCAGGCGGCGCTGGAGAGCTACGCGGCACGCGTGACCAGTGAGGTCGCCCGTGCCCGCGGGGAACGGGATCCGGCGGCCTCCGCAGATGCCGGCGGGTGACCTCGCGGCATCCGGTCTTGCCAGTACGACCAGGGTGGGCGAATTCAAGCGCGGTCAGAGCAACACCGGGTGTTGCGGATGGTCCGCAGAGTAGTTGGTCGAGTGCTTCCGCCGGCGTTCGCCAGGCCAATCTCTTGCATGGGCGCGATTGAGCTCGGCGGCGACGAAGTCTACGAGCCGGGCTCGGCTGTCCCCCTGGCCATGGGGGCTCTCCGCACTTGACGGGGTTGTCCCGAGGTAGGTGAGACTGGCCTCGCCATGCTGCTGTTCTCACGAAGTCCAGTAGATGAGGCAACGAGCATGAAGGACCTAATGACGCTGCTGTTCGGGCTGGGCGAGTTCACCGTGGTCGAGGTCGACCGCCTGGCCGCCGACTCGCTGCGGGTGGTGAATCGAGACGGTTGCCCGTGAGGCCGCGTGCCCGAAGTGCGGCACGCGCGTCCTCACGTTTGAAGGACCGGCCGCTGCGCCAGGTCAAGGAGCTGCCAACGTCCGTGCAGCGGGTCGAGCTGTGGTGGCGCAAGCGCCGCCTGGTCTGTCTGCCGGCGACCCGTCCCCGGCGCTCATTCCTGGAGCGCACGACGGCGATCCCGCGCAGGTCACGGCTGACAACTAGGCTGCGGGAGCACCTCGCGAGGGCGATTGCCGGGTCGAACCGGGCGGTGTCGGAGGTCGCCGCCGAGCACGGCGTCGCCTGGCACTACGGCGCCTGCGCCGCCGCCGACATGGCCGAGACGACGCGGCTCGCCACCACCATCGAGACCTGGTGGCCCACGTCCTCGTCATCCTGCAACTCGGCGTCACCAACGGCCAGAACGGAGGGCCTCAATAGGGTCATCGAGCAGGTCAAGCGAGCCGGCGGCGGCTTTGCCGAACATGGACAACTACCAGCGGCGCATCATGAGCCACATCGCCGTCACCAAAGCGGCGTGAACACCAGCTGGCGGGACCATCCCCGCCAAGTGCGAAGAACCGACTGGGCCGCGATGAGCGGACACGAGCGCGATCGCAGTCCTGCCCTATAGACGTGTCGACGATGAGCGACCCCTGTTCCCCGGTTTGCTACCCGTCTGTCGACCGCAACTGGGAATGCCTTCTGTACCCGCCGATCACGGGCGTGGGATGGGACGGTCCAGGGGGGTAGCAGAGTTCCTCACCTCGCGACGCCGCAGGCGCCCTTGACCGGCACGGCCCGCACCCGCACCCGCACCGTTCAATGCGGGGGAAGCAGACCCCACGACGGTACCGTCTCCAGATCGATGACATGGGCGACACGACTTGCCCCGCGCATCAACGCCCACCTCCTCTTGCTCTCGAACACCGCCACTTTTGATCGTTCTGCTGAATGGCCCGGTGCCGGTGCCTGACTCTCAAACGAATTTGCCAGCGCACCTTCGCCGGTCCGCCGGGATGAGGACGGGCAGAGTCTCGTGAGGCGGTGGGGAGTGGCAGCCACGGTGGCAGCCACCCCGGTGCACTGCCCTACTCGCGTGTGCACATGGGTGGACGACGTGAGCCGTCTGAACAGCGAAGACATACGTTGGTGGATACCCGTGCACGACTTACGGATCATCTTTTAATCCGCGGGTTCGGGGTTCGATCCCCCGACGGCCCACCCCGCTGACCAGCACATATGCAGTTCAAAAGCCCACGGCAGCCCCTCGCGTGGACTCAAGATGCCCGATTTGCTAGAAGAGTCTTCTCGCAAACGGTGAGCAACCCGCCGAGGGCGCCGCCGGCGGGCGTCGGCCCGCTGAGAATGCCCAGGTCACAGCCTTAGAGCCGGACGAGGCAGCACGAGGACCTGCGGTTTCCAACTCCGTGGGTCTGGCAGCCGCTCGTTGCGGTGCTGTGGAGGCCGGGTGACCTCAGCCGCGACGCCAGCCTGTCGCGCCGCTGCGAAACCCCGCGCCGCGGCGTCGCACTTCTGTTGGGCAGCAGATCCAGCTCGACGACGGCCGGACTGCGCGTGGCGGTAGCCGGCGGCCTTACCGCCGTGACAATCGCCGCGTACACGCTGTGAGACGGCTACACCGTCCGCATCCCGCGGGTCGACGTCGTCGCCTACCTGGCGATTGGCTCGGCCGCCCAGTTGCTCGTGCTCTCGCTCGGCGTAGCGCCCGGCGCGCTGAGCTTCCTGCCATGGCGCGCGTACTGGCGGTCGACGCTGCCCGTCGCGGTGCTCGTGCCCCTCAGCTACGGGCTCGTTCTCGCCGCTCTGCACTCCCCCCATGTGCAGACCGTGGCGGCCCTGCGCTCGACCAGCATCATCGCGGCGCCGCCCTCGGCTGATGGCTGCTCGACGAACGCCGTGACACCTGAGCGCATCACCGGCGCCATCATCACCCGCCTGGGGTTGCCGTCGTCGCCCTCGGAACATGAGACGCAGCCGCTCGAGCCGGTCGTGGCCGCCCGGTAGCCGATCGGCTACCGGACTAGATCCGGCGTCCCGAGCAGCGGCCGAGCGGCCACATAGCCCTGGCAGAAGCGCGCCAACTACCGCTGTAAGTCACAGTCGGCGCACTCTAGTTCGAGGGCCGGTTCGGTGAGGCGTCGAGGATGACGGTGCCGTCGGTCAGGGTGAGGTCGTAGCTGAGGATCTCGGTGGGTCCTTGTGGCCCGCTGGGCTGTCGTGGTCGGCTCTGAAACCCAGCTCCTGGCCACCAGGCGGCGTACCGGCCGTTGGCCACGGAGGCCTGCACGGTGAGGGTGCCCGCGTGGATGACGACGCCGGCGACAGCGTCCCCCGCCGCGCCGTCGGCGAACGACGCGCCTTTGAACTGGGCGATGGTGTCTTGGGTGTAGCCATTGGCCGGGGCTTTCACGGCAGGCCCGGAGCTACTGCCGACGCCGATGTCGACGTTGTCTACGTCGCCCAATCCGGGCTGGTTGCGCGCGAAGCACGCCGCGGAGGCGGACGGGCTGTCGGTCCCGTACAGCAGGGCGACGTGGTCGCCGCGGCGCTCGGCGAGCACGAGCTTGGCTCGGTCTGGGTTGATGACGTCGGCGAAGTCGTGCAGCCTGTCTCGGCAGGCAGCGGCCGCCACGTCGAGGTCGGCGCTGGCTACGGCTGTTGGGGTGGCTGACCAGGACGCGTATGCCGGTGCCCCACCTCGGAGCCCCTGAATTACGACCGAGCCGCCGGCGAGCGCGAGGGCGGCGGCGGTGCCGACCAAGAGCAGGCGCCGCGGGGTTCGTCGAGCCGGCCTGGGGGTTGTGGGCCGCGGACCGTCGGTTGACGGTGCGGTCGACACGATCCGTTCAAGCGTCACCGCTGCTCGCTGCTGCTCGCTCGCACTGAGGGTCGTGGTCGCAGCGTCCAGGGGGCGCAGTGCGGCGTCGGTGGGCAGGTTCATCGCTGGGTCTCCATCTGCGCGGCGAAGGAGCGTTGCGGCGGGTCGAGGTGGCGGCGCAGCGCGCGCCTCGCGCGCAGCAGCCGCAGCCGGTAGGAAGCGGCGCTGATCCCCAGAACGCGACCGGCCTGCAAGGAGCTGAGGTCATCAAAGACGGTCAGCGACATGACCTCCTGGTCGGTCTCGCTCAGCCGCCGCCACGCGGCGGCTAGGTCGAGCCGCCGGGCGACCAGGTCGGCGTCGAGTGGGTCCGCCGGACCCGCGGGCGGCACCAGTTCGGCGATGCGGCGCGTGGTCGTCGACGAGCATCACGCGGGTCATGGCCGGGCCCGCGGCGCCGGACCCGAGCGGCGGTGCGGCGCCCCGACCGCCGGCCACCGTCGCCGGTGCGGTGCAGGGGCCGGCCGCGCGCGGGGGCCAGCCGGACGTCGAGCACGACCGTCGTCCCGGTCTCGGAGCCGGACTCGACGGTCAGGACGCCGCCGGGGCCGGCGACGACCGCGTTCAGCAGCTCCAGGCCGACGCTGCCGCGCCGGCGGGGAGACCGCCGCGGGGTCGAAGCCGCAGCCGTCGTCGCTGACGCCGAGGTGGAGCACCCGGTCGGGCCCGCCTGAGCGCACCTCGAGGCAGACGCGGACGCGGTCGGCGTCGGCGTGCCGGACGATGTTGCGGACGGCCTCCTGGGCCAGGCGGTAGACCAGGGCCTCGGTGTCCTCGGGCAGCGGCGGCAGGTCCTCGGCGTCGAGCACGGCCTCGACACTGCGGCCCTCCACCGTCGCGAGCAGGCCGGCCAGAGAGCTGCAGGCCCTGGGAGTGCAGCGCGGGCGGGGTGACGATCAGGCTCCGCAGCTGGCACCCAGCGGCGCAGGTCGACCGCGGTGCGGCCGCGCTCGCGGCCCGCCGCGGCGAGTGAGCTGACGAGCAGCCGCTCGCGCTCGTCCTGCGCGGCGCGCGGCCGCACCGCCATCCGGTACGCGAGGGGCGCCTGCACGACGTACAGCAGCACGAGGCCGCCGACCAGCGCGGGCAGGCTCGCCCGCCACATCCCGGCTGCTCGCGGTGCTGATGGCGTCGTAGGGCTGGTAGGTCTCGGACAGCAGCGGCCGCCCCTTGACGGTGCGGACCCCGAGGTAGACCTGCAGCAGCTTGCCGAACCGGCGCTCGTCGGTGTTCTCCGGCTCCTCGAGAACATGGAGCTGGGCCACAACATCCTGCACGGCCAGAGGGACTGGATGCGCGACCCGTAGATCCACCCCTCCACGCGGGAATGAGACACCATGAGCCCGTCCGCGGCCGGAGGTTATCGCCACCGAGCTCGCCCGGCTCAACACGAGGGTCGACGCGGCGCTCGCGGCGGGCGGCCCGGCGGCGGGGTAGCCCAGCCCCGGTGTCCCCGCGGCGGCACGGGCCTGCGCCGCTACTGCCGTCGGGGGTGCTCACGGATAAAGGCCTCGACCTGCGGCAGGTCCACGATGCCCGCGGCGGCGCCGAGGCCGCTGGCGACGAGGCTACCGCTGGCCAGGCCCCGCGTGGCGCAGCCGATCGGGTCGAGCCCGCTCAGCAGGCCCGAGATGACGCCGGCGGAGAAGCCGTCGCCGCACCCGGTGGTGTCGATGACCTCGACGTCGAACGCCGGCAGCACCGTCTCGGGCTGGCCGTTCGGCGCGACGCTGACGCCGTCGCCGCCCATGGTCAGCATCGTGCAGCCGACGCCGCCGTCGTGGAGCCAGCGGGTGATCTTGTCGCGGTCGTCGGTGCCGACGAGCCAGCCGGCCTCCTCGATGTTGGGCATGAGGTAGTCGACGTACGGGAGCGACGGCGCGATGAGCTCCTGGGCGTCGTCTCGGCGGGTCATGAGGAAGTCCATCGTCACCGTGAGCCCCAGGGACTTCACGCGCTCGAGGATGCGCGCCATCGGCGCACCGTCAAGCCCGGGGAGGATGAAGGTGCCACCCATGTGGAAGACCTCGGCCTGCTCCACGACGGCCCAGGGGACGTCGTCCTCGGTCAGGTGGGCGTTCGCGCCGATGACGTGCAGCGCCGGCCGCGAGCCGTCGAGGCGGATCGGCAGCAGGCTCCCAGACGTCTGCGCCTCCGTCGTCACCTTGACCTCGGACACGTCGACGCCGTAGCCGGCCATCGTCGTGGTGAGGAAGTGGCCCATCACGTCGTCGCCGACCTTGCCGACGGCCGACACGTCGGCGCCGAGCTTGGCGAGGTCCATCGACGTCGCGGCGGCCGTGCCCGCGACGCTGAACGTGATCTGCTCGACCATGCCGAGCTCCTGGCCCTGCGGGATCACGGTGAACGGCCACGCCAGCGCGTCAGCGATGTGCACACCCATGGCTACTGCTCGACCCGTCACGTCGTCCTCCTGGAGATGGTTGCTGTGGTCTGTCGGTCTGCTGCCCCGGGCCTCGGGCAGCCCTGCTCCCCGTAGGGGAGACGCGCCTAGATCACGCGCTCGTTCCCGCCGTCCACCGGCACCTGCGCGCCCGTCGTCGCGGCGAAGGGCGCGGTGCACATGGCGCCGACCATGGCGGCGACGTCGTCACTGGTGACCTCGGCCGACAGCAGGTTGCGCCGCTTGTACTCCTCGACCGTGACGCCGTAGCGGCTGGCCCGCTCGTTCAGCAGCTCGGGCGTCCAGAGGCCGGTGTCGAAGACGGCGTCGGGGTGCACGACGTTCACCCGGATCCCGTCGGGCGCCCACTCGAGCGCGGCGACGCGCGCCAGCTGCGTCACCGCCGCCTTGGACGCGGAGTACGCCGCCGCCCCGGGCCCGGGCGCCGCCACGTTCTTCGAGCCGATGAGGACAACGCGAGCCCGGGTCGGAGACAGCCGCAGCAGAGGGTGCACCTGGCCGAACAGCGCGAGGACGGAGTCCACGTTGACCGCCAGGGTGCGGTCCCAGATCCGCTGGTCGACCTCGGGGATCGGCGCGCTCTCGGCGAACACCCCGGCCGCCACGACGACGACGTCGAGCCCGCCGAACCGGTCCACCCCCTGCCCGAGGGCCTCCTGCAGCGCGGCACGGTCGGTCAGGTCGGCCTGCAGCCCCAGCCAGCCGGGGCCGTCTGACGCGGTGCGGACCGTGTCGGAGATGTCGACCGCGATGATGCTCGCACCTAGCCGGGCCAGGTGGCGGGCGCAGGCCAGCCCGATCCCGGACGCCGCGCCGGTCACCAGCGCGACCTGCCCGGACAGCGGTGGCGGGGGTCCGCCCAGCCGCAGCTTGGCCTGCTCCAGCTCCCAGTACTCCACGTCGAACAGGTCGCCCTCGGGCAGAGCGGTGTAGGTCCCGATCGCCTCGCCCGCCTCGATTATGTCCAGGGTGTGCAGGGCGATGTCGCGCACCGCGTCGGCGTCCTTGGCCGACGCCCCGACCGTGCGTAGCCCCTCTGGGCCGAAGACGACCCGCGGCGCCGGGTCAAGCATCTCGACGTCGCCGCGGTTCTTGCGGTTGCGCTCGTAGTAGGCCTCGTACGCGTCGACGTACGCCTGAACGTCCGTGCCGAGCAGCGGCAGGCGCTTGGTGCGGATGACGTGGTCGGGCGTGGCCGGCCCCCGGCTGAGGAGGGACTCGACGTCGCGCCGGCCGAGGAACTCCGCCACGCGGGGGCTCGTCCAGCGCGACACGATCATGGGTCGCCCGGCCGCCCGGGAGACCTCGTTGCGGAAGAACGCCAGCGCCGTGGGGTCGCCCTCCTCGACCTCGACCGGGGCGCTCGAGGTGGCCGGGGCGCGCAGCCGCCGCTCGGCGATGTGCTCCTCGGCAGCTGTGATCAGCTCGAGGTGCCGCGCGTATGCGACCTCCATCGTCTCGCCGAAGGTGAACAGGCCGTGGTTGAGCAGCACCATGCCCATGGTCCCGTCGTCGGCCTGCTCCGGCCACAGCCGGGCGCACGTCCGGGCGAGGTCGAACCCCGGCATGACGTACGGCACGACGACGACCCTGTCGCCGTACAGCTCCCGGACGTGGGCCGCCGGTTCGAGCTGGTTGCTCAGCGTCACGACGGCGTCGGCGTGGGAGTGCAGCACGGCGCGGTGCGGCAGCAGCGCGTGGAGCAGGGACTCGATGGAGGGGTCGGGCGCCGAGGCGTCCACGAGGGCGCAGCGCAGTTCGTTCACCATCTGCGGGTCGGAGATCTGGTCCAGCACGAGCAGCTCGCGGAGCCGGTCGAGGCGCATGGGCGCGAAACCGGCCGGCGCGATGGTGGCCATGTCCCACCCGCTGCCCTTGACGTGGATGACCTCGCGCGAGGTGCCGGTGATGTCGCGGGCCCGGTCCTTGATGGAGGAGTTGCCCCCGCCGTGCAGGACGAGGTCGGGGTGGCTGCCGAGGAGTCTGGACCCGTACACGCACTCGGCGAGCGCGTCGCCGGCGAACTCTGCCATCGGCACCGTCCAGCGACTGTCCACCAAGACCTCCTTGCAGTAGGAGCCACGAGCCGTCGGCTCTGTGAGGCGCCACCAGACGGGTGCAGGACCACGTCACGCGGCATACACCGTGTGATCTTCACAGTGACGAGAACCACAACGTAACAGGCCCACATGTGCGGCGCAACGACCCGTCCCTGCGGGTCTCGGTGCCCGAGCCAGGCTGCACGAGTCACGATGTCGCGCAGAATGAACGTACGGACAGTTGCGGCGTGATTATTCGGGTGACCCGGATCACGAGATGGGGTTGACAGCAGCCTTGTCCTCATGAACGTTACGTAACACGTCGCACTCGACGTAGCCGAGTTTTCTCCGTGGAGGTCGCATGTCGCGCCAGGTCGCTCACGTCAGTCCCTCGCCCACGTCGCCGGGCTCGGGGAGGCGCCGCTCGCGGTACGTCCTCGCGGCCGGGCTGGCCGCGACGTTCGGTCTGACCGCGTGCAGCGGCGGCACGGCGGCGACGAGCCCCTCGGGGGCGGCGGCGGCGTCCTCGGGTGCGGCCGCTAGCAAGCCCGCCAAGCCCGCCAAGATCGCCCTGGTACCCGGCGGCCCCAACGTGTACTTCGCACCGTGGGAGAAGAGCGCGGCGGACGCCATGTCCCAGTTCCAGATCGGGCAGGTCGACTACGTCGTCCCGCCGACGCAGACGTTCGAGACTTCGGTGCAGATCGGCACGCTCAACAGCCTCACGTCCAAGGGCTACAACGGCCTAGCCGTGTTCCCGGACGGCGCCACCGCGATGCAGCCCACCTACCAGCGGGTGGCGGCCAGGGGCGTCAGCATCATCGACCTCGCCGGGTGCACCAAGCAGCCGACGCCGGCCCTGTTCTGCCTGGCGACCGACGTGACCGCGGCGGCGAAGGAGCAGACCCGGCTGGTCATCGAGAAGATGGGCGGCAAGGGCAACATCGTCTTCCTGGCCGGCCAGCCGACCGACGCCAACACCGTCCAGCGCCAGCACGGCGTGGAGGCGGCGATCGCGGAGACCGGCGGCGCCGTCAAGCTGCTGCAGGTCGTGTCCAACATCGACAGCCCGACCGCTGCGGCGCCCGCGATCCAGAGCCTGCTCGCAGGCAAGGCGGACCAGATCAACGGCGTCATCTCGACGTCGTACTACCCGTCCGTCGCCGGCGCGGAGATCTGGTCGAAGAACCCGCAGTACCAGCGGATCGTCTTCGCCGCGGCGGACAACGCGCCCGAGGTGATGGCGGCCGTGAAAAGCGGGGCGATCTTCGGCACCATGTGGCAGAACTCCTCGGGCCAGGGCTTGACCGCGTCGTTCATGCTCAACAAGATCATCAGCAGCGGCTGCACCGTCAAGGACTCGGGTCCCTGGAAGACGTCGGAGCTGACGAACCGGCTCATCGACTCCGGCTACGAGTTCGTGACGAAGGAGAACGTCGCGACGTACGACGGTAAGCCCTACGGCCTGCCCGACGTGACGACCAAGCTCCTCGAGAAGGCGCCGCAGTACCTCACGTGTCAGTGATCCAGGACGTTCCGGACGCCGCGGAGGTGACGTCGTCGGCGTCGCGTCCCGGCGCTCTGCGGACGGGTCGCGTTCTTCCACTGGCCGCGCTGTGCGCGGTCACCTGGGTCGTTTTCGTGGCCGTCGGCGACGGCTTCCTGTCCTCGTTCAACGTCAACTCCCTGACCCAGCTGGTCTCG
>JAABUM010002994.1_pt1 | contig 21600 bp, 19 predicted proteins | sample 5559161 | NCBI WGS metagenome assembly JAABUM01 (sample SAMN10711868, study PRJNA513369) | rock metagenome | isolation source: Antarctica rocks | place: Antarctica: Victoria Land, Siegfried Peak nord
GTGTCGGGAGGAGCGGCAGCGGGACCAGACCCGTGAGCGGATGCGGACGCTCCGGGAACGACGCCGTCGGGGCTGAGACCAGCGGGGGCACCGCCGCACCGATGCAGTGGCGCCCCCGAGACACAATACGTGGCTAGTGATCGTCGTGTACGGGTGGCTGATTTTACTGCATCATTCGGCTGATTTTAGCTTGACAGGCACAGCAGGTCGGTGGATTGGTGATCGTTGTCTGTCGAGACGCGCATGTAGCCGATGAGCATGTACGGAAAACCCCTGCATCACTGTTTTCGTATGGTACACCATAACGACAGAGTTTGCCGTACGGATTTCCGGGGGCTGCAGCGACGAAATTGGCGGGTGTCGAAGGCCTGTCGCCAAACACTTGTTTGGCGACACTCCGCGACCGGGCAACGTAAAGCAGCGCGTCCCCCACACAACATAAGAGCGGCGTCAGAACCGGGAGCCTAGGCCCACCGCTTGGTCATCTGTAGAGCCCGAAGCGAGCGCGTCAAAAAAATCGGCGGTTTGGGCTTGGAACCCCGGGTCGCGCCCATCCTGCAGGATGCCATCGCCCAGCCATCCTGGCGCGCCGGGCGTCTCCTCATCCTCGGGCATATCTCGCCCTCTCCTCGCTCTTGCGCTCCCTGCAGTGTGGCGCCACACTGCAGGGTAGGCCCAGTGCCCCCAGCCTTGTACACTGCGATGGGCACTGACCGGAAGCCCACCGTCCCTGTGTGTTCTTGCTTCCTTTCTTGCGCGCGGGGGCATCAAAGGTGGGCTTCCCTTTGCGCCCAATCTCAGTAGGGGCCACAATGGACACCGTGACGCCCACGGGTTCATGAACGCGCTCGTGGCCGCGCGGAAGCCCACCTGACATCTAGCACTGCTGTCAGGTGGGCTTCCCTTTGGCCCGCGCTACAGGCCGAACCTCTCCTCTTGTGCCGTGATGTAGGCCAGCCACACGGCCTCCGTAGCCGCCCGGGCCGCTGCCTCGGCCCCCTGGCGCACCGCTACCTCATCGTCCAGCCCAAAGGCGGCCCTGCTCTCAGCCTGCCCCTGCTTCTGCCAGTGGTAGGCCGCCTCGTAGAGTGCCCGAGTCTCCGCCCCCGGCACCCCCGCCGCTGGAAGCGTCAGCTTTCAGTACACACAGGTGCGGTAGCCGGCGGTAGGCGCGGGAAGACCACCCGCACCTTCGGCTAGGCCGCCTGCAGCAGCGCGCACGCTTCGCCCCAGCGCTCCTGAAAGAGGCGGCGTTGCGCGGAGAGGGAGACGGCGTCGTTGAAGCGAGTGCGGGGACGGAGATGATCGCGAAGTTCGTCATGCGCTGTGCAGAAACGGGCGGCGGAGTCGAAGGAGCCGAACCCGCGCATCGGATAGTAGCGCTGTTTGATGCCGCGATGGTCCTGTTCGATCCGGTTATTCATGTACCTGCTGGTGCGATGACACACGTCGGGGCCGAGGGTCTCGCGCACCGCACGGGGATAGGCGTCATGCCCATCGGTGGTCACCTTCTCCGGTGCCTCGCCCACTGCCGTCAGCGCACACGCAAAGAACCTCTTGGCCGCGGCCATGTCCCGCGTCTTGCTCAGCATCGTCTCGACCAGGTTGCCCTCGGCATTGATGGCTCTATAGAGGTAGCACCAGCTCCCTGCCAGCTTCACGTACGTCTCATCCACGTACCACTTGCGACCTGCTTTGCCCCGCCGCTTGGCCTTCAACCGTGCGGTGAGTAGAGGGGCGAAGCGCTCCTCCCAGTCCCGCACCGTCTCATGGGCGAAGGTGAAGCCGCGCGTCAGGAACATCTCAGCGACGTTGCGCAGGCTCAACTTGTACTGCAAGCGCCACAGCACGACGAGCACGGCAATGTCCGTGGGCTGTGCTGACCGCTTGGCTCATCCGGCTTATCCCTCAGGGCTTTGAGTCTTCCAACCCTATGTTCAGAAGCAGCAAAGTACCGTGAGCGATCAGCGCATGCCTTGCATGACAGCAGCAGGTGAGTAGGATAGATCCGCTCCGAGACTGCCTCCACATACCTGGTCTCCCACCGGCGCCTTGCATATTTATGCAGGCTGCCTCCTGGATGCTGGGTCATTGCTGTGTCCCCGGCAGAGAGGGGAGATGGTACCACAGCACGCATAAAAGCCACTCCTCGGCGGTGCTGTGTCAGCAGCCGAGGAGCGGGACGGTTCCGGATAGCGGGGTGGAAGGAGGAGAAGAGGGTGTTGCCCGGCGTCCGTCGTGAGACTATGGTGATCATCTGACGCGCGCTCGATAGCGGTCCGCACATCCTTCTGGTCTCCCCAGTCTCCACCGACGGTGCCCATGCTGGGATGGAGGGGGCCAGAACCGCGTATCTTCGCCCAGTGCGCCACGCCCCCACTGCCCGCTGGTAGGGACAATCACGCCACACTGGACAAGGATCAGCGCCGCGCGGCACCGCATAAGTGCTCAGCCATAGAAGATGTGCCGCCCACAGTGGCTGGGTGGTGCGGACGCCAGCCCGTGGAACCGACTCAGGCGCTGGCTGGCCGATCTCCGCCGTAGCGGTCCCACATGCTGGTGAGGATGCGCTGATCCCCCTGGACCAATAAGTGCTCAGCTGAAGAAGCTGGCTGGTCAATAAGCGCGCCATAAGTGGCTCTGTCGTACGCTCCTCCTCGTCGCGGGCACTGCCGGCCCGTGGCGATACGCCCTCTAGCCTCCCGCGTCTCACGACGAGGGGGAAGGAGGTCTCCACAGGTGAGGAGCTATCAACCCATGCGCCATCAACTCCCCTGGCCCCGTGGCCGCCTCGTCCTGCTGCTCACCATCGGGCTGATGAGCTGGATCCTCTGGCGCCCAGCAGCGGCTGTGGCGGTTGGCAGCGGTCCAGCCAGTCCCCCGGCGCTCCCCCGTGTCCAGGACGCCACCGTATCTGCCCCATTGCCGCACATACCCGGGGGAGCTGACGCGCTCGGCACTCCACCACACGCGTGTCAGGACCCGTGGGAGGCGCTCAACCCCCTGGCCAACTGCTATGTAGATCCCACGCGTCCCCTGCGCGACGCCCTCGGCACGGCAATCACCTCGGCGCTGACGGCGTGGGTGGTCTCCGTCTGCGACGACCTGGCGGCAGCTCTGGGCACGGTGTTCGACTGGGCTGGCCTGACTGAACCAGCGGACCCGCGCTCACCCCAGGGCCTGCTGGCCAGCACGCCGGCAGCCTTCAGCTACGCTCACCCCGTGGTGCTGCGGTACTGGGCCGTCGCGCGCCTGGCCGCCGACGGCGCGTTGGCCTTGCTGTTCCTGCTGACCGGCTTCGAGATCATGATGAGCACCCGCGTTGGCCGCTCCTACGAGGGGGCGCTTGACGCCCTGCGGCACATCCTGCTCGCCGCCCTGCTGGCCAATGTCAGCCTGGACCTGCTGCGCTTAATCATTGAGGTGAGCAACGGCCTGTGCGCGGCGGTCGGTGGGGCCGTGGCGCTGCCTGCCGGCCTGACCACGGGGGGTGGCGATGAGACGGTCGCGCACGCCCTCTTCCGCCTGCTCTACCTGGTGGTGGCCACGCTGGTGCTGGTCCAACTCCTCGTGCGCCTGGCCTTGCTCGACCTGTTGATCATCCTGTCCCCGCTGGGTCTGCTGTGCTACGCCTCGCCACGCGCCGCGCGCTGGGCGCAGTTGTGGACGCACCTATTCGTGGCCACGGCACTCCAGCAGTTCCTGCAACTGGTGGCCCTCCACGTGAGCAGTGATCTGCTGACCCAGCTGCCCGCGGCAGGGTCGGGCACGACCGTGGGGATCCTGCTGGGCTGCGCCAGCCTGCTGCTGGTGTTCCGCCTGCCCCTGCTGCTGCGCGGCATGACCATGCTGGGCACGCTCCCAACGGTCGCCGGCATGGCCAGTGCGCTAGGCGAGGACGGAGAGCGCCGCGCCACGGCCAGGGACGCGCAGGCGGAGAAATGGGCGCGCACGCAGCGGACGGCGGGCGCGGGAGGGGGGCCATGACCATGCATGCGCCGTGGCCCCGGCCTCCACCATGTCTGTCCTCCGCGCTCCCGCGTGACCGGGAGCCTCCACGGCCCCTGCGCACAGTCCCCTTGGCCGCCCATCCTTCACTCACTCTCCCCCTCCCTGCCGGTCTTGCCGTGGCCGGGAGGGCGCACAGCAGAAAGGACACTCCATCCATGACACCTCTCTTGATGGCCAGCATCGCTGTTCAGGCCGCGGGGCCACCCCCACCCGATGCGCAGACCAAGCTGCAGGACGCTTTCGACTCCCTCACAGCGATGGGCACCGCCCTGGGCCTGTCGGTGGCCACCTTCTTCCTCCTGTGGGGGGGCTACAAATACATGATGGCCCGGGGCAACCCGCTGCAGATGGAGCGGGCCAAGCAGAGTCTGGAGCACGCCGCCGTTGGCTTCGGCATCGTGCTGCTGGCCAACGTGCTGGCCAGTTTGGTCAAGAGCACGCTGCACGTCTAGGCGGCACGCGCGAGAACCACACGGATATACGGAACCACACCGATAGAGATGAGGAGGACCCGATGACCATGACGACCCACGAGGCGCCCACGCACCTCCATGTGGAGGACCAGATCCTGGCCGGGTTGACCGTGCGCCAGCTGCTGTACCTGGTCGTGGGCGGGGCCGCCGCCTATGGGCTGTGGCACAACGCGGGCCTGTCGCTGGCGCCCCGCGCCGGGTGCGCCGCCCTAGCCGCGGCGGCGGGGCTGGCTCTGGCCCTGATCCGCCCCGCTGGCCAGCCGCTGGCCACCTGGCTGGCCATGCTGGCCGTCTATGCCACCACACCACGCCACGTTGTCTGGCCCTGACCGGCGGCGGAACCGCCGCCGGTCAGGGCCAGACGGCCCGCCCCCAAGCGCCACGCGGCGCGCTGGGCGCGCCTGATGACGGGTGACGCGCCAGCTGATCGCCCCCGGGCCGCGTAAGCGTCAGCCGATGGCTGCCCGCTCCCCCTGTGGGGCACAGTGCAGACACGATGAAAGGATCCCCGCGATGCGACGAGACCACCCCGCTCACCCGCGCCCCGGTGGCGCCGCCCTGGGGCTGCTCCCCCAGGCCCTGGAGACCAGCATGATTGTGCTGCCTGGGCCACGCTACCGCGCCGTCCTGGAGACCAGCGCGCTGAGCCTGAGCCTGCTCTCCGCGGACGCCGCCATCACTCTGGAGGCCACCTACCACCGCTTCCTGGCCGGTCTGGACTACCCGCTGCAGATCGTGGCGCGCACGCAGGTGGCCCACGCCGCCCCCTACCTGGCGCGGCTGCGCGCCTGTCTCCGGCAGGAGCAGGAACCGGCCCTGGTGCGGCTCCTGCTGGCCCAGATCGCGCACCTGGAGCGGATCATCGCCACTCAGGCGCCGCTGGAGCGCCACTTCTATGTGGTCGTGCCGGCCCCCGAGGAGCCGCCACGGGCGGCCCCCCACTCCTTCTGGCGGCGTACCCAGGCACCCGTGGACTCCCACGATAATCGTGCGGCGGCAGCGCGGGCGCTGGCCGAGCGATGCCAGGCAGTGGCCGCCGGTCTGCGAGCCGTCGGCCTGCAGGTCCATCGCCTGGAGACCGCCGAGTTGGCCGCCCTGTGGCAGGCCTGCCTGTGCCCACGCACGGCACGGCTGCAGCCGCTTGCCCCCGATGCGCTGGCCGCCGTGGACCTGCCCATCCTGACCTGGCCCAGGGGAGGGGAGCGCCATGCGTTGGTTTCTCCCTAGCCGTCGGACCAGCCAGCGGCCGCCACGCCGCTTCTCTCCGGCGCGACGCGGGGGCCACGGGGAGGGTAACGACGGCGCGGACGAGGAGGGTCACCCTCGGGGCCTGGGGCGGGTCCCGTGGCCCGCTCTGCTCGCGCCGGATGCGGTGGACCTGGCCCGCGACCATGCACGCCTGGATGGCTGCTACGCGCGCACTCTGCTGCTGAGCGCGTACCCGCGCCATGTCGCCCTGGGCTGGCTGGATCCGCTGTTGGCAGCCAACGAGACGCTGGATCTCAGCCTGCACCTGCGCCCCCAGGAGACATTGGGCGTGCTGCGCCTGCTCAGCCGCAAGATGGTCCAGCTGCAGTCGTCGCGGTTGGCCGGCGCTCGCACCGGTCGTCTGGCCGATGTCGAGCGGGAGGTGGCCTACGCCGACTGCGACGATCTGCGTGAGCGGCTGCAGCGGGGGGAGGACCGGGTCCTCGCGGCCGGCCTCTATGTGACGGTCCACGCGCCGACACCCGAGGAGCTGGAGGCGCGCACGGTGCGGGTGGAGACACTGATCGGCACGGCGATGGGCCAGAGCCGGCGGGCCACCTGGCAGCCTCTGGCCGGCCTGCGCACCACCCTGCCGCAGGCCACCGAGGCCCTGGGCGGCGCCCGCCTGCTGGACACCCGCTCGCTGGCCACCCTGTTCCCCTTCTCCGCAGGCAGCCTGCAGATGGACGGAGGGGTGCTGCTGGGGCGGAACACCCAGAACAACGCCCTGGTCATCGTCAACCCCTTCGCGCCCGAGCTGCACAACGCCAACGGCTGCGTGCTGGCCATGGCCGGCTCGGGCAAGTCCTACCACGCCAAGGCCGAGCTGCTGCGCTTGCTGCCCCTGGGCGTGCGCATCATCGTGATCGATCCCGAGGATGAGTATGTGCGGCTGGCCCGGGCGGTCAACGGTCAGGTGATCCGGCTGGCCGCCGGCGCCCGGGACCGCCTGAACCCCCTGGACCTGCTCCCGCCGGCGGACACCCCACTATCACGTCTGGGCGGCGACGAGGCCACGGCCGACAACCCGCTGTACGACCACCTGGCCACGGTCCATGGCTTCCTGGACATCGCCCTGGCCGGGGAGGGCCAGCGGCTGGACCAACAGGCCAAGGGCGTCCTGGACCGCGCCCTGGTGGCCTGCTACGCCGGCAGGGGCATCACCGCTGACCCGGCCACCCACACCCTGCCCGCGCCCACCCTGCCCGATCTGGCCGCCACCCTACGGGAGATGGGCGAGACCCAGGGGCTGGCCGACCGGCTGGAGCGCTATTGTACCGGCTCGCTCTCCGGCCTGTTCTCCGGCCCCACCACCGTACGGCTCGATGGGCGGCTGTGTGTGTTCGCCCTGCGTGACCTGGAGGAGGAGCTGCGCCCGGCGGCGATGTATCTGGTGGCGCAGCATGTGTGGGGCCGGGCCCGGCGGGATCACCGCACGCCCTGCCGCCTGATCGTGGATGAGGCGCACGTGCTGACCCGCCATCCCAGCGGCGACCGCTTCCTGGAGACCCTGGCGCGGCGGGGCCGCAAATACTTCCTGGGCCTGCTGCCGATCACCCAGGATGTGCGCGACTTCTGCGAGACGCGGGCGGGCAAGGCCATCCTGACCAACAGCGCCATGCGCCTGCTGCTGCGCCAGGACGAGAGCACCCTCGATGCCCTGGAGCAGAACCTGCGCCTCACCCCCGCCGAGCGCGCCTACCTGGTCACCTGCCCGCGCGGCGAGGGCCTGCTGTGCGTGGGCAGCCAGCGCGTCACCCTGCGCATTGAGGCCAGCCCACAGGAGCACGCCCTGATCACCACCGACCCCCGCGAGCTGGCCGCCCTGACCGCCTGACCGCCGACCCGCAAGCACACCCTAGTGAAAACAGAGGAAGGAGCCCTGCCCATGTCCAGACGCTCAGCCCCGCCTCCCGCGGCGCACCTCCTGGAGGTGGTGCCGCCCCGTGAGGCCACCGCCGGCCCGGGGGCGGTCGAGAACCTGCTGGCCACGCTCACCCTGGCGGCGGGGTGCGCCCTGGAGATCGCCTGCGCAGAGGGCGGCAGGCCGCGCTTCCTGGCCCGCGCGCCCTCGGAGGCCGACCGCGCGCACCTGGCCCGCCAGCTGGTCGGCCAGTACCCCCAGGGCACCGTCGCCTTCCTGGACGCTTCCGCCGCCGACCCAGCGGCGATCAGGGACGGAGAGGCCGCCTCAGCGTGTGAGTTGCGGCTGGGGCAGCCACCCCACCTGCCGCTACGCACCTACCGTGACCTCGACGCCCGCGACGGCAACGATCCCCTGGTCGGTGTGCTCAGCGCCCTGGCCGATCTGCCGCCCGATCTGCGCGGCCTGTGCCAGCTGGCCCTGTGGCCGGCTGATCCCCACTGGGGCCGCGACGTGGGCCGCCTTGTCGCGCCCCAGTCTGCCCAGGCCAGAGCCAGTCGCCTGGAGGCCACCGGCGCGGGGGAGAGTGCCCTGCCCACGCTCATCGCCGGCGGGCTGGCCCTGGTCGGCTGGAAGGGTGTGACCCTCTACCAGGCCGGCGATGCGCTGCACCTGGTCCTGCTGGGGACGGCGGGGTTGCTGGCCCTGCCCGCCGGCCTGTGGGTGGCCGAGAAGGCGCGCCCCACCGCGCCCCCTGACCCGGCGCTGGTGCGCGAGAAGGTGGCCCACCGGGGCTTTGTGGCCCGCCTGCGCCTGCTGGTCGTGGGGGGCGGGGCCACGCCGGGCGGGCTGCAGGTGCGCGCCGCCGCTCTGGCCCGCCTGGTAGCGGCGTACGGCCCCTACGATCTGCCCAGCGGCAACGCCCTGGTGGCCCGCTCCTGCGCCCCTTGCGACTTCGTGCGGCCCCGCCCCACCCACTCCCTGCTGCCCGGCCGCCGCCCCCTGCCCCTGCTCAACAGCCGGGAAGCAGCCAGCCTGTGGCATCTGCCCACCGCCGCTGCCTCCGTGCCCGGCCTGCGCCGCGGCGGGTCGCGGGCCATCCTGGCCGCGCACACTGTCCCGGGGTCGGGGGATAGTCACCCCTCCGGTGCCGCTGGGGGCATCGCCATCGGGCTCTCCCGGGCGCAGGGCAAGGCCGCACCGGTCGCCCTGCCCACCGGCTTCCTGCGCCGCAACACGCTGATCCTGGGCAGCGCCGGCTCGGGTAAGACGACACTGCTGCAACACCTCATCGGGGGCATCCTGGCTGATCCTGCCTGGGGTCTCCTGGTGCTGGACCCCCATAGCTCCCTGGCCCCCCGCGTGCTGGAGCTGTTGCCCCCCGCCCGGGCGGCGGCGGCGGTGGCCGTGCGCCTGGCCGACACAGAGCGACCCATCGGCTTGAACCTGCTGGACACCCATGGGGGCCGCGGCCTGGCCCAGATCGAGGACGGCCTGATCGCCGCCCTCAAGTATCACTGGGAGGGCAGCTGGGGCGCCCGCATGGAGAACGTCTTCCGCTATGCTCTGCGCACCCTCTTGCACGCCAACCGGGGGCGGCCTGCGGCGGCGCAGTACACCCTGCTGGAGGTCAACCCGCTGCTGACCAACGGCCCCTTCCGCATGGACGTGCTGCGGCAGGTCCAGGACGCCGATCTGCACCGCTACTGGCTGGAGGTGTACGCCCCGCTGTCCCGCCACTTCCGTGACGAGATGATCATGCCGGTGCAGAACAAGGTGGACCGCTTCAACCAGGAGGTGCTGCGCAACGTGGTCGGCCAGCGCGCGACCACGCTCTCCCTGACCCCCCTGCTGGAGCACAACGCCCCCCTGATCGTGGACACCGCCGCCGCTCAGATCGGGCGCGACAACGCCGGCCTGCTCGGGGCCACCCTGTTGGACCTGCTGGCCACCCGGATGCGTGAGCGCGGGGAGGGCGCCCAGCGGCTGGTCATCGTGGTGGACGAGTTCCAGCAGACCCCAGCGGACTGGGCGACCATGCTGGAGACGCTGCGCAAGTATGGCGGCTCCTGCGTGCTGGCCACCCAGTCGCTGGCCGCGCTGGAGCGTACCCAGCCCGGGCTGCGCGGGGCGGTCTTCGGCAACCACGGCACGCTGGCCGTGTTCCAGGTCAGCGCCGAGGACGCCCGCTATCTGGCTCCCGAGCTGAACGAGGACGTTGAAGTGGCCGACCTGATCAACCTGCCGGTGCGCCACGCCTACGTGCGGGCTACTGACGGTGAGCAGCGGCTGCCCGTCTTCTCGGTGGAGGTGCCCCTGCCTCCCGCTGGAGATCCCCAGGTGGCCCGGACCGTGGCCCGGCGCACGGCGGCACAGTGGGGCCAGGACCGTAGCGCCGTCGAGGCCGAGCGCCAGGCGTTTCTGGCCCGGCTCTATCCGGCGCCCTCCGGCCGGGAAGGCGGCGACGCCGAGGCGCGCAACCGGGGTCGCCGCCAGCGCGGCGGGCGTGGAGCGACCGCCGGGGCCGCCGCCGACCCGCGCCTGCTCAGTGGGACCACCGGCAGCGGCCCGGCCGTCGGCCCGGGGCGAGTGGCCCCATGACGCCGTCTCTCTCCAGCGACGATAGGGAGGCCCCGCCGCGTCCCGGCGGCCTGAGCCTGGCCCTGCTGGGCTGGCTGGCCCGCTGTCCCTTTCTCTCAGCGCGTGATCTGACGGCGTGCTTGGGCCGCCGGGACGTGGGCGAGGTGCGCGGCCTGCTGCGGACCCTGAGCCGGCAGGACCTCATTGAGTGGGTGATCCCCGGAGGGATGGCGCTGCGCCGCCAGCGCCTGTACTACCTGAGCGACCAGGGCATCCGGCGGACCGCCGTGCTGGCCGGTGCACCCACCGGTGTCTTTGCCCGGCGCTTCGGCCTGGGCGAGGCGGCCTTGCTGCGCCGTCTGTGCCGCCTCGATCACCTTGTGCCCGCGCGAGGCCTGCTGATCGACCTGCTCCAGGCTTTGCGCGTGCACGACGGCGGGGCGTTCGGTCTGGTGGACTGGCAGGCCTGGCCGGTCCACTGCCCCTCCCTCTGGCAGGGCCGCCGCCAGCGCCTGGTCGTGGACGGGCGCGGGGTGCTCGCCGTGGCCGCAGCCGGCCTGGGTGAGCCGTTTGTGCTGCTGTGGGATGATGGGGGCGACGTCTCCGTGGCCGCGTGGCGACGCACCCTGGCGGCCCTGCGGCGGCTGCGCGAGACCAGCCAGAGCGTGTGGGCTGGTGCAGCGGCCTTCCCCACGATCCTGCTGGTGGCGGCGACGGCGCGCCGGGAAGATGACGCGCACGCGCTGCTCACGGAGGTGGCGGAGGCAGCCGGGGAGAGGCCACTGGCCGCCTGGACGGTAGAGCGGCGGCGCCTGCGCGCCGACGGCCTGCTGGAGGCGCGGTGGTCCGCCGTGGATGGGCGGGAACGGACGCTGCTCTGTCCGACTGCCCGCCATCAGGAGCCAACGCGCATGCAGCCCGCTATCACCGTGGCTCTGGGCGACACGTCTCCGGCACCCGAGGGCCGACCGCCCGAGGCGAGCACGGAGCAGAGTCACCTGATGCGCGGTGCGTTCGCCGCCCGCGCCCGGGCGGTTGGCCAGCCCACAGGGACGGGCGAGGTGGCCCTGCTCAGCCTTGCCCTGACCGCCCGGGAACTGCGCGCCCTCGCGTGGATCACCGTGCAACCGCTGCTGCTGGGCACCCAGATCGCCGAACTGGCCCGGGCCAGTCCTCGGCAGACGCAGGTGACGCTCCAGGCGCTGCTGGACCACGGCCTGATCGGCTGGGACCTGCCCACGCGCCATGACGTGCTTCAGCAGCGCCGCTACTTCCTGACCCCCCAGGGCCTGCGCCTGCTTGCCGCCCGCGCCGGCCTTGGCCCGCAGGATTATCTGCGCTACAGCGGCGCCATAGCCGGCAGTGTGGGGGACCAGCGGCCCGCGTCCGACACCGGGAGCGGGCGCTTCCCGCGCAAGGGCCTGCTCCAGGGACGGCATCTGGCCTGGCTGCAACGCTACCCGGAGCACACCTGCGCCGTCCAGGAGGTCTTGCTGGGCTTTGTGCGCGCCACCCGCCAGGCGCGGGGCCAGGGGCGGGAGCATGAACTGGAAGTGTGGCGTGGCGAGTGGGCGGCGGCCCAGCACTACCCGTGGCAGGGCGCGTGGCGCAACGTGCGCCCCGACGCGGCGCTGGTCTACCGCGTGGGCGCGCGGGCGCGCCCCTTCTTTCTGGAGGTGGACCGGGGCACGTGTACCCTGGGGGACCTCCAGGCGAAGTTCGACGCCTACGCCGACTATGCTGAGAGTGGGACCTGGCTGAGGACATACCCATCCTTCCCGACCATCCTCATGGTGACCACCGGCGAGGCACGGCTGCGTCACGTCCTTGCGCTGAACGAGCGCATCGCTACCCCACTGCTCTCCCGGCCCCTACCCTTGTTGGTCACAACCACGGCTGACCTTTGCCATCGGGGTCCACTGGCTAGCATCTGGCGCGAGTCGTCCCGTGAAGCGGCGCGCAGCCTCCTGGCCACACCACTGGGGAGATCACTCCTGCCATGACCTGCCCATCTCAGTGCCGGCGTGAACGTGACGCGCGTGTTCGCCGGTGTATGCGCCTCATACCGAGCACGCGAGATTACCCGGGGATTCCTGGGTTGCCAGACGGGCAATCCACTGATAGACTTGTCATAACCTTGCAGGGTGGGTGGCCCAGCCGCGTGCCTGATCGTCGGCCTATGGACCGAGCGCCATGATCTTTATGTTCAGACAACCTATGACGTCCCCTGTACGAAAAGGGGGAAAAGAGGCCGTCAGGACCACACAGCGAGCACGAACATGCGGATGAACGGCAACACCATGACGAGGAGGGTTCATCATGCCCCCATAGCATGACCGGCGCGAAGCGCCCCTGGTAGTGTCCGTGGCGGAGGCAGCCCGGTTACAGGGCCTGAGTGAGCGGCTCACCGCCTGCCAGGAACGACGAGGCACTCGGCTGGGCAATCGGCACACTACTCACCCCCCGCGCGCCTGAGGCGCACAGCCGAGGGCCAGAACGTGTCCCTGAAGCAGCAACGCCGAATTGGAGGGAACAACAATGGTCACACAGAGAACAAACGAGCGGGAACCCGCCAAACTGCTCAGCGTCAGCGACGCCGCGCGCCTACTCGGCATCGGTGAGCGCTCCGCCTGGAGGTTGATCGCCCGTCAGGAACTGAGGAGCATTCGCCTCGGCGGGCGACGCATGGTTCCCCGCACGGAAGTGGATCGCCTGGCCAACGTGGTGGAAAGGAGCTAGCAATGGCCGGCACAGTGCTCAAGCGCGTCCATCCACCCTCACAGCGCCACCCCAACGGCCTGGTCCGCTGGCGCGCCGTGCTGCCGCTGGAGCCAGGCCCCAGCGGCGAACGCCGCATGCGCAGAGAGGACTTCCCCACCAAGCGTGACGCCCAGGATGCGCTGGCCCAGTGGCGCGTCGAGCAGCGCCAGGGACTGCTGGTGGAGCGGTCCGATCAGACGGTCGTCCAGATGATGGCGTACTGGCTGGAGACCCACGCGGCGACCAAGAAACCCCGCACCCTGGCCAACTACACCGACGCGACCCGATGGTATATCCTGCCCTTCATCGGGACCCTCAAGATTCAGGATCTACAGCCAAAACACATTGTCGCCTGGCACGCTACCCTGCGCAAGGCAGGCAAAAGCCCCCATGCCATCGGGCTGGCCCATCAGCGGCTCTCCCAGGCGCTTGATCAGGCGGAGACACTGGGATTGGTGCCGCGCAACGTCGCGGCAAAGGTCAAGCCACCGCAACAGGAGCTACGGCCCGAGCGTCCCACCTGGACCGTGCCGCAGGCCCGCGCCTTCCTGGCCACGGCGCGGGCGCACTGCGGGTATGGTCCCATCTTCCGCGTCGCCCTGGCCACGGGGATGCGGCGGGGCGAGCTACTCGGCCTGCGCTGGGCTGACATCGACTGGCAAGCCGGTCTCCTGCATATCCGGCAGAGCATCGGCCCCGTCCAGCACACCATGACCCCCGGCACGCCCAAGACCCGCCGCAGCCAGCGCACCGTTGCCGTGGCCACTGACCTGCTCGACGCCCTCAAGGAGCACCGCCGCCAACAGAATGAACAGCGGCTGCGGGTGGGGCCAGTGTGGCAGGACGCTGACCTGGTGTTCGCCAGCGAGGTGGGCACGCCCATCGGGGACAGCAACCTGCACCGTGAATATCATCGCCTCGTTGCCCTGGCCGGCGTGCCGTACATCACGATCCACGATCAGCGGCACACCGTCGCCAGCTGGGCCATCGCGGGCGGGGTTGACCCCAAAACAACGGCGGAGCGGCTGGGCCAGCATGTCAGCATGACCCTGGAGCGGTATACCCACACCAGCACCCGGCAGCACCGCGCCGCCGCCGAAATCCTGGACACTCTCCTGGCCGGAGACCCCGACGACGAGGAGGAAAGGGGCGCGCTCTAACTGGCGTGCCCTTGACGCCTTACCAGGGGTCCTGTATTAGATCAACTGTTCTCGGGTATCTCTGGAGCCGATGGTCGGACTCGAACCGACGACCGCCCATTTACGAAACGGGTGCTCTACCAACTGAGCTACATCGGCCAACCACGCCACTGCTGCGACAGGAGGACATTACGCATTATAGCAGGAGCGGACCTTTTGTCAAACCGGCACGGCACGGGGCTGCTCCGACCTGCCCCGCCGCGCGGCGAGTGTTCAGGGTTGGGGTCGGGCCGGTTTGACGCCGATGTGGCAGGCCACGGTGCCCAGGTTCAGCCGATGGTAGGAGACATCGGCGAAGCCAGTGGCCCGCATGATGCTGGCCAGGCCCGCGGCGCCGGGGAAGCGGGTCAGCGAGTTGGGTAGGTAGGTGTAGGCGGCACGATCACCGCTGAGCGCAGCCCCCAACAGGGGCACGATGTGGTAGAAGTAGAGGCGGAAGCCGACCTCGACGAGCGACCAGTGGGGGTGGCTCATCTCCAGGCAGACCACCCGACCGTCTGGCTTGAGCACACGATACATCTCAGAGAAGGCGCGGGGGATGTCGGCCACATTACGCACGGTGAAGGCGCTGGTCACGGCGTCAAAGGTGTTGTCGGGGAAGGGCAGGTCCAGGGCGTCGCCTACCACAAACCTGGGGGCCAGCGGCGCGAGGGCGGCTTTGTCCCGCGCGGCGGCGATCATAGGGGCACAGAAGTCCAGGCCGGTGACCTGGGCTCCGGGTGCGCTCTTAGCCAGGGCAAGGGCGATTGCGCCGGTGCCCGTGCCCACGTCCAGGGCCACGCCGCCGGGCGGCAACGCGGCCAGGCGCACGGCTAGCCGGCGCCACAGGCGATCCTGACCAAAGGTGGAGAGGGTGTTAAACAGGTCGTAGCGGGGCACGATACGGGCAAACATAGCGCGCACGTAGTCGGCCCGCGCGGCGCCGGTGAGCCGTGCGCCGGTGACGCCGCTATGGGCTTCCTGAGCCATGGATTGCCTCCTCATCCATATGTGGATTAAGCGCTACAGGTGAAAGGGGATGATGCCCGGCTGCATCGCCAGACCACACGGGAACACCCACGTGTAGCTCTGCCCTATTTAGAATACTGGTTTGGCCAGTTAGAGTGTGCGGCCGATGGCCCTGACGGGGTTGGGCGGCACGTGGCCGAGGCGCAGTGTGGTGGGCCTGTGCTGTGTGTGAGTTCGGGCAGGCGGCGCCGGCCACGGTTGCCAACCGTGGGTGGGCGCGTGGATGCGCGCTTGCCTGGTACGATCCGCTTTGCCTACCCTGAAGGGTGGAAAACGTGAGCCATGGGGAAGGAAAAAGGGGAGAGGGACCGATGTACACACACACGCACGCCCACACACATAAGGAGACGGTGACTATCGTGGGGCTGGGCGGGTCGCTAGCCGCGCCGTCCAATAGCCTGGCCGCCCTGAAGATCGCCGCCGAAGGAGCCAGGGAGGCCGGCGCGGAGACGGTCATACTGGATATCCGGGAGCTGGATCTGCCCATGTATGTGCCAGGGGCCAAGGAGACGCCTGAGGCTGTGCGTCGGCTGTGTGATGCCGTGTACACGGCTGACGGCCTGCTGTGGAGCAGCCCACTGTACCACGGCACGATCAGCGGGGCGTTCAAGAACGCGCTGGATTGGCTGCAGCTGCTCAGCGACCGCCAGCCAGCCTACCTAACCGATAAGGTGGTGGGGCTGATCGCCACGGCGGGTGGCATGCAGGGCCTGCAGGCGGTGAACACGATGGAATTCGTGGTGCGGTCGCTGCGCGGCTGGGCTGTCCCCCTGGTCATCCCCGTGTCGCGGGCATGGCAGGTGTTCGGTGACGATGGGCAGGCGCGGGATTCCCAGGTGGAGGAGCAACTGCGCGCGCTGGGCCGTGAGGTCGCTCGCGCGGCGCGGCAGTTTTCGGCCCATCCCCTGAGCACGCCGGACGTAGAGCAGGCCGAGGGGCAGATTGAGGGCGCCGATCAGCAGGCCAGCGGGGCCCGACCGGCTGCCAGGGCGCGGTCTTGACGGCATAATCGTTAAAAGCCTGCGTGCGGACCGTGGAAGCGCGCTTGCACGCTGCCAGGCCGCGCGGCCTGGACAGCATAATTGTTAAGATAGGATCAAGAGAGCGGCGTGTGGGCGCGGCCTTGGTGTGGGTCCGTGCGCCGTGGGACGGCGCGGAGGCCGGCAAATGATGAGGGGGAAAACAACGTGCCGCATGGGAGAGAGCCGTGGGGGCCGGGTGAGACATCCTGGTGTTCCTGGCTGAGCGACTTCGACAACCCGCACCCGCTGGAGATCACCGATCTGTACACCTACACCTCCAGCCTGGTCTCACATCTGGCCGACGACGCGCTGGGCGAAGGCGAGTACCCGCGGGTGACCTTTGAGCTATACTTTGGGCGTATCCCGCAAAACGCGGTCGCTGGTATCCGGGTGCCCTACCTGGTGGTCCACGGCATCCACGAACTGGCCGCCCGGCTGAACGCGCTGCAGGACCCCCGGCCGCAACTGGTGGAGCGGCTGCGGCTGAACCCCATCCTGGGCAGAGCGAGCGCCGACTACTGGGAGGGCCTCTCCGAGGGCGTGCGCAAGCTCAAGAGGGCCGGCGGGGGCGCGGTGTTCGAGTTGGATGGGGTGCGGCCGGGCGAGGTCCACTTCCCTGGCCTGCACCCGGTGCTGCGGCTAACCGCGCCCTACCATCTGGCCGCCCGGCTGGAGCCGCTGGTGATCAGCACCCTGCTGCCCTACACCTACGGAGCCACCTACGCAGCGAATATCCAGGATGTGCTGGAGGGCTGGAACCATATGCATGCCGACCAGCAGGCTCGCGTGGGGCTGGAGTTCGGGCTGCGCCGCGGTCTGGGCGCTCACGCGGCGACGGCGGTGAGCATGGGCGCCTACGTGGGGGGCATCTATGGCACCTCGAATACCCAGACGGGGCTGTTTGCCGATACTAGCCTGCTCGGCACGGTGGCCCACAACCTGATGCAGCTGTTTATGCCCAGGGTAGATGGCGCGCTGGAGTACCGCGACGCCGCGTTTGCCCGCTGGGACGCTCGCACGCGGGCCAGGCTGGACGAGGTGGAACCGGGGCAGGATCGGACCTATCGCGAACGGCTGGATTGGGAGTCGCTGGCTTTTATCGGCATCGCCCAGGCCATGGGCGAGCGTGCCGTGTTTCTGCTGGATACGGTGGACACCATCGCTGCCGCGCGCAAACTGGTCTGGCTCTATCAGAAGGGGCTGATCGGTCACTTCCTGGGCGTCCGGCTAGATAGCGGTGACCTGTCGGAACTGGCTAACCGCTGCTGGTACCTGTTCGACGCGGCGGAGATGGATTGGGTCAAGATCTTCGCCAGCAACGACATCTCGCTGGCCACGCTGCCTCGCCTGCTGGGCAGCCGTATTGATACCGTGGCTATCGGGACTAACTTTGAGCGCAGTGAACTGTCGGCGGTGTTCAAAGAGGTAGAGGTGACGCGGCAGGGCCGCGACGGGACGCTGAGCGAGGTGCCCGTGTACAAGATCGATCAGGACGACGCCAGCAAAAGCTACTATCCGGGCCGGCACGACCGGCAGCGGCTGACTGGGCGGGGCGCTAACGGGACAGAGCTTTTCGTGGGCGACCTGATGACGCTGCCCCAGGAGATCCACCACGACGTGCGGTCGGTGTGGCTGGGTCCCGTGCCAAGCCACCACCGCGCCGAGGACCTGCTGGTGCCCTACCTGACCGCCCAGGGCCCCGCCGAGTGGTTGGCCCGGGGCGCCGTGCATGACCTGCACCGCAACGCGCGGTGCTACGCCGCCGAGCGGCGGGCACTGATCCCCTGGTCCAACATGGGCTACCCGGTGGTCGTCAGCCGGGGGGTGCAGGGGCTGCTGGCCGAGCGCGAGACGTCGCTGCTGGCGCGCTCGTTTGTACCCCGTTAAGCTACCGCGGCGCACGTTCGCCAACGGTAGGAGCGCCCCTCGTGGGCGTCCAGGCCGGCCGCCTCTACAGACAGTCAGGCTATGTGTCAGTCGAGGGTTCCCGGCGGCGCACCGCGACCGTCGGCCAGGCAAAGCGCCAGCCGCAACGGGACCCAACGCGGGCAGTTGTAGAGGAGCTGGACTGGCCGCAACCCCTCCTGGCGGCCTGTGAGCAGCGGCGTGACTGCCCCACACCCTCCTGGTGGCAGGACCAAACACTGAGTGGCGCTACGCCGGCAGATACGTGCGATAAACCCCCGCCGGACGAAAGCCCAGGCGCTGATACAGCGGGTAGCCCATCGCGGTGGCCGTCAGCGTGGCCGCCACACAGCTCCGCTCCCTGCCCGTGGCCAGCGCCACCCATGTCAGCGCCGTTCCGTAGCCGCGGCGGCGCGCCGTGGGGACAGTCACAATGCCGCTCAGTTCGGCGATTGTGCCCAGGCAGACCAGCCGCGACGAGGCCACCGGGCGGCCCGCCACGTACCCCACAAATAGGGCCACCGCTGGGTCCAGCGCCGCGCCCAGCGAGGGAACGTAGACGGACGGCGTCTCGCTCACTCCTCTAATAAAGTCGGCCAGGCCGACCGCGTCGGCCACCCGACGGATGACCAGTTCGGGCGGCGCGGCGGGCCGCCCAGCAGGCAGGGGGGCCAGCACCAGCGCCGGCTCCTCCTCGTCGAGCCGCCAGCCCCGCGCCCCCAGCAGGGCGTCCATGGCCGGGACCAGGCCTGTTTCAACGACGATGCTGTACCCTGCTGGATCGCCGAAGAAGGCGTCAGCCAGGGCGAACAGCTCAGCAGGCGACGCCGGACCGAGCACCAGCGCCTGGTTAAAGGCGGGTCCCTGATCCCCGGCCGCGATCAAGGTGATCGGGCCATGCCTGGCCCGGCGGATCGGTCCAGGCCGATACCGCTCCAGGGGGGAGGACGCCACAAGACAGGCGTGGACGATGGCCCGCCGATCCTGCGCGTCTGGGCTCATACGCCACTCTCCTTATCAGGATCATGTCCTGAACACGCCAGTATAGGCGGTCAGGCCCCAATCTCCAGGATAGCCGGGCGCTGGAATACGGCGTCGCCAGCGCGGGCCTGGATAGTAGGCCAGGCCCCGGTGGCGGTGAGGAACTCGGGCTGGCCGTCGTCGTCGAGCACAAAGGTGTCCTCTGATTTGGTACCGGTGATGGAAGGGTTCCAGGCGAAAGCCTGGTGGGGCACGATGACGCTTGTGGAGGAGGGTGTGGCCAGCCAGTCGCGGCCCTGATAGCCGGTGGACCCTCCCTGGTGGTGCAGCTGCCACTCGTCAGGGTAGCCCTGCTCGGCGTAGGCGGCCACGATACGGGCGAACAGGTCGGCCCCGCTGACGCCAGGGCGGGTGGCCGCAATCACCGTGGCATCCACGGCCACACAGGCGCCGTGGCGGCGGCGCAGGTCGTCGGGCAGCGGTCCCAGATGGGCGATGCGCGTCGCCGCCGCAATGAGCCCCCAACGCCGCCCACACACAACCACCATGGCATAGCGCCGCACGCGGTAGTCGGTGGGTAAGGGGTGGCGGTAGCGGGTGATCCGGTCATCGGCGGCCACCAGCAACACGACAGGTGTGATGCCCACCGCGCGCAGGCGGCTAGCCACGCCGCCGGCCAACTCGTGCTCACTGACCCCGGAGCGCAGGTTGCCGGCCACTTCTTCGAGAGCAGCCCCGCAGTGGCGGCCCAGCCAGCGGTAGCGCCGCACCTCGGCGGGCAGCAGAGAGGCGCGCAGCGTGGCCACCTGGGAGGCACAATCCACGGCGCCGGAGAGGCCAGGCGCATCAGCCCCCAGACGCCCCATGCCCACCAGACGGCGCACGGCGGCCAGGCGATCCTCCTCATACCAGGGCTGCACGTCCACGGCGTCGGCGAACTGAGGCATCTCCTCGGCAACTAAACGGTCGCGCTCGATGGAACTGGTCAGCAACAAAGCATCGCCGGAGCGGCGGTAGAGCAGGGCGGCCACGCCGCCATCGGTGGCCTCGAAGATATAGGGGCGGCCACCCCCTGACGCCCAGGCCACATTGGCCGAGGTAGAAAGCAGCAGGGCGTCCAGGCCGCGGTCGGCCAGCAGCTGGTCTACACGGCGGCGCTTCTCGGCCAACTCGGCGGGATCATGCGACAGAGGCTCCACGCCACATCCTCCATACAAGACATAAATAAATCAGCGCCACGGCGGCACGCCTGCTATTGTACGCCAAATCAAGCCGCGCCCGACAGCGCCTCACGCGTATGTGGCGCATCTGGGGCCAATACTCCGTGGTGACCTGAACGATATGTCGTTTGGCCTGGGTAATGCGCTAACATGGCCCAGCGATATGTCAGGGTAAAGTCGCCGACGCCGTCTGACGCGCCGCTGCCCGCGGAGCACTGGCTGCCTTGTGAGGACGCCGCACAGCGCGTCTCGCGCACCATTCCCCTCCGTCTGAGCCACGTCTGCTCTGGCCGCGTGATTGACGACACTCAACTGCTCAGCGCCTTCACACCCAGTGCCCTATGCACTATCCAAAGGCCTAGTATATTTATATTTACCAAATTTAGTTGATATATATCTACTTGGGTACGATGGGTTGGTCATACCTGGCTAGTTCGGTGAGGATAAGAGCTATGGCGCGGGCTAGTGTACAATGGTGGCACACCTCGTCGAGCAGGAAAGCTGGCGAGTGCTCAGGCCTGCCCAGTTGTAGTGATACCATCGGTGGTAAAGGTGGGGCATGCCCGGATCCGTAGGAGGGGAGAACACATAATGTTTGGACGTACGCGGCCACCAGGGGGGGGCGGGCCAGGACGCCGTGATACGCGCGGAGGGTTCAGCGGCGGGGGGCGTGATGACAAGGAGCGCCGCCCTTTCAATCGAGACAGCCGGCCAGGCGGGGACCGCCCGGACCGGGGTGGTGATCGCCCGCCATTTAACCGTGACAGCGGACCCAGCAGGCCGCCATTCAACCGCGATAGTGGCGCGGGGCGGCCCCCCTTCAATCGCGACAGCGGACCCAGCAGGCCGCCGTTCAACCGCGATAGTGGTGATCGTCCGCCGTTCAACCGTGACAGCGGACCCAGTAGGCCCCGCTTTGAAGACCAGGGGGACCAGGGAGGGCGCTACGAGGAGCGCCCCCGCTTTGGCGAGGGTCGGCCCCGCTTTGACGATCAAGGGGCCGCGGAGGCGCGTCCCCCACGGGCGGCCTCCGCGCCAGCCCGCTCAGCCCCCCGTACCGTGCAGTATCAGGTCGTGGTGATGGGCGAGGAGGAGTCCGGCGAGGAACTGGAGCGCCGGCTGAACACGCTAGGCCGCGATGGCTGGCGCCTGGTGGCCATTGACCAGGGCCGCCAATATGTCTTTATGACCTCGGGGCCAGCTGGCTCGGCTGAGTAGCCCCACACCGGGCACATGGCGGCCTGGCCGGGGTTAGGCCTGGCCTTTCAGAGATACGGGTAGTGGCTATCGCCCATGCATGAGGGCCGTCTTGCCGCACAAATGCGGCAA
>JAABUM010002995.1_pt1 | contig 21590 bp, 22 predicted proteins | sample 5559161 | NCBI WGS metagenome assembly JAABUM01 (sample SAMN10711868, study PRJNA513369) | rock metagenome | isolation source: Antarctica rocks | place: Antarctica: Victoria Land, Siegfried Peak nord
GTCGAAGATGGCCTTTTCGGGCGTCAGCCGGCGGCCAGGGCGAGCGGCGCGGCGTAGACGGCGTCGGCGGCGGTCCGGGTCAGGACGTGGGTGGCGACGAGCCGGTCGAGCACGTGCCGCTGCCGGGCGCGGGCAACGGTGTATTGGGCCAGTGGGTCGTAGGCGCTGGGGGCCTGGACGAGTCCGGCGAGCATGCTGGCCTGGCTCCAGGTCAGGTTCTGCGGCGAGCGGTTGAAGTAGCCGCGGGCGGCGGCGGTGATGCCGGTGTAGCCGTGCCCGAAGTAGGCGGTGTCGAGGTAGAGCCGCAGGATCTGGGGCTTGCTGTACCGGTGGTCGATCTTGACGGCGAGGGCGACCTGCTCGACGCGGTCGGTGAAGCTGCGCCGTCCGCGGGTGTAGAGCAGTTTGGCCAGCTGCTGGTCCAGCGTCGCGCCGCCCGGGTCGGACTGTCCGAGCAGCGGTCCGGCCGTTGCCCGCACGCTGCCCAGGACGTCGATGCCGCTGTGGCTGTAGAACCGGCTGTCCTCGGTGGCGACCAGTGCCTGCTGGACCCGAAGCGGCGGCGGCCCGGTCAGCAGCCCGCCGGCCCCGGTGTGGGCGGCGACCCGGGCACGGGCGTCGCCGACACCGGGGGTGAGAAGCAGCAGCACGCCGAAGCCCGCGGCGGCCATGAGCACGACACCGAGCACAGCGACCAGCAGCCGGCGCAGCAGCGACGGTCGCCGGGCTGCCCGGTGGCTGCGCCGGCCGGCGCTGGTGAATCCACCGGCGACCGGCCGCCGTTGGGTGCCCGGGTGAAGGGTGCCGCCCAGCTCACCGACCCTCATACGGGGGGCATGGTCGCGGGTTGCCGGTTTCATCTCAGAGCGAGGAGCTGCGCCGCGCGCGGCGGACCTCGATCAGCACCGGGATGAAGGACACCGCGACGACGACCAGGGTGATGGGAACCAGGTAGGTGTCGATGTTGATCGCCCCGCCGAGGGCGTAACCCAGCAGGGGGACGGCCACGGCCCACAGCAGCCCGCCGAGCAGGTTCCACACCGCGAAGGTCGGCGCGGACATCCGCCCGACGCCCGCGGCGGGGGCGGCGAAGGTGCGCACGATGGGGACGAAGCGGGCCAGGACCAGGGTACGGGGGCCGAAGCGCTCGAAGTAGGCGTGGGTCCGCTCGACGTAGGACTGTTTGAACAGCCGCGAGTCAGGCCGGTTGAACAGCGCCGGCCCTGCCCGGCGCCCGATCAGGTAGCCCGTCTGGCCGCCGAGCACAGCACCGACGGCGGCGGCGGCGATGACCGCCAGGATCGCCGGGTGCGGCTGGCCGGCAGCATGCGAGTGGGCGTAGGCCCCGGCCAGGAACAGCAGCGAGTCCCCGGGCAGGAAGAACCCGAGCAGCAGCCCGGTCTCGGCGAACAGGATGAGTGCCAGGCCGATGACGCCGTAGCTGGCTAGCAGGTGCGCGGGGCTCAGGCTCCCGGTCAACCCGGCGGCGTGCACCATGCCCGCTGCCGCGGTCAGGCCGGTCATGCGAAGATCCCGAACCACACGGTAGAGAGGGCACCGGCGATCAGGCAGTAGACCGCAAACGGCCGCAGGGTGCGGGTCGCGAAGTAGCGGCTCAGGAAGCGGACCGAGGCGTAGGCCGCGAGGCCGGCGACGATGCTGCCGACCAGGACCTGCCCGCGGATGCCGGTGCCGTTGGGTCCGAACAGGTCGGGCAGCTTGTACACCCCGGCGGCGAGGATGATCGGGGTCGCCAGCAGGAACGAGAAGCGCGCGGCGTCCTCGTGGCTCAGCCCGCGCAGCAGACCGCCGACCATCGTCACCCCCGAGCGGCTGATCCCGGCGAACAGCGCCGCGATCTGAAAGCTGCCGATGCCGACCGCGTTCACCACCGACAGCGCGGCCAGCGGCTCACCGCGCGGCTGCCGCATCGTGTCGCCGTCAGCGCCAGTACCGGCGCTGACCCGCTGGCGTAGGCGGGGACGGGTGCGCAGCCGTTCACCGAGCAGCAGTACCGCCCCGTTGAGCGTCAGGAACACCGCCGCCGCGAGCGGCTTGGCGAACAGGGTCCGCAGGCTGTGCTCGAACACCAGCCCGACGAGCCCGACCGGGATTGTTCCCAGCACGAGCAGCCACCCGAGGCGGGCGTCGGTGTCGCCAGGATCGATGCGCCGGCTGGTGACGCTGCGGCCAAGACCGCGCAGGATGCGCACCCAGTCCGAGCGGAAGTAGACCAGCAGCGCCAGCGCCGTCGCGACGTGCAGCCCCACGATGAACGCCAGGTAGGGCGACTCGCCGGAGGACTGCTCGGTGACCAGTTGCTTCCAGCTGCCGCCCAGCCAGGCAGGGACGAGCACGCTGTGCCCGAGGCTGCTGACCGGGAACAGCTCGGTCACCCCTTGCAGCAGCCCGATGACGATGGCCTGGGTGTAGCTGAGCATCGCAACCTCTCATCAGCGCGGGCTGGCGGCTGTGCACTCGACGGAGCCGCGGGCTAGCGCCAGCACAATCGGCGGTTTCCACTGTGCCTGCCCGAGATGTGAAGACGGTGTCAAGCAGTAGGAGGCTTCTGGCGGCTTGAACCGTGGGCGGGTGGTGGCAGGCACTGCTACCGGTACGGCCACCGCCGGGAAGGGCGACTGCCATTGGTTGCCCACTAGCACGAACGGGCCCGGCCAGATGAGCGGGGCTGGCCCGGTTGACACCACGGACCCGGCACTCGGCCGGGCTGCTGGCGACAAACGGACGCTAGCGGTGCCCGCTGACGATGGCCGCCTCGGCGATGACGTGGCGGCCCGCGATCTGGGTGAAGCCGGCGCCGGTGAGCAGTTTGTGCCAGGCGGCGAGCGTGATGGGCTGCTCGGTACCGGTGCGCAGTCCGAATCGCACCGCGTTCTTGGCAATCCGCCACAGCCCGGGCGGCCCCTTGCGCAGCATGCTGCGGACTTTGCCGAGGATGATCTCGCGGTCCGCCGGCGACGCCCCCCGGCCGATCATCATGTCGGCGATCACGAGGCGGCCGCCAGGGGCCAGCCAGCGATGTGCCCGCTCGAGCAGCAGCCGCTTGTCGCGGTCGCCCACATGGTGCAAGGCGTAACTCGAAACGATCACGTCGACGCTGCCGGCCGGAAGGTCCAGGTCTGCCACGTCGGCCACGAGGGTCTGGACATCCAGGTTCTCCCGCGCCGCAGCGATGGCGCAGGCCTGCGCCATCGACGGTGCGATGTCGACCGCCAACACCGCGGCGCCGGACCTGGCGAGGGGCAGCGTCAGGAAACCGTCCCCGGCGCCGAGATCGACGACCCGGTCACCGGGTTGGGCATCGACAAGGTTCAGCACAGCTGCACGCAGCGTGGTGAAGCCGGGAGTGTCGAACACATGGCCGTGCCAGCTGCCGGTGCGCTGATCCCACCTCCGGGCCAGCACGCGCGCCCGTCTGCCCCTGGTGGTAGCGGTCGCGACCGGACGTTTGATCATGAACAGGCGGCTGGGGTCTGAGACGGTCATAGCCCTCACTGTCCGGGCGTGCTGCTGCCGACTGCGTGTGCCTCACATGTGAACGGTCTCATCAGCGGCAAGTGAACCCGCTTCGGGGAACTCCACCCGGACGCAGGCGCCGCCCTGCGGACGGATGCCAGCTATCGCCCGGCCTCCGTGGGCGACGGCGATGGAACGCACGATCGCCAGCCCGAGTCCGGTTCCTCCGTCGTCGCGGGTACGAGCGTCGCCAGCACGGCGGAAGCGTTCGAACGCCACAGGCAGGAACTCGGGCGGGAAACCTGGGCCGGTGTCCTCGACCTGCACCACGACCATCGGCTGGCCGTCCTGTACTTCCCGGCTGCTGCTCAGTGTCACAGTTCCGCCGGTTGGGCTGTGCCGCACCGCGTTGTCGAGCAGGTTGTCGACGGCTCGGCGCAGCCTGTCGGCGTCGGCCGGCACGACCAGTCCGCGGGTGCCTTCCACCCGGATGCCGACGTCGGAAGGCGCTCCGCGCAGGTTTGCGAGCCGTGCCGCTGCGGCCAGCACGTCATCGACGTCGACTGGTCGGCGCCGCAGGAACTGCTGACCCTGGTCGGCGCGGGCGAGCAGCAGCAGGTCCTCGGCCAGTCGGGCCAGCCTGTCGGTCTCCTGCACGGCGCTGACGACCGCTGAGGCCAGCTGCTCTCGGGTGCGCCCCGGGCGGGCCGCGAGCTCGAGCTCGGCCCGCAGGATCGCCAGCGGGGTCCGCAGCTCGTGACCGGCGTCGGCGACGAAGCCACGCTCGCGCTCGAGTGCGTGCTGCAGCCGGGTCAGCAACCCGTTCATCGTCACCGCCAACCGGGCGATCTCATCGCGGGTTGCGGGAACGGCGAGCTGCGCGTCGCGGTCCTGGTCGGTGATGTCAGCGACCTGCCGGCGCATCCGCTCCACCGGGCGCAACGCCGCGCCGGCCAGCACCCAGGCGGCCAGGCCTGCTACGAGCACTGCCGGTGGACCGCCGAGCAGGATGGCGTTGCGGACCCGGTCCTCGGCGGTGTCGCTGATGTCGGTGCCGGTGCCGACGACTGCCAGCAACCGGCGCCCGGCGGAGTCGAACGGCACGGCCAGCACCCTGCTGCGGTCACCGTTCACCTCGCCGGTGAAGGAGACCTCCCCCGACAGGGCGGTCCGCCGCTGCTGGGAGTCGAGCACGGGCCTGGGCCCGGCGGCCTCCGAGGAGCGCAGCACCGCCCCGTCGGGGGTGAGCACCTGGGTGACCTGCTCGCTGCCGCTGACCGTGCCGAACGGGTCCGGGCCGCTCGGGGTGCTCGCCCGGCTGGCCAGCAGGTCGGCCCTGGTCCGCAGGCCGGTGTCGAGGGAGGCGTCAAGGCTGCGGGTCAGCTGCAGCAGGAACCCGGCGCCGACCACGGCGATCAGCAGCCCGGTACCAGCCGCGAACAGCAGCGCCAGGCGCAGCCGCAGCGGCACCGCTCAGCCCTGCGGGCGGGGCGCCGTGCGCAACCGGTAGCCCGCGCCCCGGACCGTCTCGAGCTGCTCGACGCCGAACGGACGGTCGACTTTTCGGCGCAGGTAGGCGACGTACTGGTCGACGACGTTGGACAGCCCGTCGTAGGCGAAATCCCACACCTGCTCGAGGATCCGGGTGCGGGTCAGCACCTCGTCAGGGTGCCGCAGGAACAGCTCGAGTAGCGCGAACTCCTTCGGTGAGAGCTCGAGCTCGACCGTGTCGCGCCACGCGCGACGGCTCGCTGGGTCCAGTCGCAGCCCCCCGACGGCAAGCTCCACCGGCCGCTCCGGGCTGCCACGGCGCATCAGGGCCCGCAGCCGCGCCGAGAGCTCGGCGAAGCTGAACGGCTTGGCCAGGTAGTCATCCGCGCCGGCGTCGAGCCCCGCCACCCGGTCGTCGATGCCGTCGCGGGCCGTCAGCATCAGCACCGGCGCCCAGCGGCGGGCGGCACGCAGCCGGCGGCACACCTCCAGGCCGTCAAAGCCCGGCAGCATCCGGTCGAGCACGACCGCGTCGTAGTCGAACTCGGTGGCGTGCCACACCGCGTCAGGACCGGTGGAAGCGACCTCGACTGCGTAGCCGTCCTCCTGCAGGCCGCGCCTGATCAGATGCGCCATCCGCGGCTCGTCCTCGACCACCAGCACCCGCATGACAAGCGACGCTACGCAGCCCACGTGTGAGAGCGGTGAGAAGGAACCCCTGTTCGGTGCTGCCATCGCTGTAGACGTCGCTGCTGCAGCGCGGCGGCAAATGTCAACGACAGCCATCGGGCTCACATCATGCTCACAGCAACCGCAACGCATGGTGAGCCTGTCCCTGCAGCCCAAGGAGCCGGCATGTCCACTGTGGTGCACGCTGTGCTCAGCGTCCCGCCGCTTGCAGGCGTCCCTGCCTGCACCAGTGCCAGGTCGGCGGCCCCGCGGACCTCGGTCTGCTCCATGCCCACGCGGTTGAGCGCGGCGACGCGCAGCTTGCTGCTGTTGGGCACCCTCGCCGGCGCTCTGGTGCTCGCCGCCCTGCCGCCCGTTCCCCGTCTGCGGCACCGGCGCGCCGGCCGCAGCGGACCTGCTTGTCAACCTCAAGAGGACGCCTCATGTTCGCTTCGCTCACCACAAGAGTCACAGCAGTCTTCGCCCTGGCTGTAGCGGTCGCCGTGCTCGCCGTCGCGGCGGCCTGCGGGGCCAGTGGCAGTCCCGCGAGCCCCCCGACCGGCAGCGGAAGCCCCTCGGCGGCGCGGGAGACCAGCCCCACGGGGGATATCGCCGACAACGTCGCCTACGTCGCCTACCAACCGCCGTCCGGCCGTTACACGATCAAGACCCCCGAGGGCTGGTCCCGCTCCGGCACCGGCGACTCCGTCACGTTCACCGACAAGCTCAACCGGGTCCAGGTACAGCTCCGCCCGCTGCCGGCCGCCCCTACCGAGGCGTCGGTCCGCACCGGCGAACTGCCCTCGGCTCTAGCAACGTCTGGCCATGCCGGCCCGGTCACGAGCGTGACGACAGTCACCCGCAGCGCCGGACCGGCGGTCCTTGCCCGTTACCAGGCCGATTCGCCGGCCGACCCGGTGACCGGCAAGGTCGTGCGCGACGCGGTCGAGCGATACAGCTTCTGGAAGTCCGGCACCGAGGCGGTGCTCATCTTGAGCGGCCCGGTCGGCGCCGACAACGTCGACCCCTACAAGATGATCACCGACTCGTTCGGGTGGCGGCCGTGACCCCGCCGGCACTGCAGGCGGTCTCGCTCTACCGGTTCTTCCGCGCAGGAGATGAGGAGACCCAGGCCCTGCGCGGGGTCAGCGTCGCTGTGAAACCCGGCGAACTGGTCGCGGTCGCCGGGCCATCGGGATCGGGCAAGTCGACGCTGCTGTCCTGCCTGGCAGGGCTGGACACCCCCGACGGGGGCATGGTGCACGTCGCCGGACAGCGCCTGTCGCACCGCCCAGAACGTGAACGGACCCGGCTGCGCGCCCGGCACATCGGCCTGCTGTTCCAGAGCGCCAACCTGCTCGAGCACCTCTCGGTCGACGCCAACCTCGCCCTGGTCCAAGCCCTGATACCTCGGCCCGCAGGCTCCACGCCCGCGCAGCGGCGCCTCGCCCTGCTGCGCTCACTGGACATTGAGCAGCGGGCCACCGCCACCCCGAGCACCCTGTCCGGCGGGGAGGCGGCCCGCGCCGGCCTTGCGGTGGCGCTCGCCAACGACCCGGCGGTTCTGCTCGCCGACGAACCGACCGGCGAGGTCGACGCCGACACCGAACACCAGATCGTGGGGCTGCTTCGCGCCCGGGCCGACGCCGGCACGGCCGTGGTGGTGGTCAGCCACAGCGCAGCTGTCGCCGGCGCCGCCGACCGGGTCATCCGGCTCACAGACGGAAGGATCGACGGTGCTGACTGACCCGGCGGCCACCGCCGACGGGGCCGGGGCACCCGGCGGCGTCCTGCTGTGCGCTGACCGCATCCACCGCTCCTACGGGGGTGGCGGCTCTGCCGTCACCGCGCTGCACGAGACCTCCTGTGCTGTCCCGCCCGGCGCCAGGATCGCCATCACCGGCCGGTCCGGGTCGGGAAAGTCGACCCTGCTGCACCTGCTCGGCGGTCTCGAGCAGCCAAGCGGCGGCACGGTGTCCTGGCCCGGCCTTGGCCGGGCGCCCCGGTACGCACCCGGCCTGATCGGCATGGTCTTCCAAGGGCCCAGCCTGCTCGGCCCGCTCGACGTCCTCGAAAACGTCGCGTTGCCGCTGCAGCTCGCCGGCACCCCCGCTCCGCAAGCAATCGCGGCAGCGAACCAAGCGCTGGACGCCCTCGGCCTGGCCTCGCTCGCAGGCAAGCTGCCGGCCGAGCTGTCCGGCGGACAAGCCCAACGGGTTGCGGTCGCCCGCGCCCTGGCCTGCCGGCCGCGGCTCATCCTGGCCGACGAACCCACCGGCCAGCTCGACGGCGACACCGGACGGCGGGTGCTCGACGTGCTGCTGCAGACCGCAGCCGCCCTCGGCGCCGCCGTCGTCGTCAGCACCCACGACCCCGCCGTCGCCGCCCGGTTCGCGATGCAGTGGCGGATCCGGGACGGCCGGCTCGACACCCGGCCCCCGTCCTCACCTGCCGCGGCGCCTGTCCCCCCTCGTAGGCCGTCGGACGGCCCGCTGCGTCAGGCGTGGGAGTGAGCACGCTGCTGCTGTGGATGCGGGGTTTGGCCAGGCGGCACCGGGGCCGGCTGCTCGGCACGGCGTGCGGTGTCGCCGTCGCTGTCGCCCTGCTGGCCTCGCTCGGCTCGTTCCTCGCCGCGTCCAAAGCGACGATGACCCGCCAAGCCGTCGCCGGTGTCGCCGTGGACTGGCAGGTCCTGGTCGCCACCGGCAGCGACCCACTGCGCGCCCGGCAGACCGTTGCAAGCACACCTGGGGTGCAGGCGGCGTTGCCGGTCGGCTACGCCGCCAGTACCGGCCTGAGCGCCACAGCCGGCGGGGCGACCCAAAGCACCGGCGCCGCCGTCGCCCTGGGACTGCCCGGCGGCTACGAACAAAGCTTCCCTCAGCAGATCCGATCCCTAGCCGGCTCCGCAGCCACCGGCACGCCTGCCGGGTTAGCTGACGTACTGCTGGCCCAACAGACCGCCGCCAACCTGCACATCGGCCCCGGTGCCGCTCTCAGCATCGGACGTGCCGGACTACCGCCGGTCACGCTCCGGGTGGCCCGCGTCGTCGACCTGCCACAAGCCAACAGCCTGTTCCAGTCGGTAGGAGCACCCAGCGGCGGGCAGCCCTCCGCCCCGCCGGACAACGTCCTGCTGCTGCCCGCCGGCCTGTGGCACCAGCTGTTCGACCCGGTGGCACTGGCCCAGCCGGATCAGGTCCGCACCCAGGTCCACGTCCAGCTCACCCACGCCCTGCCGCACGACCCGGCCGCTGCCTACACCGCCGCGCTGGGCGCCGGGCACAACCTCGAGTCCCGCCTGGCCGGTACCGGCATGGTCGGCAACAACCTCGCCGCCGCCCTGTCGGCCGCCCGGTCCGACGCGCTCTACGCCCAGGTGCTGTTCGTGTTCCTCGGCCTACCGGGCGCCATCCTCGCCGCGCTGCTGACAGCCGCCCTTGCCGGAGCCGGCGCCGACCGGCGCCGCCGCGAGCAGGGCCTGCTGCGGGCCCGGGGCGCCACTAGCCGGACCCTGCTGCGCCTCGCTGGCGCTGAAGCGGCCCTGGTCGGCGTGACGGGCAGCCTGCTCGGCCTTGCCGTCGCGGCCCTGGTCGGCCGGTCGGCGTTCGGCTCGGCGGCGTTCGGAGCCAGCGGCGGCCAGGGCATCGTCTGGGCAGCGGGCGCCTCGGCAGCGGGGCTGCTGATCGCCGCGGCCACGATGCTGCTCCCCCCCCGTCGGGACCTGCGAGAGACCACCGTCGCGGCCTCCCGCGGGTCGACTGCCCGAGCCGGACGACCGGTGTGGTTGCGCTACCCGCTGGACCTGCTGGCCCTGGTCGGTGCCGGCGCCGTGTTCGCGGTGACCAGCCGCGCCGGCTACACCCTGGTGCTCGCCCCCGAAGGCTCGGCGAGCATCTCGGTGAGCTACTGGGCCTTCGCCGGACCGGCGCTGCTGTGGCTCGGCTCCGGGCTGCTGGCCTGGCGCCTGTCGGACCTGCTGCTAGGCCGCGGACGGCGGCTGCTGGCCGCCGGGCTGCGCCCGGTCGCGGGCAACCTGGCCGGCACCGTTGCCGCCAGCATGGGACGCCAGCGCCGGGTCATCGCCCGCTCGATCGTCCTGCTCGCCCTGGCGATCTCCTTCGCCGGCTCGACGGCGACGTTCAACGCCACCTACCGCCAGCAGGCCGAGGTCGACGCCCGGCTGTCCAACGGTGGTGACGTCACCGCCACCTACCCCGCGGGTGCCCGTGTCAGCCCGGCTGTCGGGGCGTCGCTGGCCACGGTGCCGGGGGTTCGCCGCGTGGAGCCGTTGCAGCACCGCTTCGCCTACATCGGGACCGACCTGCAGGACCTGTACGGGGTGCGGCCAACCACCGTGCGCGCTGCCGTGTCACTGCAGAACGCCTACTTCACCGGCGGCAGCGCCGCGCAGCTCATGTCGACCCTGGCCCGCCAGCCGGACTCGATCCTGGTCTCGGCCGAGACCGTCAAGGACTACCAGCTGCGCTTGGGTGACCCGATCACCCTGCGGCTGCAGGACAGCCGCACCAGAACGCTGACCCCGGTGAGCTTCCGCTACGCCGGGATCGTCAAAGAGTTCCCCACCGCCCCCAAGGACAGCTTCTTCATCACCAACGCCGGCTACGTCGCAGCCCGCACCGGCACCGACACCGTCAGCGCCTTCATCCTCGACACCGCCGGCAGCAACCCGGCCGCGGTCGCCGGCCGGGTGCGCGCCCTCACCGGACCAGCAGCCGCCGTCACCGACATCACCAGCACCAGGACAGCTGTCGGGTCGAGCCTGACCGCCGTCGACCTCGCCGGCCTGACCCGCGTCGAGCTCGCCTTCGCCGTCGTGCTCGCTGTCGCCGCCGGCGGGCTGCTACTCGGCCTCGGCCTCGCCGAACGCCGCCGCACCTTCGCCTTGGCAGCAGCGCTCGGCGCCCGGCCCCGCCAGCTCGCCGGCTTCGTCTACAGCGAAGCGTCCCTGATCCTGCTCGCCGGCCTGGGCGCCGGGGCGGTGACCGGCACGCTGCTCAGCCGAATGCTGGTCACCGTACTAACCGGCGTCTTCGACCCTGCCCCGGCGCACCTAGCCGTCCCATGGGGCTACCTGGCAGCCGTCGTCGCGCTCACCGTCGCCGCTGTGCTCGGCGCTGTCGCCGCCCTCGGCAAACTGCTGCGCCGCCCCGTGCTCACCGAGCTGCGGGACCTGTGACGCCCGCGACCGGCCGGCGACGTCGGATCGCCGGACTCGCGTTCGGAGCTGCTTTTGCGGCACTGACCGGCTGCGTCGCGGCCGGCCAGCCGTTCGGCACCCTCGATCGTGCGGTCAACACCGCGGCGCACCACGCAACCCTCGCGCATCCGGTGCTGCTGGCAGCCGCTCGTACCGTGACACTGCTCGGCGGCGCAGCCGTGCTGACGGCACTTGTCGTGCTCGCCGTCGTGCTGCTCGCCCGGACCGACCGGCGCCGGGCGGTAGCGGTTCTGGCGTGACACTCGGCGTCGCGGTGCTGGTAGCGGGCGTCGCGGCCAGCAGGGTGCTGCTCGGCGCCCACTGGCTCACCGACGTCGTCGGCGGCCTGCTGCTCGGCCTCACCTGGCTGGCCGTGTTCTTCCCGGCAGCCATCCGGTGCGCCGGCTCGACCGACGCCGGCCGCGCGCAGGCAAGCCCGGACCCCCCCCCCCCGAGCTCAGCCCGGAGGCGCCAGGCGGCGCAGCGCGCGGCGCCGTCCCCGTTCGCCGTCACAGCCCGTCCCGACCCCGGCGCGCCCGGTGCCCTCATCCGCCGGGTCCGCCTCGGCTGGCACCAGGCAGGACAGGACTGGCGTTATGAGGACGTCAGCCGCGACCAGTGGGAAATCATCTGCCGTGACTGCGGAGACGACGAAGGCCCACTGCAGCGGCAGACCGCGGACGTCAGCCTGCTGCGCAAGCCCATCGTCGGACGCCCCCGCGCCCAGACAGCCCTACAGCACCACCTGAACACCCACCGACAGACCGACCCCGGACGCGCCGGTCACAGCCAGATCGGACGCCGCGAGCCCGCGTGAACACGCCGGTCCGAGCCGGCAGCTCGACTGGTAGCGCAGGTGCTGACCTGGGCGATGTCGCCGGACGGTGCTGCACGGTAGCTGCACGCACCCACCGGACGGGCTCTGGTTACCGGCAGCTGTCGACGCACCCGCGGTCACAGGCGAAGTTGGTCATCGCGGGTGAGCAGCGGTGCTGCCCGGGGCGGGTCCGGGTTGTCATGGCAGGGCGTGCGACTCGGGATCTGGCAGGACCCTGGTGCTACAGCCACCCGGCCCGTCGACCCCTGCGCAGGGCAAGTACGCCGGGAAGGACAGGCAGCCAGTAGCCGAGCAGCCGGAAGGAGATGACCGCGGCAAGTGCGGGGGCTGCGGCCGCGCCCGCGTTGGCGAGAGCGGCAAGCAGGGCCACTTCCAGCGGGCCGAGGCCGGCTGGTGCGGGGACGACAGCTGCTACCACGCTGGCGGTGAGATAGGCGCCGGCGACACTAAGCAGCGGCAGGTGTACACCGTATGCGTGCAGCGCGGCCGTAAGTCCCAGCAGATGCGAAGCCTTGCTGCCCAACGCGGTAGCTACCAGGACTGAGACCCGCGAGGGCTGTGCAGCAGGCCGGACAGCTGAAGCCGGCCATCGCCAAGGGCGGTGCGAAACCGCGCCGCCAGGGTCCCGCGAAACACCAGGCCTGCCAGAACAAGGAGGGCCGCTGCAGCGCAGATCCCGGCGACGACCGGCAGCGGCGACGCCGGGGGGTGCAGCAGCAGACCACCGGCCAACCCGACGGCGAGGGCGGCACCAGCCAGGTGCAGCGTGGTGACGGTGAACCCGACCGCGGCGACGGCGACCGTGGCGGCGGGCAGCCGCAGGCCGGCCTGGTGCAGGTAGCGGACGTTGACGGCAGTTGCGCCGACCCCTGCGGGCAGCAGCCGGTTCGCCGCGGCCGAGGCTAGCTGCGCGGCCACGGTGCGAGTGAATGCAAGTGGCTGTCCGCTGGCGGCCCGCACCGACACCGCACAGCACAAGTAGAACCCGCACGCGCTGACGCCAACGACGGACAGCCACCGAAGGTCGGGTGCGGGTAGCCCCGCCAGCCCTGTCGCAGCGCTGCGCAGCCGCGGCCCCGACAGCGCGGCGAGGGCGCACAGCAACGCTGCCCCCAGCACCCAGCGCACCACCGGCCGCCGCGCCCAGACCGCCAGCGCGGCCCGTCCGGGGACTGGCAACCCAGCCAGAACCGGCACCAGCGCCGGCCGACGCACTGGCGCTGCCGGCACCTCCTTGGACAGCGCCACACTGGCGTCGCCGAGTCGCCCTATCACCCGCTGACGGCGAGAAACCGCTCTGGCGGCCTCAGCGGCCGTGGCCTGTTCACCGCGACCGGACAAGGTCAATGTTGAGCGAGGCTGACAAGCGCAGGATGTGCCGGTCATCTGGCCATCCGCATGTGCTTGGCGGCATCCGGTTTCGTGACAACCGGGGCCTGCCATCGCAGGCGCGGCTCCGCCACCGTCGGCCGAAGGCGGCAACGGGTGTGCCGCCGCCCTAGCTGTCACCGTCGACTTGTTCCGGCAGCCAGGCCTGGCGGGGCAGTTCCTGACTGGTCGGGTCCCGGCAGCGTGGTGCGGGTCAGGATCACCGCGGCGACCGACAATAGGGCCAGGCTGACCAGCTCGAGCAGCAACGCGGACGGAGTGTGGCGCAACCGCTCGTCGAAGATGACAACTCCAAGCGCGACGGAGACCAGCGGGTCGACGGCGGTGAACGCCGGCAGGCTGGCGGTCAGCGGGCCCGCCTGGAATGCCAGCTGGTGCAGGAGCAGGCCAGCTGCCCCGACGCCAAGCAGGGCGTACAGCTGCCAGCCGGTCAGCAGGGCCAGCGGCCCGCGGACGAGTAGATCGGTGCAGGTCTTGAGCAGCGCAGCGGTACCCGCGAACGCGATACCGGTCGCTACGCCTAGCAGGGCGGCTGCTGTCCCCGGCCGGGGACTGGTGCCCGCTCCCCTGATGGCTGGCGAGCCGGCCCCGGCCCGGCGGGCCAGCAAGGTGCACGCCAGGGCGGCGGCCGCGGCGAGTACCGCAGCCGCTACCGCCGGTCCCCGGTCGACCGGCTCGGCAACACCGGCAGTCCCGGTCCCCGCGTCGGTACTGGCGGTGAGCAGAAACCCAGCAAGTGCCGCGGTCAGGACCACCCCCCAGACCAGCTCGCCCCGACTGACCCGCCGGCCGGCGAGACGGTGATGCAACGGCAGGGTGAACAGCACCCCGGTCACCAGCAGCGGCTGCACGAACGCCAACGCGCCGGCATGCAGGGCCAGCGCGTGCAGCCCGACACCCGCCACATCCGCAACGAGCCCGGCCAGGTACAGCGGATGGGTCAACGTCGCCGCCAGGAACGCCGCGAGCTGGCGGGGACGCAACCCTTGAGCGTCGGGGGCGCTGCTGGCGCTGCGGGCTTGCAGCACCGTCGAAGCGGCGAAGGAGGCCGCAGCACCCAGACCCGCTGCCACCGCCACCAGGTTGCTCACCCGTGCACCCACCCGTTGGGGCGCTCGGGTTCGGTGGCCAGGCCGCGGCTGGGCGTCGCGCTACCCCAAGCCGCCCGGGCCCGCCCGTTCTGCGGCGAGTCCACCGCCGGGTTGACCCGAGACGACAGCGTCGGCGGACAGCAACTTCTCGTCATGGCGTTGGTGTCACCCGACCTCGTGGTGTGCGTCCCCGCCGAAGCCGTCCGCTGCCCACAGCAGCAGCCGCAGCAACAACAGCAGCACCAGCGAGCCGAGCACTACCGTCGCGATCACCGCCGGTAAGGTCCGCTGGCGCAGCACCAGGGCGAGCAACGCCAGCCGGTTGCCATGACCAGCCTCGGGGTCCGCCAACGGCGGCAGGTCGTGCTGCACCGCGGCCAGGTCGCTGCGGGTTCGGGCTGCCCAGACCGCGCCGACCCGCTGGTCGAACTCCTCCAGTGTCAGCCGCCCGTCCGCGTAATGCCGGGACAGCACCTCGCTGGCGGCCTGCCGCTCCCCGTTACCCACCCGTATCGGCCCCGTCGCCGGCGCATCCGATGTTGTCTGGTGACCCACCCTCTTCGTCCCTCTCACACAAATCCCCTTTGGCTCTCGCGCCGCCGCTCGCCGCGTCCCACCATGCTGACAGGGGCTGCTTGTCAGCTGCGTGTACCAGTCATGTGAGACAGGACCCGCCCCTTGCCGGCTGCTGCAGCCCACGACTCGGCAATTTCCCCGAAGCAGCGCGGGCGGCCCTTCCCACCCGAGCTGCCGCCGGCGGCGGCTATCGCTGCGGCCGGCGTACACAACCGGCACATCTTGGGCTCACATCGGTCGGCGCAACCTGCAGCGTGCCCCGCACTCGTCTGAGCAAAAAGGACGCCGATGAGAAGGATCAACGAGCGTTTCGGCATAGCTCAACACCAACACCTACAGCCAACCGATGCCGTGCTGGTCGCCGGTGCCGGCGTGCAGACCCCGGCGGACCCAGCCGAGGCGGTGCTGCCATGCAAGGCGGCGGGCACGACCGCCGGCCTCGACGGTGGGGTTCAGGGCACGGCGAAGCCCAGCTGAACCTGCTGAGGGGATGCCTGCCGGGCGCTATACGCATCACAACATCAAACAGCGGCAGCTCGTCGATCGGAGAACCGTGCCAAGCCTGACCAACACCCCTGTCAGGGCGCCAGCCCGGCAGCGCCCTTCCCCCCGGAGGGCGGCACAGCGCCGCCGGCGGCTGCTGGGCCGCCGGGTCGGGGCACTCCTGCTGGCCGCCCTGGTGGTGGTGGGCTACTCGGTCGGCGGAGCGTTGTTCCGCCGCGGCAACGACACCCTTGCTCAGCGCCTCGCCGAGTGGGGCCGCGACCATCACCTGAACTGGGCGGTGACCCGCCTCGAGCAGGCCCAGTACGACCTGAACGCACCCAAGACCGGCGGAACCCTCGCCGGCGGGATCCCCACCGCCGCCGGCGAGAAGCACACCACCAAGCCGGTGACGGCAGTGCCGCACAGCCCGCTGCCGGCGTCGCTGCAGCCGCTGGTCGCCGCCCCGGCGCCTGGTGAAGGCAGCTGGCAGGACGTGGTGTTCGACAAAGGCCTGCCGGCGGTGCGCATCACCTACCTGCGGCCCGACGACGGCCACTCGAGCTACCTCGCCGCTGTGATGTGGCTCGACCCCACACTGCTGTCCGGACGTTTGCACGAAGGCATCGTCGACCCCGGCGGCACGTGGAACACACCCGACCACATCAGCCCGGCGCTGTCCGGCACGGTCGCGGCTGCCATCCCCGGCGGCTTTCGTACCAACCGCGGGCCGGTCGGCAACCGGGGCGGCTACTACGACCAGGGCCGCACCGCCGAGCCGCTGCGCGTCGGAGCCGCCTCGCTGGTCGTCGACGGCGACGGGACGGTCAGCATCGGCCAGTGGGGCCGGGACGTGTCGATGAACCCCTCGGTGCGCAGCGTCCGGCAGAACCTGGACCTGCTCGTCGACGGCGGCACCGTCAACCCCACCTGCTCCAGTGGCAGCACCCCCGTGTGGGGATACGGCGTCGGCAACAGCTCCTACGTCCCCCGCACCGGCATCGGCCAACGCGCCGACGGCGCCCTGGTGTTCGTCAACAGCCCTGTGACCTCGGTGTGCTCCCTGGGACGGCTGCTTGCCCAGGCCGGCGCCGTGCGCGGGATGCAGCTCGATATCAACTACGACTGGAGCATCGGCTACTACTTCACTCACGAAGCCGGCACCGTGCACCCCCACGTCACCCGCGACAACCAGAGCAAGGGCCCCGGGCACTACTTCACTTCCCAGAGCCGCGACTTCGTTGCCTTCTACCTGCGCTGAGCCGCTGCTCGTTCTGCACCCGCGCGATCGCGCGGCCACCCACGTCAGGTGACAATTCGCCGTGCGGCGTGCGCTGCACCCTCGACCGGAGCTCAGGTGCCCTCCTACACGCGGCGCATCTCACCAAGCCCGTGGCAGCGAAGGGCGGTCGGTCTAGGGGTTTGGCGGCATAGTCCGGCTGAAGGTCGTCACCCCGCGAGCCGTCACATGATGACGGCGCTCTTCCGGTAGGAGTAGCTCGATTCCCTCCGCACTACGCCAGACCCACCCTCGCGACCTGCTCCGTCCACGGCTGCGCGGCTGGCTGCACGCCGCAGCGGCGCCGGTCAGCCTGGTCGCCGGCGCCGTACTCATCGCCGTCGCCGACGGCTACCGCACCCCGCTGGCGGTCTACACCGCCACCCTGGCGGGGATGTTCACCACCAGCGCCCTGTATCACCCGGGGACACTGGTCAGCAGCCGGCCGCAGGCTGTGGAAACGGCTCGACCACTCGATGATCTTCCTCGCTATCGCCGGTGGCTACACCGCCTACTGCGCGATCGCGCTACCGCCCTCGCTGGCAATCACGATCCTTGGCATCGTCTGGGCTGGCGCGCTCGCCGGCGTCGGTCTGCAGCTGGCCTGGGCTGCCGCTCCCCGGTGGCTCAGCGCCCCCTCCTACGCCGCCCTCGGCCTGGTCGCCGTCTTCGTGCTGCCCGACCTGCTGCGCCACGGCGGCCCGGTAGCCGTGGCTCTCCTCTGCGCTGGCGGCGCGGTGTACCTGCTCGGCGCCGGCGCCTACGCCGCCCGCTGGCCCAACCCGTTCCCGTCGAGCTTCGGCTACCACGAGGTCTTCCATGCCTGCACGCTCGTCGCCGCCGTCTGCCACTACGCCGGCTTGTGGTTGCTGTACTCCTAGCCCACAACGACAACGACTGCTCGCCAGCTGGCAGCCCGAGCGCCTGCCGCGCCGGACAGCCGTTCCAGGTGTTCACGTCTCCCGGCCGGTGCCGAGCCCCCGCTACCACCGTGGGCGGCTCGTTCGCCGCCGGATGACGCGGCTGTGCTCACGGGAAGCGAAAGGATCAGGTGTTGGTGCGAAGGGAGGACGCTGATGGCCAGCACGGCAAGTGAGCGCACCGAGGCCGACTCGGACAAGAGGCCGCCGCTGAAACTCGCCGGCTGGCACGATGCGGTAGCGGCCTGGACGGGTCGAATCGTAACGCTGGCGGCTATCTGGTCCTTGACCAGTATTCCGCTTCGCGGCTTCGCGTGGCCGGACTGGGTCGACAGCGCTTTCGGTGTGCTGAACCTGCCGGCGGAACCGAGCGTATTCGTCGTCGTGTTGATGTTCATCGTCGGCAGTGCGCTACGTCGCCGGCTACGAGCCGCCATGATTGCGGTTCTGGTGTTCCAGACGGTCAGCGTGGTGTTGCAGACCCTGCTGCTCGTCGCTGTCGCTGAGCCGCGGGCCGGCCTGCCCTTGCAGGGCGGCCTTGAGATCGGCCGTGGCCAGACAGTCCTGCTGGTGCTCTCCAGCGTTGCCGGAGTGGTTGTAGCAGTGCTGCTGTGGCTTTGTCGCCGAGCTTTTCCGGCGCGGCTGGACGCAGGGTCCTGGCTGCTGTCCGTCGGGGTGCTGGCAGTCGGGCTGGCAGGCTCGGCGACTGTCACCGTGCTGTTGACGCAGGCGTTCCCCCGCGACCTGCGCGGCACTGAGCGGACCCGCTGGGCGCTTCGCGCCACGTTCGGAGCGGCGTACCGGTCCAGTGCCGCGGGCCTGCACGGTCACCATGGGTATCACGGGGTGACGAGCCTTGCTGGGGTGTTGTCAGCGCTCGCGCTGCTGAGCGCGCTCGTGGTGTTCCTGCGGTCGGCGCGGGCCAGACAGTTCTTGAGCGCTCCCGATGAGCTGGCGCTGCGCAGGCTGATCCTGGAAAGCGGCGAGCGTGACTCACTGGCGTACTTTGCGACCCGGCGGGACAAGGCCGTGGTGTTCTCACCAGATGGCCGAGCTGCCGTCACCTATCGCGTACTCGCCTCGGTAAGCCTGGCCAGTGGGGATCCCGTCGGCCACCCGGCCGGCTGGCCGGGCGCGATCGCCGCCTGGTTGGACGACGCTCGGGAACACGGGTGGTTTCCCGCCGTGCTATCAGCCAGTGAGGAAGGCGCCAACGCCTACGTCGAGGCCGGGCTGAAGGCCATTGCCCTCGGCGACGAGGCGATCGTCGAGGTCGACGGCTTCTCCCTCGCTGGCCGCACGATGCGCCCGGTTCGCCAAGCGGTCAGCCGCGTGCTGCGCGCCAGCTACACCGTCCAGGTGCGCCGGCACGGGGACATCGCCGACCACGAACTCGCCCAACTGCAGCAGTACGCCCACGCCTGGCGAGGAGACGCCACCGAGCGGGGTTTCTCGATGGCGCTCGACCGGCTGGCCGACCCCTCGGACGCACGGTGCCTCATGGTCACCGCACATGACAGCACCGGATCGGTCCGAGGACTGCTGTCGTTCGTTCCCTGGGGACCGGGCGGACTGTCGCTGGACCTGATGCGCCGCGACCGGGACGCCGAGAACGGCTTGACCGAGTTCATGGTGAACGGCCTGGTCGAAGCAAGCCCCGAGCTGGGCGTGCGCCGGATCTCGCTGAACTTCGCGGTCTTCCGGTCCGTGTTCAGCTCTGCAGAGCGTGTCGGAGCAGGGCCGATCACCCGGTTCACCGATGCAGGGCTGTCGGTGGCGTCACGCTTTTGGCAGTTGGAGAGCCTCTACCGCAGCAACGCCAAGTACTCACCGAGTTGGGTGCCGCGTTTCCTGTGCTACGACTCCTCTTTGACTTTGACGCGAGCGGCGATCGCCGCCGGCATGGCGGAAGGGTTTCTTCCCGCGCCGCACCCGACACCCCCGCGGAAACCGCACGAGACAGTCCGGCTCGATAGCGGCGCGGCGGTCGAGTTCTTCGAAGCGGTGCGGCTGCAGCAAGAACAATGGACCGCATCCCCCGAGGGGGCCGCAGAGCTGACCGAGCAGCAACAAGCCCGGCGCAACAAGATCCAGCGACTGGCTCGAGCGGGTTACGAGGCCTACCCGGTCAGCGTCGCCCGCGACCACCTCATCTGCGAGGTCCGCGCCGGAGCCGGCCAGCTCCAGTCGACTCCGGACAAGCGGATTTCGGTCACCGGCCGGGTCCGTGCCCTGCGCGACTTCGGCGGGGTGAGCTTCGCCGTGCTGTCCGAGCAGGGACACCGTCTGCAAGCCATGCTCACCGCCGATGCGACACCTGCGGGCAGCCGCCTGCTGTGGAAGCGGACCGTGGACCTCGGCGACCTCGTCAGCGTCACCGGCACCCTCGTTCGGTCCCGCCACGGCGAACTCTCGGTGCTGGTCGAGGACTGGAGCATGGCTGCCAAGTGCCTGCGGCCGCTTCCGGGCGCCCGCCGCGGGCTTATCAACCCCGAGATCCGGGTGCGTCAGCGCTACCTCGACATGCTCCTCAACCCAGAGTCCATGCAACTGCTGCAGACCCGCAGCGCCGTCGTGAAGACGCTGCGAGACAGCCTCGGGGCCAGGGGGTTCACCGAGGTCGAGACGCCGATGCTGCAGGCGGTGCACGGCGGGGCTGCGGCGCGCCCTTTCCGCACCCACATCAACGCGTACGACGCCGATCTCTACCTGCGTATCGCGCCCGAGCTCTACCTCAAACAGCTGTGCGTCGGCGGCATGGGCAAGATCTTCGAGCTGAACCGGAACTTTCGTAACGAGGGTGCCGACGCCACCCACAATCCCGAGTTCACCTCGCTCGAGGCCTACCAGGCGTACGCCGACTACAACACGATGCGTGAACTGACCCGGGACCTGATCATGCAGGCTGCCCAGGCTGTTCACGGTGAGCCGGTCGCCGTCCGCCCGAACGGCCGCGCAGAGCCGCAGCGCATCGACCTGGCACATGAGTGGCCGGTGATCTCCGTGTACGACGCCGTGAGCAGAGCGACCGGTAGCACCGTTACCTCATCGACGGCGGCCAAGGCGTTACGCGAGATGTGCAGCGGGAACCGAGTCCAGGCCCCAACCCTGTCGACCCCTGGCGATCTCGTACTTCAGCTTTACACCGAACTCGTCGAAAAAAAGACCAGCCATCCCACCTTCTACGCCGACTTCCCACTCGAGACCTCGCCCCTGACCCGGGCACACCGAAGCGACCCCACCCTGTCCGAGCGCTGGGACCTGGTCGCCTTCGGTACCGAGATCGGTACCGCCTACTCGGAGCTGACCGAACCACTCGAACAACGCCGGCGGCTCACAACCCAGTCGGTCAAAGCCGCCGCCGGCGATCCAGAGGCCATGCAGATCGACGAGGGCTTCCTCACCGCCCTCGAGTACGCCATGCCGCCCACCGGCGGCCTCGGGCTCGGCGTGGACCGCCTGGTCATGATGCTCACCGGCGCCAGCATCCGAGCCACCATCGCCTTCCCCTTCGTCCGGACAGCACCAAACACCCGGCCAGGCGCCTAGCTGCGTCAGCAGGCTAGCCCGAGTCAGCACGGCGACATTGCGAAGACCGCAGCGGTCCATACTGGGGATTGCAGCGCCCGGCGAGCGCCCCTTCGCGCGGCCAGAAACGGGCCACGGGCCACGGGCCAGTTGTGATGTCGAGTACAAAGAGCAACTTGCTCTTCGGTAGCCTCCTTGTATTGAAGGTTGTTCAGCAACTGCGCTGAAGGAGAAGGGCTTTGCCGAGGGCCCCCCACTCGTAGGCAATGTGATAAGGCCACTGCCGCTTTCGAATCGGAGTCGTGACATAGCGGATGTTCACGCTGGTGCAGCGTTCGAACCGTAGCCGGGCTCGTGTCGTCTGGTCCGTTGAGGTAACGACGATGAGATGACGCCAGCGGTACTGGCGTGCGAGCTGGGCGACGCGCCTCGCCTCGCCTCGCCTCGCGTAGTGGCAGGCTGGGGCGAAAAACAGATTACCCGAAACCGGGGGGGGTGGCACCAATGCCGGTGAATTAGACCTGGTCTCAGAACCTTTGGGCGTGTCGTTTCAGCCGTTCGACGCGGCCGTGGTTGATCGTTTCGGGTCATGTCGACGCGGGTTTCTTCCCCGCCGCGGCGACTGGTC
>JAABUM010002997.1_pt1 | contig 21582 bp, 41 predicted proteins | sample 5559161 | NCBI WGS metagenome assembly JAABUM01 (sample SAMN10711868, study PRJNA513369) | rock metagenome | isolation source: Antarctica rocks | place: Antarctica: Victoria Land, Siegfried Peak nord
ATGGACGCCGCTGCGACGGCCAGGGTGCGGGCCGCCGCCGGCTGCCCGCCTGACAGGCACATTGCCAGCAGCGCAGAGCACAGCTGTGTCAAGGGCGCGCCGCCAAGTGTTGCCTCCGGCGTGGCCCACACCGCCGGCTGCAGCGAGAGTGCCTTGATTTATTGAGGCTGACCTTCAAGTGTCAGAGGCTGAACGAAAAACAAATGGTGCAAGGCTGGCAGCACAGCTTGGCTCAGTTGACAGGTATGGATCTGGTTTATCAGGGGCTGGCCAGGGTTGCAGCCTCTCCAGCAAGCAGGCTGCTCTTCCAAAAAGCATGCTAAAGTACTAAAATACAACGATTGGCGGCATGCTGATGCGAGAGCTTGCCTGCACTGATGCGATCAGTGCAGCTGGGATGGCCGCCTGCTGCTGCATGTCGTCAGCGCTGCCATATGCCCCGGCCACTGCCTCACTGCCTGCAGCGGGCGCCTGCACAGGCGTCCGATCTGGCTGCACGCTGCTGCAGGCGCGCAGCACCCTCTGACTCGCCATCACAACCGCGGCCAAATTGGCGGCTGGGGCGCTGCCGCGAGCCGCTGCCGCAGCGAAGGCAGCGCATGAAGTGACGACAGCCGGCGGCAGCGGGTCAGCAGCCTGCAAGTGAAGACCGAAACCAGCTTGTAGATACAGCGAGGTTGTAACGTGCATTCTACTAGTTCTTCTGCTGTTTTCACTCGGAACTCAATATGCTGCATTCTGTGCCTCACCTCGAAGGACACGATGAGGTTGACCAGGTCAGTGACTGGCGTCTGGTCTGCATCTGCATGTTCAGAGTTACGCCTCAGGAAAGTGTCAATGCAAAGGGGGCATCTCCTCTCCGCTTCGAGGCATCGAAGCTGCACCAAAACAGCCACCCCCAAACAGCCACCACAAAGCAGCATACGAACATGGTGTTCCTGCCGATGCATGCAGACCATACAGCGCAAGGTGGGACCCCCAACTGCAGCCGAGAGTGGGTCAGGCACCCACCGTCAAAGGGCTGCGACGCATGGGCGATGATGCCATCCTGGATCGTGCGCAGCAATGCGGTCAGTCGCTCGGCGGCGCCCGGCAGTTCTTCGGCCGCGCCCGCGAGTGCCTCCGCGACGGGCTCCCTGCAAGACGCGAGAACACACACCGTCAGCTTGTCGACCCAGGATGTCTTGTCTGTCACACCTCAGCCACACTAGTGGATCGACTCTGCTGACTCGCCAGAGTTCCAGGATGTAAATGGTGAACCAAGTGGGCCACGCTCAGGTTCGTGTGCAGCAGCATCAGCAGCAGCGCTTTTTTGGTGCACACGACGCAGGGGCTACAGCTGGGAGTAGGGGCTCCACCAAATGTGTGTGCTGAACAAGCAGCACCTGTCAAGGCTCAAACCTGAGGGCCGCGAGACCCTCAGGTTCGTGCCGGCCGCAGCTCACAAACCATTCTTATCTTAGTCATGTGTCCAAACCAAACATGAATAACGGGAAAGCTGTGCTTTTCAAGGCGCGCACCTGAGGGCCGCGAGGACCGCCGACCGCAGCTCCGCGCTGGCCCGGGACAGCGCCGCCAGCGCCGCCAGCGCCGATGCTGCCTGCTGCTGGGCATCCACCACCGAATCTGGTGGCGGTGGAGCGAGCTGCGCCAGCAGGTGCGGCAGTGCCGCCTGCCGTAGCAGCGCCGCGTGGCCGGCGCCTGGTATTGACAAAGGGATCATTTTCTGACCGTGGTCTCATGGGCATGGGCTTGTGGGCATGGGATTGCACAGTTGCACTGGATCCTTGACTGCGCTGTGCGGCAGCTTGCAGGTCACGACTGCCATTCGAGGCCTTCCCTGCTACACATGGCTTGCATTGAACGCGCGGTGGCGGCGGCAGCGCACCGGCCATCGCCTGAAGGCCCTGCAAAGCTGCATCGGATGCGCCGTCCTGCCCGCCTCCATCGTCCTGCTGACTGCACGTTCCACCCTGCAGCTTCTGCAGCAGCTGCCGCACGGCCTGGGCCAGGCCGTCATGCAGCAGCGGGGACGCCTCGGCGGGGAACGCCACCAGGGACGCCAGCAGCGCCATCTGCGCCTGAAGCACGATCCAGGGAATGGCAGGTCGAGCCATGCCTTCTGTCAGCTGCAGCTCGTCCTTTCTGGGATGACTAGAATAGGTGTTGACATCCACCTCGCCTGCGCAAGGCCGTGCACCTGGAGCACTACGAGGATCCTTTCGAGAGGGCTGCCCCTGAGCCTTGCACAGGTTGCTTGTATCTGCGCTGCAGCACCGCAACTCCGCACCTGCAACAGCTCGGGCGGCAGCGAGTCTAGCGCTGCGCCCATGGGACTGAAGGCCGCCGCTGCACCAGACGGCTGCGCCGACGGCACTGTGGCCGCCAGCAGCGCGGGGGAGTGGGCCTGCAAGCACCACAGCTGATGTCGAGGCACGCCACAGATCCGTGAATGCAGCATACGGGTCGCTGCACAGCCCGCCGAAGGTTTTGCCCACACTCGACTTTGCGTGTGTGTCACAGGTTTCCAAACCTGAATAGCAAAGCCCACCTTGAGGGGCTGTCCAGAGGCGCCCAAGGCTGAGGTGCCATGCAGTGCCGCGCGCACGATGCTGTCGGCGGCCCGCAGGGCCAGCACCCGCAGCCCGACCCGCTCGGGCGTGGCCTCCTCGTCGCCGGCCGCGGCTAGGATGCCGGGCAGCACCCGCTGGCAAGCGGCGCCGCAGGCGGCCTCCGTGGCGCCAGCAACCTGCATGAGAGTCGAGGCCTCATGATTAATTCTGCTTTTGATGCGGCTGCGCTGAACGGTGGCTCTGCGGAGGATCGTATCAGATCCTGGGAGACCGTTTTCCGTCGCCTCGACGCACAGCAGCGGCGCTGGCTTGCCCGCTTGCTCCATGACGCGGGCCAGGCGCCCCGAACCGCCTCTGACTGCACAAAGCAGAAAGCGATTTCGCTCGACACACAGAGAATTCGCTCACCGCGGACAGGATCCTGCCGGTGGCGGCGACGCGCGCCGCTGTGCGCGGCATGCTGTCCGCGTCCGCCGCCGCCAGGCACGCCAGCAGGTCGTCGATGCACGAGTCCGCCAGCACCTCCCCCGTCAGCCCCTCACTGCGTATCAACATAAACACGAATTCCACTGTGTTGATTGTTGAATCACAGGCATTGAAGGTAATGAACACAGCAAGGGTCTTGGGCAGGCACGCCAGCAGGTCGGCGCTGCACGAGTCGGCCAGCCTCCCCTGTCAGGCCCTCACTGCAGGACAGAGAAAGCGGCAGCAGCAGCAGCAGCAGCAGCAGCAGCAGCAGCATGCCAAGCAGCAGCATGCCAAGAGAAGTTGCTGCCCTTGTATCGTGTTGGTCACAGCCAAGTGTCTGAAACTTCATGAAAGCTGGCAGGCGGGGGGCTCCGCGCATGGAAGCTGTGAGACGTGCGTGCCACAATGGCCCACTGCGGTCTGCCGGGCAGCAACTGAGGAGTCGAACAATCAAAAGTGGTCCTGAATGAGTGCCTCAAAAGAGTGCTGCGCACTGCCTCGTGAACTTTCACCTGCCTCGTGATACTTGACGACGTGCATGCAAATGCATAATATGATCAGGAGAGCAGATGAACACACCTGCCCAGCGCTTTGGTGCAGCGGCGCAGGCTCGCCGCTGCGGCGTCTGCGATCTCGCTGGCGTTTGCGTCCGCGATCGCATCTGGACAACAGCACGGACATGGTCAGGGACACCTCACAAACATCATCGACCAAGCCTGCAGCAATGTTTGGCAGCCTGGCCAAGGCAGTGGAGCGGCGTGTGACAGCGAGCACTTGCATTCAGATAAACTACGCACTGTGTCACCTTCTGAGGCTGCCGCCAGCAGCTCAGCGCGCAAGCCGCGCCACAGCGTGGCAATGTGCGGCCGCATCGCCGTGGCATCAAAGCTTTCCGCCGCGGCCGCCAGTCCCGACAGCGCATCCAGCTTCGCCTGCCTGCGCGATCAGCAGCGCATGCTCGTCAGCCGCTGGGATGACCAATACATTGTACTGCATGCCCGCGCAGCACAGGTATACCAATGCATCAGACCTGGCATGCAGTGGCCGTCAACGTCCAACAGGATGCAGTGCTTTGGAAGGAACACAAGGTGATGCTTGTTGATAGAGCACTTATGGAAAACACACACGACAGAGGCTGGAAGAGGCAAGAGCAGACCTGACTGAGGACGACAGCTTGTCAAGCGCCAGCAGGACGAAGTGTATCAACAACAAGGATCAACAACATTGAAGAAAGGACTGAATCAAGGAGAACGACAGGGCCAAAGCAGACCTGACTGAGGACGACAGCTTGTCCAGGGCCAGGGGAATGAAGTGCGGCGCAAAGTGGGAGGTCGACGTGAAGGTTCGCTCTAGGGCGTCCACCAGCGCCTCCCGCGTGATGGCGTACCTGCGTGGACACCGACAGTGTTGCTCCTGTGCTGTCCGCGGGAAACACATGCACTTCGTGCATTCCCGCATTCAAGTTAGTAGAAACCGTAGAAACCGTTGAAACAACAGATTGTGTTGCAGCAGCAAGGCGCACCTGTTCACGGGCGGCGGAGTGAATGACATAGGGAAATACCACGTCAGCGCATCGAAGAGTCCCTCGGCACCCTGCAAAACAAGCTTGGAGCTTCATCGCTCAGCAGTGAGACCATGCAAAGTCAGGATACAGGCAGCCATGACGCAATGCAGCTGGAGCCACATCACAGGCGCAAACCTGCTGCAGACGCTGTGGCCGTACACGAGCGTACAGAGCCACAATGGCCTGGACGCACTGAAACACCCTCAGCAGGCACCTGCAGGTGGACAACGTGACCTTGAGTGCAACAGTTTTGGAGGTGGCTGGCATAACCACTGGCGGCTTGACATGTGATGGCGCGTGCCGTAAAAAGGGCACGGCAACATACGAATGAAAAAGCATGTGCGCTGCGCTTCAGTTGGTATTTTTCCGTTTTTCCGAAGGACGGCATGAGTATTGTGCACCTTGGATCTCGCTCGCCCTCTGACGCCACAATGATGCCCTCCATAAAGTCAACGCCGGCAGCCAACAGCTCATCACCGTAGCCCTGCTTTCACAGGCAAAGCATGCTCTAAGATCAGAAGACAGCGTTGCCACGAGCACGTGGCAGCCATGCTGATGCACAATGCACACTCCAGGCGCAGCAGAGAGTACAGCTTAATTTCAGCACGGCCTGCAAACGCACCTGGATCGCGGCCAGCACCAGCTCGAAGCTCAGCATGCGCTCGACCTGACCGAAGGCCTGCACCAGAATGTACTGCTGGAAGCGCTTCAGGATGACGGCGGCGGCTGTGGCGTCCGGCGCCGGCGCCGCGGCATCGCCTGCGGCTTTCCGCAGCACCAGTGCCAGGCAGCCCTTGAGCGCGCCCCTGACGCAGGCCCTGCTGGAATAAGACACATGATCGGCTTGAGCATTCGCTTGCACACCGACACCCATGCAGCAGGAAAGCGTGATAGCGCCTGGCATGGAAGCACAATACATCGGCAATTCTGTCCTGGGGGTGCTGCTGCCTGCACGTTCATCACCTGTCGGCCAGCCGCCCAGAGAAGAATTCCGCGACGGTGGCAATATCTGCCGGCAGCTGGAAGAGCTCCGGCGCTGCAGCCACCACCTGCGTCGGCCCACATCACCAGCTTATCAGCATTTACTGATCCTGGTATGAAGATGAGAACGGTCCATGAGCTGAGGAGCATCCCATGCTACGAGGATTCATACGGACAGCTGCGGCGCACCTCTGCAAGGAGCATGACGCCTCGGGTGCGGGTCCGGTCGTCCTCCGAGATGAGCGCGGGGCCCAGCGACTTAATCTGAAATGAAAGAGAAATCAGCATTGTGGATCAAACTTCGGTGAAACAGACTGTGACTATCACTTTGACAGGTTTTGTACACGAGTATACGCACCAGTACCAGCGGCGCCGGCGCGCCCTGCCGCATGAGGCCTAGCAGCGCATCGAGGCTCGCCTGCTGCACCGCATCGCTGCTCTCGGGCGCCGTGTAGGCATCCACCTCCGCAACGGACTGATCCATCGGGGCGTCTATGCGCTTTTTGTAGTCGGTCAGGCGCAAAATGCCGTGCAGTGTTGCTGGTGTTTAAAAGATGGACCGGCTGCCGGCTTGCCGACCAATCGGAGTCGTTCCGTACGTTTGACAGGCCGTTGAAAGGTCGAGCAGAATCACACAAATGATGGCGTTGCGCAAGCATCCGCACCTTGTGATTTGGCGAGGAACATGGCATGCATGATGCCCCTGCCATGAACGCAATCTCAGACGGTGCGCATTCAACCATAATGCGTTTTACAGGTTGTGATATTAGATCATGGCTCAGACCCCGTCCACGCTCACCGCCGGCAGCCACATCTTGAACTTCGAATTCGTGCACCATGCATGCGCAGCGCTCAGCAATGCAAGCGCAGAGCCACGACAGCCAGGCAAGGTCCATCCAGGCATGTAGCACCAGTTGCTTCACATCCAGCAGGACACACTCAGGAAGTTGTTCGGGCCGACGAACGGCGCGCCAGCGGCATGTGCGCATGCGGACTCATGCGGGATGCATCAGGGCCGATGCAGGCATGCGACAGCCGACAGGTGCGTGCAGAGAAAGAGACCTCATGCTGCTGTCCTGATCAATTGCACGGAGAGTACCCGCCGTCGCACGCAACGTGGCTCCTGATTGCAGGCGGCTCATCAGATGCGCTGCCGGCCGAGCTGGTCCGGTCCAGGCAGCTGAAGCGAGCTGGTCTCGCTTTCTCGGGGCTCATGCTTGCGGGCGCCACCACAGCCGCTGGCCTCTCGGGCATGCTGCACCCGCCGCCGGCTGCGCTGCTCCAGGCAGCGGCGGCCATTGTGGTCGGTGTGCCAGCATCACTTGCAGCTGCGAAAGCTGCTCTGGGTGAGGCTCTCCATCCTGCTTGCGGAGCATGCACAGACTGTTTATTGTTTATTCCGTGAAGCCGCTTTGCGCTGCAGCAAACCTTCAAACGACCTCCGTTTCCTGTGCAGGTGACAGCTTGCACCTAGAGTGGCATGACGGCCGTCTTTTCGCCGACTATGCTGTGGTCGACCCAGCGGCTGCGCCGCCAGCCATCGAGGTACCCACTTCGTAGTGCAACACAGCACCACAGCTGACACACGTGGCGGTAGCAAGTTTCAACGTGCTGATGACACCATCTGATCGCGCAGAGCCCAGCGGTGATCTGATCTGCCTTTCTTAATCTTTCCAGGTGCGGCCGACGAGCGACGGCCGCGGCAACGGCGCCTTTGCAGCCGCCGACATAGCGCGGGGAGCTTTTGTCAGCGTGTACGAGGGCGATCTGCTGTCAGAGGCGCAGTACTGGTCACGCTACCCCTCCGGCATGGTGAGCTCCCTGAGTTGACCAGGCAGACCACAGATGAACCCTGGCAAATTTTGGCTGGCTTGCTGCAGTGTGTCAGCATGTTCACGGGTGTAAAGCAGTCCCCAAGCTGCAAGTGATGTTTCGCCGGCTCCGCTAGGGGCTTGGCTTTCACACAAGATGGCCAACACGATGTCCAGACTGCCACACACCATGACCTCGCCCCTGCCAAACCCGGCTTGTGCCGCGCGGTGCAGTCGGACTACTGCATCCGGGTGGACGCGCAGTGGACCATTGACGGCGCAGAACGGGCGCAGCACACGACCTTCTTCAGCGCCTGCCACATGAACCACGCCGGCGGACGCGCTGCCAACGTGGCGCGCCAGACCTTCCGGCGGCAGCGGGAAGTGCGCTTCTACGCCAGCCGCAACATCCAGGTGCTGGGCCCAGAAATTCGGCAACGTCATCCGGCACTCGCTGACAACATCTGCAGCACAGATGCATCTTGCTTTCTGCACTACAGATGCGTCTTGCCTTTCGATAGGGCAGTCCTGTCCCTTGACAGCGCCCTGGGTCCCTTTGGCCTGGGGTCTTCCCCCTCCCGCGCAGCCGCAGTGGACAGCCTGGCTGAGAAAAGGCTCTCGTGGGCCGTGCAGGCTGGCGAGGAGTTGCTGCTGGACTACGGTTCCGTGTACTGGACCGGGCGCGAGCATCTCATCATCGACTGACCAAGACAGGAGGAGATTGCAATACCAAGGAGACTACCTCCGGAGGGCGACAGGGCAATTCAAGGACATTCGGACTCAGCGAAAAAATTCAGCAAGACATGCTCGCGGCAGACAGCCTGGACCAGGTGAGAAACGAAGGATGCAGATTTTGCGGTTCTCACTTCACTGCTGTCGATAGGAATCTGCAGGGCAATCCGAATTGGCTGTTCACTTGTTCTTCTTCTTTGTGACGACTGCCCTGCGCAGCGCCTGCCGCAAATCTTCAGCCAAAATTGTGCTGGCGTTGCTGCGCCGCCCGGTCCTGCCGGCGTTCTGGCAGGCCCCCGCCGCCTGCCTGGTGTTGGCATCGCAGTTTGGCGGCAGCTGATAACTCTGCGTAATGTGGCTGGCCGCAGGTCCACAGATGGCGCTGCACCTGGGAAGCACATGACAGAAGAGGTGGAGACTTGGTGACGGCGATGACGCAGCGCAAGATGATGCAAGATGCGAGGGACAGGCTGGACAGCTTGTCCCTATTGGGTCGACGTGGTCTCCGAGTCTGCTGTTGTTTTGCATTTGAAATGCCCAGAAGACGGCATAGAACACACGCAGCAGATGACAGCACGGCATGGCGCTATGTACAAAATTCCCAGTCAAGCACAGTAACAAAATACGATCTTGAGAGCAAAGCGCACCTCTGCCACAGCAGCTGCTCGAAGGTCTCGATCTCGCGGTCGTAGTCGCCGACAGGGAAGTTGGTTTTTGCCAGGCGGCCCTTGACGATGATGAGCGCCCGGTCATACTGCCGCGCCGCCTCCTCCTCCGTCTTGTGCACCCCGAACGACACCTGCGAGAGTGCGCATGTTCACCTTTCTGAGATTGTGGCGCTGATTGAGAATCTCATCTCTGAAGGCAAGCCTGTTTTGCAAATGGCAGCAGTGGGCATGGACGGCAGGGCTCCAGCAGGCGCTGTCAGGCTGGCGGTCACGCCGTGGACATATGTCGAACTTGGCTGTGGAGCGACGACTCCAGAATCCAATAATACCCGAGCACAAGAGGCCTGTCCGCATCTCACGTTCTTCCGGCCGCCAAAAGTTCCGATGCGCGCCTCCCAGCGGCCGTTGTGGCCGGAGACGCCGCGGTATCGCGACTTGCCGCGCGTAAACGCGTTGCTCTTACGCCGCACGTATGCCACGATCTCCTCCTGCAATCATGACCATACAAATCTGCAATTAAAAAGGTCAGAGCGCAGACAAGGCATGCAGACCCTGGCCCAGGGGAACCACTCACCTGGGAGCTCTGGCCGACGGCCGCCAGCTCGCCGGCGTACGTCGCCTGGTCGAAGTTGGTGGCCACGTGCAGGCCCTTGCAGGACAGCGCCACCTGCGCGGCAGTGGATGTGAGTGACCATGCATGATGATGGCTCCGCTGGCGCAGGAGCGGCGGCAGCTGAGTTGAAATGTGCATCAATGTAAACAGCAGTCGAGACGTGCGACACGTTTTTGACAGAGAAAGTTTACTGTTTGCTCTCACCAGGTCGTAGGCGTGGGCCGCGTCCGCCTCGGTGTTGAAGCCGCCCAGGTACAGCTGGCGGCCGTTCAGCCACAGCGACGCCTCCCACCGGTTGGTCAGCCTGCGTGCAAAATGCAACATCTGTGGTGGGGACGCTAGAGGGCTGGAAGATTGGAGGTCGGATGATGAAGCCTCCATCGATGGACCACAAGCTAGATGTGCAAGCTGGATCTGCAAGGTGAGTCTCTGGACCAGGCGGGCCTTGCCTGTGCCTGCTGACGCCACGGAAGGCGGAAGTCGCACTGCCGGCAGCGGCGTCGGCGTGAGCCGCTGCGCCCTCGGCTTTCCCAGGCCGCGCGCGCGCCGCCGCCCTGCTGAGCTTCGGCGGACTGCGGGGGCTCTCGTCTTCTGACGCGTCAGCCGCCGCGACAGGCCGCTTCCGCTTGGAAGGCGAGCCGCTGCCGCTGCAAGGCGACGCCCGTCCGGCATCATGGTCCGCCGGGCTGGCATGTCGCTGCGGCCGGCCGGCGGGCATCGGCTCTGGCTTCACACCCTCGTTGCAGGGGTCAGCACGCGTCACGGCGCCAATCGCGACGCTGAGCTGTGGCCACTGGCCGGCGGTGGACTGATTTTGTCTCCTCGCGTGCGTGGCAGTGCTGGGCGCCGCAGCCGCCGCAGAGGCTGCTGGCGGCCATGCTGTTGTGCCACTGGCGCCGGTGTTGAAGCCTCCGAAGCTCAGCTGCTCCTGCGGCTGGAAGGCCTGCCGCGCCGCGTAGCCTGGCATCGGAGACGGAGGCCGCAATGGAGACGGAGGCTGTATTGCAGCCTGCGCCTGACGTTCAGCACCATCTTGTTGATGGGTCATCAAATATGTCAAGCATCATTTGCGCCACGAGTGGCGGGACGAGGATGGGCAGGGACAGACAAGCAAGGACGAATAAGCATTGCAGACTTTTGTGCACTGTCTTGTTGAATTTGTACATGATCTGTCATGTCGCCTGCAGGGGTGTTGTCCTCTGCCAGACCTGCTGGAAGTTGGTGCGCTGCCACGACAGATGGTGCGTCGGCGGTAGCGGCGAGGCGTCCTGGCCTCGCCCCGGCGACGGCGGCCTGAAGCTGAAGCCGCCCGCGGGCTGCTGCATCATGTCGGGCGGCGGCGGCGTCAGGCCGGCCAGAGTCCACAACGGGCTGCCCGGCTGCGCCATGGGGTCCGGCATGCCTGCACATTGGTTTAGCGACACAGCAATTGAGGCTGAAAGACTGAGCTGTGCCTGTCATTCCAAGCGTGGCAGGCTGAAAGCATTACTGCTTGCGTTATCTAGGTTCAATCTGCGGCACACATTCTGAAGCTCGGGATGTGTCACCTTCTAGGTCGGCGATGTCGAAAGTCATCGAGCCGTCCCAGCTGAAGGTGAAGGAGGAGTTGCGGCGCCGGGGCGGGCCGCGCCCCTCCCTTGCGGCGCTGCCGTCTGCACGAGGGCCGTGACTCCTCAGCGGTCTTACTTTCATCATTGCCTAAAATGCGACTGATCACCTTACGTTGACATCAAATTAGGTTGGCTTGCTGGTGCGGAGCCGCATCATCATTGTCTGGAACAGAACCTTGCAGACAGGTGAGAAATTGTCAATAAAGTTGAATTCACCCAGCGGCGTCGCCGAAGCAAAGCCCGCTGCGAGGCCGGGCGGCGAGGCTAGCAGCAGCTGTGCCGCGGGGCTGACGAAACTCAGCGAGCCTCCAGGCAGTGACATGCTGCGCAGTGACGAGCCAAAGATGTCCTCTTCCGTAGGCCGCCGCGGCGGCGGCGTGTGATGGTTGTTGCGGCCGCCGCCGCGGCGGCCGCCGTGGCCGAGCAGCCCGGAGAAAGGACGCAGCTGCACAGTTGATGGCAAGATGGTGTTGACGCCGCCGTCGCGGTCTGTCGGCGGCAGGCTTCTGCTGCCCTCCAGGGCAGCTGTCGCTGGCATGGGCGGCCCAGCGGACCTCTGCTGGTCGTCATGCCCTATGGGTAATCACCGCAGACGTAGTGAGGCAGAGTACGGTGCTGCATACTGTGATGAAGCCTGCACCTCAACATGGACATACTAGTGTGCTCGGAGACAGCAGCGCGGGTGCAGCAGACCTGCTGGCGCTGCGGCGGCGCCGGCAGGCGCTGCGCAGTGCGAGTGCTGCAGGTATTGGAAGGCTGTGGCGTAAGCTGACGCTGCGTCATTTTCATTATATTGGGGCCTGCTGCCGTTGCGCTGGGCCAAGTTCCAGGCCATTTCGGCATTCTGCTGTTGCCCAAGACGGTTGTTCAGAGCCTCATGGTCCATTCTGCGAGCGGCACCACAGTCAACAAGCTCACTGCTTTTTCATGTAGCCGAATCACAGTGTCACAAAGTGTGATGCCTTGCCTTGCTTTCGAGACGAAACACAGCCGACTTCTTAATCTCGAGTGCCTTTGTGCAGTCTGGGAGATAGGTTTGTGCAACGTGTCGTACCTTTCATAACCTCGGCCGGTGCGGCGTCGCGCGGCGTGAAACTGCTTCAAAATTGCAACTGCTCAGTTTATTTTAGGTGTCAAACATCTCCCATGAAGTCAGGCCGTGATGCTGCTCCTGCGAGGACGCAGGGCCACGAGGTCAGAACCACCGTCATATGGGGCGCTCGATCGGTATGTGACCGAGCGCAGTTGGCCACTAAAACGTCTTTGAACATATCGTGTTGTTTTCGAAACATGTCACCAGGTCATAGACTGCCGATCAAGCGAGTGCACCTCGGCTGACCACATAAATTCGAGGATTGTAGTCAGCGTTTTATTGCGAGCACGTGGGCGCAGCAGCGCAAGTGCTCTCGTCGTGGATTTGCTGCGTCGGAGCCATAATTCTAATGTCAAGTTTCATACATCAGCTGCCAGTATCGGTGTGCCCACGCGTCCCCAAGCGATCGGCAGAGTCAAGGCTGAGAGGTGGACATCACCGTCCCCGAGATCCGACACTGCAATCTCACGACCGCAGCGCATCGCTCAGCTGCACAGTGAGGAAATGATAAGGCAAGATTTTTGCCGCAATCCGTATGTGCTGCTGCGTTCTGACGCCGCACAGCCTGATCAACGCCGAGGCCAAGGAAATGTATATTTTTTCCCTTGCAAAATTTTGCCCGCCCTGAAGCACATGCTCAGCTTTAAAGTGGCGCAGCAAAACGTAGTTGATCGTCAGTTTCCGGTTGTACACCTGCAGGAGCTGCGATTAATTTGTCCTTCATTCCGCTGCTGCAACAGCACACACTTTGCCGTCCGCTGCGTGGTCCAGATCGCCACCATGAAGCTCGTCGGCGAGCTGCAGGCTCGCCTGGCGGGCTACAGTGCAGAGACGCTCAGCACTGTGCTGCTGGCAGCTCTCGCGCTGATCGGTCTGGTCGCAGTGCTCCGGCTGGTGTTCAGCATCAACAACTTTGTGTGGGTGTACTTCGGGCGGCCCTGCAAGAACCTGAAGAAGCTCGGCGAGTGGGCAGTGGTCACTGGTGCAACCGACGGCATTGGCAAGGCATACGCTGAGGCGCTCGCCAAGCGAGGTGGGCTTACCGCCAGCGACCATCTCGAAATGGCAGCTGCCGCACACGTGTCATCGGGCAGCAAACGCGCGTGAATCATCAGCCTGGATACAGCGCAAAGCAGCTTTCCGCAGCGCTTCAATTTCGAGTGCATCACGTCAGTATGATGCTGCCAGTGGCATGCGATCCAGGCGGTCGCACAGCTGTGCGTCCGGCGGTGCCGCAGCCGACGGAATAAGTGCACGGATCTGTTGAGCATTGATCATCACCGTACTGTACTTCGCCTCTGCAGGCCTCAACATCGTGCTCATCTCGCGCACGGAGTCGAAGCTGCAGACGATCGCCGGCGACCTGGAGTCGCGCTTCGGCGTGCAGACCAAGGTCATCCCCGCCGATTTTGCGTCGCCGCCGGAGTCGGTGTGGGACGCAATTGCCGCCATCGTGTGCAGCGTGCCCGTGGGGCTGCTCATCAACAGCGCGGGCGTGTCCTACGACCACGCAGGTGAAGTGGCACATCTGTCCGTGGCACATCTGTCCGCTTCCAATTGTCCCGCCACATGATGTGTGTGGCACCAGGTGGTGACCCTGTCAGCCAGTTGTGTGGCTGTGTTCGGGCAGCCGACATGCAGTCGGCGACGGTCTCGTTTTCCAGTGTTGTGACGGACATTACTCTTGCCTTGCAGAGTACTTCGATGCAGTCAGCCAGGAGGACATCAATGGCCTCATCCAGGTCAATGTGGTCGCCACCACGCGGGTGGGTCCACCTGACTCTGGGTAGTTTACCCAAGCATCATTTCATGTGTGGTGGCCACGCTGCTGGCATACGCGCACTGCCTTGCGGCTCTGCTCTCCGTCATGCCTGCCGGCCTGTGCTGCATTGACAAACGCAGGACACCCTCATTACGCAGCCGTTGAGCTTACCTCAGCCATGGAGGCATACCTGTGCGGAGACATCAGAAGCGCCACTAGACCAAACCAGCTCTGGGTGATCGAGTGCAGATGTGCAGCATCGTGGTGCCGGGCATGAAGGCGCGTAAGCGCGGCGCCATCGTCAACGTCGGCAGCGGCTCCGCCACCTTCTTGCCCTCCTACCCGCTTTACGCCGTCTACGGCGCCACCAAGGTGATACGCAGTGCCCAGATTGCTATGTGTCGCTCATATCTGGCACACACCGAGCCCCGCACAGCCCGTGTCAGTGTGTTGTTCTGCTTGTGCTGATCCGCACGTAAATTGCACGTGAACCGCACGTGAATAACCAAGACGTGCCATGCGAGTTGGCGTCCGCATCGAAGTCGTGGGCAACGTTCCTGCAGATAGGTCGTCCCTGCAAATCGGTTGTCCCTCCGAGCAGGCGTATGTGGACGAGCTGAGCAGGGACCTGCACGCGGAGCTGGCGCCGCATGGCGTGACCGTTGAGAACCAGGCGCCCTTCTACGTTGCCACCAAGATGTCAAAGATCCGGAAGCCGCGACTGGACGCCCCCAGCCCCGCCGCCTGGGTGAGCCACGCATAGGTTTTTGCGCGTTGTTTGACATGATGCAAGAATCCCCCATCGATGCTCTGCAAAACGTGCGTGTTGACAGATTAAAACACATGAATACAGGGAGTTTGAAGCATAGCAGAGCAAGTTCTCATTTGCCAGTCTTGGTTGGTTGGGTTCGAGAGCCTAGCAGTAATTCACAAACCCACAAGGTGCAGCGGTTTTTCACGTGTCTTGACGCCGCCCTGCAGGTGGAGGCAGGCTTGCGCCAGATCGGCCGCAATGCGACGGCGTCGCCCTACTGGGTGCACTCGGCGATGGCGGCGGTGGTGGGCAGCCTGCCCGACTGGCTCATGAACGCGTACCTCCTCAGCGCGCACAAGAGCCTCAGGGCGCGGTGGTACAAGAAGCAGGCGCGGGGGAAGCAGGAGTGACACTTCAGAAGCAATTTGCCTTATCTTTTGGGCTGGGATCTCGACAGCACGACATCACTTCGCCTGATGCAAGTGAGCCACGATGGCGTGCACTGGACGTCATGCACAGCTCAGAATCACAGCGTGTACACTATGGGAACTATTCCGATCGGAGAAGAGGTGTTCTTCTTGACGGACCACATTGCCGCTTGATTACAGCAGGCCATTACAGCAGGCCATTGCTTTGCTGATTGCGGACGAAATTTCGACGCCGCAACAACAATTCAAGAATGAGAGCATCAATCTCCCACCAAGTTGGGTATCCACAACATCCCCCATGTGTGCAACCGTGGAAACAAAATCACTCTCCGTCCTCCTCCTCCGCCTCATCCAACCACTTGAGGAAGGGCTCCATGTCGCGCTGGAACACATTGCGGCCCTGCCGAATATAAGTCAAATGTCTCGTCAACAGCATATCGATGAGACGGGACGCCGCCATCCGCAGCAAGCAGCGACCCTGCTGTTGAACAAAGCCTTACTGACGAAAGCTTGGAAGCTGGACACAGAAGGAAATATTGGACGAGAAATGAGGGGCGTCTTGGCGATGCAGAGTGTACGCTCGAGTCGCAGGCAGAGTGTCCTGGATTCGAGGTCCAACAGCTGTGGGAGGCGGGCGCGGCGCACCTTGGCATGGGAGCCCTTCTTGTACCAGAACTTGATGGTGTCCTCGTCCAGGATGTCGTTGTCGTACAGGATGCGGATGACCGCCGAGAACAGCTTCAGCAGCTTGGGGTCCTCGTAGCAGTACACCTGCGCCGTGACATGAGCGCAGATTGCTGAAGGCTCTTCTCTTTGAAAACCGTCTGATAGGAGGAGCCTGAACAGAGGATGAATGACAGCCTCAGGATGTCAAGCGACGCATCATCGCTGCTTGAAAATTGTTCGCAGTCCGATCAAGCCCTGCTGGTATCGAGACGGGAGTGCCGTCCCTGCGACGGTGACCCTCGGGCTCGTCAGAAGGCAGAAAGTCCACCGCAGGTGGGCATGCATGCGCGCACCTGGATGTGGATCATGAGGGCGGCCTCCAGGCGGGCAGAGCCGGAGAAGGCCTCCAGCAGCTTCTGGTACTTCTTGACCTGCTTGGTGATGGCGCCCTGGATCTGCTGGTTGTTCTTGCCGCTCAGCGGCACCGCACCGATCAGCGTGTTCCACAGCACCTGCGCCATTTGGAGAGGCTCAGACGTCAACAAACGTGAGCGCTGCTTGTGGTCAGATTTCCAGTGCATTTGCAACAGCTGCTATATACCACAGCAGTCCCCAGCACTGACAGCGTCGACGGCATCGCTGCCCAACCAGAGGTTGTGCACGGAGACGCACAGCTCAGCCAGTGAAATGGACACCATCTGCTCCCAAAGGCGATCAGAGCCTGCAGCGGCGCGCACCTTGACGATCTCCACCTCGGGCAAATTCCACTCTGCCTTCTGCGCCTTGCAGAAGGAGATGGTGTCGGCGACGGGCGCCGGCGGGTCAGCGGTGACCTGCACGCGTTTATAGCAGAAAAGACGTTCAAGTATGTGTTCAAAAGCGAAGTTCAGAAGGATGTCGAGCGGCTCTGCAGCAGGCACTTTCAGCAGACTTGCTGCCTGCTGGGTCGTGCATTCACTTGACGTCATGCAGATGCTGCTTCGACAATCCGCAGACGTGACTGCAGCCTTCCAGGCATTGCAATGGGAAGCGCACCATCTCCTCCAGCTGCGCCGCGAGCTCCACCAGGTGCACCTGCGCCACCTTGCCCGTGTTGTACTCCACCACCGCCTGCATGCCCTTCTCCTACAGTGGAGGAATGCAAGCTGGTTTGTGACGTACTCCATCTGTAATGTCGAATTGTATTCATGATAAAGACCCCGCTCCACCAGGTGCGCCCGCGCCATCTTGCCTGTGACGTTGTCCACCACCGCCTGCATGCCCTTCTCCTGCGCGAGGAGGGTTGCAAAGCCATTGTTTGCCTTTGTCGGTTGCAGGCGTCGATTCGATGGCAGACTGAGCGCGCAGCACCAGTTTGACACTGCAATACTTCCTTCCGAAGGACCAGCTGGGAAGGACAGCATGGCATGTTGACGCGACTGCGATTTGCGCCCCTCACCTTAAAGTGCGTGTTGAACTGGTCCAGGCTGCGCTGCTGCGGCGGGAAGAACTCCATGAGGCGATCGTCCAGCCGCGCCTTCTTCAGCAGCGCCACCAGGTCGTCGATGTTGTCCGTCGCCAGGAAGTCGGCGAAAAACTCCGTCACAAACGCCAGGATGGTGCCCTGCATGAGCAGGCATGGGCAGAAAATTGCCGTACTTGACAGAGAGCACTCACAGAAAACAAGTCTTGTCGCCAGCGAGACGGCAGGAACTCCATCGCCAGGGTGGTGCCCTGAGTGGCCACAGTATGGAACGAGGCTTGCATGAAGACCGCTCAGTGCCATGGCAATGCTGTCCATGCCAGACAATCGGCAAGTGTTCTGTGGCAAATGCCAAAATTTGCCCTGTGCATGTCATACGCCATCCAGAGAAAGCCCAGCGTCTGCAAGGCGCTCTGGCACAGACGCCAACTTGCTTCCTTGTGCTCGTCAGACGCCATCCAGTGAAAGGTCAGTCCGGAACTGCGAAACATCTGCACTGCACCGGATGGCAGCTCCCATGTCGCCACGACTCCAGCTTTGGCCACAATTGGTCGCAGCTGTATCAGCAAGCTGGCGGCGAGTGAGCGTGCCGGCAGGCAGGGCACAGCCGCTGCCAAGTGTGGACCAATTCCGCAACTCAGCAGCACTGGATACCTCTCACACAGAGACTGTCTCGAGATGCTGGAGGCACAATCAGGTTCTTGCTGCATGCTGCAATTCACTGCCTTCACTGCTCCGGCTGATGACACCACCTTGCTGCCCGTGCCCTTTACTGGATGCTTCCGCACACGAAACTCTGGCGCCGATTGCAGCCGATCGCCTGGGGTGCTTCTGGTTCATGAAGACCGCTATGAAGATCTCTGCTGCAGCTCTCAGGGGCGGACACACCTTGGCGACCATGCGGTCGTTGAGGAGCGGCACCAGCACGCGGTCCGGCAGCACGCCCACTTTCAGCACGAACACCCGCGCCATTGCTGTGCATTGTCGAGCCAACGAGTCAGTGCACCCTCCCACTTCAGCAACAGTGCATCAGATGTGCCCCCGCTCCGATAGGCGGAAAGCCAAGGATCAGGGAAACAACCCACAAAATGCGGCGAGCGCTGGAGCAACGAGCAGGGCTCTGAGCCACACCAATGGCGATCTTCTGGCGGCCAGCAGCATCGTAGAACTCCAGCGACAGGATGAGCTTTACCAGCGTGTTCTCCAGTGCCCGGATCAGGAAGGGCCGCCGCCTGCACACGCAGCGGGAGCAGGCTGAGCATCCGTGACAGAGAGAAGGTGTGTGCATGCAAGACCGCCACGCCAGCGCTAGAATTTCATTGCAGGCAGCATCGAAGACATCCTGACGGCTGACCGGGTGTCCAGAAGCACGGCGCCGCCCACCTGACCAGGGTCTTGATTGCCTCCATGTATGGCATGATCGAGTCTCGGCTGGCGTCTGCTGCGAGCACCTGTTACACAGGGGAATTGGATGTGAGAGTTTGCGACTTGCGCCTCAGATGCTGGCATCCTGCGCAAGAGCATATGGCTTGAAAAGGCAAGCTAGCGCACGTCGCCGCTGGGCGGCTCGCTGGCTGCACAATTCCCCTAAAGCAGCCCTCACGTTTGTGTCGAGCTTCTTGCCCTCCTGGATGACGTTGCCGCCGCCGGCCATGCGGCCGCCGGCGAACAGCACCTCGAACAGGGTCTCGCCATAGCGAGAGAAGTCCAGGTCCACGCCTGCGCAACGCACATGAATGTGAATGCATGTTTATCAGCCCTATCAGCAAGTGGACGAGATGCTGTGCATGCGCTTGAGCAGCTGCTGATATGTCAGCATTCATATGCCATATTGGGCAGCGGCTGGAATCCATCCATCGCCTATGGTATGAGAGCAGCCCGCTCGCGGGAGGGAGCGCACTCTCGAGGCCTTTAACCGCCGAAGCTAGGTCCTTGTCGAGCGGCGCATCCGGCGTCTTCCCGTCGTTTATGATAGTGATGACGGCATCCGCGAACGAGCCCGGGTCCAAGGGAACACTGATGTTCCGCTTGCGAGTCTTGAGCGTCGCGCCACTGCGGGATGCGGCGCAGCCTCAGCACATGCTCTCTGATGCAGGGCGCTGTGATACAAATCATACAGGGCGGTATGCAAGTGTCGGTCAGCATGAGCGCAGCCACTCACGCAAGTGTGGGCTTCTCCTCCTTTGTACTGCGAGCACCAGATGATGAAACTTAGCAGACGGCGTTTGCACATAGCGAGGTGTGACGACAAGCTATTGACACATCATGAATGAGCACATTGCCCACAGATAGCGTCGGCTGCCTGCGAATCCAGCTTCTGCACGCATCGATCACCGGCGTTTCGGGCCTACCTCATACAAGCAAAGCCTCGCTGTGTGCTGGCAGCCGGGTCTCGGCGGCTGAGAAGCAAGCTCTCGACAGTTATATAACGAAGGAAGAAGCTGAATCTTGGCGCTGCAGGCGCTGCGAGCTGGCGCCATGAGTCACTCGCAGAGGCTGCTGTAATACCCTGGCCTTACGTTACGATCGGTACTCGCAAGCAGGGTTTATGCCTTGTCGTGTCTTCCGAGGCGACAGGTGCAGCGGTGTTCCCGACGCTCCGTGCTCGTTCAACCACACACACACACACTCTTGTGACTTGCAAGCCGCACAAAAGGCCGCTCCTGCCGAAAGCCGCGCACCTTCCAGCAAGTCGAGCTCGATCCTTCGTGCCGATCTGCTGCAGTGTCGTCCATTCCGATCGCGTTCAATCCGGAGCCGGCGACATGCATATGGCCAGGCAACCCAAGCCTTCCAGCATCAGGGTGCTTTTCTGCGGCCTCGCGGCCGGCTGCCTGATGGTGACCCTGTTAGCCAGCCGCAGCCTGCTGGGCACCAGCGCTGCGGTGGCCCAGCAGATCAAGCAGCCGCGCAGAGGGCTGCAGGGCTCTCTGGAGGACCATGACTCATCCGGAAACCCTGTGCTGCCCATCCCCACGATTGAGGTGCGTGGCTGCACGCCTCGACGTTGCGCTGCCCACCGCTTTGCTAGACACAGCGCCGCAGGTCAAGTCGATGCCCGCCCACGCCGCAGCTGGTTCGCCTCGTGTGAGACAGCGCAGTGAAATTGACGAGATCTTCGTTGCCTCGCTCAGTTTGTGGCGGAGTCGAGTCCTCAAGCACCTACGCCCCTCCCAACCTGGTCGAGCGTCAAGAGCCTGCATCACTCGCGCATCCGGCGGGAGGACCCGCGGCCGAGAGGGTGCGTGCTTGTCACAAGAAATGCTTGGATAAATGTGACTAATATCTACATTGACTGACGGCCTCACAAGTCAGGTCCCGCTTATTGCCTGCACTCGTGCATCCCATCCAACTTAAAAACACGGACCACATTGGTGTTTATTTCGCAGGAAGGGCATGCCTTCGTACCAGTACTACAATGTCTACGAGAACGTGAAGGTCAGGCACTGACTCCTCAAAGTCTTCTCAGTGACCAGTGGATGCACCACACTGCCGTGTGTGTCCTGCATACTGAGCAGCCTGCGCAGAAGTCAGACTCCCATGACGCCTCCTCTTTCTCTGCAGATTGACTGGACGGGTAACGACGAAGTCGGCGTCATCTTCTTCCACCAGGCCAATGAAACCATCCCTGAGCAACGGAGGATCCAGCCCAAGGTGCTGCACAGATGCTGCGACCACCAATACAGCTGCTGAATGCACTTTCTTTCGTGATGCGGGCCGCTGCTGTACTCAAGTGCTCAAAGTTCACCCTGTGCTGTCGTGCAGGCGTACCGGCCTGACCGGGGGCAGACGACGGTCAGCACACACTACAAGGCAGTAGCGAATGCCGACGACAGCCCTCTGAGATCGTGCGCTTTCCCGGCTCACTTCTCACTTTGGTCATATATGACCATATATATTGGCCATATATATGGCGCCTTGATGAAAGACCATGCCCCGTCGCGCCTTCAGCCTGCTGGAGTCTCCAAGCTTACAGATCGGCATTTGTTGACACTGTATCCGTGTTGTTTGCAGGTGCTCCCTGTGGGTCAACCAGCCAGCGATTGTCTTCCACGCACCCTACCCGGACAACATCTTCCACTTCATGAATGACGGATACCTGGCGGTGATGCAAACTGTGGTGGACTCCGACTTCGTGCCACCTGCACATGTCACCAGGTGCGCAGCTGCTGTTTTGTCCGAGAGAAATCCTTGATGTTGATGTTGAGACGAGCCCGTCACAGTCTTGACCCGGCGTGCACAGACCATTTTCCGCCTCCACCGTTTTGGACTGATCGCCTGCCCTCCATGCGCAGGATCGTCAACGGCACAGCAGCTGCAGACCAGTGCACCGTGCAGACCCTCGCGCCAGCTGAGGTGCGTCCCGAATTGCTCCTACATCATCTATCTATGCCATG
>JAABUM010002998.1_pt1 | contig 21576 bp, 21 predicted proteins | sample 5559161 | NCBI WGS metagenome assembly JAABUM01 (sample SAMN10711868, study PRJNA513369) | rock metagenome | isolation source: Antarctica rocks | place: Antarctica: Victoria Land, Siegfried Peak nord
CAGCCGTGGCACCCACCGCAGCCATGGCCGCCCGCATAGCATCCAGGTCCATAGGCTTGTTCATCATCATACCCCTTCTACTTTCCGCAGCCGCACCCCTGGTGCGTCGCCATCAGTAAACTCGACGCCTGCGGCTTCTAGGGCGGTGCGGATGGCCTCAATGGTGCGGGGATGAGGAGTGCGTTTCCCACCCTCAAAATCCGCAACAGTGGTGGGTGAGCAGGCGGCAGCCTTAGCCAGCTCTCGTACGCCAAGCTGGAGCGCTGCGCGGCCCATCCGGCATTGTGCTGCTACCAAACTGGAACCTCGTAACAACGCTGTTGACATCATAACCAATGCTGGCACAGAGTTACCGCGCTGTCACCTAGAGACAGTCGGCCAGGCGTGAGGGGTTGGAGCCTCACACCCGGCCTAACCGCAACCCACGTTCACAAGGAGAACGCGGCCATGGCTGAACACGCCCATACCATACCCACGTCCCGCCGGTCTCTGCTGGCTACCGCCCCCGCTGCCATGGTCCTGGCCGGCGCCGGGATCGCCGGCAGCGTCCAGGCCGCAGCGCCCGGCCCCGATGCCGAGCTGATCGCTCTCTGCGCCCAACTGGACGCGCTTGAGCATGAGTTCCTCGCCACAGACTTTGGCGCCATGCCGAACACCCCCGAAGGCGACCACGCCGAAGCCGAGCAGGAGCGCATCGCGGACGCGCAAGCGCCCATCGTGGACGCAATCTGCGCCCGGCCGCCGCAAACCCCAGCCGGCGCCGTGGTGGTCGCGCATAGCCTGGCGCTGTGCGATGCCGAGTTGTTCAGGATGGGCGGGCCGGACGGCTACGCCAACGACCGCCTGATTGCCGCCCTGGTGCGCGGCCTAACCGGGAGGGCGGCAGCATGACCGTCCAGCCCCGGCAGGCTATCGAGGATGCCCTGTACCAGCTTGGCGTGGTGACGGACATCCTGGGCGTGATCGCGTCCGCCAATATCAGCGGCACCAAGCCGATCTGCGGCACCTACATTGATTACCTTGCGGCCAGGCAGCGTGAGCAGCAGGACCGCATCGAACACGCCCTGGCCGACCTGGGGAGGGCGTGAGCATGGCCCAAGCTGCCGCCCGGAAGGTGGAATCCTGGATGCAGTCGCATCCGCTGGACCGCCTGCCCTTCGTGGTCCCAAACCCTGGCGAGGGGCGCATCATGTGGGCGCCGCGCCCCACCGGGGACTACGGCTTCGATTGCACGCTGGGCGTTGAGTATGCCGAGGCCGTGCTGTCCCTGATGCGCAACCCGCCGCCGAACGATCTCGGGTTGGGGCGGGGGCTGCTCCGCATGATAGTGCTGGGCATCCTGATGCATGGCGATGAACAACGCGACCGCGGCGTGATCGTCGGCATGATGAGCCGGTTGGGGGACGTGCTGGCGTGTGGCGTGGGGAGGGCCGCGCCATGAGCGGCACCATCCCGACGCCCCGCCAGGTCGGCAACGCCCTGGCCGTGCTGCTGGCCTTGCCGCCGGCAGCCCTGCAGGTACTGGCCGAACGCATCGTGGATCGGCTGGACGCCCTGGACGCGCCCGGCATGGACCTCGAACCCGACGACGACGGGGAGGCCGATCACGACGGGGAGGCCGCCCCGTGGGCGCCGGATGAACACCACTGGCCGCCGGTCAAAGGGCCAGCGGAGTGCTGCGCGGTGCGGCTGGGCTGATAGGCTGGAGCGGCCCGGCTGGCGGTTGCTGGCCGGGCCAACAATGCGGACATCGTGCGGACATAAACCGCACCTTCCCGGGAGCGATACACGATGCAAAGCGCAAGCTATTGTTTTCACTGTAAGAACTGGTGCCGGCTCGCGGGATTGAACCGCGGACCTACTGATTACGAATCAGTTGCTCTACCACTGAGCTAAGCCGGCATCGGCGCCGCAAGCGCCCCGTTGCCGAGCCTATAGCCGCCCTGCCCCCCTGCCGCAACAGCCGCCGCAGCCACAGCCGCCGCCGCCGCAACGCCCCGGCCACCCGCCGGGCCTGCATCCAGCCCCGCCCCGTGCTACCCCTTGATGAACCCTGCCCGCCCTCCCCACGTTCCGGTCCCAGATGCCCGATTCCGTCACCTACGCCCCGCCCGCACCGGAGGCCACCACGCGGGAGTGCCCGGAGTGCGGGCTGTTCCAGTCCGTGCCGCTGCTGCGCCCCGGCCTGGTCGCCACCTGCGGCCGGTGCGGCGCCCTGCTGCGGCGGCGGCGGCGGGACAGCCTGGGAACGACGCTGGCGCTGAACGTCACCGGGCTGGTGCTGTTCGCGGTCGTCATGTCCTACCCCTTCATGGGCTTCCGCCTGCTCGGCCAGACCCGGCTCGCCGCGCTGGAGGACCTACCGGCCGCCTTCCAGGCTCAGGGCATGTGGCAGTTGGCGCTGGTCGTGCTGGCCACCACCGTCATAGCGCCGCTGCTCAAGTTGCTGCTGACCACCGCGGTGCTGGTCGGGCTGCGGACCGGCATGTCGGCGTCCACCCTGGCCCTGATGGCCCGGGTGCGGCACCATCTGACGCCCTGGGCGATGGTGGAGGTGTTCCTGCTGGGCACCTTCGTCGCCTACACCCGGCTCGCCGTCACCGCGACTGTCCTGGTCGGCCCGGCGCTGTATGCCCTAGCCGGGCTGATGCTGGTGATGGTCGCCGCCGACGCCTGGCTGGACGAGCACGCGCTGTGGGAGGCCATCGGCCGCGCCCGGCGCACCCCGGCACCGATGGGCTTCGGCCCGCTGATCGGCTGCGACACCTGCGGCCGGGTCAGCCGCGCCGCGCCCGGCGCACCCTGCCCCCGCTGCAACAGCACCCTGAAGCTCCGCAAGCACGACAGCCTGGCGCGGTCCTGGTCGTTCCTGCTGGCCGCGGCGGCGTTGTACATACCGGCCAACCTGTATCCGATCCTGACCCTGATCCGCTTTGGCAGCGGCCACCCCAGCACCATCTTGGGCGGGGTACGGGAACTGATAGAATACCGGATGTGGCCGCTGGCGCTGCTGGTGTTCGTCGCCTCCGTGCTGGTGCCGGTGCTCAAGCTGGTCGGGGTCACGCTACTGCTGCTGTCCACACAACAACGTGCGCGGTGGCGGCTGCGGGACCGGACCCGGCTGTATCGTATCGTGGATACGATAGGGCGGTGGTCAATGATTGACGTGTTCATGCTGGCGGTGCTGGTCGGGTTGGTGCGAATGGAATTGCTGGCGTCGGTCACGCCGGGGATCGGTGCCGTATGCTTCGCCGGGGTGGTAATCCTAACGATGCTGGCGTCGTTCAGCTTCGACCCGCGCCTGATGTGGGACGCCGCCGGGCAAACCGCCTGCGCGGAGGCGGAGGCCGAGGCATGAACGACACCCCGGCCCCGCCGCCCGCCCCGCCCGACGCGACGCCGCAGCCGGGCGAGCCGCCGCGCGCCAAGGTGCGGCGCCCCCAAGTCTATAACCAGCCACCGGCCCCGGCCGCGCAGGTCCGGCGCAGCCGCATCTCGCCGGTCTGGCTCATACCGCTCGTTGCGCTATGCATCGCCGCCTGGCTCGGCTACCGCACCGTGTCCGAAGAAGGACCGATTGTGGAGCTGACGTTCCGCAGCGCCGACGGCCTGACGGCCGGGCAGACCCAGGTGCGGCACAAGGCGGTGCAGTTGGGCCTGGTCGAGGCCATACGCCTCAGCGGCGACATGACGCACGTCGTCGTCCGGATGCGGATGCAGCGCAGCGCCTTGCCGTTCCTCACGGAGGGCACGCGGTTCTGGGTCGTGCGCCCGCGCATCAGCAGCGGCAGCCTGGCAGGGATCGAGACCCTGGTGTCCGGCGGCTACATCGAGATGGACCCGGCCGGGCGGAACGGCGCGCAGAAGCTGGACTACACCGGGCTGGAGCAACCGCCGGGCGTCCGCACCGGGGAGCCTGGCCGCACCTTCACCCTGAAGGCGCAGCGCATTGGGTCGCTGACGGCCGGGGCGCCGGTGTTCTGGCGCGACATCACGGTGGGCGAGGTGCTGGGGTCGGACATTGGCGACGGCAGCGGGCCGGTGATGGTCGGGGTGTTCGTCCGCGCGCCCTATGACGGCTTTGTGCGCGACAAGTCGCACTTCTGGAACGCATCCGGCCTGTCGGTGCAGGCCGGCGCCCAGGGGCTGCACGTCGAAATCGCCAGCCTGCAGGCGCTGCTGTCCGGAGGCGTTGCCTTTGACACGCCGCAGGGCAAAGGCCCTTCTGCCGCGGCGCCGGCCGGAACCGAGTTTCAATTGTATCGCAACTTCGACGACGCGCAGGCGGCCGGCTATACGACCACGCAGGCGTTCGTGACCTACTTCGAAAGTTCCGTCCGCGGCCTCGCGCGCGGCGCGGCGGTCGAGTTCTACGGCATCCAGGTCGGCGCCGTGACGGACGTGACGCTGGAGGTCGAGACGGCCACCGGCGGCGTGCGCGTGCGCGTCGGGTTGGAGATACAGCCCGAGCGTGTGCTGGGACTGGACGCCGCCGCTGCGGAGGACCCGGTGACCATAGCCCGCCGCCTGGTCCAGCGCGGGATGCGGGCGCAGCTGCAGACGGCCAGCTACATCACTGGGCAGCAGGTGCTGTCGCTGAACTTCGTGCCGAATGCGCCGCAGATGGACATCGTGCAGATCGGCAAGGACCTGGTCATCCCCAGCCAGGGCGGCGGGCTGGACAATATCCTGCAGGCCGTCAGCGACATGGCGGGCAAGCTGGACCGGCTGCCGCTGGAGCAGATCGGCCAGAACCTGAACGGCGCGCTGCGCTCGGCCGCGGGGGCGATGGCGAGCGTGGACGGGCTGGTGAAGCGTGCGGACACCGGGATGTCGCCGCTGTTCAAGTCGCTGCCGGGCATCACGGCATCGCTGCAGGACGCGGTGACGAAGGCGGGGCGCACCTTCGGGTCGCTGGACAACAGCTATGGCAGCAGCTCGCAGTTCCATCGCGAGCTGGAGCGGGCGATGACGCAGGTGGGCGACACCGCGCGGTCCATACGCCTCCTGGCCGACTTCCTGGACCGGCACCCGGAGGCGCTGGTGCGCGGCCGGGCCGGGGCGGCGGACAGGTAGGAATGGGGCCGATGAGGGCAGGACCGATGACGCGGCGCGGCTTGCTGGCCGGCTTGACCCAGGCTGGGCTGGTTCCGGCTGGGCTGTCCTTGTCCGGTGCGGGCCTGGCTGGCTGCACCTCGGCGGAGCCGGCCTATTTCACGCTGGCGCCGGTGCCCGGCGCCACGGCGCGCGGCGGGCCGAAGCTGGTGGAGCTGCAGCGACCGGGCCTGGCCGGCTACCTGGACCGGCCCGGCATCGTGCGCGCCGACAGCGCCTACCAGCTCCGCGTCGCCGGGACCGAACGGTGGGGGGAGCCGCTGGGCGACCTGATCGCCCGTATCCTGTCCGAGGACCTGAACCAGCGCCTGCCCGGCACCAGCGTCTTCACCACCGCAGGCTCCATCAGCGCGCAGCCGGATGCGCGGATCGAGCTGGACGTGCAGCGCTTCGACGCCGATGCATCGGGCGAGGTGCTGCTGCTGGCGCAGGTCGCGGTGTCGCGCGGGCGCAACAGGGCCGGGGCGGCGACGCGGACGGTGCGCCAAACGATGCGCCCGGCCGGCCCCGCGACACGGGACCTGGTGGCTGCGATGAGCACGGTGCTGGGCGGGCTTGCGGACACGCTGGCGGGGATGCTGCGCGGCCTCCCTGCCGCTTCTCCCTCTCCCTCCGGGAGAGGGTCGGGGTGAGGGAGGCCGCACGCGCCAGCCCCGCCCAAAGCAGCACAGCCCCTTCATAGACAGAGGCAGCGCCGCTCGTTTCCCTCACCCCGGCCCTCTCCCGGAGGGAGAGGGAGAAGGCAGCAATAATAATCCGCTAGCGAACCGTTGACCCCGCCGCCCATCGGGCCATGATGCCCCGGCACGGGGGCAAGCGCGCATGGAATTGAAGCGTTGGGTCGGCGGCGTCGCGGCTTGGGAGGCTGCCGCTGCCTGGTCGCCTGCCGGACCGCCCACAGCCGGGGACGATGCCGTGATCGGCGGCGGCGGCAGTGCCGCCTCCGTGCTGCTGTCCGGGTCGGCCACGGTCGGCTCGCTCGCGCTGGCGGGTGCAGGCACGTTGCTGGAGGTGGACGGACCGTCGTTCTCGGCCGTCAACGGCATCACCCTGGGCACCGGGACGACGTTGCGCTTCGCGTCGTCCAGCCGCCTGGTGGGCACCCGGCTGACCCTGGCCGGCGGCACCCTGCAAGAGGCCATCCTGGACGGCGTGACCTTGCGCGGCACGCTGGACGCCGCCGCCTACGGCCCGGTGCGCGTGTCCAACCTGATGACGCTGGCGCCGGACGCCGGGCAGCCCGGCCTGCTCCTGCTGGGTCCCGGCGCCTCCCTGCTGGCGCGGGACGCCGCGGTGCTGGACGGCGGCGTCGTCCTGGCCGGGTCGGCCGATCCAGGCCAGGCCGCCCGCATTGACGCTTCCGCGCGCTCCCTGACCCTTGGCCCCGGCGGAACGCTGGACGTTGTCGGGGCGGTCGTCATCGTCCAGGGCAGCCGGAGCAATGCGGCCTTCATCAACGACGGGGTGGTCAACGTCGGGCCAAGAGGCACCTTGTCGGCCCCGGGCGGGCTTGGCGGCGCCGGCACCGTACGGGTGCTGGGCGGCACCCTGACGACATCCGTGCTGGCGGTCGCCGCCGCCTTCGACGGCGCCGGCACCCTGCGCTTTACCGGGCTGACCGGGGCGGGCGGCACGCCCACGCCGCTGACGGGCTTCCGCGCCGGCGATGCGCTCGACTTGGCCGGGCTGGCATGGGGCGGCGACGTGACGGCGGCGGTGTCGGGCGGCGTCCTGCGGGTCAGCAAGGCCGGGGTCGTACAAGCCGCCTTCCGCCTCACGGACCCGCAGCCCGGCGGGGCGGTCCAGGTGGCGCGAGACAGCGGCCTCGGCACGCTCGTGACCACCACGGCGCAGCCGGCGGCACCGCTGGCCTTCACTGACCAGACCCTGGGCGCATCCGGCGTCCACGCCATGGACCTCGCAGGGCCAGGTGCTCCGGACTACCTGCAATGGCAGTATATCGAGGCCGGCGGCGACACCGCCGCCATGTCCACCGCGGTGCCCAACGTGTTCATCCACGCCGGCAGCGGCTCCAAGGCCATCACCGTCGGCAGCGGGCGCAACGTGCTGGACGGCGGCACCGGCAGCGCCTTCCTGACCGGCGGCAGCGGCGCCGACACCTACTTCGTGGACGTGCGCAGCGGCGGCACCGTCTGGGACACGCTGGCGGACTTCGGGGCCGGGGACGCCGTGACGGTCTGGGGCTACCAGGCCGGCGCCGGCACGATGCGCTGGGACGGGCTGGACGGCGCCGCGGGGCACCAGGGCGCGACGCTGCGGCTCGACCTGGCCGGCGACGGCCCGGCCGACGCCAGCGTGACCTTCGCCGGCTTCAGCCTGGACCGGGCCAGGGAGTTGCAGACCTCGACCGGCATGGCCGGCGGGCTGCCCTACCTGTATCTGTCCAACCCCGTCATCTAGGAACGCCCGCCATGCACCGACGCAGCCTGCTGGCCTTGACGGCCGCCGCCGCCCTGCCCTCCCGGCCCGCCCGCGCGGAGGCGGCGCAGGTCCGGCTGTCGCACGGCTTCGGCATCCTGTACCTGCCGCTGATGGTCATGCGCGACCGCAAGCTGCTGGAGGCGGCGGTGGAGCAGGCCGGCCTGCCGCGGCCGGAGGTGACGTGGCAGGTCGTGGACGGCGGCAACGTCATCAACGACGCCATGCTGGCCGGGGCGCTGGACATCGCCGGGACCGGGGCGCCGGGCTTCGTCACGCTATGGGCCAAGGCGCGCAACATCCCGCGGGCGGAGGTGGTGGGGCTGTGCGGCCTGAGCACCTGCGCCCTGTCGCTCAACACCAACCGGCCCGGCATTAAGACGCTCGCGGATTTCACGCCGGCCGACAAGATCGCCATACCCGGCATCAAGACCTCGCTCGCCGCCGTCGTGCTGCAGATGCTGGTGGCGCAGCGGTTCGGCCAGGCCGAGTACGCCCGCCTCGATCCGATGACGGTCGGCCTGGCGCACCCGGAAGCCTATGGCGCGCTGATGGGCGGCAAGACCGAGATCGCGGCGCACTTCGCCTCCCCGCCCTACTCCATCCTGGAGCTGCGGGACCCGCGCATCCATCGGGTGATCGCCGCCAGCGAGGTGCTGGGCGACTCGACGCTGGATGTCGTGTATGCGCCCCGGCGGTTCGTGGACGCCAACCCCGGCACCGCCGCGGCCTTCCTGCAGGCGATGGACGCCGCCTGCGCGCTGATCGCCGCGGACCCGGCGGCGGCGGCCGACAGCTTCATGCGCATGTCCGCCGCCCGCATGAAGCCGGACGACGTGCTGGCGATGGTGCAGGACCCGGACACCCGGTTCTCCGCCACGCCCAGCGGGGTCATGCGCTACGCCGGGTTCATGCACGCCGTCGGCAGCATCAAGGTGCTGCCCGCCCGCTGGACGGAGATGTTCGTTCCGGCGCTGGCAGGCCGGGCCGGGTCGTAGCACCCGGCCCCGCCGTTGACCGGCGGGATCAGGCGGCCTGGCAAACCGCCGTGCGGCGGCGGCGCGTCACCAGGCCGGCCAGGCCCAGGCCGGCGCCCAGCAGCGCCAGGCTGGTCGGCTCCGGCACCTCGGTGATGGAGACCCCATCCAGCAGGGAGAACGGGGGCACGCCGCCCGGGGTGCCGATGGCCAGGAACGACAGCACCTCGGTGGCGCTGGTCACGACGAAGGACAGCGTCGTCCTCTGCCAGCCGGTGAAGCCGTGGTTGGGGTCGTTCACTGGCGTGGTCGTCTTAGTCTGGTTGCCCAGTGAGACCTGCCAAGCCTCGGTGGTTTCGCCGTCGTAGCCATGCTGCTGCGCGCCGGCCCACCAGAACGAGACGCTGGCGATGGAGTTGACGCCCATGCCGGTGATGGTCTGCTGGATCGCCTGCTGCCCATAGGCGCCGTCAGCCGCGATGAAGTTGCCGCTGTCCGGGCTGGACGCCGGCAGACCGTTGTCGGAGCCGTTGCCGGGTCCCCAGAGCGTCAGGTGCTGGTTGAACTCGTTCGCGGCACCGGTCGTGTCGGCGGTGCCGGGCTTGAACAGGAAGTTGTAGCCGCCCGTGGTCCAGTCCGTCACGACCTGCCCGCCGAAGCGCGTGCCGAACTCGGTCGAGGCATCCGTCGTCACCGTTTCGAAGCCGGCGTTGCTGATGACCGGCCCGGCGCGCGCCGGCGCCGGCAGCGCCGCCATGACGGCAGCAACAGCCGCTCCGGCCAACCCGGCCTTGCCGGTCAGGCCCGCCAGTTTCGTCCTGATGCCAACGAACATTGCCATTCCTGCGTCCCCGTCCAACTCGCGATGCGTGCCACAAGCGGAAGTGCCGGGGCTGCGTCTCACTAATGAGGCAACCTATAACGCAACGATATCGAGGATGCAATGTTAAATGATAAGATTTGTATCTAAAATTACATAGAAGGAAATGCAGCGGCGAGGTCAACAGCCAGGCCCGGCAGCCTCTGGCATGGCCCCTGCCAGCGCACCCTGGTCAACGCCCGCCATCAGCACGCCTGTGAACCCGTCATGCTGCCCGGACAGGAACAGGACCTCTGGGGCCGGCGCTTGCAGGGGCGCGCCTGACGCAAGCTCCGCCGCGCCGGGCTGCTGCCGCAGCGACGCCAGCACCGGTGCAAGCTCGGCGGCCCGGCCGAACAGGAAGCCATGCACGGGCCACCTGCTGCCGTCGTGCGCGCCGGGCCGGCCGCCGTCAGGGTCCGCGGCCGGCACGTCCATCGCGGCCAGCTCCTCCGCGCTGGTCAGGGCATGGAACAGCGCCAGGGCCGCGTCGCGGGCGGCGGCGGGCAGGCCGAGGTCATCGGCCTTGGCCATGATCTCGACGGGCGAGGCGGCGGAAAGGATGGGCATGGCGCGGTGTTCCCCTTGATGGTCCGCACCATAGCGGATGGAGGGGGCCGGGGTTCCGGACCCGGCGCGGCAGGCGGGCGGCCAGCGCCGCTGCCGGCGCCCCGGCGCTACTGCACCAGGATGTTCTTGCGCGAGCGCAGCGTGAAGGAGAGGCCCAGCAGCACCATGGCCGCGCAGCTATAGGTGAGGAAGACCAGGTCGTAGTGGGCGTGGACCGCGTTGCCGAACTGGCCCTTGCGTATGATCTCCACCGCATGGACGCTGGGCGACCACAGCAGCACCGGCTGAAAGCTCTGCGGCACCCAGTCCACCATCACGAACGTCCCGGAGAACGGGATCATCAGGTAGGTGAACGCCCCCACGAACTTCTCCAGCAGGGGCGACATCTCGCTTGCCGGCGCGAGGATGAGCGCGCAGGCGACGCAGAACACCGCATAGTAGGCGAGGCCCAGGTAGAGCAGCCCGATGTCGGCGGGCGGCTCCATGTAGCCGAGCAGCATGGCGGCGGCGCTGACGGCGATGCCGGCGATCACGGCGCCCACGACCTCCAGCAGGCAGCGCGACAGGATGATGTCGAGCGGCGTGACCTGGCGGTGGAACAGCAGGCTGCCGTTGGCCTCGAACGCCTTGACGCTGCGGGCGACGCAGTGGCGCCACATCGTGAGCGGCACGTAGCCGGTGATGACGAATGCGGTGACGGGCACGCCATGCTCGTGCGCCGGGCGTATGGCGGTCCACATGACGGCGACGCCGACGCAGAACAGCATGGGTTCGCCGATGACCCACAGGTGGCCGATGTTCTCCCGGCCGTAGCGCGTATGTATCTCGCGCATCAGCAGCGCGCCGATCACCTTGACCTGCAGTGCGAACAGCTTGAGCAAAATTCTGGTTCCGTTTCCGATGGGCAGTGCGGCGGCCCCTGCCGTTCGCATCGGGGATAGCACCTTCGATGCCAGCCGGCCAAGCAACAGGCCGTGCTGCCTGGCGGGCACGGCGGACTGCCCGCAAGCCCTCGCGCAAGGGACGGCAGGCCATGACGGCCAAAGGGCGGCACAGGCTCCGCCCGAGGCGGCTTGCTCCGGCGCCCGCCACCGGGGCATTCTGCCGGCGGTCCCAATGGGCCGTGCCGGCCGTCCCGCAACCGCTTGACCGGCCTTTGCCCACCTGGAGGAAAGCGACCAGTGAGCGCCAACGAACAGCAGGCTGCCCGGGAAACGCCCCTCCAAGCCTTTCCCGGAGCGGACGCCGGCCCGGCACCCTCCCCGTCGCCGGAAGGGGCAGAGACGGCCCGCATGGAGCCGGAACACGCAGCCGGCGGCGCCGGCCCGCCGGGATCGCCGACGAGGCAGCAGTTGGACCTCCTCCATGTCGCGCTGTTCGGCTGGCCCATGGACCACCTCACGCCGGTGTCTGACCTCGTTGCGTCGCACGACATCACGGAGGCGGCCCGGAAAATCCTGAACAGCGGGCGGTTCCGGTGGGACGCCCGCGGGACCGTGCCGCTGTGGCCCGGGGACAAGTGGGTGTGCGCGGACGCGTTCGGCGTGAGGATCTGGGTCAACCTCCACGACGGCTACGTGAGCTGGGGCGTCCTGCACGAGGACTGGGAGAACGAGGAGGTCGGCTTCGTCCTGCGCCACCTGCGGCCCGGCGACGCCTTCCTGGACATCGGGGCGAACGTCGGCGTCTATACGCTGCAGGCCGCCAGGGCCGTGGGACCCGGCGGGCACGTCTATAGCATCGAGCCGCGGCCGGACACCTGCGCCATGCTGTCGCGGTCCATCGCCGACAACGGCTTCGCCGGCCGCTGCACCGTGTTCAACGTCGCGCTCGGATCGTATGAGATGCTGGGCGACATCAGCACGGGCAACCGCACGACCGATCCCGGCGCGACGTTCGTCGTGCGGCGGGACGACGGCCCGGTGCGGATATGCGCGCTGGACAGCCTGCCGATCCCGGACGCCAAGCCGGTCAAAGTCCTCAAGATGGACATCGAGGGATACGAGCCGCTGATGATGGAAGGCGCTAGGGCCTTCTTCCGCAGGCACCGGCCCGTCGTCCTGACCGAGATATTCCCCCGCGCGATCCGCGCCGTCGCCGGGCGCGATCCCATGGAGTTCTTCGACCAGTTCGTGCATCTGGGCTATGGCGTCCACCGGCTTGAGGGCAGCGCGGTCGGCGGACGCATGACGCGCGCCGATGTCGCGGCGATGTCCGACACCACGGAGCTGTTCAACATCGTCGGCCTGCCGGAATAGCCCTCCCGCCGCATCGGCCCGGGGCGGCACAGGCAGGGGCACGGGTTCAGGACGCGAGCAGCGCCTCGTACTGGGCCGGCACCCCGCAGAACACCACTTCGCTGGCCGGCACGGCATGGCAGCGCACGTCCAGCCCCCGGGCGATCAGCGCGTTGTACAGCGGCGCGACATACAGCTCGCCATGCGCGCGGGCCGCCGCCCCGTCGTCGCCCATAGCGTCCAGGAAGTCGCCGGTCCGGCGGAACCAGTAAAGCCCGGTGCTCGCCAGGCCGGAGATCACCACCTTCTCGGCCGTCTCCGCCACCCGGTCCCCGCCCTCTTGGGCTGGGCGCGCGTAGGAGAAGCCGGGATCGGAGCCGGGCATCACCTCCAGGTAGCCGTCGGCGCGGCCCATCCACGCCGCCGCCGGGTAGCGGAAGCCCGGCCGGAAGGTGTCTATGTTGAAGATGGTCAGCGGCGTGTCCCCGCCGGTCCCCGCCTGCTGCAGCCCGAGCCGCACGGTGTCGGCCTGGCCCAGCGTCGGGCGCGGCAGCACGACCGTCCGCGCCGACGCGACGCCCAGCGCCGCAAGCTCGCGCGCCACGAACTCCGGGACGCCGGGTTCGCCGCGGGCGATGAACAGGAACGGCTCGGCGGCGAAATAGGCGCGGAAGCTGTCCACGGCATGGGCGAACAGGCTGCGGCCGTGCAGGTCCAGCATGAACTTGGGCCGGTCGTATCCGGCCTCGCGGAACCGGCGGCTCAGCCCGGCCATGGGGATGACGATCATGGCGGACCCTCCAGGTGCAGCCGCAGCGCGTTGGCGATGAAGGCCGCCTGGCGGTCCGGGCGGTCGCCGTGCAGCGGCGGCATAGACAGGAACAGGGAGGTCATGGCCGCCCACACCACCTCCGACCCCAGCCGCACGCCGCCCATCGTCAGCGGCGCGGCGATCCCCTCGACCTGCTGCCGCCAAGCCTCCGCAGGGAACGCCAGCTCGAATGCATGGGCGCCGGTGCGCCCGCCGGCATACTGCCCGGCCATGATGAGGTCGTAGCGCCCGTGGATTGAGTGCATCAGCTTGGCGAGGTCGTAGCGGCGGTCGCCATAGAGGCTGAACTCCCCGCGCTCGGTCAGCCCGCGCGGGTCAATCAGCCGGACGCGGCCGGTGCGGAAGCTGTAGAGGATGTTGGAGAAGCAGAAGTCCCCGTGCATCACCGACGGTGCATCGCCGCAGCCGGCCAGCGCCGCCTCGATCTCGCGCAGGCAGCGGCGGAGCGATGGCGCCGGGGCGCCGTTGAGGGTCAGGGGCGCGTCCAGGTCGAGGCCGGCGGCGTCCGCGAACGCCTCTAGCCGCCTTGCCGTCTTGTCCACCACCAGCCGGTGCAGCAGGCCGTCCACCTCCGCATGGCCGCCGGCCCGCACCGAGGCGTCCACGAAGCCGGCGCAGGACCCCAGGATGCGCGACCAGGCCGGCGGTGTGACGCGGCCGAACACATGCAGCTCGGCCAGGGTCGGCATGTACTCGTATTCGCTGTCGTAGTAGTAGCTGTCCGCGTCCTCCCCCTCGTCCAGCACGCGGGCGCAGAACGGGGCGATGGCGGGCGGCGCCTCGCGCAGCCAGCGCGCCTCGGCCCGCAGCTTCGGCGCCGCCGAGGCGGAGCGCTTGCGTACGTGCATCTCGCCAATCTGCAAGCTGTTGAAGGACCGCTCGGTGGTGACGATCCGGCGCGACCGGAAGAAGGTCTGGACGTGGCCGAAGTCCAGCCAGGGGTCGGGCGTGACCGCCTGCACGTCGGTCTCGGCCGCCTGGCGGTTGAGCGCGTCGTAGAAGTCGCCCTCCGACACTGCCAGCTTCTCGGCGAACCGCGCCGCGCTGCCGAACGCGAAGTAGCCGCACAGCCGCGGCCCGAACCCGGCGGCGGCCAACTGGTCCGGCCGGGTCACGGCCTCCATCATGCCGTCCGCGGACAGCCCTACTTTCGCCCAGCGGTAGCCGTCGCCCCCGTCCATCACCGCGGCGGCGTCGTCCAGGTGCAGGTTGATGCCGCCGACCAGGGTGTCGCCGTGCAGCAGGCGCAGCGGGCGGTTGCGGAAGCCCAGCCGGCCCAGCGCATACAGCAGCGCCGCCCCCAGGCTGAGCGCGTCGGGCGTGCGTATCAGGGTGAAGCCCAGCGCCGCCAGCCGCCCGGCATCCCACTCCGGCAGGTCGAAGCTCTCGGGCAGCGTCAGGTGCAGGTCCCCCTGCAACGGCTCCAGCATCCGGGCCTGCAGCTCGTAAAGCCGCCCCAGGCCGACCGGCAGGAAGGCCGGCGGCAGGTCGCCGAACTCGGCCACAAGCTCCTGCGCCGCATAGGCGCCGGAGTTGATGAGCACCAGCGGGCGTTCGGCCGCCGCGGTCACTGCAACGGGGCGCCGGTGATCGCCATGATCTCGGCGTGGGACAGGTTCACGAACTCGTCCGGGCGGATCGCGCGGTCGTCCACGTAGAAGCCGCCGCCCTCCGGCCAGGGCTTGCCGACGTGTATCTCGTCATACGGGATGTCGTGCCGGCGCAGCCAGTCAACGATGGCCGGCAGCGTCTGCGCGTTGATGGCGCCGATGGACTTGGCGTGGGTGCGCATGTTGCGGGCGGTGTAGATGGCGACCTTGAAGCCCTGCGCGCGGTATTCCCGCAGCTTGGCGACAACTGCCGCGTTGGGGGACAGCTCGGCGTAGGGCACGCCTGCGGCCTCCACCGTCAGGGTGCCGTCCAGGTCCATCACGATCATCGGCATTGCGCCAGGAACTCCAGCAGGGTGGTCCGGGAGGTTTTAACGGAACGGCACCGCACCGGCCACACGCGCCAGGAACGGCCCGCCGGCCGCATCGGCCCTGCAAGGCAGGGCGGCCTGCGGTCCCGGGATCGCGTGCGCCATTCCGTGGGACGGACGGTCAGGCCCGCGACGCTTTCCGCCGCGTGAACCATCGGGATACCGGCCTGCCCTGTTTCGGCCCTCCGGCGTCCAGCGGTTCGGACGCCAGGCGCTCGCGGATCGTGATGCCCGACACGGCAATGCCATGAAGGCCCTTGATGCCGCATACCAGCTCCATCTTCGCCCCTCTCGGGGCGGGAACGTCGAAAGATATCTCAAGCCGGGGCGCCGGGCCGGCGGCGATGGTCAGCGTCCGCTCGGCCAGAAGGCGGTCCCCGGCATCCAGGGTCACCCGGAGGGACATGGTCCCGGAGCCTTCGAGCGTGGTGGCGTTCACCGCCGCCACGTAGCGCCCGGCGGGAAGGGCCACATAAGGCCCGAAGAACAGGACCCCGTCGGCAGCGTCCGCAACGATTTCCCCACCCAGCAGCCGCCCGTCCCGCGCCGTCAGGCGGGACGCCTCGTAGGTGCGGGGGAAGCCCTGCCCTGCCTGGGCAGCGGCCTCGTCGCTGGCCTCGATGATCTTGTGCGACAGCGTGGTGCGGTAGTCCACGCCGCGCGCCCGCGCCATCGCCAGCCAGTCCTCGCGGGTCAGGCACTGGTAGCGCTTGGCGTGATCGGTGAACTCGCCTGAATACTTGTTGAAGACGCAGCGGGCCGCCACGAGGTCGCAGATCGTGAAGTTGTCCACGAGCAGGTCCATCGCCAGCGTGACGGAGGTGCGGTCGTTGTGGTGGTCCAGCACCAGCCCGGGGAAATCCGCCTTGAAGCAGTGGAGGAGGATGTGCTGCTCGACGCCCAGGCGGGTGTTGAACAGCCGTTCCCGCGCGTTGGACCCCGGCGCGTGCGGGTGCGTCCTGTAGTGCATGCTGTCGGCCAGGGTCATCGGCGGCACCTGCCAGATGCGCCGCACGTCATGCAGCAGGCCGAAATGGAACCAGTCGCTGAAATGCAGCGGCATCCGCTCCAGCGTGTAGGGATTAAGGGTGTAGAGCCAGGAGATCAGCACGCGCTGGTCGAACATCGCGGCGCCGCCGCGCGGCAGCGCCCCTGCGGCGGCATACTGGTCCAGGAAGCTGCAATCCATGAACACCATGTCGGCGCGCGTCCGCAGGACATAGCGGCCGGTTGCCAGCCCCAGCCCGCGCTGCGCCGCGGCGATCTGCAGGTTGGCGTTGTTCAGCTTGGGCGTGTCGGCCTTGATCGGCGGCAGCGGCAGGGCGTGTCCGGCCAGCGCCACCTTGTCGCAGCTTTCCCGGATGATCCCGAGCGCCGCCTGCAGGTGGCCGTCGTGGCGGTGGACCGGGACCAGGCGCAGGCTGGTGAAGGCGCCGTCCCGCACCTCGCCCTGCACCACGTCGGTCAGCGACAGCGCGAGGATGATCTCCGCGGCCGGGAACAGTTGGCGCCAGTGGCGGCAGTGGTTGGCGGTCTCGACCAGGTTGCCCTGGAACAGCGCACCCTGGACGACGATGCTCAACATGCCGGGGGCGTCGTAGTCGGCCGGGGCCGCTGCCGGGATATCGGCGCCTGGCACGCCTGTTTCGGTCATCCTGGTTTCCTTGCAGCGGTGGCTGCGCCCCGCCTCCATGGGTCCGCGCCTGTCCACAAGCAACACTTGCGTGAGTGGGGCCGCTGGAGGCCGGCCATCCCGGGCGGCCCCGGCGCCGGGGCCTCCTCGCTAGGCGCCCACGGCTGCCCCGCCGGCGAGCGCGATGGACCGCTCCGCCATCGCCACCGCCCCCGCCCGGGACCGGGCGGCGCCAACGAAGCGGCGCAAGTGGACGAACACCGCATCCGGCACGCCCGTGGCGGCCGGCAACTCCGCTTCCGGCAGGCCGGCCCAGGCTTCCGGCAGAGGCAGGCGCTGGGCGAAAGAGGAGGGTTCCGGCGGCATGGTGTCCACCATCCAGTTGCCGTTCGACACGGGATACACGGCATACAGCACCGGCAACGCGTGGCTGAACACCGCGACCTTCCAGGGCATGTTGCGCTCAAGCTCCAGCACGCGGGGATCGGCGCTGGCGGCGTGGGCGGCCACCACCTCGGCCTCGGCCATCAGGCGGGAGCGCACCTGGTCCACCCGGCGGCGCAGCACGCCGTCCGCCAGGTCGGCGGCCCGCAGGAAGGCGGCGTCCTCCGCCGCGTCGTCGCGGGGCTGGTCCCAGGGCGGGTTGAAGTCGCCGACCATTGACGCCAGGCCCAGCTTGTCCGGCCCGGCCGACACGCCGTTGTCCACCTCGTCTATGCAGCGGACGATCCCGGCATCCAGGTCGTCCGCTATGGTGCCGGCCAGGCCGGCCGCATCAGGCCCGGCCTGGCGACCGCCCCCCAGCAGCGCCGCGACGGCCCGGCGGCCGTAGGACTGCCAGACCAGCCCGGCGGAACTGAACGGCGTGCCGCACGGACGCTCCGGGGCGCCGCGCTGATGGTGGTCGAAGCGGTCGGCGGCGGCGTCGAACCGCAGGCCCACGTCCCACACCACGTCGCCCCCGGCGATTTGCGCCGCGTCCCGCGTGCGGACCAGGATGTGGTCCACGCCGGGCTGGTGGACGCCCAGGGCGTGGCGCAGCACGGCATAGGCGAACACCTCGTCGCAGTGGAACTTGCCGTTGTGGGTGACGAGCGTGGGATGGTGAGGGTGCATGGGCTGGCTACCGGATGCCGAGCAACTCGACGTCGAAGATCAGCGTGGCGCCTGGCGGGATGACGCCGCCGGCGCCGCGCCCGCCATAGGCCAGGTCCGGCGGCAGGACCAGGGTGCGGCGCCCGCCGACCTTCATGTTGGCAACGCCCAGGTCCCAGCCCTTGATGACCTGCCCGGCGCCAAGCTTGAAGCTGAACGGGGCGCCGCGGTCGCGGGAGCTGTCGAACTTGCGGCCGGGCTTGCCGCTGTCGTTCAGCCAGCCGGTGTAATGCACGTCCACCGTTTGCCCCGCCGCAGGCTGCGCGCCGGTGCCGGTCACGTCGTCCCGGAAGCGCAGGCCGGAGGACAGCGTGGTGTAATCGGGGGTGTCGGCCATCGGGCGGTCTTTCCATGCGGGTTCAGCCGCACCCTCTAGGCCATCCCGTGCGGCCCTGCCAGCCCGCCGCCACTCCATCCACTGCCAGACCAGTAGGATCGGCAGGCCCAGCGCCAGGTCGCGCGCGCGCCGCAGCAGCGACACGCCGAGCGCCAGGTCGGGCGGCACGCCGAAGGCGGCACCCAGGCCGACGTAACCGGCCTCCTGCACGCCTGCGGCGCCGGGCACCACGAAGGCGGCGCCGACCAGGGCGTCCAGCAGCGCCTCCAGCGCGAGGACGGCGACCAGGTCAGCGTCGTGGCCGAGCAGGCGCAGGCTGATCCAGGTGCCGGCGCCGGTGCCGAACCAGGCCAGCAGGTGCAGCAGGGTGCCCAGCAGCAGCCGGCGCGGGGCGGCATACAGCCGGGCCAGCTCGGCGCCGACACGCTCCAGGCCGCCTTGGCGTTGGAACCAGTCGCCGAGCAGCCGGGCGCCCAGCCCGCGCAGCAATCGGACGAGCGGGGCACGGAACCGGACCGCCAGGGCCAGGCCGGCGCAGGCCGCGCCCAGGCCGATCCCCAGCGGCAGCAGCAGCGGCGACCCCGGGCGCAGCAGCAGCAGCACCAGCAGCCCGAACAGCGAGAACAGCGCCTGCGCCGCGATCTCCGCCGTCACGTCCGCCACCGTGCCGGCCGCTGCAGTGGGCCAGGGCACGCCCAGCACCGTTACGGCACGCGCGCCGATCACGTAGCCGCCGACCGGGGAGAACGGCAAGCAGGTCGTCGCGGCATCCCGCACCATGCGGCCCCAGACCAGGCGGCCCGGCCGGACGCCGGGCAGCACCGCCGCCCAGGCCAGCCCCAGCACCAGGAACAGCCCGGCCTGCCATAGGGCCAGCAGCCCGAAGCCGCGCCAGCCCACCGACAGCGCGGCGTCCAGCACCTGCCCGGCGTCGAACCACGCCACCAGCAGCGCCGACACGCCTAGGCCGAGCAGGGCGAGGAGAATGGAGAGGCGCTTCATGTGGGGTCTGGACACCTGGTATAGGACTAGCCTCTGCTCCCTCTCCCTCCGGGAGAGGGCCGGGGTGAGGGAGGCCACGCAGGGCCGGGCTTGCCCAGGTTGGCGCGGACCGGCCTGTCCTCGGAGCGTTCCGTGCTTGCGGCTTCCCTCACCCCGACCCTCTCCCGGAGGGAGAGGGAGAAGAAGGTGCTTGCCCCCTACACCAGCGCGGCCCGGCCAGCTATAGACCCCTGCCTCATCGAAGGACCGTCCGCCCTGCTCACCGCTCCCACCCTCGTCACCGGCGCGACCGGCTTCGTCGGCTCCGCCGTGGCCCGCGCGCTGCTGGGCCGCGGCCACGAGCTGCGGCTGCTGGTGCGCCGGGGCGGAGACCGGCGCAACGTGGACGGCCTGCCCGCCGACCTGGCGGAGGGCGACCTGCGCGGCCCGGCCTCGCTGGGCGCCGCCGTCCGGGGCTGCCGCTACGTCATACACGTCGCCGCCGACTACCGCCTGTGGGTGCCGGACCCCGGCCCGATGATGGCCGCCAACGTGGACGGCACCCGCGCCCTGCTGCGCGCCGCGCGGGACGCCGGGGCGGAGCGGATCGTCTATTGCAGCAGCGTCGCCGCCCTGGGCCTGGTCGGCGATGGCACGCCGGGGACGGAGGGCACGCCGGTCTATCCGGACGCCATCGTCGGCGCCTACAAGCGGTCCAAGTATCTCGCCGAGCAGGCCGTCCGCGCCCTGGTGCGGGACGAGGGCGTGCCGGCGGTGATCGTGAACCCGACCGCCCCCGTCGGCCCGCGCGACGTGAAGCCGACGCCGACCGGCCGCATGGTGCTGGACACCGCCGCCGGCCGGATGCCGGCCTACGTGGACACCGGCCTGAACGTGGTCCACGTGGACGACGTGGCCGAGGGGCACGTCCTGGCGCTGGAGCGCGGGCGGATCGGCGAAGCCTACATCCTGGGCGGCGAGGACCTGGACATGCCGCGCCTGCTCGCCCTGGTGGACAGCGTGATGGGCCGCCCCACCGCCCGCCGCGTCCGGCTGTCGCGGTCCCTGCTGTGGCCCGTGGCGGTCGGGGCGGAGGCCGTTGCCCGCACCTTCGGCACCGAGCCGCGCGTGACCCGCGAGATGCTGGCGATGGCGAAGAAACGGATGTACTTCAGCCATGCCAAGGCCGCCGCCGAGCTGGGCTACGCCCCCCGGCCCGCCCGTCAGGCCGTCGCGGACGCGGTGGCCTGGTTCCGCGCCAACGGGCTGCTGCCGGCGTGACCGTCCTTGCCGCCGCCGCCCTGCTGGCCTGGGCCTATCTGCTGCTGGGGCATGGGCGCTTCTGGCAGGCCGGGCCGGCGTTGGCCCCGGCGCATCCGCTGTCCCATCCCGTCCCATCTTACCCGGCCGTGGACGTGGTGGTGCCTGCCCGTGATGAGGCCGAGGGGATCGAGGCCGCGCTGCGCTCCCTGCTGGCGCAGGACTATGCCGGGCCGCTGCGGGTCGTCGTCGTGGACGATGGCAGCACGGACGGGACCGGCGCCCTGGCGCGCAGCCTCGCCGGCGGCGTGCGGGACCTGCTGGTGCTGGACGGCAAGCCGCGCCCGCCGGGCTGGAGCGGCAAGCTGTGGGCCGTCTCGCAGGGCGTTGCGAGGACAGATGCCGCCCTGGTCCTGCTGACCGACGCCGATATCCTGCACGATCCCGCCCATGTCGGCACCCTGGTCGCCAAGGCGGAGCGGGACGGGCTGGACCTGGTGTCCGAAATGGTCGAGCTGCGCTGCCGCTCCCTGGCGGAGCGGGCGCTGGTGCCGGCCTTCGTGTTCTTCTTCCAGTTGCTGTATCCGTTCGCCCGCGTGAACGACCCCATGAACGCGACCGCGGCGGCGGCGGGCGGCACGATGCTGCTGCGCCGCCGGGCGCTGGACCGCATCGGCGGCATCGCATCGGTGCGCGGCGCCCTAATAGACGACGTGGCACTGGCGGCGGCGGTGAAGCGCGGCGGGCGCATCTGGCTGGGCCATAGCGCCCTGGCCCGCAGCCTGCGGCCCTATCCTGCGGCGGCCGACATCTGGCGCATGGTGGCGCGGACGGCCTACGTGCAGTTGCGGCACTCGCCGCTGGCCTTGGCGGGCACGGTGGCCGGGCTGGCGCTGGTGTGGCTGGCGCCGCCGGCCCTGGCGCTGTTCGGGCATGGCGCGGCGCGTTGGATGGGAGCGCTGGCGTGGAGCGGGTCGGCGGCGTCGTTCCTGCCGACCTTGCGGCGGTTCCGGCAGTCGCCTGCGTGGGCCTTGGCGCTGCCGGGCATCGCCTGCTTCTATATGGCGGCGACGCTTGGCTCCGCATGGGACCACCACCGGGGCCGCGGCGTAACGTGGAAGCGCCGCGCCTACCAAGGCGCCAAAGCATGACCCGCTTCCTTCTCCCTCTCCCTCCGGGAGAGGGCCGGGGTGAGGGAAG
>JAABUM010003000.1_pt1 | contig 21575 bp, 16 predicted proteins | sample 5559161 | NCBI WGS metagenome assembly JAABUM01 (sample SAMN10711868, study PRJNA513369) | rock metagenome | isolation source: Antarctica rocks | place: Antarctica: Victoria Land, Siegfried Peak nord
CCGAGGGCGACCTGACGGTCGAGGCGGAGGTCTCCGCCGACGCGCTCGGCGCGGTGGCCGACTCCTTCAACTACATGATCGTCGAGCTGCGCCAGATCGTCGGGCGCGTCAACACCGCGACGCAGCAGGTCGGGCGGTCCACCGACGAGATCCTCGCGACCACCGACGTGCTGAACGGTTCCGCCGCGCAGCAGGCGTCCCGCATCGCGGACACGTCGGTCGCCGTCGAGGAGATGGCCGTCTCGATCGGTCAGGTCGCCGAGAACGCGGCGCTCTCCGCGCGCGTCGCCCGCGAGGCGCGCGACGCGGCTTCGGCGGGCGCGACCGCCGTGACCGCGACCGTCGAGGGGATGGGCCGAATCCGCAATCAGGTGCAGGAGACGGCCCGCAAGATCGAGCGCCTGGAAGCATCCTCGCAGGAGATCGGCACGATCGTCTCGCTGATTAAGGACGTGGCCGACCAGACCGGCGTGCTCGCCCTCAACGCGGCGATCCGCGCCGCAGCGGCGGGCGAGCACGGGCGCGGCTTCGCCGTCGTCGCCGAGGAGGTCCGCCGCCTCGCCGAACGCGTGACGGTCGCCTCGGCCCAGATCGACACGCTGGTGAAGGGGATCCAGGCCGAAACCGGCGAGGCGGCCCTCGCCATGACCGAAGGCTCGCAGGAAGTCGCCTCCGGGGTGCGCGTGGCGGACGAGGCCGGACGCGCGCTGGCGCGGATCGATAGCACCGCCCGCCAACTCGCGGAGTTGATCGAGGCGATCTCCCTGGCCGCCGACCAGCAGGCCCGCGCCTCCGCCGGCATCGCCCGCGCCATGACCGAGATCTCCGGCATCACCACCGGCACCACCGCCGGCACCCGGCAGGCCGCCGCCGCCGTCGCCGCCCTCGCCGCCCTCGCCGACGACCTCCGCCAGGGCGTCGCCGCCTTCCGCCTCGATGGGGACTGGGGCATGGCACCCGCCCTGCCCGTTCACGCCGGTGGCCGGGGCGAACGGCGCGTGCTGGCGAGCGCCGGCGTGGCCGACTAACGGCCCCCGGTGGGAGAACAGCGGATGATGACCACCGAGCGGGCACGACAGGGCGCGGCACGCGGCGCGTACGATAGCGCGCCGCGCACGAGCGGACCCGACGAGGGGGCAGCCTGGGCCGAACTCGTCGCCTCGCGCTGGGGGCTGTATTTTCCGCCGGAGCGCCAGGCGGCGTTGCACGATCGGCTCGGGGTGCGCGTCCGCGCCCTGGCGTTGCGCGACCTCGCGGCCTATCGGGCGTACCTCGATCGCCACCCCGAGGAGTGGCAACCCCTGGCCGACGCCCTGATCGTGGCGGAGAGCCGTTTCTACCGCGAGGCCGACTCCGCCCGCGCCCTCTCCGAGCAGATCCTGCCGGAATTGCTCGGACACCGCGAGGTCGGCGGCAGCGGGCGGCGCGAGTTGGCCCTCTGGAGCGCCGGGTGCAGCACCGGCGAGGAGGCGTACACCCTGGCGATGATCGCGCTGGAGGCGGTGCCGCTGGCGGCGAACTGGGAACTTCGCATCCTGGGGAGCGATCTCAGCGCCACGAACATCGCCAGCGCACGAGAAGGGAGCTACGACGCGCGCCGCCTGGCCGAGCTGCCGCCGGGGTGGCGGACGCGCTACACCGCCCCGCTGCCGCCGTCCGGCGATGGGGCGACGCGCGTGCGGGTGCTCCCGGCGCTACGCCTGCCGACGACCTTTCGGCAGCACAACCTCTGCGGCACGGCCTGGCCGATCGGCGCGCAGGACGTGATCGTCTGTCAGAACGTCCTCTTCTACTTCCGCCGTGAGGAGCAGTTGCGTGTCCTCAATCGCCTCTACGACACGCTGCGCCCAGGCGGCACGCTGATCGTGGGCGCGACCGAGTTGCCGACGCGCCCCCTGCGCCTGGGGATCGCGCCACGTCGCCTCGGCGACACCTTCGTCTACGAGCGACCGTGGGGCTACGAGCGCTGAGCACTACACCGAACCTGCACGCACCGGCGCGGCGGGACGATCCAGAGGAGGCACAATGTCCGGCACTGGTAACGGCGACGAATTAACGCTCCTGGTCGCCACCTTCGTCGAGGAAGTGCGGCCCTATATCCCCAGCATCCAGCGCGGGATCGGTGGCATCTTCGGGCTACCGCGCGACACCCAGGCGATCGAGGCCGCCCGCCACCATCTCGATACCCTCGCTGCCTCGGCCCGGATGCTGGATCTCGACCCCGCGCGCCAGCTGGGCGAACTGGCCCAACTCCTCCTCGAAGGCTTCACCGCCGCAGAGCGTGGCGGCGTGCCGGACGAGTCGCAGGTGCCGCTGCTGGCGATCGTCGATCATCTCGACACGCAGATCGAGAGCCTGTTGCACGACGACGGACAGGGCCGCGAACGGCTCGATCGGAGCTATCGCCTGTTGGAGCAAGTGTTGCAGACGGTCGAGGCGGCGGAGGCCGCGCCGCTGCCGCTCCTCGACATCTCGCTCGATGACCTCCTCCTCACCTTGCAACCCGCCACACCCGCCATCCCGCTGGATGAGGAGCCGGTAACGGCCCCGCTCCCGGCGCTGCCGGAGCCGACCCAGACGGAGATCGTGCTGGTGGCCGAGGACGCGGTCGCGCCGATCGAATGGGGCGAGAAAGAGACGATCCTCTGGAACAAGGGCGGCTGGAACGAACGCAAGACCGCCTACGGCAACACGGAGTGGATCTTCCTGGACGTGGAAGGGACGACCGGCGCGCCCGTCCCGCCGCCGGGGATGCGCGCGGTGCCGCTGGACGACGAGGAGCCGACCATCGTGGCGGCTACCGAGGATGCGCCACTCGGCGCGCCGGAGTCGGCGACCACCTCGCCCATCTTTGTGGCGCACGCCGACACCGAGGAGCAGGCCGAGGCGACGGGCAGCGTCTCATCAGTGCCTACCAGCGCGGCGACGACGCGCGAAGAATTCATGCCCGCGATGCTCTCTGCGGGCGGACCCGGCACCGGCACGCTCGACGCCCACGCGCTCGAAGAGGCCGTGCTCCTGGCGCTCTCCGAGGACGAGCTGGCGCATTACCTGACCCTCTCCGAGGAGGAGCAGCAGGTCTTCCTGCACATCCGGTGGGGGGAGATGACCGACTTCGCGACCGATCTGGGGCTCGCGATCGACCCGGCGTTGCTTGCCGTGCGCGATACCGGCGACCTCTCCGCGCTCCTTGGCGCGACGGCGAGCGATACCGACGCGCTGCTCGGGCCGATCGCCCTGATCCCGCACCACCGTCCGCAACGCCCGCTGCTGGCCGCGCCGCATGGCGGCGGCCTCGGCACCGACCGGTTGCTCGCCACCGAGACCGCCCCGGCGCACGTCGTCAACGAAGTGGGGCCACCGCACGCCGCGCACGCCGCCGGGGAAGTGCCGACGATAGACGCTCCGGCGGGGGCCAACGATAGCGTGCTCGCGCTCGCCGCCCCGGTCCACGAGCCTGCGGAGCCGCTGGCGGTGAGCGCGGGAGACGATGCGGAGTCCGACGACGCCCCGCTCGAAACGGACGAGAGCCAGTTCCCCGTTGTCACGACCGCCGACGATGCACAACGCGCCCAGGTGGACGATCTGCTGCTGACCGAGTATCGCGCCGCCGACCACGCGACGAATCTCCTCGGCGACGACTTCGCCGAGACGCACGATCTGGCACGGGCGGCGGAGGACGCGGTGCAGATCCGCGCCGCGCGTCTGGCCTCCGACCGCCGCAGCCTCGGTACCGCCGAACTCGGCACCGGGTCCAATCCGCCGCCGACCACCGCGTTCGACAGCAGCGCCGACCGCCCGCTGACCGCCACGTTCGGCGCGGAAGCCGCTGACGAGCCGCCCGCAATCGCCGTTGACGCCGGTGTCGGCACGGAACGGGGGGACACGGAATCCGAGGAGGGTACCTTCCTGGACGCGCTCCTCGATGAGGGGCCGCCCGGCACGCTCCACGCCGCGCCGGACGACGAGACGAATGACCCCTTCGGCGAAGACGATGACGACGCCGACCTCAACTTCGCCGCGCTCCCCGAGCTCGACCCCGAGATCGAGGCCGCCTTCGCGCGCCTGAGCGAGGCGGAGGTCAACACCTTCCTGACGCTCGATGGCGAGGCCGCGCTCGCCTTTCTGCGCGGCCACACCGCCGAGGCCGCGGCCACGGCGGCGGACTCGAGCGACGAAGCTCCCATACCGGTCATGGTGGCCCCGCTCGACACCACCGCCGACGATTCGACCGAACTCAGCTTCGACCAGGAGATCGTGGAAGTCTTCCTGCAAGAGGTGCAAGATCTCCTGGCGGAGTGGGAGGTTGGCGCGGCGCGTCTGCACCGCGCCCCCGCCGACGCCGCCCAGCTCGCCACGCTGCGCCGTGTCGCCCACACCCTGAAGGGTGCGGCGAACATGATGGGCTTCACCCGCCTGGGGGCGGCGGGCTGGCGAGTCGAGGATCTGCTCGACCGCCTTGAAGAGCGCGAACTGGCCGTCGCGCCGCCGATTCTCGCCTTCATCGACGATACCTACCGTTTCGTTCGCCGCGCGAGCGACCTGACCGCCACCGACGATGACGCGGTGCTCGACGCGGAGAGCGCGGCGCTCGATACCCGCCACGAAGCGCTCGCCGCCACGATCGAGGCGGGCGAGATGCACGCCCCGCTCGATACCGCCGCCGCGCAGGATCAGCCCGACGACCTGCTATGGGAGGCCACCGAGGGGGAGATCGATGGCGAGCTGCTCGACGTCTTTATCCAGGAGGCCGAGGAACACCTCGCCGCCTTCGGGCAGGCGCTGGTCGCCCTCGATCGGCACCCCGACTCGGCGGAGCAGATCGCCGAGGCGAAGCGGATCATCCACACCCTGAAGGGGGCGGCGGGGGCGCTCGGCTACCCGGTCACGGCGGCCCTCTGCCACAGCATCGAGGATCTCTTCGGCACGCTCGATGAGCGCGGCGACGCCCCTTCGCGCGAGATACTGACCCTCTTCTTCGACTCCGCCGAGGCGCTGGAAGCGCTGGTGCGCCGGATCGCCGCCGGGCAGGGCGAGGACCGCGCGCTGGTCGCCCCGCTGCACGGGCGCTATGCCACCCTGCTGAGCCAGGCCGGGCGGACACCGCAGGCCGAAAGCGCCGAGATCGCCCCGGAGCGCCCGGAGGAGCCGCGTGCGGAGGGTGCCGCGCGCAGCGTGCGCGTGGACATCGCCCACCTCGACAACCTGCTCAACCTGGTCGGCGAACTGGTCATCAACCGCACCAGCCAGGAACAGTACCTCGGGCGCCTCGGACGCACCGTCGCGGAGCTAAGCATCAGCGTGGAGCGGTTGCGGCGGGTCGGCGGGCAGCTGGAAAACCGCTACGAGGTCGCCGAACTCCTCCGCGACGAGTCGCCGCGCGCGCACCTCGCGCTCGTGGGGCCGCGCGAGGAGGGACAGGACGAGTTCGACTCCCTGGAGATGGATCGCTACACCGAGTTGCACCGCATCTCGCGCGAGCTGATCGAGATCGCGGCCGACATCAACACCGCCAGCACCGAGTTCGACGGCCTCTACGACGGCTTCGAGCAGACCCTCTCGCGCCAGTCGCGCATCGCGACCGACTTGCAAGATCGGATGATGGAGGTGCGCCTCGTGCCCCTCTCCACGATCGCGGCCCGCCTCTATCGCGCCGCACGCGGCGTGGCGACCCGGCGCGGGCGCGAGGTGGAGCTGCTGATCGATGGCGAGACGGTCGAGATCGATAAGGTGTTGCTGGAGGAGGTCACCGATCCGCTGCTGCACCTCGTCCGCAACGCCGCCGACCACGGGATCGAAGCCCCCGAGGAGCGGCGTCGGCGCGGCAAGCCAACACGCGGCACGATCCGCCTCAGCGCCGCCCGCGAGGGGAACGAGGCGGTCATCCGCGTCAGCGACGATGGCCTGGGTATCGACCTCGACCGCGTGCTCGACAAGGCGCTGGCGCGCGGCATCATCCGCCGCCGCGAGGGGCTGACGCGCGACCAGATCTTAGACCTGATCTTCCTCCCCGGCTTCAGCACCAGTGCGACGATCAGCGACATCTCCGGACGCGGCGTCGGCCTCGATGTCGTCCGCACCAACGTCGCGCGCCTCAAGGGCTCGCTCGGCGTGGAGTCGGAGCCGGGCGTCGGCACCACATTCACGATCCGCCTGCCGATCATGCTCGCGGTCACGCGCGCGCTGCTCGTGCGTTCCGGCACCCAGACTTTCGCCATCCCCTTGCCGGTCGTGGAACAGGTCGCGTTCTTCCGCAAGGAACTCGTCAGCATCATCGGCGAGAGCGAACTGCTCGATCTCGGCGACACGACCTACCCGGTCCTGCACCTGAATCGTGCCCTCGGCCTCGCCACGGGCGGCGAACCGGCCCCCGGCGCGCGCGCCCTGATCGTCGGCAACGCCGAGCGCCGCGTGGCGCTGGTGGTGGACGAACTGATCGGGCAGCAGGAGATCGTGGTCAAGCGGCTCGGTCGGCACCTCCAGTCGGTCGCCGGGGTGGCCGGGGCGACGATCCTGGGGAGCGGACAGGTGGTCCTGATCCTCAACGTCCTCGACTTGATCGGGGCGCGGCGCGTGGTCCGCGAGGCCCCGGCGTTGCCGCAGCTACCCCGCCCGCAGGACATCCCGCTCGCCGGGCCGGCCGGTCGGGTGGCGCTGGTGGTGGACGACTCGCTCAGCGTCCGCCGCGTGCTGACCCGCACGCTAGAGCGCGATGGCTGGCAGGTGCTCGGGGCGAAGGATGGCGTCGAGGCGCTGGAGATCCTCTCCTGGGCACGGCCGCAGGTGGCGATCCTCGACATCGAGATGCCGCGCATGGATGGCTACGAACTCCTGGCGCTGATCCGGGGCGGCGCGGAACACCGCGATCTGCCGATCGCGATGCTGACCTCCCGCGCGGGCGAGAAGCACCGGCGCAAGGCGCTCGACCTCGGTGCATCGGCCTACCTGATCAAACCATTCGAGGAGAGCGAACTGTTGCGGACGTTGCGCGAACTCGGCGCGGCGGCGCGACAGCAGACGGTGGGTTAAGGTGGCGGGTCGACGGGCGGCGGGCGGCGGGCGGCAGGGGAGCAATAGGTGGCCCTCTGCTGCGCCATGTGCGCTGCGGCCCCGTCACGGGCGCGAGGAGCGGGCGGCATGAGCGCATTCGCCGCCCCTGGCGCGCTGCCGGTTCTGCTGCTGACCACATCGCCCCTGTTGCGCGCGGCGATCGTGCGGCTGTTGCGCCCCGGCGCGGCGACCGGGGAATGCTTCGCACTGCACACCGTCGTGGCGCGCGCGGGCGAACTGGCTCGCGCGCGGACCGAGATCGCGCCGCGTGTCGCCCTGATCCCGGTCGCCACCGATGCGGGGAAGGCCGATCAGCGCGCGCTGGCCCTGATCGGCCAACTGGTACGGGAGTGGTCCGTGCCGATCCTCGCGCTTGGTTTGGGGGAGGACGAGAGCGCGCACGCGGAGGAAGCGATCGCCACCACCTGTCGCAGGCACGGCGCGCTCGGATACCTTGAACATGCGCGGTGGGCGCACGATCCGACGCAGCTCCGCGCGCGGATCGCGATGGCGGCGCGGATCAAGATCCTCCGCCCGCTCGATGCCGACGCGCCGGAGCTGCCGGTGTGCCCACCGCGCATGGCCGAAGCATCCGAGCGCTCACCCATACCGACCGGGGCGCTCGTCGTCGTCGGGGCCTCGGCGGGCGGGCCGGAGGCGCTGCGGGAACTGCTCGCCGCCCTGCCGCCGCACTTCCCGGCCCCGCTGATCATCGTGCAGCATATCCCGCCCAACTTCGGGGCCGCACTCGCCGCCGACCTCGGCCGCTTCGCGCATGGCGGCGTCACGCTCGCGGAGGTGGGGGACGCGCTGACGCCGGGGCGCTTCCTGCTGGTTCCTGGAAGGCAGGCGCTGGTGATCGCGGATGGGCGGGTCGCGGCCCTCCCCGAAGCGCTGGCGGAGGGTGTCCACGGGCAGGCGATCGACCTGACCATGCTGAGCGTCGCCGCCGCCTACGGCGCGGGTGCCTACGGCGTCATCCTGAGCGGCATGGGCGAGGATGGGGTGCGCGGTCTCGCGGCGATCAAGGCGGGCGGCGGGCAGACCTTCGGCCAGGACGCCGCCTCGTCCCAGGTCTACGGGATGCCTCGGCGCGCGGCGGAGGAGGGGGTGCTCGACCGGATCGGTCCGCCCGCGCTCCTCGGCACGCTGCTCGGGCGCGCGCTCGGCGGCCCGCACGATCGCAGCACCCGCTCAGGAGCGCCACGCGCAGCGTTGTGAGATCGACTAGCGAGGAAGGAAGCCAGGCGATGGTAGGAATGCTCATCCCGACGACCGAGGCCCAGCCCGCCGTGGCGGCGGGGCGGTTTGTCCGCTGCGTCGTCGGTGGGGTGCCCTTCGCGCTGCCGCTGGCGCGCGTCGCCGAGGTGGTGGCGATCGGGACCGCGACCGCAGCCGCGCCGCGCGGCTGGATCGGCACGCTGGCGCGCAACGAGCGCCCGGTCCCGATCGGCGATCTCACCTTCCTGCTCGGCTTCCCGCACGCGCCGCTCGAGCGCCGCGACCCTCGCGCGCTGATCCTGCGCGCGCGCGACGCCGACGCGCGCTACGGGGTGACGATCGAGGCGGTCCCCAAGGTCTTCGACGCCGGGCAGACACATGCACAGCCATTGCCAGCCGTGGCGCGATCGGCGAGCGGATTGGTCGCGGGGACACTCGTCCAGGATGCTGAACTCCTCCTCGTCCTCGACGCCGACGCGATCATCGGTCGGCTCGTGACGGGAATCACGCGCGGGCCGGACGGGCGGATCACCGAGCTACGCGCCCTGTCGCGGCGGGGCGGCGAGCGCTCGGGAGCGTTCCAGGCGCGCGCGGGCTCTCAGCCCCCACCGCTGCACGACGAGCAGGCGGCGATCCTGTTGGGGCCGGTGGAAGCCGCCGATGGCAGCGGCGCGGTCGTGCCGGCACTGCCGATGCGCTGGATCCAGGAGGTCAGCCCCTGGCAGGCGACCCGCCCGGTTCCCCACGCGCCGGACGCGGTCCGGGGGATGATCGTCTGGCGCGGTCACGCCCTGCCGGTCCTCGATCTAACGCAGCGCCTCACCGGCCTGCCAAGCGATGCCGGTGCGGAGACGCGCCGCCGCCTGCTGATCGTCGGGCTACAGGGCGAGGCACCGCGCGGCGCGCTGGCGGTCACGACGGTGCGCGGGCTGCGAACACTCCAACCAGCGCCCGATCGGGCGCATGATAGCGTCCCGAACCTCCCCGATCCGAGCGTGATCACGGCCTGGGCGCGGCACGAGGGCGAGGTGGTCGCCCTGCTCGATCCGGAAGCACTCTTCGCCTGAAGACAACAGCGCGTACGTCGCGGGAGCGGCACGGCCCGAGATAATGCGGCGAGCATAGCGCCAGCACGCCAGTTCTTGGGCCGATCACTCAATTATGAAATTGCCTATCCGTCGCAATTGTGCGGCGAAACTTGTCGTCTTTCGTTCAACCACTACCACCGCCTCGTGACCCGCGAGGAGCCGCCTCAGTACTGCTGCGGCCTCACCGCGCCAACGGTGCCGCCGATCGCCGATCAGACTTCATCGACCCGATGCCCCGCCTCGCGCAGGGCGGCGGCGGCGCGGGCCAGATCGGGAGTCTTGACCAGCACGTAGTCGGTATCGAAGGTGGAAAGCGCGAAGATCGGGATAGTGGCCGCCGCGAGTGGGGCGAGGATGGCGGCCAGGATGCCGGTCAGGTCAAACGGGAAGGGTCCGGTCAACCGCAGCATAGACCAGTCGCGCTCGGCCTGGACCTCGTCCGGCACCAGCGACGCGGGGCAGACGACCGACAGCTCGGCGTCGGTGCGCGTCAGGGAGAACCAGTGCCCGGCGAATGCCCAGGTCGGGATCGTCGCGGCCTCGGGCGCGAGGCGGCAGACCGCGAACTCGCCCGCGAGGATGGTGAGGTGGAGGTGTCGCGCGCCGGTGCTGGTCATCTCGCGTCCCTTCCCCCGCCGAAGCGGGCGCATCGCTATCCTTCCAACGGCACGTTTCCGGTCGTGGCGTGTCACCCCTGATGACAGCATACGACAGCGCCGAGCGGTCACGCCGGGCGGGCGATCGCGGTCCGGTCCCCATGCAGCCCGCACCGCATTGCCGCGCCCCTACGGCTTGGTCCGGTCGCTGTGTCCTTCCTCCTCGACGCGCCCGAGGACGAAGAGGAGATCGGACGCGCGATTGAGGAAACGCAGCAGATCGGCGTTGGCGATCAACCCCTCGTGCAGCAAGCGCGCGACCGCCCGCTCGCCGCGCCGCACGACCGCGCGCGCCAGATCGAGCGCCGCGCCGGCGACCGTCGCGCCGGGGATGATGAACTGGTTGGCGATTCGCACCTGCGCCCGGAACGTCTCCAACGTGGCGTCGAGGCGGGCCACATCGTCGGCGGTCATCCGCAAGCCGACCTGCTCCTGGTTCTCTTCCGGGGTCGCCAGTTCGCCCATCAGCAGATAGAGATCGCGCTGGAGGGCGTGGAGCGCCGCGCCGATCTCCGGGTGGGTCACCTGGGCGCGGGCGAGGCCGATCGCGGAGGTCGCCTCATCGAGCGCGCCGATCGCCTCCATGCGCGGCTCCCACTTCGGCACCCGCCCCGCCCCCAACCAGCCGGTGTAGCCATCGTCGCCAGTGCGCGTCGTCACCTTCGCATTCCGCTCGGTCATCGCTGCTCCTCATCTTCATCGGCATCGAACCGCACCATCGCGATAGCGCGACACGTCGCCACGTCGCTGCCCTTCAGCCGCCGTCGGCGGGAGACAACGGCACACCTGGACTTTCGCTGGTGCGCGGTGCTACCGCTCGGCGACGGCCAGCATTGCGGAAGACGCAAGATAGAGTCCGTCCGCGCGTTGCTGCGGGGCGAGGCGTGCGGCGAGGGCCACCATGGCGCGCTCACGCTGCTCGTCGTCGAGCGCGTCGAGCCAGCGCCGCAGGCCGGTGCCGCGTGCATCCTGCCAGTATTGCTCCAGATCGGTGAAGTGGAAAACGGCATCGTCGCTCGTGGCCCGTGCGGCGGTGAAGCCCGCCGCAGTCAGCGGGGCCTCGACACGCTCGGCCGTGTTGAAGTTCAGCGCGGAAACCTCGCTCAGCTGCATCAAGCCCAACGCCGCGAGGATCGCCGCGAGATCCTGCCCCTGCGAGATACGCCAGGTCGAGACGGCGACCCGCCCGCCCGGTTTGAGCACGCGGCGGAACTCGCCCAGCGCCCGGTCCAGTTGCGGGAAGAACATGATCCCGAAGCCGCAGAGGACGCGATCGAAGCTGGCATCGGGGAAATCGAGGCTTTCGGCGTCCATCACCCGCAGCGCAACGTCCACACCCCGGCGGGCCGCCTCCTCGCGCGTGAGGCGGATCATCCCCTCGGCGAGATCGACGCCGCTGACCACGCCGGTGGGACCAACGCGCTCGGCGGCGGGGAAGAGGACCGCGCCGCGCCCGGTGGCGACATCGAGGACGCGCTGGCCGGGAGCGAGTTCGGCGGCGGCGGCCAGTCGCCGCCCGAAATGGGCGAAGCAACCCGGCCCGGCCACGTCATACTCCGGGGCGATCCGATCGAAGATGGCGCGCGTCTGCGCTTTCTGGGCCGCCGCAGCATCGCTCATGGCAACACCTCTCCATACCGCGACTGTGCCCGGCCCCGAGCAGAGGGCGAGCAGGATCGACGTAGCGGCATTGTCGCATAGCCGCGCGATCGGGCAGACACGCGAGCGGCGCCCGCTGGGGATCGAAAAAGACGGCGTAGCCCGTATGGGTCTACGCCGCCAGAAGGGAGAAAGCCGCTGGCGTTACTCGGTCGGGACGCCCATGCCCATGACGTGGTAGCCCGCATCGAGGTGGATCGTCTCGCCGGAGATGTTGCGCCCGCCCGGCCCGGCCAGGAACGCCGCCAACGCGCCGATGTCCTCGGTGTCCACGTTGCGCCGCAGCGGGGAATTGGTGCGGACATACTCCTCCATCTTCGGGAAGCCGGGGATCGAGCGCCCGGCGAGGGTCCGCACCGGGCCGGCGGAGATCGCGTTGACGCGGATGTTGCGCGGGCCAAGGTCGAACGCCAGGTAGGTGACCGCCGAATCGAGCGCCGCCTTCGCCACGCCCATCAGGTTGTACTTCGGCACCACGCGCTCGCCGCCGAGATACGTCATGGTGATCACGGTGCCACCGCCGCGCGCCTCCATCAGCGGGGCGGCGGCGCGGGTCAGCGCGACGAGCGAGTAGGCGCTGATGTCCATCGCGGCGGCAAAATCGGCGCGCTTGGTATCCGCGAAGAGGCCCGCGAACGACTCCTTCGGCGCGAACGCGACCGAGTGGATCAGCGTGTCCAGGCCACCGCCGAACGCCTCACCGACCGTGCCGAAGACGCGGGCGATGTCGTCATCGCTGGTCACATCGCAGGGGATCACCGGGTATGCGGCGTCGAGCCCGCCCGCCAGTTCGCGCACCGTCTCCTCCAGGCGTTCCCCCTGGTAGGTGAAGGCGAGGCGCATCCCGGCATCGTGCAGCGCCTGGGCGATCCCCCAGGCGATACTCCGCTTGTTCGCCACGCCGAAGACCAGACCCGTCATCCCGTCGAGTTGTCCCATCGAACCCATCCCTCCACACGCTATCCACGCCGACGCGAACACCGTCTCCGCGCGCTACCTAGCCTCAAGGCGTATCGCGGGATTGTAACACTCGGGGAAGCGATCCAATCGGGGTGACGATGCACGATGCTCACCATACCGCTCATCGCACACAATTAGGGATATGTCGCAAGGGGAGCTGAGGGAAACGCACATGATCGGCACGCTCGACTTCATCCCCTTCGAGCCGCACCGGGACGCCATCGCGGAGATGCTGCGCGAGGCGGCGACGCAACCGCTGATCATCGGCGCGCTGCTGATCGGCTCGCTCGGGCGCGGGCGGGCACTCCCCGGCTCCGACGTCGATCTCCTCTTCCTCGTCCGCGAGGGACACGGCGCGGAGCGCCTGTTCTTCAATCACGAGCGCCACGGGATCGCGACCGAGTTCCACTACCGCGATCTGCCCGGCGCGGCGGCGCAGCTCGCGGCGGAGCCCCCCTGGCTCTACGCCTATCTCGATAGCCGCATCCTCCACGACCCGACCGGCGCGCTCGCCACCCTCTGCACGCTCGCCCGTGAACGCCTCGCCGCGCACCGCGCCGAACCGGCCCTGAAAGGTCGCTATGCCTTCCTGGTCGATCGGACACGTCACAAGCTCCAGGCGGCGGTCGACGCCAACGATGCGCTACGGGCCGGGGGCGTCGCCAGCACCTACGCCCAGGTGATCGTCAACGGCCTCTTCACCGCGCACGATCGCCCGCATCTCGGCGTGAGCGATCTATGGACGCATCTGCCCGATCTGGATGATCTGCCGATCGCGCTCGGCGAGGCGCTCCAGACGCTCTTCCTCGGCGCGGCACTCGATCGCGCACGCGCGGGCATCACCCTCTGCGCCTGGATCGTGGAGCGTCTCGGCGGTCTCGTGCTCGATCCATATCAGATCGGCGCGCAATAACCGCACATATCGTCGCGCCACACCGATCATCCGGCAGCAAATGCAAAGGACGGGCCTTGCGGCCCGCCCCGGTACGTCCTGATCTGCGTCGCGTGTGTCTACTGCGCGAAGCGGCGACGCGCCATGATCACGCCTAGCGTGAGCAGCAGACTCAGCCCGACGAGCGAGAGGCCCATCGTCGGGAGGCCGATGGAATGGACCGCCATCCCGCCGCCGCCGGTGCTCGGCAGGCCGGGGGTGGTGCCGGTCGTCGCGGCTTGCACGACCAGCGTGCCCATCATGCGCGGGTGAATCGTGCAGATGTAGGTGTACGTCCCAGGAGTGGTGACGGTGACCGACGCGCTCTGCCCCTGCTGCATGTCGGTGGTCTTGAAGCCGCCATTGTCAGCGACGGCGTTATGCGGCGCGGTGTCCATGTTGGTCCAGGTCACCGTGTCGCCAACCTGCACGGTGAGCGGTGTCGGGTTGAACGCGAAGTTCTGGATCGTGACCTTCGACTGGGCCGCCTGGGCCTCCATCGCCCCGCTGAAGTGAAAAGCAAGTAACAACGCCGGAAGGATCGCGCCAACGAACTGCAATAGCCGTCTCGTCGCCATGCCAGCCTCCTCCTCAGAGTGCTGCCCCCGAGCAGCCCCCTACTACTCCACGCCCCGCAAACACTTTCGCTGAGCGTCTGCACTCGTGTACGCCGCGATCTGACGACCGGATTTGTCAAAGGTCAGACGGTTCTCAGGGGGTCGCAGCACACGCACGCGCTGGCACGAGCCAGCGCGTGCGTTGGGGGTTGTAAACGGCCGAATAACCGCTCTCACCGCAAGGTTAGCGCACCCTCCTGAAGCAACGCGCAGAATGATTAGCGCGTCGGTTTAGCGGCGCGGTAGCCGGGGACTCAAGTACCCATGAAGGGCAGCCGCTCTACGGGTGGGGGCAGCCAGAAGCGGCACTGGCGCGGCCCCAATACCCGGTTTGGGAGCCCCCCTACGCGGACTGGTGATAGGCGGGCCAATAACGCTGCACAGCGCTGTAGCACTGTAACTTCCGTGGTGGAACGCGCCCGGCGCTGGCATGTCCACAGCGAGCCAGTTGCACCTCATTCGGCTATTTCGGAGCGGATGCCAACCCGCAGGCAACCGCGCCCCCCGGCTAGAAGTGCGCCGGGATCTCCTGCAAGGTCCAGGTATTGCCGTCGGGGTCGCTGAAGCCCGCGTACTTGACGCCGCCCATGTCATCGATGTTGCCCATCGCCACACCCCGCCCGATCAGCGCGTCCCGCACCGCCTCAATATCATCGACGACCAGATGGAGGCCCCGGAGCGAGCCGGGCGGCATGACTAGGCCGGGCATCCCCTCCCCCAGCACGATCGAACACGCCGAACCGGGCGGCGTGAGCTGGACGACCCGCAGGCCCGCGCCGGGCCGCACATCATGGTCGGCGTGGAAGCCGACCTGGTCGACATAGAAGGATTTGGCGCGGTCGATATCCGCCACCGGGACCGGCACGAGCGAGAATTTCATGTCCATGATTACGCCTCTCTTCATTCCGTCTGCCGCCCACAACTGATGTACGTATAGCCCCTGCTCGTCGATAGGTCAAGCCAGGGGTTGTGCGACGAGTAGCCAGACAAACAAATCCCTGTGTCATGCAACGGCGCATGTCAGCGCGGGCGGAAGTGCGGGATCACCTCGCGCCCGATGATCTGGATCGCGGCGAGGATGTCGGGGCCGAGGGGCGGGCCGAAGCTGAGATGCCGCACGCCCCGATCGCGCAGCACTTCGAGGCGCGCGATCAGATCGTGTGGGGTGCCCGCGATGCCGATCGCCAGCATCTTGTCGGTCACGAGGTCGCGCGCGCGCTGCGGATCGCGCTCGGTCATGATCGCGCGCTCGATCGGCGTGAAATCCTCGCGCGTCACGCCGAGCCGCGCCCAGATCGTCGGGCTGAGGGCGTGGCCGTAGTAGGCGATCTTGTCTTTCAGCGGCGCTTCGGCGGTCGCGCGGTCGGCCGCGACCGAACACCAGATACAGGCGGCCACGTCGATCTCGTCCATCGAACGCCCCGCTTCGTCGGCCCCGGCCCGGATCAGCGGCAGGATCTCGTCGTAGCTCTCCGGCGGGAAGAGGAGGGGTAATGCGCCATCGGCGAGTTCGCCGGTGAGGCCGAGCATCCGGGGGCTGAACGCGCCGAGGTAGATCGGGATCTTCCGATCGGGCGGCGGCGGGAAGCGGAGGTAGGCATCGTCGGTCCAGGCGGGATCGCCGCCACGCTCGCCGCCGAGCGAGGCGCGCAAGGCGAGGATCGCGCGCCGGGTGGTGGCGAGCGGCGCGGTCTGCTCCAGCCCGATCCATTTCAGGAACTCCGCCGCGCCCGCTGCGAGCCCCAGGTGGAAGCGCCCGCCGCTGAACTCGTCGAGGGTCGCGGCGAACATCGCGATCTCGGCGGGGGGGAAGGTGTAGGGATTGAGGATGCCCGTACCGAGGCCGATCCGCTCCGTCGCCGCCGCGACGGCGGTGAGGATCACCGGGGCGCTCCGCAAGAAGAGATCGTGGCTGACCCAGAACTGGTCGAAGCCCGCCTCCTCCGCCGCCCGCGCCAGCGTGACATACTCGCGCACCGGCAGATCATTGTTGAGCCGCAACGAGAATTTCATCGCACTCCGTGGTCGAGTCGTGAGTCATGAGTCGTGAGTGATGGTGCGGTGTCAGTAGCAGACGATCGCTATCAACGAATCATCCTACGGAGTACGGACTTCCCTCCCTGCCGACTACCGACCGCCATCTCTCTGCTTACGACTCACGACTCACGACTCGTCTACGGCTTCTCCCCCTGATGGACAGGCTTGCTCGGGTCGTTGCCCCACTCGTTCCAGGAGCCGTCGTAGTTGTGGCCGGGGCGACCGAGGCGGTCGAGCGCGAAGAGCACGGTCGTCGCGGCGACGCCACCATTGCAATAGGCGACGATCGGCGCGTCGGGCTGTGCCTCGATCCCCGCGCCACCGAGCACCTCGCGCAGCTCCGCATCGGACTTCCAAGTGCCTTGCGGCGTGAAGAGCTGGGCGTTGGGGACGAGGACCGCGCCGGGGACGTGGCCGCCCTGCGCGCCGCGCGCGATCGCGCCGGTGTACTGCTCGCGGTCGCGCGCGTCGATGATGATCGCGTCGCCAAGTTCGCTGTGCGCCAGCACCTCCTGCGAGGAGACGCGCCCTTGCCGCCCCGCCTTGGGGGTGAAGGTCGCGGCGGGGTAGCTCGGGATTTCCGTGCTCGTGGGGCGTTCTTCAGCGGCCCACTTGTTCCAGCCGCCGTCGAGGATCGCGGCGTTGCCGTGTCCGTAGTAGCCGAGCGCCCACCAGAGCCGCGTGGCGAACTGCATCCCCTTGTGGTCGTAGATGACAACGTAGCTATCGTCGCCGATGCCGAGTTCGCCCATCAGCGCGGCGAACGCCTCCGGGGTGGCGAGCTGCGCCGGGATCGGATCGTCCGGGTTGATGATGTCCGTGGTCCAGTCGACGTAGGCCGCGCCGGGGATGTGCGCCGCGTCGTACTCGTCGCGCGCGCCGGTGTACTGCGCCGATTGCTTGCCGCCCTCGCCGAGCGCCGTCTTGACGTAGCCGCGCATGTCCACGATCCGCAGCGCGGGGTGCCCCAGGTGCGCCGCCAGCCAGTCGGTCTCGACCAGCGTGCCGGGCCATTCCAGGGTCTCGGGGATCGTCGCGTTCTCGGTAGCCATCGTGTCCCTCCCATAAACGATACCGGTGTCCGCTCGCAAGTCGCCCTAATCGGCGACGGTGTCGGTGCGCGGCGCGCGGCGCGCCAGGCCCAGCGTGCCGAGCCGGGTGAGGAGATCGGCGTAGACTTTGAAGCCGTAGTCGAAGTTTTCCAGACGGAAGAACTCGTTCGGCCCGTGCAGGTTCTCGTCGGGCATCTCCCAGGCGAGGAGGATTGTGTCGAGCCCCAGATCGGCCTTGAAGAACTCCGCGACCGGCAATGTGCCGCCGAGACGGATTAGTAGCGGTTCGACGCCGTACGCTCCCTGGATCGCCTCGGTTGCCGCCAGCAGCGCCGGGTGCTCGGGATCGATCGCGTAGGCGCACGACGAGCCCGCCGCGCCGGTGACGCCGATCGTGACGCCGGGCGGCGTGTGCGCGGCGACGTGCCGCTCGATCGCCGCGATGACCGCCGCAGGCTCCTGTCCCGGCACCAGCCGACAGGTGATCTTGGCGTGCGCCTCGGCGGGGATCACCGTCTTGGAACCCGCGCCCTGGAAACCACCCCACATACCGTTGATGTCGAGGGTCGGGCGCGCCCAGTTACGCTCCAGCGCCGAGTAGGCCGGGTCGCCGACCGTGCCGTCGAGGCCGAGCGAGGCCGCGTACGCCCCCTCATCGAAGGGCACGGCGGCGATCTCCGCGCGCTCGCGCTCGGTGAGCGGTTCGACGCCGGCGAAGAAGCCGTCGATCGTAATCCGCCCCGCCGCATCCTTGAGACTCGCCAGCACCGTGGCGAGCGCGGCGAGCGGATTCGGGGCCATCCCGCCGTGCAAGCCGGAGTGGAGATCGCCCGTCGCGCCGCGCGCATCGAGCTGCACCCCCGCCAGCCCCTTCGAGGCGAGGACGAGCGAAGGCTGCTCCTGCGACCACATCGCGCTATCGGCGCTGATCGCCACATGGGCACCGAGACGGTCGCGGAAAGCGTCCAGCGCGGGGCGCAACGAGGGCGACCCGATCTCTTCCTCCCCCTCGAAGAGGAAGAGCAGATTGATCGGCGGCGCACCGGCGGTCTGCCCGAACGCCTCGGCCACGGCGATCGGGATCATGAGATTCCCCTTGTCGTCGCTCGCCCCGCGCGCGTAGAGGCGGCCGTCGCGCACGGTCGGCTCGAAGGGCGGCGTCACCCACTCGTCGAACGGGTCGGCGGGCTGTGTATCGTAGTGACCGTAGATCAGCGCCGTGGGCGCGTCGGAGTTCGCCGCAGGCCAGGCCCCGAAGGCGAGCGGATTGCCCGCCGTCGCCAGCAGTTCCGTCTGCGGCACCCCGGCGGCGCGCAGCCGCTCCACGAGCCAGGTCGCCGCACTCGTCATATCCTCGCGGTGCGCGGGGAGGGCGCTGACGCTGGGGATGCGGATCAGCGCGTTGAGGTCTTCCAGCAGCCGCGCCCGATTGTCGGCGAACCACGCCGCAAGACTCGCCCCGGTTCCCTGTCCCGCCGTCATCGCCCCTCCTTGCTCTGGCCCGCGCACAGCGTATCCGCCGCACGAGGCCATTATACCGGGTCTAAACGGGCAACAAGCGACACGAGACGTGCGTCGGGGTGGTTCAGCCGTGGGGTAAGGTCACGCGGACGGCGGCAAGATCGTCCTGCTCGGCGGCTTCATGTGCCACATAGGGGGCGGCCTTCTCGCGGACGGCGGGCGAGCGGACCGGAGCAGGATCGGCGGTCACGAGGCCGTCGCGGTACAGTGCGGCGACGAGGCCGTGGAGCCAGGGGCGCTCCGCGATGGTGTAGTCGGGCTTGATCTCGATCCCGAGCGCGTCGAGGAGCAGGCCCTCGTTCGCCGGCTGCGCGCCGAGCGCGCGGAGGATCTGCCCCCGGAAGAAGCGCGCCGTGCTGGTGAACGGGACCGCCGCCGGCGCATCGCCCCGCCCGGTGCGACGCCGCGCGCCCTGCTGCTCCGCGAGCACGGTGCCGATGGTCGGCGCGGCGCGGCAGATCGGGCGCAACGGGCAGACGAGGCAGACCGGTTTGCGCGCGGTGCAGATCAGCGAGCCGAAATCCATCAGTCCCTGATTCCAGTCGTAGCCGCGCCCGGTCGGCACCGTCCGCTCCGCGAGCGCCCAGAGCTGCCGATCGTTGACGAGCGGCTTCGGCACGTCGGGGCCGAGCAACACACGATGGAGGACGCGCTTCACGTTCGTGTCGAGGACCGGCACATCCTGCTCGTGCGCGAAACAGGCGATCGCGCGCGCGGTGTACTCGCCGATGCCGGGCAACGCCAGCAGGGTCGGTACATCGCGCGGCATGACCCCCGCATACTCCGCCACGACGTGCCGGGCGACCGCCTGGAGGCGTACGGCGCGGCTGTTGTAGCCGAGGCCGGACCACTCGCGCAGTACGTCGGCGGTCGGCGCGGCGGCGAGTGCTTCCAACGTGGGGAAGCGTTCGAGCCAGGCGTGCCAGCGCGGCAACACGCGCGGCACCTGGGTCTGCTGGAGCATCATCTCCGCCAGGAGGATATGGTAGGGATCGCGCGTCTGCCGCCAGGGTAGCTCGCGCCGATTCGCGGCGTACCAATCGAGCAAACCTTGTTGCAGAGCGCTGATCCGGGCGTCTTCGACCTGGGCAATGGCGGTAATAACGCCGAGATCTGTCACGAAACTCCTTGCAAGGGGCGAAGGGAACGCTGGCAAAAGGGATAACGGGTGTGCGGCGCTCGGCCCACCATTCAGCCTTAAGTATACCGTATCCTGGCCCGATTCTTGTCGCGTTCGTTCGCGGCCTTCACGCGCATCGATCCCATCGGAGAGGGTGGAGAAACACCCGAAAAGGCGATTGATCTTCGGGGGATCGATCCGCTATACTTTTGTCGTGGAAACGGATCGATCGCGTGTAAGCATCGACCCGGTTCGGTGGTCATCGTACCGCAAGGCATGACCCGCCCGTTCGACCATCAGACACCGTACCTCTGTGACACCGAGGGCACGCCGGAGCGGCACCGCGACGACTCCTCGGTCGTGGGGTGGAATGCAACAGTATCGAATCGAGCGAAGCGGACGCGCGAACGAGTTGGGCCAGCCGCTCATCGTCGCGCGTTTTCGTCCCCCCTTTCTCGGCCCCCGATGAACCCCGCAAGGGGGCAGAAATCCGGCGCGGTGACGCTCCGTGCGATGGGCGCGGGGGATCTGCTCGGGCTGCTGCGGATGCGTCGGGGGGGTGCGCGCCTCAATCTGCCCGACGCGCTGGTGAGCGGTTACACTCCGCTGACCGGCATCGCGCGCGGGCGCTGGAATCCCCTCCGCAGCGGGCGAGTGCGGACTTACATTGCCGCCGAGGGGCGGATGCCGAGCGCGTTCATCCAGGTGCGCGAACGGCTGACCGAGCAACGCCACAAATGGGACGTCCTCTACCTGGGCGCGACGCGGACACGAAAGGCCGACTATTCGGCGCGACGCGGCGAGCTCTGGGTCGCGCTCCTCGACCACACCACCGCGGCCGCAGGACGACGCGGCGTGCAACGCCTCTTCGCCCGCGTGGTCGGGGGGGGCGAGGCGGCGGTCGCCTTCCACACCGCCGGCTACAGCCGCTATAGCGAAGAGACGATCTACAGCCTGCTCGCCCCCGGCGCGTTTCCCGCCGCCACCGCAGACCTGCCGCTGCGCGAGCAGGGACCGGGCGATACCTGGGCGCTGCACCAGCTCTACACCCTCACCGCGCCGAAAGGGGTGCAATATGCCGAGGCGCACACCAGCCATCGCTGGGAGTTGCCATACTCCCCTTCGGCGGCGATGCGCGGCGGGACGCGCGAGTGGGGCTTCGTGACCGAGCGCGGACACGAACTTGCGATCTATTGCCGGGTCGCCCGGCGCGGGGGTCGGTCCCGCCTGGAATTCCTCTACGAACCTGCCGCGCGTGAATTGCTCACCCCCACGCTGACGGCGATTCTCCGGTGGCTCGCCCCGGATTCCGGCGAGCGCATCTACTGCACGGTGCGTGATTATCAGACCGAGCTCGGCAGCGCCTTGCGGGACCTCGGCTTCACATTTCTGGAGGTGCAAGATGTTCTGGTGCGCTACACCGTGGTCACCGCGCGCGCGCCGGTGGCGGTATCGCGCGAGCGAACCGCCCGGGAACGACGGCTCGTAGGGGTGCCGGTAGGTTCGTCGCTGCGTTGGCACGGCTTCGCAACAGGGGCCGGTTCACAGGACGGTGTTGTGAAGGATCAGACGAGGTGAGACTTGTTGCAACTTAATCGTGCCGAGCAGGATGAAGAGCCAACCATGCAGCAATCGGACGACTACGCCCCGGCGCAGAGTTACG
>JAABUM010003002.1_pt1 | contig 21561 bp, 19 predicted proteins | sample 5559161 | NCBI WGS metagenome assembly JAABUM01 (sample SAMN10711868, study PRJNA513369) | rock metagenome | isolation source: Antarctica rocks | place: Antarctica: Victoria Land, Siegfried Peak nord
GGCCGGGCAACGACGCCGACCCGAGTGTGGCTGGAGGCGCGCGTCCAGGTACCGCTGAGACCGCTGAGGTGGGCGAGAGTGACGCCGGTCGAGCTCATCGCTTCTCCTTGTCCGGACGACCACCAGGTTGATGACGTGTCATCTACAAAGCAGTCCAACTTGCGTGACGTGTCAACCATTCCCGTACGATGCCCTGGTGACCTTCGACGAGCCTTGGCTCAGCGACGAGCAGCAGGTGTGGCGTACGTGGCTGGCGCTGTCAGCTCAGCTGCCCGCGTTCTTGCATCGCGAGCTGCAGGCGGACGGGGGCTTGTCCTTGCCTGACTTCGATGTGCTCGTGCACCTCACTGACGCGCAGAACAACCGCGTGCGGGTCTCGGATCTCGCACGTGATCTTGCGTGGGAGCGAAGCCGGCTGTCTCACCACATCTCGCGCATGGAACAGCGTGAACTAGTACGTCGTGAAGAGTGCCTTGAAGACGGCCGCGGCGCCTTCGTCGCCTTGACAAAGAAGGGCAGGGCCGCGACCGAGAAGGCCGCTCCCAACCACGTACGGGCCGTTCGCCGCGTCGTGTTCGACGACCTTGACGAGCAAAGGATCGCCGCCCTCGGGCAGTCGTTGGAGGTGATACTCGCGGCACTGGAACGGGCGAGCGCGGACAACCGGACGTCCCAGGAACCCTCACGCAAGTCTTTCGCCAGTTGATCGAACGGCGTCGAATCCGCTGCACCATGCGGCTCCACGTAAGGACGGGAGCTTGACTCAGTCTTCCGGACACGGTGGGTGTGCTGATCAGTCAGCGACGCTGGATGGCGCCAAGGATCGCGGAGGTTCGCTGTTCACTCAGGGCTTGGCGAGCGCGTCCCGGGGTCCCGGTTGTCGTGTTCGAGCCGACGAAGCCCGGCGCGGCTGCCTGGGCTTCAAAGCCCAACGTGCTCCGTAACGGTGACCCGCTCCGGCCCGGTGGAGCAGGCTAACTTCACGTGCGAGCCCCGCTGAGCCACCGGCGACCAGCCAAGCTTGCGTAAGTCCAGGTTCACCCATGTCGTCCAACGCCCCCGTCGCTTCCGCCACCACCTGCGGCAGCTGCTCCTCCCCCGCCAGCGGCGCCACCCCCCGCACCGCCCGCAACGCCGACGCCGCCACAAACCCGCTCCGCGTCAACCCCCATCCGCTTCGCTGCAGCAGCAAAATCGATCAGTTCGGCCGCCGACAGCCGCACCGTCAACCGGCCCCGCTGCTCCTCCAGCCGGCGACGGCGACGGCGACGGCTCGGTCACGAGACTCACGCCGCTGGCTCCTGACGGGCCGGGAGGCTCAGACGAGTTGCTCGACCCACTGCGCCAGCTGCCGCAGTGACCTCACCGCGTGCATCCCGGTGCAGTGCGGCTGGTAGGTCAGGGCCTGGCTGTCGGCGGCGCCCCAGGCGTCGCGCGGCTCCGGGTTGAGCCAGTGCACGGTGCCTGCCCGGGCCGCGAGCGCCGCGAGCGCCTGCGGGGCGGGGTCCAGGCCGCGTGCTCGGGCGTCGCCCAGGATCACCAGCGTGGTCCGCGGGGACAGCGTGGCCAGCTGCTCGGCGGCGAAGGTGCTCAGCACTCGCCCGTAGTCGCTGTGGCCGTCGCCGACCACGACCCCGGGCTGCAACAGCAGCGCCCTGGCGTCGAGCAGGTCGCCGCCACCAAGAAGCCGTGTCACCTCGGCTACCCCGTCCACGAACACGAAGGTTCGCAGTCCCGGCAACTCCTCGAGCAGCGCCTGCAGCAGCGCCAGCGTGAACCTGGTGTGGTCGGCCATCGATCCGCTCACGTCGCACAGCACGACTACGTGGGGCCGGTCGTGATGGCGGCGGCGCAGGACCGGCTCCAGGGGCACGCCGCCGGTGCCGAGCGCCCGGCGCTGTGTCCGCGGGACGTCGAGCCGGCCGATCCGGCGCTGCCGGCGCCTGCGCCGGGCCCGCGCCGCGAGCCGGCGCGCCAGCGGGCGCACGAGTTGCCTGAGCGCCTGGATCTCGGCGGCGCTGAGATTGAGCAGGTCGGCATCGAGCGGGTCCGCCTCCTCGGCCGCCCCGGTCTGCGATCGGTCTGGCTGGCGGCGCCGCAACTCCCTGAGCAGGGCCGCCTCGAATGCGTTCAAGGCCTGCTGGCGCTGCTTGTTCCTGGTCTCGCGGTCCGCGTCCGGTGGGGTGTCGGTGTTCACGGCGCGGCGCAGCAGGTCAGACAGGTCCAGGGCGCGCAGTACGCGCTGCGCGCCACGCCGAGCGCTCGGGGGCTGCTCCCCGGAGCCGGCACCGGCCAGGTCCGCGGCGTCGGCCCCCGCCAGGGCGGCCTCCTGCGCATCGCCGGCTGTCAGCGCGGCGAGCAGCCGGTCGCGCACGGTCGCGTCGTCCTGACTGGCAGCAGGCCCTGTGCGGGGCGCCGGGGTGGGAAACACTTCGTCGACGACCCGGGCGAGCACGGGCAGGTCGTCCAGTCCACCAGCGAGGGTGACTCCCACGACCCGCTGCAGGGCGCCCCGGTCGGTAACGTCCACCAGTCCGGCGGCACGCACCAGGTCGGCGCCCTGGTCGACCGAGACCGCGACGCCGCGGGCTCGGGCGCGAGCCACGACCTGCTGCAGACGCCCGAGGAACAGGGCTGCGGCATCGGAAAGGTCCGAGGAGACAGTCACGACGGCTCCGTTCGCTAGACGCACTACAATTCGCCTGGTGAATCCCGTTGGCAAGGTGGAAGCCGACGTACCGGACCGGCTGCTGGCCCTGTCCGTCTGGGCCGACTTGCGCGGCGACGGCAGCCGCGGACTCCTGCTCGTCCAGATCGCGGCGCGGCTGGGGCTGCGTCGGATCGTCATCCCGACGTCCGGGCCGCTTGCCGGCGACCAGGCGGCGGCGCAACGGCTGTCGCAAGCAGCCCCGCCGGAGCTGGAGGTGCTGAGCAGGGCACCGGACTGGCACCGGCCCGCGGCCGGGTCTGTCGGCACGTGGCTGCCGGTATGGCCGGAGCGCGACTTGGGCACCGCGCTCCCGCAGCGGCGGGGCGCCGCGGAACTCGTCGTCGACGTACCGGTCAGCGTCGGCCGCACCTCCGCCGAGGCTGCCGCCCGGGCAGCTTCGGAGCCGGTGTTTGGTAGCGTCGGCAGCCCCGCCGAGCAGGGGCTGTTCGGCCGACTCGAAGACGTGCAGGAGCAGGTCTCGGTGCTGGCGGCAGCCGGAGCCACTGAACTGTGCTGCATCGTCCCAGCAGGTGACCTGCTCGACCATCTCGCGCAGCTGGCGACCGTTAACGTTGGCCATCTGGACACCCACGCGCCCGGCAGCGTCAGATCGCCCGACCCGCTCCCGCCGGCCGGGTGGGGTGGACCGGAGCGCCCGGTCAGCGCCTAAGGCGCAGGTCGGCCTCGACCGCCCGGGCGGTCGACATGACGTTGGGCAGGATCGTCGACCGCAGGTCGGGCAGCGTGACCCGGGTGGCGTGCGAGGAGACGTTGATGGCAGCGAACACCGTCCCCTTGGGATCGTGCAGGGGTGCCGCGACGGACCGGATGCCGACCTCGAGCTCCTGGTCGAGCAGGCAATAGCCCTGCCGCCGGACGTCGGCGATGATCTCTCGCAGCGTGGCGGTGTCACGGACAGTGCGCGGCGTTATCGCCTCCAGCAGCGCGGACTCGAGGTAGACCTCCAACGCGGGTTCGTCCAGGCCGGCGAGCAGCACCCGGCCCATCGACGTCGCGTGCGCCGGCAGCCGGGTGCCGACCTCGATCGACATCGACATGATGCGCTTGGTCGGCACCCGGACGGTGTAGAGGATGTCGGGTCCGTCCAGGACCGACGCCGAGCTCGACTCGCGAGTCTGCTCGACCAAGGCCTCAAGGTGGTCCTGCACCATGTCCCAGGTGTCCACCGAGGACAGGTAGGCGTACCCAAGGTCGAGCACGCGGGGCCTGAGGTACCAAGTCCGGCCGTCGGTGGCGCAGTAGCCCAGCGACTCCAGCGTGTGCAGGAAGCGACGCGCGGTGGCCCGCGAGAGGTTGGTCGCTCGGGCGACGTCGGACAAGGTGAGCTGCGGGGTCTCGCGCCCGAAGCAGCGGATCACAGCTAGACCACGCTCGAGCGACTTCACGAACTCCCCCGGGCGTTCAGCCGAGACGGGTCCGGAGTCCTCCGCACCAAGTGTGCGCATAGCGAACACCCTAACGCAGGTCGAACCGCCTGCCCAAATATGGTTGTCCTGGCTCTTGACGTGATTGCTGTCACAGGGGTTAGATGACCGCACAGCGAACGAACGTTCGCTGCGAGCACCTTGGAGGCCATGTGACGCGGTACGAGACCAAGTTCGGGTCGTTGTCCGGCTACGAGCGCGGCAAAGTCGTGATCGTTGACGACGACCCCCGCAACTACGCGTTCTCCAACGTCTTCGAGGTCGCGTCCTCGGCCCGCCCGTTCGAGAAGATCGCCGTAGCAAAGAACCTGCAGTACGTGCTCGAGGTGGTCCGAGTCGAGGGTTCCTCCCCGTGGCGCACCTGCGTTCACGACGAGTTCGCTCTGGTCATGGACGGCGAAGTGACCTTCAGCTACGTCGACCTCCAGACGCCGCCGACCGACCTGCCGGACTCGGGCTCGGTCGAGCTGACCGGCGAGCCAGCCGGCTCCTTCATGGGAACCGTGGTGGCCGGCCACGGCCACATGGCCCTGCTCCCGGCGGGCAGCGCTTACCGCTACGCCTCGGACTCCCCCGCGGTCCTGCTGGTGCAGACCGTCGAGGGACCCGACACGCAGTACCGCTGGTCCGAGATCTGTCAGACCACCGTCTGAGGAGACGACACCCCATGAGCTTGAACACCGCAGCAGCCCCCACCCACGCAGAGCCCGACGCCGCCGCCATCGCCGCGGCCGACCCCGACAGCAGCGACGTCACCAGCACCGCCACGAACGCACACGGCTACCACAACTTCGCGCTCGGCGAGTTCTCCTTCTCGCGCGACGAGTACTTCGCCTACGTCATCTGGCCGACCGGTCAGCACGTCATGAGCGTCGACGCGTTCCTGCGGGCCATCCAGCGCGACGTCGCCTGGGACTTCTTCTACGGCATCGTTAACTTCGACGGCGTCTTCGGCACCATGAACCACTACGGCACCGTTGACCTGTTCGCTGGGCGCTACAACGACGCCTACCGCAAGGCCGAGCTCGACCACATGGAGAACGTCGAGACCCCCATCATCCGCGACACCTTCACCGCCATCATCAAGGACTGGACCAACGAGGGCTTCGACCCGTTCGCCTCCCCCGCCGAGACCGGCTCGGCGTTCGGCCCCAAGTCGGGCAACAACGACGCCGCCGTCACCCGACAGCGCGTCACCGCCGCCCGGATGGTCGGGCTGCCCGGCGACGAGCAGCCCCGCAGCGACGGCAGCGGCTTTCCGGTCAACCGGCACTTCGTGGACGTCTCCCAGGAGGAGCCGCAGGTCAACCCCGAGCCCGGATACGAAGACCGCGTCGCCGGCTTCAGCCTCAAGGCCTACCTGTCCAGATCGGACGTGACGTGGAACCCCAGCGTCGTGTCGGTCTGCCGTGACTCGCTGATGTGCCCGACCACCGAGGAGTACATCCTGCCGATCATCCACGGCAACGACCGCTCGGAGTGGTTCATTCAGCTCTCGGACGAGATCACCTGGGAGGTCGAGGACCGCGACACCGGCCGCAAGCGGGCGACCGTCGTGGCCAAGGCCGGCGACGTCGCGGCGATGCCTGCCGACATCCGCCACCAGGGGTACTCCCCGAAGCGCTCGATGCTGCTGGTCTGGGAGAACAACAGCGGTGAGATCCCCGAGCTGATCAACTCCGGCCAGGTCAAGCCCCAGCCGGTCGACTTCGAGTGAGTGGGCCGCAGAGCAAGCTGTTCATCGACGGCGAGTTCGTCGACGCCCTGTCCGGCGCCACGCTGCCCAGCGTCGACCCGCACGACGGCACTACCATCGCCGAAGTCGCGGAAGGGCGCGCGGAGGACATCGACCGGGCGGTCGCGGCCGCCAGGGCCGCCGCCCCCGCCTGGGCCGCGACGTCGGCGGCAGACCGGGGCCGCCTGCTGCTGCACCTGGCCGACGCCATCGAGAGCCACAGCGACGAGCTGGCCCTGCTCGAGACCCGCGACACCGGCCACCCGCTGCGCGACACCACAGTCCTGGACGTGCCGCGCACCGCCGCCACCTTCCGCTACTTCGGCGGCATGGCCGACAAGCACCAGGGCAGTCTTGTGCCGGTCGAGGCGGGCTTCCTCAACTACGTCGAGCGACAGCCGGTCGGCGTCGCCGGCTCCATCGTCCCCTGGAACTTCCCGCTGATGTTCACCAGCTGGAAGCTGGGCCCCGCCCTGGCCGCAGGCAACACGGCGGTCATGAAGCCCAGCGAGCTGACACCGCTGTCGACGCTGCGTCTCGCCGAGCTCATCGCCGAGGTCGGCTTCCCACCGGGCGTGGTCAACATCATCCCCGGGTTCGGCAACACCGCTGGCCAGCGGCTTGCCGAGCACCCGGGCGTCGACAAGATCTCCTTCACCGGGTCGACGGCAGTGGGACAGGGCGTCGTGCGGGCCAGCGCCGGCAACCTCAAGCGGGTCCAGCTCGAGCTGGGCGGCAAAGGTGCCAACCTGGTCTTCGAGGACGCGGACCTCGAGGACGCCGTCCACGGCGCAGCCTTCGGCATCTTCCACAACCAGGGCCAGGCCTGCATCGCGGGCAGCCGCCTGATCCTGCACGAGGCCATCGCCGACGAGTTCCTCGAGCGCTTCCTGGCGCTCGCCCGCACGATCCGGCTCGGGGACCCCAAGGACAAGAGCACCGAGATGGGGCCGCTTACCAGCGCCCTGCACCGCGACCGCGTGCTCGGCTACGTCAAGATTGCCCAAGACGAGGGCGGCGAGGTGCTGCTGGGCGGCAAGACCCCGGTCGGCGCCCAGTTCCAGCGCGGCTGCTATGTCGAGCCGACGGTGGTGCGCGCGGCGGTCACCGACCGGGTCTCCCGCGAGGAGGTGTTCGGCCCGTTCGTCACGGTCGGCACGTTCCGCGACGAGCAGGACGCCCTGTCTCAGGCCGCCAGCGTCGACTACGGCCTCGGGTCCGGGCTGTGGACCGGCAACCTGCGCCGCGCGCACCGGGTCGCTGCACGCCTTCGCGCCGGCATGGTCTGGATCAACAGCTACAAGCGGGTCAACCCCGGCTCACCCTTCGGCGGCGTCGGCCAGTCCGGCTACGGCCGCGAGATGGGCTTCGAGGCCATGCACGAGTACACCGAAGCGCACTCGGTGTGGGTCAACGTCGACGCTCCCGTCCCCCGCTGGTACCGGGGGCCCGAGCAGCCGTGAAGCCATTCACCCGCCACGCGCTACCGGGCACCGTCGTGTTCGGCCACGGCGCCCTGGCACAGCTCCCCGAGCATGTCGCCCTGCTCGGGGCGGCCCGCCCGCTGCTACTGGCCGGAGCCACCCCGGCGCTCACCGCCCAGGTCGAGGCGCTGCTGCCCGACCGGGCGGGCACCTGGACCGACATCCGCCAGCACGTCCCCGCAGAGCTGGCCGACCTATGCCACCAGCACGCCGCCGACCTCGGGGCAGACCTGCTGGTCTGCGTCGGCGGCGGCAGCACCACCGGCCTGGCCAAGGCGGTCGCGCTGCGCGGCGGCCCACGCATCCTCGCCGTCGCGACCACCTACGCCGGCTCGGAGATGACGCCGGTCTGGGGACAGAGCCAAGGCGGGGTCAAGCGCACCGGCCGAGACCTTCGTGTCTTGCCTGCCACCGTGCTGTACGACCCCGAGCTGCTCGCCGGCCTGCCTGCCAGCGTCGTCGGCCCCAGCGGCATGAACGCGCTGGCGCACTGCGTCGAGGCGCTGTACTCGGCCGCAGCAGAACCGCTCAGCTCGCTGGCAGCCGTGGAAGGGGCCCGGTTGCTCGCCCGGCACCTACCCGCCGCCTTCAGCGACGCCGACCTGTCGGCCCGCGGAGAGGTGCTCTGGGCGTCCTGCCTGGCAGGTCACGTCTTCGGCACGGTCGGGGGGTCCCTGCACCACGCCGTCTGCCACCTGCTCGGGGGCCGGCACGACCTCCCGCACGCCGAGACCCACGCCATCGTCCTGCCGCACGTGGTTCAGCTGCTGCTCCCCGCGGTCCGCGAGCAGCTCCGCCCGCTCGCCGACGTCCTTGGCGTCCAACCCGAGAGCCTGCCAGCAGCGTTGTGGGACATCGGCGCAGCCGTCGACACACCCACCGGCCTCGGCGCCGTCGGCATGCCCCAGGCGGACCTGCCCGCGGCGGCACAGGCGCTGCTCGACAAGGACCCCCCCAGCCCGCTGCCGCTGACCTTGTCCCAGACCACCCAGCTGGTGGACAACGCCTTCGTCGGCCGACGACCGGTCGGCTGACAGCTCCCTCCTTTTCATCCGCTGCGCCGACAACGGCGTCAACACAAACAAGGACGTGCCATGGATCGCTCACTCGAAGGTGCAAGCGCCTACTCCAGGCGGCAGGTGTTGCAGGCCGGCGTAGCAGGCCTGGGCTCCTGGGCGCTGCTTAGCGCCTGCAGCAAGGTGTCCGGCAGCGGTGGCAAAGCCGCGTCCGGACAGGCCGGACGGACGATCAAGATCGGTTACGTCAGTCCGCAGACCGGCGCCCTGGCGCCGTTCGGCGAGACCGACACCTACGTGGTGAACAGCATCAGGCAGAAGCTCGCCGCCGGGCTCAAGGTCGGCACGGGCACCAGCAAGATCGACATCGTCGTCAAGGACAGCCAGTCCAACTCCCAGCGGGCCGGCGCTGTCGCCAGCGAACTCATCCTCAACGACCAGGTCGACCTCATGCTCGTGGCCTCGACCCCCGAAACGGTCAACCCCGTCGCCGACCAGTGCGAGGCCAACGGGGTGCCGTGCATCTCATCCGTCGCGCCGTGGCAGGCGTTCTTTTTCGGACGGGGCGCCAAGGCCGGCTCGTCCTTCAACTGGACCTACCACTTCTTCTGGGGGCTGGAGGACATCGAGGCCGTCTACAGCGACATGTGGTCCCAGGTGAGCACCAACAAGAAGGTCGGCGCACTGTGGCCCAACGACAGCGACGGCGGGTCGTTCGCGGCCGCGCAGACCGGCTTCCCAGCGGCCATCTCCAAAGGCGGCTACACCCTGGTGGACCCGGGGCGCTACGAGAACGGGACGCAGGACTACAGCGCACAGATCGCCAAGTACAAGGCCGGCAACTGCGACATCTTCACAGGCATCCCGATCCCGCCGGACTTCACCACTTTCTGGCAGCAGGCCGCGCAGCAGGGCTACCGGCCCAAGCTCGCGACGGTCGCGAAGGCGCTGCTGTTCCCGAGCTCGGTCGAGGCGCTGGGGCCGCTGGGCAACGGTCTGGCCACCGAGGTGTGGTGGACGCCCACCCACCCGTTCACCTCCAGCCTGACGGGCCAGACGGCCAAAGCCCTGGCCGACGACTACACCAAGACCACCGGCAAGCAGTGGACCCAGCCGATCGGATTCGTGCACTCCCTATTCGAGGTAGCGACGGCCGCGATCGCCAAGTCCGGCGCCCCCGGTGACCGCAAGGCGCTGGCCGGTGCGCTCAAGACCCTGTCGGTCAACACGGTCTGCGGGCCGCTGGACTGGGGCAAGGGGCCCGTCCCCAACGTCGCGAAGACGCCCCTGGTCGGGGGCCAGTGGCGCAAGGGAACGACCAACCCGTACGACCTGGTGGTCGTGAGCAATCGCGACCACCCGGACATCCCCGCCGCAGGCAAGGTCCAGGCTCGTACGTGACCGGAGACGCCACGCCGCTGCTGGAAGTCAGTGGCCTGTCCAAGAGCTTCGGGGCGGTCGTCGTTGCCGACCAGCTGGACCTGCGGATCCAGGCCGGTGAGGCGCTCGGTGTGATCGGCCCGAACGGCGCCGGCAAGAGCACCCTGCTCGCGATGATCGGCGGTGACCTGCGGCCCGACGCCGGTCGGGTCCTGCTGGATGGACACGACATCACGGGCGTCCCAGCGGCTCGCCGCGCGGCGACCGGGATCGGCCGCACCTACCAGGTGCCCCGGCCGTTCGGCGGCCTCACGGTCTTCCAGAACGCGCTGGTGGCCTCTCAGCACGGCGCGCGACTGCGCGGACACCAGGCGCACGACGCAGCCGCGCAGGCGCTGGAAACCTCCGCGCTGCTCGGCCAGGCCAACACCCTCGCCGACGACCTGGGCCTGCTCGGCCGCAAGCGGCTCGAGCTCGCTCGGGCGCTCGCGACCCGGCCACGGCTGCTGCTGCTCGACGAGGTCGCCGGCGGGCTAACCGACGCCGAAGTCGACGAGTTGGTCCTCACGGTGCGGTCGGTCCTGGCCAGCGGAGTCACCGTCGTCTGGATCGAGCACGTCGTGCGGGCGCTGCGCAGCACCGTCGGGCGGCTGGTCTGCCTGTACGGCGGTCGCTGGCTCGCCGACGGGACCTTCGATGAGGTCCTGGCCGACCCGTCGGTGCGCGAGGTGTATCTGGGCACGACCGTCGGCGCGGACCTGGCCGAGGTCCCCGCCGACGTGGCGGCGTCATGACGCTGCTGCGCGTGGAAGGGCTGTGCGCTGCCTATGGCCACCTGCAGGCACTGACCGAGATCGACCTCAGCGTCGAGCAGGGTGAGACCCTGGCGGTCGTCGGCGCGAACGGCGCCGGCAAGTCGACCCTGCTGCGCGCCATCATGGGCCTGATGTCGGCGTCGGCGGGCCGGGTACTGCTGCACGGCAGCGACATCACCACGCTGCGGGCGCACCGGCGGGTCCGGGACGGCGTCGCGCTGGTCCCCGAAGGCCGCCGACTGTTCCCCACCCTCACCGTGCAGGAGAACCTGCAGGTCGGAGCACAGAGCGGCCGCCCCGGCCCCTGGTCGCTGCGTGCGGTGTACGAGGCCTTCCCGCTGCTGGCCGACCGCGCCCAGCAGAGGGCATCGACGCTTTCCGGCGGACAGCAGCAGGCCGTCGCGATCGGCAGGGCTCTGATGGCCAACCCCGCTCTGCTGCTCCTGGACGAGGTAAGCCTGGGACTGGCCCCGGTCGTCATCCGGCAGGTCTACGCCGTCCTTCCCGCCATCAGCGCCTCGGGCACCACCGTGCTGGTGGTGGAGCAGGACCTCGGACAGGCCCTGGCCGTCGCAGACACCGTCGCCTGCCTGCTGGAGGGCCGCGTCGTGCTCGGGGGACCTGCAGACGGCCTGGACCCCGCGCAGATCGCCGCGGCCTACTTCGGCCAGCACACCGCCGTGACCGCGCCGGCCGCCGGTGGTGCCGCATGACCAACGCCATCGTGCAGGGGCTGCTGCTCGGCGGCCTATACGCCCTGTTCGCCACCGGCCTGTCGCTGGTCTTCGGCGTGATGCGTCTGGTGAACCTGGCGCACGGGGACCTCGCGGTGCTCGGCGCGTTCCTCGGGCTGCTGTTCGTCGAGGCCCTACCCGTCAACCCGTTCGTCAGCCTGCTGGTCGTGGTACCCGTCATGGCGGTGCTGGGCTACCTGCTGCAGCGCGGGCTGCTGGACGCCAGCCTGCGCACCGGAGCGCTGGCCCCGCTGCTCGTCACGTTCGGACTGTCCGTGATCCTGCAGAACCTGTTCCAGGAGTTCTTCTCCGCCGACCAGCGGCGCCTGAACGTCGGCAGCTTCGGCACCGCTTCCATCCACCTCACCGGCGCGGTCACGGTGGCCTGGTTCGACCTGCTGGTGCTGGTTCTGGCGGTCGCGGTCCTGGCCGGGCTGGCCGTGGTGCTGTCGCGCACCCAGCTGGGTCGCGTTATCAGGGCGACCGCCGACGACCCTGAGGCCGCCCGCGCCTGCGGCGTCGACAGCCGCCACGTCTACGCCATGGTGACCGGCGTGGCCGTCGCGATCGTGGCCGTCGCCGGCGTGCTGCTGGCCATGAAGACGACCTTCTCCCCCACCAGCGGCCCGACCCGGTTGATCTTCGCCTTCGAGGCCGTCGTGATCGGCGGCCTGGGCAGCTTGTGGGGCACGTTGGCCGGCGGACTGGTCCTGGGCGTCGCGCAGACGGTCGGCGCCCAGATCGACCCGGCCTACGGCATCCTCGCCGGGCACCTAGTCTTCCTGGCCGTGCTCGCGCTGCGCCCGCAGGGCCTGGTCGCCGGGAAGGTGGCGGCATGAGCACCGTTCTCACCCAGACAGCGGGCTCGCCCATCCGCCGACGCCCCTGGCAGGTGTCACGGTCCAGCACGGGAGGCAGGATCGGGCTGCTCGGCCTGGCGGTGCTCACCGTCCTGCTCGCCGTCGCGCCCTACTTCGTCGGTCCGCGAACCACCTCCCAGCTGGTCCAGCTGTACGTCCTGATCGTCCTGGCGTCGATGTGGAACCTGCTTGCCGGCTACGGCGGCCTGGTGTCGGTCGGCCAGCAGGCGTTCATCGGCCTCGGGACGTACACGGTGCTGGCGCTGGCCGATCAGGGCCTGAACCCCTGGCTAGCCGTCCCGGTGGCCGGCGTGGTCGCGGGGCTGTTGGCGCTGCCCATCAGCTTGCTGGTCTTCCGGTTGCGCGCCGGGTACTTCGCCATCGGCACCTGGGTGGTCGCCGAGGTGCTGCGTTTGCTCGTGGTGCAGAGCTCCTCCCTGGGCGCCGGCGCCGGCAAGACCTTGACCGGCCTGAGCGACTACGACCCTGCCGTCCGTCAGGCCAACACCTACTGGGTGGCGCTCACCGTCCTGGTGCTCGTCCTGGTCGGCATCGCGCTGCTGCTGCGCAGCCCGCTGGGGCTGGGCCTGACCGCGGTGCGAGACGACGAGGTTGCCGCCGGCGCCCTTGGGGTGCAGGTGGGCCTGGCCAAGCGGACGGTGTACGTACTCGCGGCGGCGGGCTGCGGACTCGCCGGCGGCGTACTGCTTACCAACGGGCTCCGGGCCCAACCCGACGCCGCCTTCTCCGTCCAGTTCTCGGCCTTCATGATCTTCATGGTGGTGATCGGCGGGTTCGGCACGCTGGAGGGTCCGGTCCTGGGCGCCCTGGTGTTCTTCGCCCTGCAGCAGACACTTGCCGACTACGGGAGCTGGTACCTCGTGGCGCTCGGCGTCGCCGCGATCGCGATCACTCTGCGCGTCCGCGGCGGCCTGTGGGGCCTGCTCACCCGCCGCTCGGGCGCCAGTGTCCTGCCGCTCCGGCATCGACTGGTGACCCCACGGGAGAAGCCATGACCACTCCTGACGACCTGCGCACAGCGGTGCTGTCCCAGATCGCGAACGCACCCGACCCGCGTAACGCGCAGGTCATGTCCTCGCTGGTGCGCCACCTCCACGCCTTCGCCGAAGAGGTCGCCCTGACCCAGGAGGAGTGGTTCACCGGCGTCCGGTTCCTGACCGAGACCGGGCACGCCTGCGTCGGGGCCCGCCAGGAGTTCATCCTGTTGTCGGACGTGCTGGGTCTGTCGATGCTGGTCGACATGCTCGACAACGCCGCAGGCGGCGGGGCCACTGAGTCCACAGTGCTCGGCCCGTTCTACGTGCCCGACAGCCCCCGCCGCGCGAACGGCGACAGCACCGAGGAGCGGCCCAGCGGCGACCCCGCGCTGGTGAGCGGGCGCGTCCTGGACCTCGACGGCACTCCACTGGCCGGCGCCGAGGTCGACGTCTGGCAGAACGGGGCCGACATGCTCTATGCCGTTCAGGACCCGTCGGCGCCGCCGACCAACCTGCGCGGGCTGTTCACCACCGACGAACACGGGCGCTTCAGCTTCAGGGGAGTTCGACCGGTCGACTACCCGGTCCCGACCGACGGACCGGTCGGCCGGCTGCTCGAAGCCACCGGCCGCCACCCTTGGCGCGCCGCCCACCTGCACATGATCGCAAGCGCGCCGGGGCACCGCCCCGTCACGACGCATCTGTTCGAGGACGAGAGCCGCTACCTCGACAGCGACGTCGTCTTCGGCGTCAAGTCCTCCCTCGTCAAGCACTTCGAGCGCCACGAGCCGGGTGAAGCACAACGACCCAAGGGTGTCGGCCCGGCACAGCTCTGGTACTCCCTCGAACACGACTTCGTCCTGGCCCCTGCGACGCAATGAGGCACCACTTCGCCAGCCCCTCCGATGTCATGGACCGGCTGCTCGCGTCGGGCTATGTCGCCACCGACGCCGCCACGGACGCCGTCTTCCTCGCCGAGCGGCTCGACAAGGCCATCCTGGTCGAAGGCCCAGCAGGCGTCGGCAAGACCCAGCTCGCCAAGAGCGTCGCGGAGGTCACCGGCTGTCCACTGGTCCGGCTGCAGTGCTACGAGGGGCTCGACGAGGCCAAGGCGCTTTACGAATGGGACTATCGCAAGCAGTTGCTGCGGTTGCAGGCCGCCGGCGCCGAAGCGGCGTCCTGGGCCCAGACCGAGTCCGAGCTGTACAGCGAGGCGTTCCTGCTGCCGCGCCCGCTGCTGCAAGCCCTGCTCGCGGATGAGCCCGTCGTGCTGCTGATCGACGAAGTCGACCGCATCGAGGTGGAGACCGAGGCCCTGCTGCTCGAGGTCCTGGCCGAGGGCCAGGTGACGGTCCCCGAGCTGGGCACACTGCGAGCCCGCCACCAGCCGCTGGTGTTCCTGACTAGCAACGGGACCCGCGAACTTTCCGAAGCGCTCAAGCGCCGCTGCCTGTTCCTGCACGTGGACTACCCGGACGCCGCACGTGAGGAGCGCATCCTGCGACTGCGCCTGCCGCAGCTCGATGCCGCGCTGGCCGCGCACGTCGTGCGCGTCGTCACGCAGCTGCGGGAGCTGGACCTTCGCAAACCACCCTCCCTGTCGGAGAGCATCGACTGGGCGCGCACGCTGCAGCTGCTGCAGGTGACCGACATCGACGACCACGTGCTGGCCCGGACCTTGCCGGTCCTGCTCAAGCACCAGATCGATGTCACCCACGCCACGGCCCGCCTCCTGCAGCAATGACCTCTCCCCTTGAACGACCGGCTACAAGATTTCACGTTGCGCGCCCGTCAGCGGCGAGGACGTCGCCGTCCGCACGCCCCCGGACACCGACGCACGCGGCTTCGCGCACCCGCGCCGGCACACTCATCCGCTGCGCTCCAGGAGTGACAGGACGCCTTCCATGACTGCACCGCACACTTCCGACTCGAGGTCGCCGTGGGGTGCGCATCGGCAGGTGCTGCCGCTGCTCGAACTAGAAGGTGAGCTCGGAGAGCGCGTGCGCGGACTCGGCGCGAAGCAGGTCAACCTCTACCGCTCACTCGCCCACACCCCGGAGCTGCTCCAAGCTTGGATCGACTGGGCCTGGGCGCTGCGGGAGAACTGTGCGACCCCCCGAAGCCTGCGGGAAATCATGATTCTGCGCACCGCAGTAGTCATGCGCTCGGAGTACGAATGGCACCAACACGTGACGATGGCCGAGCGTGCTGGCGTCCCGAAGAACAAGGTGCACGCGGTGACCGCCTGGCAAAGCAGCGACCTGTTCGACGCCCAAGAGCGCGCCGCGCTCATGCTCACCGACGCCATGCTCACCGGCAGTGTCCCGGACGCCGTGCACGACGAGCTCGCCCAACCATGCCTACGAGCTGTCCCCGACCGCTGCCGAGCTGCGCACCTGGGAGCAGCAGGCGCGGGCCATCGTGCGCGAGCTCGGCGACGCCCGCAGCCGGACGCGTCGGTGAGCGAGACGCTGCGACCATGTCGCGGTGACGTAGGCGAGGGTCGGCGAAGGCCACTGGCGTCATCTCGCCATTGCGACAGGGCGTCCTGAGCTTCCCCCGGCGAGACCGCGTGACTCCAGTACCGACCGTCCGAGAGGGTTGCGTCCGATGACCACCGCCACCGGTCCCGCCGTACCGGGACACGTCTTTGTCGTCCGCGGGAATCTCAACCTGCTCGCTGGCGACCACGTCCTCATCCCGTGCGACTTCGGCGGCAACGTGGGGAGCCACTGGGAGCCGAGCCTGCCGAAGGGTCTGCTGACACCGGGGAGCCGCGGGCTGGCGCGGATGGCGGTGCACCCGTCGGGGCGTCGTGCAGGTCGACTTCCCGAGGCAGACGCGGGGGCTCCGCAGCCGTGGTTCGTTGTCACGGGCGCGGGCGGTTCACGGGACGGCGACTGGATCGCCGACGGCGTCAGCGATGCTCTGCGCCTCATCGCTGAGGACGCTCGGGTGACGGCACACGCCGGCCGGCCACTGCTGGTGGGGCTGCCTCTGCCGGGCACCGGCGCCGGCGGACTCAACCACCGGCGGGGGGAGGTGGTGACGACCCTGCTGCCGCGGCTGCGCCGGGACGCCCTCAACCTCGGTCTCGACCTGGTTCTCGTCCTGGCGGACGATGCCGACTGGGCAGCCGTCCAAGCGCAGCGTCGCGAGGCGGACTTTGTTGGGCTCAGCCGAGAGCTGCTGGCTGAGTCCGAGCGGCTGGCCACGGAGGCTTCCTCCAGCCGGCTCGCGCTGCTGTTCGGAGCGGGTGCGAGCGCAGGAGCCGGGTTGCCGAGCTGGTCGGGTCTGCTCGATGAGCTCGCCAACAGGGCAGGCCTGGTACGCGCCGATCTCACCCACCGCAACCCGATGGATGTCGCGGAGCTCGCTTTCCAGATCTTGGGGCCAAAGGAGTTCACTGGCTACATCGTCGACCACTTCACTCTCCGTCGACACGGCCTGACGCATGCGTTGCTTGTCAACCTGCGCGTCCGGCAGGCCGTTACGACGAACTACGACAACGGCTACGAGCTCGCCTCCCAATCGGTGGACAAGACCCAAGCCCTGACGGTGTTGCCGCGACAGCTCACCGCCGGGGACCAGCCCTGGCTGCTCAAGCTCCACGGCGACGTCGCCGTCCCGAAGAGCATCGTGCTGACACGCAGTGCTTACTCGGAGCTGGCCGTCGAGGGGGTGCCGCTGATGGGCATGGTCCAGTCGCTACTGCTCACCGGCCACGTGCTCGTCGTCGGCTACTCCTTGTCCGACGAGGACGTCATCCGGCTCGTGCAGCAGGTCCGTGCGGTCCGGGCGAGGGCTGAGATGTCGGGCCAAGAGTTGTCCCCGCCGGGAACGTTGCTCGCTCTGCATGCCGACGAGGTCTCCCGTCGGCTGTGGGAGGGCGACCTGCGTCAGGTGGCGATGGGAAGGCCTGCCGAGACCGACGACGTTTCTGTGGCGGCGGCGCGCACGCTGGAGATGTTTTTGGACCTGTTGGCTTGGAGGACGACCATTCGGTCCGAGGGCTCGGAGCGTTACCTGCTCGACGACCGTTACGCGGACGCTGTCCAGCCTGGTGACCAAGCGCTCAAGGACACCCTTCAGTCGCTGGTGGCCAATCTCAAGCGGGCGCGGCACCGCGGGCGTGCTTGGGAGACCGTGGCGCAGGCAATGCGCCACCTGGGCGGAGACTGGGAACTGTGATGCTCGGCGGAGCTGCCTAGACAGCCTCCGGTCACCTACCGTCGCCCACAGCCAATCGCATTCTCGGAGCACTAGGGCACCACCGCCGTCGGTCGCGCCGTCGATCGGGTCGGCCCTTAGCCGGCAACATGGCTCGGACACCCGCGAACCGGTCACCACCGCTAGGCTCAGGCCTACATGCCTCCTGAGGGCTGTCGCTTCACGTGACGCTTGGCCTCGATCCCTTTCAGCCGCTCATGCCGCTGCCGTCACGACGCGCAGTCGGTCGAGCGTTACTGAAGCTGGGCTAGCAGGTCGAGCAGCCCCATCTCCACCTGGATGAGCGCGGCGACGTCCTTACTCTCCGTCGCGAGGCGCGTCCGCACCGCGAGCTGTTGGCGGATCACGACCGCCGCTTGGGCGTCGATGCGCTGCTCGGCGTCCGCTCGGGCGTCCGCCGCCCACGGCTGGACGATCTCGGCCGACAAGTCGGCGGCGAGCCCGGGCCAGGTCCGGATGCGCTCGGCCTGAGCCTGGGTGACACGGGCTTCCTGGTGTTCCTGCCAGAACCCGTACGCGCCTTCCCCGATCGTAAGCGCCGGGCCCAGCACCTTGGCGACCTTCGCAACGGTCTTTGACGCCTTCACCGCGCCCCAGGGCTTGAACTTGCCGCCCAGCCCGTGCCAGATGCGGGTCACTGTCGAATGCCCGATGCCGCCCGGTCGAGCGCCCGCACCCTCGAACGTGCGGCTCACCGTGCGCAAGCCCTCGAGTAGCCGCACCCGGATGATCGACCAGGGGGCGACCGGCGAACCAACCTGCTCCAGCAGCTTGCCCGCTGCCGGCAGCACCTGCCCGTGCAACTCCAGCGTCTGCTCGACTCCGGTCGACCCCTCCGCCTCCTTCGCCAACGTTGCCTCAAACTCGCGCTGCGCGTTTGCGGCGACGTCGGCGAGGTCAGTGTCGCCGATGTCGGGACCGAGCCGCACCAGCCGCCCAGCGATGTAGTCCTGGGTCTCCTGCTCAGCCTGATCGATGGCGTCCCGCAGCTGTTCGCGCTGGGCCTCGACTGCAGCGAGCGTCTCGTCCAGGTGCCGCAGTGTCGAGTCGTCCTCAGCCGGGGCGGCGGTGTCAAGGGCGTCCCGGGCAAAGCTGGACAGCTCTCGCAGCGGCGTGGCCAGGCGCAGATGAGCGCCGCGGTTGCGAACGATGTCATCGACGGAGTCGGCGAGCTCCTGGATGCCGGACGCGGCCCGTCGGGCGGCCGGGTCGGGAAAGTCCTTCGACTGCAGCCAGCTGCGGGCATCGGTCCAGACGACCGGGATGAGGTCGAGCAGCTCGCCCACGACGTCCCGCAGATGGCCCTCCACCGCCTGCCGGTCGGAGTCCTCAGTGAGGCTCTTGTTCACCACGAGGATCAGCTGGCTGGACCTTCGTAGCCGGCGCCGCAGCCCGTGGAAGTAGGTGGCGGTGACGTCGTCGAATCCCTCTGCGGTGAGCACGAAGATGACGGCGTCGGCGGCGCGGAGCTCCTTGTCCACGACCTTGTCGTGATGCTCGTCCTCCCCGGCCTGCACGCCCGGGGTGTCCACGATGAGGTGCCCCCGCCAGGGGTAGGTCTTGGCGGTCACGGTCGTCACGTCCGCACCGACTGCGACCTGCATCCCAGTCAGGCATTGGACCAGCGAAGACTTGCCGGCGCTGTACTGGCCGACAACGACCAGATGGACGACGTCCGCCGCATCGGCGCTGGGCACGACGTCAGCCAGCGCGAGCAGCGCGTGATTCGTCGCGTCGGACAGCACCCGGACAAGCTCCACTCGTGCCGCGGCAGTCGCCGCGGCCACCTCTCCCAGGGGAAGTACCCCCGTAGCGTCGGTCACGATTGCTCTCCGTCCACGTTGGCCTGCGCTTGAAGTTCCCCAGCGAGCCGGTAGAGCTGGGCCGCCAGCAGGGCACAGCTCTCTACTCGCGCCGCCTGGCTCCGCGTCGCCGCGACGAGCGACTTGCCGACAGTCCACCAGTGGGCGAGAGCCTGCCCCTCCGCCGACTGGCGGGCGTCGGCGAAGGCAGCACGGTAGGTCGCTGCCGCCGCGTCCACCGATTTCTGCCGGAGTGCCTGTTCCTGCTTGAGCGTCCGGGCGAGACCTGCGCGCGCGCCGCCCACCGCCCCGCTGCCGACCGCGGCGACCAGCAGCGGGGCGGCCACCCCGTCTGTGACGACTGTCGCCGCCAGCGCAACGGCCAGCTTCGCGCCGCGCGAGACCCAGTTCGCCCCGCGGGCGTTGAGCGGATCCCCCTGCAGGTCGAGGTGGGTGACCGACGTGGTGGCAAGCTGAGGCGGACCCGGCGCCGGGTCCAGGCCCAGCCAATCGGGAAGCTGCCGCACCGCGCTACCCAGCGCAGCTTCGGTCTCGACGGCCAGCGCTGCCCGTGCCTTGCTCAGCGCGTCGACCACCTCGGCGCGCAGGTGCTTCTCCGCTTCGCTGCGGTGTTCCTTGGCAACGGCATAGTCGAGCGCCGAGTAGAGCCGGACGTTCGCGCCGACGAACGCTGCCACCGTCCGGCGCAGGACGGTGTCGTTGTACCGCTCACGGGCCGTGCCAATGGCCTGCTGCAGCTCGTCGCGCTCCCGGGCCAGGTCGGTCGCACTCTCTCGGATGGCGGCGGCCGCAGCCCGGGTCCGATCGACGGCCGTCCGGAAACGGCTGCGGAGCACTGCTGCCGACGTGTGCGCCCGGTTCCGCAGCGCCGCAGCGCCCGTCAGGGCGAGCACCGCCTCAGCGGCGGGCAGGCCGGACTGCGCGAGCAGGTCCTCATCGCCCCGTTCACGTGCCCGACTGGCAAGCCACAGGTTCACGTGGCCCACGACAGGACGGCTCACCCCGGCCCGGGCCAGCACTGTCCGCAGACGCGCCTCCTGGCCGGCCTGGTCGATTATGACGACCTCAGACGACAATCCAGCCGCGAGCTCGGCGTCAGTGAACACCTGCTTGTGGTTCACCAGCACGACCACGGGCACGCCCGGGGCCACTGCCCGCAGGATCGGTGCGACCGTCGCCGGCTGCTGACTGTCGGAGCCCGCTACCCAGAGCACGAGGTCGGCTGACGCGGCCGCACCCATGGCGACCGAGGTGTCGTCGTCGCCGCCGTGCGCCCCGACGCCCGGCGTGTCCACGAGCTCCAGGCCGGCCCACCGGTAGGCGACGATTGAGCGGGTGGTGCGTTGGTCGCCACGGCCAATGCCCTCCTTCCCGTCCCCGGTGAGGGCATAGCGCAGCGTCGACTTCCCCGCCTTGGTTCGGCCGATGCAGACGACCCGCGCCTCAGCCGGCCGGTCCCGGATCAGCTCCTCGCGGAGCTCGCGGCACGCGCCGCGCACCTCGTCTGTTACCTGCTGCCGGTCGGCGTGGAGCCAGCCATGGGCGTCGACCTCGCCGACGAGGTCGGACAGCTGCTGCACGAGGGCGAGATTCTCCGACGGAGACGGCGTGATCACAGGGCGCGCTCCCGAACCGCATAGAGAGAACCGAGACGTCGTCCAGGGTGACGGCTCACCCGCTGAAGCGGGGCCTCTCCTGCTGGATTCACCCACTTGGGGCGCCCGGGGCTGGCTGCCGGCGGCAGCGTATCCATCGTGTGAGTGCCCCCCTGGTGGTGAGAGTCGAGACGCTAGCCTCGATCTTCCGTGATCTTCCTGGCTGGCCTTGCGCGCGGGTCTTTGGACCGCGAGACGCTGACTTCAGCATGAGGGTGTGACGGGTTCGCCGGCTCGGCCGGCGCGCCGCTTCTGAGGCGGGGTCCTCGGGTCTCTGGTCGCAGGGCGGTGGTGGGCCATCAGGTGGCGTGAAGTGCGTGCAGGCGGGTGAGGCCGGCGAGCAGCAGCTGGGTCCAGGGGTGCCGTTCAGGCAGGTGCAGCTGGGTTCGTCGGCCGGTGCGGGCGAGCCGGCCGGCCGGCCGGCCGGCCGGCGATGGTGAACAACCGCAGCCGCAGCCTCTGGGGTTCCCAGCGGCACGCGTCGGCGGTGGCGAAGGCAAGCAGCTGGGTCCAGGCGATGAGGTCGCCGGCGAGGGCAACGACGGCGCACCAGATCCGGTTCTGGGCCAGGGTGTGCAGCGTTATCTGGGGTCCGCCTGCGTCAGTCCTTGACGTGCATGACGCGGCCCGAGTGCCAGCGGAGCACGTCGTGGATGCGATTACCTACTGCCATCCA
>JAABUM010003005.1_pt1 | contig 21555 bp, 21 predicted proteins | sample 5559161 | NCBI WGS metagenome assembly JAABUM01 (sample SAMN10711868, study PRJNA513369) | rock metagenome | isolation source: Antarctica rocks | place: Antarctica: Victoria Land, Siegfried Peak nord
CGCAGCTTTCTCTTTGTTCCACACAAACACCGCAGGATGCCGCGGTGGCCGCGCCCCGCCCGGTAGAAACGCCGACCATCACCCGCCGTCGCCTCAAAGGTCACGATCTACGGCTGTAGTACTAGACACCACGAATGTTGAGGCCCAGGTCCGATTTCACGCCCAGGCAACCGATCGCGCCGGCAATCGAGCACCACGTTTCATTGAGAAGAGCCGCTTGAGGTCATAATTCTGCATTCAACCTTCCCGTCCAATAGGCCATTTGCATATGCTTCTGACGCACCGGGACGGCAATGGCGCGGGCATTGGGCCGCAGTGCTCACCGCTTATTCGGACAGTTGCGGCGGCCCCTTTGGGGCTGGCGGATTCGGTGACCCCGTCTGGGCAACGAAGGAGAAGCCACCTATGGCCGACGAACTTGCGAGACGACTTGTCCCCGATCAGCTCTGGGAGGTGGTGTCGCCCCTGATCCCACCTCCGAAGACCCGTCCGCAGGGCGGTGGGCGGTCCCGGGCCGACGACCGGGCCGTGTTTACTGCCATCGCCTACGTGCTGACGAGCGGCTGCCCGTGGCGAGCGCTGCCGCACGTCTTCGGGGTGAAGCATCCGACGGTGCACCGGCGCTTTGGTGAGTGGGTGTCCCTGAGCCTGTGGAATCGCCTGCACGAGGAGACCCTCGCCGGACACGCCGACGAGGTGGAGGTGTCCTGGACTCGTGCGCTGGCGCAGGCCGTCGCCGCCCGCATCGGCGACGACGAGTTGGCCAACCGGCACCCGGCTCGGTGACCTATCCCAAACGGCATATTCGTCCAAGCACGCCAGAACATGATCAGTCCGGCGTCCTAATCTCAGGAGGGACCCAACCACACCGCGTGCCGGCGATCGTAAAGCAGCCCACAAGAACGTGAGTGAACGAGCAGACGGCGGTGCGGCGGGAGTTGACCGACATCGAACTGAACCGACCGAGACGCTGTGCAGCTCGAGGAGTACGGCGACACCACCAGCTCCTGATGGAAGTCGAGGTCCGAAGGTGCAGCAGATTTCGGTACCGCTGCGGGAGTCGCTCGTGCTGAGCGAGGCGGCCACCGAGCTGCGCACACTGCGGTCTTGGACACCGTCGGCATGTCGGGGCGGTTGGATGACTCTTTGAGTGGCCAGATCGAGCTGGACGCGCCGATCGACTTCGCCGGGCGGCGCTGGGTTCGCCCAAGGTACGGACCGGCTGCCCAAGACGTCAGGGCGCCCCGCCACTGTGGTTGGCCGGTGAAGACATGCCTCGGGAGTGCGGCGACCTGGGCCGCAGCGAGTTCGAAGGCGGCAACTTCTACATCGACAGCCACGCGCGGGCGGTCACGTCGGACTTCGCTTGCCACTTGCACCGCCTGATCCACCAAGCCGGGCGCTGAGCGCGCACAGCAAGTGGGCCACCCTGCCGCTAGTCGCGCAGTCCGGCGTGGTCCTCGCCGTAGCGCAGCAGCGCGTGGTGGGTCAAGATGGCCTGCTCGTACTTACGCAACGTGGGCGAGGGCTCGACGCCGAGGTCGCGGTCGAGCCGGACCCGCATGCGGCGGAAGACGTCGAGGGCCTCAATCTGGCGCCCCGAGCGGTACAGCGCGACCATCAGCTGCTCGCACACCCGCTCGTTCAGCGACGGCGACTCCACCAGCTCGCTGAGCTCGGGGATCATCTCGGAGTGCCGGCCGCGGCGCAGCTCCAGGTCAAAGAGCAGCTCCACGGCCATGGTGCGCGAGGCCTCGTAGCGGGCGGCCGCTGCCTGGCAGAGCGGTCCGCCGATCTGACCGCCGAATACCGGGCCGCGCCACAGCGTCAACGCCGAGCGAAGCCGCCGCACCGCCTCGTCCGGGTCTGAGCCCTCACGCTGCCGTGCCTCGGTGACAGCGCGGGCGAAGGTGGTGGCGTCGACGTCGGTGTCGGCGACCAGGAGCTGGTAGCCCGACGGCAGGCTGAGCAGGCAGGTGGAGCGGCCATCTCCGGAGCCGTGGAGCTTTCGTCGCAGTCGGCTGACGTGTGCCTGCAGCGAGTTTTCCGCGGTGGCTGGCGGATTGTCAGCCCAGAGCTCGCCGACCAGCGCCTGCGTCGACACCGGTCGGGAACCGGCCGCGAGCAGCGCGGCCAGCAAGGTCCGCTGGATGGTTCCCCTGATCTCGCACAGCCGGCCATCGTGCCACACCTCCAGCGTCCCGAGGTACCGAAACCTGGTCGGTTGCTCAGTTGCCGGGTCGAGTGTCGGGTCGTCGTGGCCGGTCTCTTGAGCGAAGTGAGCACGGGTCATCTTGTCCTCGTCAGCTGTGTTGGTAAAGAAAGACTTGCTCTGCTGTGAAGGCCGGTTTCTGAACGGACTCGATCTCGGCGGTGATCGTGAACTCCGCCTCGCAGAAGCCGCGCGGCCGAAGGCGGGCCGCGGTCAGCTCGACCGTGGCGCGGATGCGGCAGCCCACCGGCACAGGAGTGAGAAACCGCGCCCGGCGCAGCTCCTTGTTGATCACCAGCTGTGTGCCGCCGACGTGGAAGACCTCATCCAGCAGGACCGGAATCAGTGCCAGCAGCAGGAAGCCATGGGCGACTGTTCCTCCGAAGGGCCCCGTCGCCGCCTTCGTCAGATCCGTGTGGATCCATTGGCGGTCACCGGTGTCGTCGGCAAAGCGGTCCACCTGCTCTTGCGAGATCAGGTGCCAGTCGCTGTCGCCCAAGTGAGCGCCGGCAGCCGCCGCCAGCTCGGTGGGCGCTGCGAAGACCCTCATCGGGTAGCGGTCGCGGCGCCCACCGGCTGGGCCCCGGCCTTCTCGCTCACGGCCGGCTTGTTCACGGCCGTCACGCTGGCGGGCTCGATGGCGACGGAGGGCCGCTGCCGATGGCGTGCACGCCGCCGTCGACGTGCAGCACCTCTCCGGTCACTCCGGGGAGCCAATCTGACCAGAGTGCGCAGATGGCGCGGGCGACGGGCTCAGGATCGCTGATGTCCCAGCCCAGCGGCGCGCGTTCCTCCCAGGTGCGCTCAAATCCTCCGAATGCGCCGATGGCCGAGGCTGCGATGGTGCGCAGGGGTCCCGCCGCGATCAGGTTCACCCGGGTTCCGGACGGGCCCAGGGCGTTGGCCAAGTACCGGCAGCACCCCTCCAGGCCGGCCTTAGCCACACCCATCCAGTCATAGCCGGGCCACGCGACGCTGGCGTCGAAGTCGAGGCCGATGAGGGAGGCTGACGTGGAACGGGCCAGCAGCGGGCCGAACACCCGGCCGAACGCGGCGAAGGAGTAGGTCGAGACCTCCAGTGCCGTCGAGACGTCCGCCCACGGCGCCTGCATGAACCCCCCGTCCAGCGTGCTCGCGGGTGCAAAGGCGATGCTGTGCAGCACCCCGTCCAGGCCATTCCAGTTGGTGTCACACCATTGAGCGACAGCCTCAAGGTGCTCGGGCTGCGTCACGTCCATCTCGAGCACGCGACATTCGGGCGACAGCTTGCGCCCGAAGTGCTCGGTGATCCGTAGGCCCCGACCGTAGCCAGTGAGCGCGATCTCGGCACCCTCCTCCAGAGCCAGCCGGGCGGCCGCGTAAGCGATCGACTTCTCGTTGAGGACGCCGGTGATGAGCAGGCGGTTTCCTTGCAGGAGCATGCTATTCCTCGTCACCTCGGGAGCGGGTTAGGCAGACGTGCTCGAGCTCAGGCCGCGGCTAGCACCGCGTCCAACTCGGCCAGCGCAACCTGGGCTTGCGCCGCGACCTCGGGGTCATCGGGCGCTCCGCAGATCGCGGCGAACGCCTCGAGCAGTCGGTGGCCAGCTGCGGTCAGCGGCGCCTGTGCCACGTCGGCGCTGTCGTCGGTGGCGGGCTCAGTGCTGGTGGTCATAGAAGCCTCCGTTGTGGTTGGGGGGCGGCGCCGGAAAGTCTCAGAGAGCTCCAGACGCCCGGAAAACGTGCACGAAGCCCGCGATGTCGGCGCCCCCGTCGAAAGCGACGTATTCTGGCAGTACCAGGTGCTGGGTCCATTTCTGCTTGTACGCCAGCTGCGTCTTCGCGGGGTAGACCGCCTCGCCGTACTCCCACAGCAGCTGCATAAGGTGATTGAAGCCGGGGCTGTAGCTGGGCACCTCCTGCGCGAGGTCAAGGCCGGTGAACGGCGTGAACCCGAAGTGCAGCCATGCGACGCCCTCGGCCATGAAGATGTCGATCGCCGTCTTGTTTATGGCTTCCATGATTCCGGGCAGCTTGCCGGGGATGCGGCGGCTGAGGTCGTGCATCCAGCCGGCCCGCGCACCGTACACCGGCGAGTAGGAGATGTAACCGGCCAGCTCGCCGTCGATAGTGCCCACGAACAGCCGGCGGTGCGCTTGCATATCGCCGCCGTACTCGCCGACCAGGAACTCCAGCTGCTTGGCGTGCTCTCCCTTGCCCTGCAGCCACACAGCGTCCAGGTCACGCATGGTATCGCTCCAGTCTGCGAGGTCAACCTCGACCACAACCAAGCCGGCCTTGTGCGCCCGCACAATCTTGTTGCGTAGTTGCATAAAACGCGTTCCGCTCAGTGTGAATTGGTCCAACTCGATGGCGTAGGACGCGCCGACCTGGTTCACCGTGAAGCCCTGCTTCGCGTACAGCTCGGCGTCGGAGCGCTGCAGCTGGATGGCGACGACGCGCCGGTTCTGCCCAGTCGCGAACGCCCGGAATGCCTCCAAGAGGGCGGCCGATGAGTCGGCGGCGGTGAACGGCCCGCCGAACTGCACCAGGAACACGCCCGTCTCGCGGTAGACGATGACGCCTGGTAAGCCCGGTTCGGTGAAGTAGGAATTCCCACTGCTGACTGAGAGAAATGCGCTTGGATTCTCGGCGTGGGTGTACTCCCGGATGCTGTCCAGGGTTAAGTCCAATGGTGCCTTAGTTGAAACCATGGGTGAGTCCCTCTGCGATTCCGAAATGCCGGTAGGTATCGACGGGTGGGAGAGCGGGCGAGACACCGTTCATTTCAGTCGATTCCGACAATCTATACATGCGTCTGCAAGTGCCGCAAGCTCGCTGCAATCTGCGAGGCGTACGTGTACGCGATTCAGTCTCAATTGGGTGCCCCAAGCGTGCGAAACCGCCCAGCTATGGGCATTAGACCGCCGCGGGTAGCCGAATCACGGGTTAGGGGCAGCGTTGCGCACGTCCTCCGGATGCGTAGAACCCCCGATTTCTCGCCTTCTGAGATGTGCCGCGGAAAAGTTCTGAAGAAAGTTCGCCCACGAAGTGAGATACGAAGTTGATCTGCGCTGGACGAAGTCAGCGCGTCAGCCGGACGTCAGGCCGGCGTAGCAGTCTCGGCTGCGATCCCACGCTGCGCGCCCTGTCACGATCAGGCTGCCGTGGCTGTGGTGGCGAAACCCGCGACTGATCATCCTTTCCTGAGCCCGGCAGTCGACCGGGACCGACCCGAGAGGGGCACCATGGGTGACAACCCAGGACGGTCCAGCACCGCCTTCATCGTCGTCAACCCGGCGGCGGGCCGGGTCGATGCCGCCCTCGTCGAGGAGTTGGTCGTCCTCTGCCGGCCTTATGTGACCGAGCTCAGTATCAGCTGGACCCACGAGCGCGGCGATGCCGCGACGCTCGCCGCCGATGCCGCGACCAGGCAGTTCGACGTAGTGATCGCAGTCGGCGGCGACGGCACTGTGAGGGAGATGGTGCAGGGACTGCTCTCCGTCGGCGCGGGCGCCGACCTGCCGTCGCTGCTCATCGTTCCCGGTGGCACCGGCAACTCCAATTACCTCGCCCAGTGGGGAAGCCTCGGGTGGCCGGTCGCGGTCACCGCTGCGTTGACCGGCAGCGGATCTTGCCGATGCCTGCTGGATCTGGCACGCCTGGTGGAGTTGGACATCCTGGTGCTGCTCGGCGCGTGCTCCGGATTGATCGCCCAGGCTCTGGTGACGGCCAAGAGCGTGTCGACGGCCGGGCGTGAGCGCTACCGCATCGCCTTGGCTCAGGCCGCGACCGAGTTCGTGCCTTATCCGGGTCGCGTCCTTGTCGACGGCGTGGTGGTGCACTCGGGCAAGACAATCCTGGCCAACGTGGGCGGCGGCCGGCACCGCGGTGGAACCTATGAGTTGCTGCCCCGTTCGGTCCTCGACGACGGCCTGCTGGATGTCTGCGTCATCGACGACCACGTCAACGCCATCGACGTTCCAGGCCTCACCCTTAGCGGGGCCCACGTCGGAAAGCCCGGAGTGACGTACGCCCGCGGCCGCCGCATCACCGTCGAGCGAACCGACGGGGAGCCGCTGAGGTACGAGCACGATGGTGAACTCGGTGGGGACACGTCGGCGCGGTTCACCATGGACGTGATACCGCGCGCGCTACCGGTGTTGTGCCGCAGCGACATGGCGGCCCTGAACGATCTGCGGTTGTGAGCACTGGCCGATCCGGCGCGGCGGGGGAGAGTCTGACCCACGCCTTGGCCCGCTGGGCCAGCCGGCTGAGCCTGGATGATGTGCCCGCTAGGGTCGTCGACCTCGCCACGAGCCAAGTGCTCTCACAACTGGCGGCTATTCGGGCCGGCTCCGCGCATCCACTCGGGCGCAAGCTGATACAGGCTTACGGGCAGCCGCTGCAGCCGGACACGGCGAAGGCGGCCTGCGTGTTGGCCAGCCTCGGCTCTTGGCTCAACCTCGATGACACCGCCTATGCCGGCCACCTCGGGCCCTCGACGGTGTCCGTGCCGGTTGCTTACGCACATGCTCTGGAACTTGATGGCAAGGCTCTGCTGAGCGCGATCATCGTGGCGAACGAGTGCGCGGCGCGGATCACCGCGGCGGCAACGCTGGGGCCGTTTCGGGGCCAGAGCGCGCTGCACACCCACCTCGCTGGCGCTGTAGCGGGCCGGTTGCACTGCGAGCAGGCGCCCGCACAGCGATGGGTCGATGCCTTCGGACTGTCCTTCAGCACTCCCAGCTGGCCGTCCATGCACGGCTTCCTAGGCAGCGATGCCAAAGCACTGCACGCGTTCGTGCCGGTCCGAACGGCGATGGACGCCTGTGACGCCGCGGCGGCCGGGCTCACCGGAGTACCCGATATTCTCGAGCACCCGGACGGCTTCCTCGCCGGCTTCGCCTCGGTACCGCTGCCCGCGGCCGTGACCGACGGCCTCGGCGTCCGATGGCACACCGACACGCTGTCCTATAAAATTCGCCCCGGTGGTCCCGGCATCGACGCGGCGGTGGACTGCGCCGTTCAACTGCATCGCGAACTCATTGAAGGTGGCGACTGCCCCGAGCGGGATGTCGTGAGCGTGGACGTCGACGCCTCGCTCTACACCCAATTCGCGGGCAGACGCGCCGAGCAGTACCTGGCCGGCCGCGATACGCCGATCAGCGCGCTGCTGCTCACAGCTCCCTATGCCGTCGCCACCGCACTGCTCACCGGCGACCTCACGGTCGCCGACTTCGCGCCGCCGGCCTTGAACAGCGGCCGGCGCTGGGAGCTGGCCGGCAGAGTTCGTCTGGTGCACGACGAGAAGATGACCGCTGCGCTGTTCGACTCGGTAGCCCCCTTCGGCGAGGCAGTGCGGCAGGCGGGACCACGCGCCGCGCGATGGCTCGAGTCCTTCGGCGCCGCGGCGCTGGCTGCTGAGCGTCCGGTGGCCAGTTCGAACTTCGAGCACGCCACCAAGCGGACGCCGGCGCGGGTCACCGTGCACCTTTACGACGGTCGGACGCTCACCCGGGAGCGCGACATCCCAGTGGGCGCGGCCGGGCCGCACACCCGGAGCGCGCACGCTCAGTTGACACGTGCGAAGTTCCTCACGCACGGCGGCTCCGTCGCCGTCGCCGACGACCTCGGGCGCCTGGTTGACTGCACGGCACAGGACTTGGCCCGGCTGCTTCCGCTGGCGCTGGCGTCATGACTGCGGCGAGTTTCCAGTCGGCGTGCCTGGCCGGCCGAGTGACGTCCGATCCCGGCTGTCCCGGCTCCGCGGTCCGGTCAGAGCCATGTCAGTAAGTGGTCAGACGACACGGGCAGGCTCGCAGTAGTTGCTCGGTCCGTTCGGGAGCCGACACCGGCCAGTATCGAGGAACCCGTTGTTAAAGCCTGGCAAGTGTCTGCGCGCCCGGTTAGGTGCAAATTAACATACCGTATGGATGGTTTGCTTCATCACAAGTTAGGGGCATGTGCTAGTGGTTGCAGAGAGCAGCGTTTCGACCCTCGGCGAGGCGGTCCCGGATGGCCCCTCGCCGTCCTCCGAGTTTCGCAGCTATCGCTCCCACATCGGGGGTCGGGACAGCGAGGGCATCGGGTGGGTTTACACCGTCACCGCGCGCTCGCTGCTCGAGGACGTCTTCACTGCCGTCAAGCTCAAACGCACGTTGGAGCAGGACCCCCACTCACAGGCGCGTGAGCATCCCTACGTGGTGGGACGGTGCGCGGTCGCCGGTCCGGACCAGGTGGACGCCTCCATCGAAGCGGCGGCGGCGGCAGCGCCGGTCTGGGCCGCCATGCCGCTGGTCGAGCGGCTGCGGCTCGGCGAGTTCTTCCGCGAGAAGCTGATCAGCCGACGCGAGGAGTTTCTTGACATCCTGGTGGCGGAGGCGCACCCTCGTAAGCTCGCCGAATGGGAATTCAGTTGCCTGCTGCAGGTGTTCAGCGCCGAGAGCTGCGCCTGGTATGCCAGCCAGATGTACACCGAGTTCCAGCACGGGCCGCGACGGTTGATCGTGCGCCGCCAGGCCGACGGAGTGGTGTGCCTGAACCCGCCGCAGAACGCACCGGCGCCCAGCGCGGCGCTCGCGGTGCTGGCCCTGATGGCCGGCAACGCCGTGGTCGTGCGCGCGCCACGCAGCATCGCCCTTAGCACCATGTACGTGCTGCGCGACCTGGTTGTCCCGCTGCTGGAAGAACTCGACGCCCCCGTCGGGACGCTCAACATCATCTGCGGTCAGCCGCGCCAGATCCTCGATCGTTGGTTGGAGCACCCTCTCGTCGATGACATCTTCTACATCGGCAGCAGCGAAGAGGGCCTGCGGCTGCAGAAGGAATGCGTCGCCAGGGGCAAGAAGCCAATCCTGGAACTGGCCGGCAATGACGGGCTGGTGGTGTGGCACGACGCCGATCTCGACCTGGCCGCCGAGGCCATCACCGAGTGCTTCTTCGGGTCCGGGCAGATCTGCATGGTGCCCAAGTACGTCATCGCTCACCCCGACATCGCCGACGAGCTGCTGGCCAAGCTGTGCGATGAGATAACCCGCATCCGCCCGGGGTATCCCGACGACGAGAACGTGCTGCTGTCTCCGGTGCGCCGGAGCGAGCGGTTCTTCGACCAGCTGCGCCAGGCGATGTCGCAGGGTGCTCAGCTGGTCACCGGCGGCCGCCGGGTCGAGCTGGACGGCACGCCGTCGGAGACCGGAGTCTTCCTGGAGCCGACCGTGCTGCGGGTCGAGGGGATGCGCGACGCCCGCGAGCTCGACGTAGTGCGGCACGAGACCTTCTATCCGCTGATTCCGGTGATCGTGCCCGAGACCGCGCCCGACGAGGTGCTGCTCGACCTGGTCATCAACTTCCTCAACGCCAACGAGTACGGCCTGCGGAACTCGCTGTGGTCGGGCTCCGAGGAGGTCATCAACCGGTTCGTGCGCGACGTGCGCAACGCCGGCCTGCTGAAGGTCAACGACTCCCACATCGGTTTCCTGCCAATCCTGCCGACCCACGGCGGCACCGGCCTCACCGGCGGCGCCTTCGGCGAGGCCAATTACCCGATCTTGAAGACCTCGCATCTGCAAGGGGTCAGCATCGCAACCGGAGTGCGCCCACGCGACGCCGTCTTCGGCTGAGCCAGCGACCCACGACACATCCGCACCGACTTGAGGAGATCGCTATGCGCTCGCTGGATGCCGCGCGGCAGAGTTGCGAGAAATACCACCCGGGGTTGTGCGAGGCACTCGCCGACGTCCCGCTGCTCGAACGGGAGGCAACTTGCAGCCCGGTGATCGAGATGTTCCGCAAGTTCGACGGCGTCGGCCTGCTGGTGCCCGCGAAGTTCTCCGGATCCGCAGCCAGCGCGCTCGACGCGGTGCGGGTCATGCGCGGCTTGTCGTCCTACTCGCCATCCCTAGGCGCTGCCGTGTCGATGCACCACTTCACGGTGGCGATGCTGTACTCACTCGCCGCGAGCGTCGACCGGCTCACCGAGCCGCAGATCAGCATGCTCAACCGGGTGGTTCCCGATGGCCTGCTGATGGCCTCGGGCTGGTCGGAGGGAAGGACCAGCCAGAACATCCTGCTGCCCAGCGTGACGGCCGAGCGCGATGGTGATGACTGGATGCTCAACGGAAGCAAGAAGCCGTGCAGCCTGTCCGCCTCGATGGACCTGCTCACCGCAAGTGTCGCGCTCACCGTCGACGGGGTCACCTCGCTGGCGCTGGCGCTGGTTCCGGCGAATACGCCCGGCATCTCTGTCGAGCCGTTCTGGGCCACGTCGGTGTTGGCCGGCGCCGAGAGCGATGAGATCCGTCTGGATAACGTGCGCGTTCCCGACGACCTGGTGATCCGGACCCGGCCCGAGGACCCCCGCCGCTTGGACGACCTGCAGACGGCCGGCTTCGTGTGGTTCGTCATGCTGATCACCTCGGTCTACACCGGGGCGGCCAGCGCGCTTGCCGCTCAGCTGCTCGAAGGCGGCAAGGGCAGCGTGACAGATCGTGCCGCAGTGCTTATCGCGATCGAGTCGGCGATAGCCCAGCTCGAGGGCGTTGCCCGGGCGGTGGACGACGGCCTGACCGACGACGATGCGGTGGCAGCTGTGCTGGTGGCCCGCTATGCCGTGCAGACCGCCCTGGCCAGCGCGACCGACCTCGGGGTGGAGTTGCTCGGCGGGATGGCGTTCATGCGCGCGCCCGACATCGCGTACCTGTCGTCGGCGTTGCGCGCGCTCGCCTTCCATCCCCCGTCGCGGAGTAGCGCCTCAGCGCCACTGCTCGACTACTTCGGCGGCGCCACGCTGCAGCTTTCATGAACTCACTTTCTAGGAGGGCACAACGATGACAGCACTCGACACGAAGCGGGTGGACACCGAGCAGGAAGTTCTCGGCCTCTACCGCGCGCACTTGAGTAAGGGGCGCGCCACGCTCGCGGAACTCTTCGGTAGCCACATGGAGGTATCTTCGTCCGGCTCGTGGCTGCAGACCAGCGATGGCGAGCAGTTCCTCAACTGCGGCGGATACGGCGTCTTCATCATGGGCGCGCGACACCCGATCGTCATGGACGCGGTGCTGAGCCAGCTCACTACCCATCCGATCGCTACCCGGATCCTGCTGGAGCCGACCGTCGCGCGGGCGGCTGAGGCGCTGACGTCCATCACGCCGACAGGCATGGACCGAGTGCATTTCGCGCTGTCGGGCGCCGAAGCCGTCGAGACTGGGCTGAAGCTGGCCCGCGCGCACGGCAGACGCCGGATCCTCTCGATGCACCAGGGCTATCACGGCAAGACCCTCGGCGCGCTGTCGGCGACTGCCAAAGAGGTCTATCAGAAGCCGTTCAGGCCGCTGCTGCCCGACGTCACCCACGTGCCGTTCGGCGACGCCGCCGCGGTGGAACTCGAGCTGGCAGCGCACCCTGGCGAGGTGTGCGTCATCGTCGAGCCGGTTCAGGGCGAGGGCGGTGTCATCATTCCGCCGCCCGGTTACGTCGCCACGGTCGCGCAGCTGTGCCGCACCTACGGCGGGTTTCTGATCCTGGACGAGATTCAGACGGGCATCGGCCGCCTCGGCGAGTGGTGGGGCGCCGACATCGAGGGCATCGCCCCCGACGTGCTGCTGACCGGCAAGGCGCTCGGCGGCGGGGTGCTACCGGTGTCGGCTGCGGTCGCGAACCGGAGCACCTTCGCCCCGTTCGACAAGGACCCCTACCTGCACACGGCCACGTTCTCCGGCGCACCGATTCTGATGGCGGCCGTGTGCGGCGCCATCCAGGCGATGAAGGAGGATCGCCTCGTCACTCGGGCCGCCGACCTCGGCGCCCAGCTGCTTCCCGAAATCGACCGTATCGCGCGCGAGAACTGCGGCGACCTCATCGCCGATGTGCGCGGGGTGGGCCTGATGATCGGCATCGAGTTCGTCGAGGCTGGCCTGGCCGGCGAGATGCTGATCGAACTCTTTAACCACGGCGTGGTGGCCAACCACTCCATGAACGGCAGCGCCACCGTGCGCTTCACGCCACCGGCCATCCTGACCGACTCCGATGTGGAGTTCCTGCTCCGATCCTTCGATCGAGCGACCAAAGACCTGATCTCTCGACGCGCACGTATGCCAGAAAGCGGTAGATGACCATGCGAGTAGTGAAGCTTGACGCCCTGATCAAGGACACGCCGGCCGAGCAGGTGTATGACACGGTTCTGAAGTTCGACCGGTACGCCGACCTGGCGCCGCACGTGCAGTCGACAGTGGTGCACCAGACGCGCCCCGAGTCGAGCGGCCGCTCCAGCTGGGAGTTGCATTTTCGCAGCGGGTTGCTGAGTTGGACCGAACGCGAGCACTTCCTGGTGGACGAGCTCGTCATCGAGTTCGACCAGGAGTCGGGCGACTTCGATGAGTTCACCGGGCGCTGGGAGCTGCGCCAACAGGGTGCTGACACCGAGCTGCACTTCGAGGTGAGTTTCGACTTCGGTATCGCCAGCCTGGAGGGAATCCTGGACCCGATCGCCGAGCGCGTGATCAAGGAGACGGTCGCCTGGTCGGTCGTCGGCATGTTCGACGTCGTGCAGCTCGACGGCGAGCTGGACCTGGTCCCGGCCGGCGCCGGAACCCACTGAGAGGGCTGTCATGGACCAGGCGAATCCGTTTGAATCGCGTACGACCTATCGGCTGCATCGCGCCGAGTACCTGCTGTTGCTCGCCGTTGTCACCGGTCTGTTCGTTTATCACATCCGCGACGTCCGCTGGCTGCCCGCGGTGGTGCTCTTCTTCTACATCGACCTGATCGGCTATATCCCGGGCGCCGTCGTCTGGCACCGCAGCACCACGAAGAAGATCTCGAAGGTGTACTACGTCCTCTACAACGTCATGCACAGCATGGTGACGCAGACCGCGGTCATCGGCGTCTGGGGCCTGGTGTTCGGCTGGGAGTGGGCCCTGTTGGTCATCCCGTTCCACCTGTTCGGCGACCGCGGCCTGTTCGGCAACTTTCTCAAGCCGTTCAACCTGTCCTTCGAGCCGCAGCCGCACCGGGCCTTCGAGGCGATCAGCGAGTTCCTGGACCGCAAGGTCGATGCCGCGGCGGCTTCCGACGCCGCCACCGTCACCGCGGGGGGTCAGAGCCAGGCCGCCGCGAGCTCACAACTCCCGCCGCGTCCATCAACCGCAAGCATAGGAAGGTTCGACCGATGACCGTCGTCATCCCCACCGAGACAGCCTGGGACTCCGCTCCCACTCTGCTCGACGGTGCCAAGAATCTGGTACTCACCGCCGAGCAGTGCGACCTGCCCTACTGGTTCGGTGCCGTCGCCCAGGGCACGCTGCTCAACCGGGCCGAGCGCGGCTACGCCGCCGGCGTCTCGACCCCCAGCTACATGCGTGAGCCGGGGCCGCTGCGGGAGGCGCTGATGCTCGAGCTGGGCTACCGGGCGATCGCCGAGGAGAAGGCCACGCGGATTCTGGCCCACTACGTCGCCGGGGCGCCCGACATCCCCACGATGGACTTCTACGCCACCCAACTGGTCGACGAGGCGCGGCACTCGATGGTGTTCCGCAACCACCTGGTCGACATGGGCGTGCCGGCCGACAAGCTGCTGTCCACGATCGCCGAGATGTCTGCCGACTACACCGCAGAGGTGCTGGACCCGGTGGAGGAGTTCGCGGTGCGCGTGGTTCGCGACGAGGGCGACTTCATCGGGGGTGTCGCGATCTTCACGATCGTCATCGAGGGCGTGCTAGCACCGGCGGCTGAGCTGAGCGAGCGCAAGTGGGACCGGCTCGACCCCGCCGCCAGCGAGATCGCGCGCGGCGCGGCGATCGACGAGATCCGACACCTGACGGTCGGCAGTTCCATCATCCGCAAGTACCTGATCGCCCATCCCGAGTACCGACGCCGGCTGCTGGAGATCCTGGCTGAGGGAGAACGGATGTGGGACGCGCTGCCCGACCGCAAGTATGTAATGGCCCGGGAGGAGCTCTTCCAGCAGGGCATGGCACAACACGCAGAGCTGATCGGCGACTACGAGGTCTGGCCCGGCCGCCGCCTGCTCGACACCACGCCGGATGAGCGCTACGAGACGGCCGAGCTGTGGACCGACCAGATGGCCGAGGCCCGGATGGCTTACATGGGGCTGGAGGGCGTCCTGACTGGCAGCGGGCCGCAGGCATGACCGCGGCCGGCACGCTGGATCCCAGTCGAGCGCCCGCTGGGGGACGGCACGCTGTGATCGCCGGAGCTGCAGCGTGGCTGCCGTCCAGGATCGTGAGCAACGAGGAGCTGTGCGCCCGGCTGGACACCTCCGACGAGTGGATCATCAGTCGCACCGGAATCCGATTCCGGCACCTCGTCGATCCTGGCATGTCGACGGGTGACCTGGCGACCGAGGCAGGCGCTCTGGCGCTCAAGGCCGCTGGCGCGACCGACGTCGACGCGGTGATCCTGGCGACCACCACACCGGATCGATTGTGCCCGGCCACCGCCCCGGACGTCGCCGCGCGGCTGGGCCTCACCGGTGTCGCCGCCTGGGATGTCTCGGCGGTCTGTACAGGTTTCCTCTACGCCCTGGCCAGCGCTGTGGGAATGATCGCGGCGAGCAACGCCGATCGCGTTCTACTCATTGCAAGCGAAGCATTCTCGACCATCATCGATCCTCAGGACCGCTCCACGGCCGTCATCTTCGGCGACGGTGCGGGCGCGATGGTGCTGCGAGCCGGCCGGGCCGACGAACCGGGAGCGATCGGGCCGTGCGTGCTCGGCAGTGACGGCGGCAACGCCGACCTCATCTGCGTCCCCGGCGGCGGCGCCCGCAGCCGGTCGTTGGGCGCGCCGGAGGCCGACTCGGCTCGCTACTTCACCATGCGCGGTGGGGATGTGTATCGACATGCCGCCCAGCGGATGACCGACTCATCCCTGAGCGCGCTCGACCGAGCGGGGTGGAGCGTGCTGGACGTGGACAAGTTCGCTCCGCACCAGGCCAACAGCCGGATCTGCGCCGCGGTAGCTGAGCGGCTCGGCATCCCGGCGGACCGTCAGATCAGCAACATCGCCCAGGTCGGCAACACCGCGGCCGCCTCGATTCCGATCCTGTTGGCCCAAGCCTCGGCGGCTGGCGACCTGAGGCCCAACGACAAGGTGCTAGTCACCGGCTTTGGCGGCGGCCTGACGTGGGGCTCGGTAACGATGACCTGGCCGGACGTCCCCGCCTTCGCGGCGGTCGGCGGCGTCTCCACCGAAGTACCAGAATCAGCCGCTCGTATCTGACCCCGTATGCCCTTTCGATAAAGGAGATTCCGATGTATGAACAACTCAAGCAGATCGTACAGACCAAGTTTCAGGTGCCCGGTGACGAGATCGGGCCCGGTGTGACGTTCGAGGATCTCGGCCTGGACTCCCTCGACATGGTGGAACTCTCACTGGTGATCGAGCAAGAGATGGGTGTTCGGGTCAGCGATGACGAGTTGGCCGAGGCCGGTCGGCTCAGCTCCGTCGCCGACCTCGTCGCGAGCCGGAGCGCGTCAGTCTGATGACCGGTGGCCCTGTGGCGGTGACCGGCATCGGCATGATCACGCCGGCCGGGGTCGGAACCGCCGCCTCGTGGGAGGGCGTCAGCTCAGCCCGGTCGACTGCGCGGCGGGATCCGGTGCTGGCAGGGTTGCCCGTCGACTTCAGCTGCCGCTCCCCGCAGGACCCAGCCGAACTGATCGGCGGCCGGACGGCGCGGCGGATGGACCGCTTCGTGCAGTTCGCCGTGCTGGCCGCCCGGGAGGCGGTGGCGGACGCCGGCTTGGACCCGGTCTCGTGGGATGGCGCCCGGATCGGCGTGGTGCTCGGTTGCGCCGACGGTGGCCCCGGCACGGTCGAGCAAGAGCACCGCGTGCTGCTCGACCATGCCGCGTCGCGGGTGTCGGCGCTGTTGTTGCCGATGCAGCTGCCGAACATGTCCGCAGGTCAGGTTTGCATCGACCTGGGTGCCTGCGGCCCGAGCCTGGTAGTGGCCACCGCGTGCGCCTCGGGCGCCACTGCGATCGGTCTCGCGCGGGACCTCCTGGCCTTAGGCCGCTGCGACGTGGTGCTCGCCGGCGGGAGCGAGGCGATGATTACCCCGCTGGTGATGGCCGGGTTCTCACGAATGGGTGCGCTGTCCTCCCGCCTGGACGACCCCGCGCGCGCCTCGCGGCCCTTCGACGAGTCTCGTGATGGCTTTGTTGCAGGCGAGGGCGCCGCGGTGCTGGTGCTGGAGCGCCCTGCCGACGCGCGGGCCAGGGGCGCCCGTATCCGCGGCATGGTCGCGGGCTTCGGCGCTACCGCCGACGCCCACCACGTCACAGCCCCCGACCCCGCCGGTCGCGGCTGCGAGCGGGCACTGCGGACGGCTCTGGCCGACGCCGGCGTCCGCCCGGACGAGGTCGATCACGTCAACGCCCACGGTACGTCCACGCCGCTCAACGATGCCGTCGAGGCGCAGGTGATCGAGCGGGTGCTCGGCCAGCGTCCCGTGGTGACTTCCACCAAGGGCGTCACCGGCCACATGTTCGGCGCGGCCGGCGCGGCTGAGGCGGCGTTCTCCATCCTGGCGATGGAGCACCAGCTGGTGCCGCCGACTGCGAACCTCACCACGGTCGATCCCCGCTTCGGCATCCAGGTGGCCGAGTGCGCGGTCAGTGGGCGCATCGATGTCACGGTGAGCAACTCCCTCGGCTTCGGCGGCCAGAACGCTGTGCTGGTCCTCACAGGGCCCTGAGTTCCGGGTCGACGTCGACGACGACATACGGAAAGGAACTGCCGTGCACGATCCACAGGCACTACTGCGAGCCGGGGACGCCGCCCGGCACGCGCTGGCCCGTCGCCGCTTCGACCTGGACCTCGATCAGCTCGGAGAGCTGGTCGGGCGGCGCAAGGACCTCGGCACCGAGCTGGACAAGCTGCGCGCCGAGGCAAATCGGCTGGCGAAAGATGGCGACCGAGGCCCCGTGGCGGATGGCGTGTCAGACGCTCATGAGCGCGCCAGGCAGCTGAAGCGGGCCCTGCAGAAACTCGAGGGCAGGCACAAGGCCGCTGAGTCAGCGGTCACCGACTTCGTGTTGGCGGTGCCTAACCTACCCGCCGCGCAGGTGCCGGACGGGGTGTCCGAGGACGACGCAGTGGAGCTACGCCGCTTCGGGAACCCGCTGGTACCGGACTTCGAGGTGCGCCACCATGCAGACCTGGGCGAGCAGACCGGACAGCTGGACCTGCGCCGCGCCGCGAAGCTGTCCGGCTCGCGCTTCAGTGTGACCAGTGGCCCAATGGCGGTATTGCAGCGGGCGCTGGCCTCCTTCTTCCTCGACCTGCACACCGAGGTTCACGGCTACCGCGAGCACACCGTTCCCACCCTGGTCACGCGGGAGACGATGACAGGGACCGGGCAACTTCCCAAGTTCGAAGAAGACCTGTTCCGGACCGTGGTCGGCGAGCGGGAGCTCTTCCTCATTCCGACCGCCGAGGTGCCGCTGGTGAACCTCTACGCGGGTGAGACGCTGACCGCCGCGCAGCTGCCGTTGGCGATGACCGCCCACACCCAGTGCTTCCGGTCCGAGGCAGGTTCCTACGGTCGCGACACCCGGGGGATTTTCCGGTTGCACGAGTTCGGCAAGGTAGAAATGGTGCGGCTCTGCCGCGCCGAGGACGCCGCCGTCGAACTGGATCGGCTGGTCGGGCATGCTGAGGACTGCCTGCGCCGGCTCGGGTTGGCCTACCGGGTCGTCTCGCTGCCTGCCGGCGATCTGGGATTCAGCGCCGAGGTGACGCACGACATCGAGGTGTGGCTGCCCAGCCAGCAGCGCTACCGCGAGATCTCCTCGTGTTCCAACTGCGGCCAGTTTCAGGGGCGGCGCGCGCGGATCAGGGTCAAGGACCAGGATGGCAGCAAGGCGTTCGCTGCGACCCTGAACGGCTCCGGCCTGCCGATCGGGCGCACCCTGATCGCACTGCTGGAACAACATCAAGAAGCCGATGGCGGAGTGCGCATTCCCGCCGCGCTGGTTGCCTACACCGGCTTCGAGCGGATCGCGCCCGACGGCAGTGTCGAGCGCACGTGCCCCGGCGTGGCCGAACACGTCAGCCGAGGATCAGAGTTTGATCAGTGCAGTGACCGACGCTAGTGCTGGCAGGCCTCCGTACGCGCCGTCGACTGACGGCATGCGGCGCGCGCACCCGTCAACGTCACCCATTCCGAAGGAGTTCCCGCATGCAAATTCCCGCAACGACCGATTACGACGTGCAGCCAGTAGCCGATCCCCGACCACAGGACTTCGACCGCAGGCACGCGCTCGAGACCGGTCGCAAATTCAGCGAGGTCTCCAGGCTGGTAAAGAATGCCGGCTTGCTGGAGCTGCGCCCCAAGCGCTACATCGGTAAGATCGCCTTCAATACAGCGATCTTCGCGGTGGGCCTCCTGGCGTTCTTGGATCTGGGTAATTCTTGGTGGCAGTTGGTCGTTGCCGTCTGGATGGGCCTCTATGGCGGACAGAGCGCGTTCATCTGGCACGACGCGGCCCACAAGGCGATGTTCCGGAACAAGGCCGCCGCTACCTTCGTCGGCCGCATCCATGCCAACCTGGTGAACGGCGTCAGCTACGGCTGGTGGGTGAACCACCACAACCGCCACCACAGCTTCCCCAATCACCTAGAGAACGATCCTGACATCGGTCGCCGCACCGTCATCTTCAGCATGTCGCAGTACGCCTCTCGCACCCGCACCCAGAAGTTCATCGTGCGCTACCAGAGCGTGCTGTTCTTCGTCCTGCTGACGCTCGAGGGCGCCAAGATGCACCGCACCGCGTTCAAGGCGCTCAAGCAGCGGGTAGTGCGCAGTCCCTGGGTCGAGGGCGCGCTGCTGGTCGCGCACGCGGTGATCTTCCTAGGCGCGGTCTTCCTCGTCATGTCTCCGGTCAAGGCGATCCTGTTCGTCGTCGTGCAGCAGGCGGTCCTAGGCGTCTACTTCGGAATGCTGTTTGCCCCGAACCACAAGGGAATGCCGATCCGCAGCGATGAGGAGTCGCTGGAGTGGCTCGAGCGCCAAGTTCTCACATCGCGCAACATCAAGCCCTCACCGCTGATCGACTTCGTCTACGGCGGACTGAATTACCAGATCGAGCACCACCTCTTTCCGACCATGCCGCAGGCCAACCTCGGTGAGTGCCGCAAGATCGTGCGGGCGTACTGCGAGCGCAACAAGATCCCGTACCACGAGGTGGGCTTCGTCGAGTCCTACCGCGAGGTTGCCTCGTTCCTGTACGAGGTCAGCGCCCCGGTGCGCGAGGGCAAGGTTCCGGCTGCTGCGTGATCATCGGCGCGGCGCGGCTCGGCTCGTCGGGCAAGCCGGGCCGTCCCCATCGAATGAACTCGTTGTCGGGTGCCCGTCGTTGACCTGCGCCCTCGGCGAACTACCAGAAAGGTGACCGAGGTGGCTGATCCCGTAACGACAGAGCTTCGCGGCACGCTCAACACGCCCAAGATCGTGCTGCTGGTGATAGCTGCCGCTGCTCCGCTCGCGGCCGTCGTCGGCACGGTGCCACTGGCATTCGCGCTCGGCAACGGCGTCGGGGTACCCGGCATGTTCATCTTTGCCGGCTTCGTCCTGCTTTGTTTCTCGGTCGGCTACGCCGCGATGAGCCGCCGGATCGTCAACGCCGGCGGCTTCTACACCTATCTCTCGCTTGGCCTCGGCCGTCCGATCGCGGTCGGCGGCGGCCTCGTGGCGGTGGTGGCCTACAACGCCGCCTCCATCGGCCTGATCGGGGCATTCGGCTACTTCGCCCAGCTCACCGCGGCGCAGCACGGTCTGGACCTGCCCTGGGAGGTATGGGCCGGCGGCGCGATCGTGCTGGTAGCGCTGCTCGGCTACCGGCAGATCGACCTGTCCGCGTGGGTTCTGTCGATCCTGATGGTGGCTGAGATCGCGGTGCTGGTCATTCTCGACGTTGCCGTCATCGCCAACAAGGGCAGCCATGCGCTGCCGCTGACCTCCGTCGCACCCAGCAGCGTGTTCTCCGGTGCGATCGGCGTGACCATGATGTTCGCGTTCATGTCCTTCATCGGGTTCGAGTCGGCCGCCCTGTACGGCGAGGAAACCACAAACCCCAAGCGCAGCGTGCCGATGGCGACCTACGCCTCGGTGATCGTGATCTCGGTGTTCTACGCGCTCACCAGTTGGGTGGCGGTTGGCGGTGTCGGCAAGGACCGGCTGCAGGAGGTGGCCGGCCAGCAGTTGGGCAACCTGTTCTTCGGCCTCAGCACGCAGTATGTCTCACCGACGCTTACCAACATCATGCAGGTCTTCCTGTGCACCAGCCTGCTGGCTGCGACGCTGGCGCTGCACAACGCCGCCAACCGCTACACCTTCGTACTGGGCCGCGAAGGAGTGCTGCCGGCGTGGCTGGGCCATGCCCACCCCAGCTACCATTCGCCGCACCGTGCTGGACTGGCGCAGTCCGTGATCACCGCCGTGGTAGTGGGCGCCTTCGCCGTCGCCGGTCTCGACCCCTACACCAGCCTGGCCACCAGCACCCTGGGCCTCGGCACCCTCGGCATCGTGGTCATTCAGGCTGCCGCCGCGGTCTCGGTGCTCGGCTTCTTCTGGCACCGCGAGGACCGGCAGTGGTGGCGAACTGTGCTCGCCCCGCTGCTCGGCACGGTGGGCCTGATCGCGGCCGCAGTCCTGCTGGTCAGGAACTTCTCGCTGCTGACCGGTACGACCAACCCCGTCATCAATGCGCTGCCCTGGTTACTGGCGATCGCCGCGGTGGGCGGATTTGCGTTCGCCCTGTGGTTACGGGTCGCCCGGCCCGAGCGCTATGCCAGCCTCGGCAGGGCGGAGATCCGCCAGGGCGACGAGGCCCTCACCGCCTTGCAGGCCCAGCAGCCAATGCCGGTCGGCTGAGGCGAGCACCGCTCTCGACTGACCATGCGGTGTGAGCGCTGGGCTCGGTCCCGCTGTCAGTCACCGGCAGGGCTCTGGGAAGGTCAGCAGATCTTGGTTGAGGCGGCCGCGTGGGTAGCGAACACGCCGTGTGCGGCACCTGGGTACGTGACCAGCTCGCGTCCGGAAGTGGTTCGGCGGTCTTGCGCGCGCCCCCGGAACGGCGCCTCCCATGTTCGGCATCGCCGTGAATGATGAGCGTCGGCACTGACACCTTCGCGGGTCTCCTCGCGCTGGTCTGAGGTGAAGAGTGGCCGGTTATATCTCAAGCGCGGCCTTGGGAGGTGTCCAGTGCGGCGTTCACCATCCAGGTAGCGAGCGCGGCTGAGATCGGGGGCTCTCGGTCGGCCTGCGGGCGCCCGATGAGCTCATACAGCTGATATGTAGTGCCGTTCTGTCAAGTGGCAGGGTGAGGCGCCCGCGGGAA